>Ga0070688_100001133_pt1 | contig 13356 bp, 8 predicted proteins | sample KBSS13HmetaG_FD_64679 | JGI IMG/M metagenome (GOLD analysis project Ga0070688, IMG submission 64679) | Switchgrass rhizosphere microbial communities from Kellogg Biological Station, Michigan, USA - KBS S1-3H metaG | ecosystem: Host-associated > Plants > Roots > Rhizosphere ...
AGCGCGGGCGGGACCTCGATGCGCGCCTTGGATCCGGCGGAGAGCCCCTCGATCCCGCGCGTCAGCCCCGCGAGCGCGCCGCTCTCGCCGAGGCGCAGCCTGCAGGGCACGTCCCACCCGCGCGTCGACGCGACCGTCGCCTCGGCGTCCTTCACGTGCGCGTCGTACGCGAGGGTCACTTCGTCGCCCATCCGCGCGACCGGACCGGAACCGTTCTGCGTGATCTCGACGACGCAGCCGTCCCCGCGGTCGATCGTCCGCGGGACCGCTACGTCCGCCGACGCGACCGCGGACGCGGACGCGGCCGGAGCGTGCGACTGCTCCCGATGGCAGGCGGCGAGCAGAAGCGCGCACAGGAGGAGGACGTACCGCATGGCGGTGGGATGGAAAGGTAACGGAAGGACGGCCCGCAAGGAATTAGCTCGCGAGCACCGCCGCGATGCAGGCGACGCGGGCGATGTCCTCCGCCTTGCAGCCGCGCGAGAGATCCATGAACGGATGCGCGAGGCCTTGGACGAGCGGACCGAGCGCCGTCGCCCCGGCGAGGCGCTCGACGAGCTTGTATCCGATGTTCCCCGCGTCGAGATCGGGGAACACGAGCACGTTCGCGCGACCCGCGAGCGGCGAGCCGGGAGCCTTGCGATCGGCGACGTTCGGAACGATCGCCGCGTCGACCTGCAGCTCGCCGTCGCAAGTGAGACCGCTCGCGCGCGCGCGCAAGAGCTCGGTCGCCCGGCGCATCTTGTCGACGCGCGGGTGGTCGGCCGAGCCCTTCGTCGAGAACGAGAGCATCGCGACGCGCGGCGACTCGCCGACGAGGCGCCGGTGCGTCTCCGCCGACGCGATGGCGATGTCGACGAGCTGTTCCGCGGTCGGATCGGGGACGACGCCGCAGTCCGCGAACGTCAGCGCGCGGTCCTGGAGCAGCATCAGGAAGCACGAGGAGAGCGTTTCGATCCCGCGCGCGAGCCCGACGACCTGCAAGCCGGCCCGCAGCACGTCCGCGGTCTTCGCCTCGCTGCCGCTGACGCCCGCGTGACAGTCGCCGCTGCGGACGAGGAACGCGCCGAATACCAGCGGATCGGCAGCGCGTTTGCTGGCTTCCTCGGCCGTCATGCCCTTCGCCTTGCGGAGCTCGAACAGCTCCTCCGCGAACTTCTTCGTGCGCGCGTCGCGCGCGGGGGACACGACCTCGACGCCGGGGGGAGGCGATCCCATCCCGGGCGTCTCGACGAGCACGGGGATGCACGACTTCTGCGCGGCGAGGGCCGCGGCCGCCTGGCGCACGCGCGGATCCTGCGATTCCGGAAGCACGACGCGGCGCTGCAGCCTCCGCGCCTTCTCGTCGATCTCGAGCAGGAGGTTCAAGGCGCCTCCGTGCGCTCGAGCACGCTCTGCGGCACGTCGAGCTCGAGCCGCAGCACCGCGAGTCCGTGCGTCTTGCCCTGCGCGTCGGTGCGCAGGGACGCGGAGCCGCCTCCGCCGAGGCTGTCCTCGAGGATGAAATTGAGCAGGCGCAGGTTGTCGGCTTCGTACCGTTTCACGGCTCCGGCGTTGATGCCCGCCATGTGCCGCCGGACGAGTTCCGCGGAGAGCTGCTCCTTCAGGAACGCGTACGCGGCGTCGGAGCGCGCGATCACGCCGACGTTCGAGCCCGCGCCCTTGTCTCCGGAGCGTGCGGTGGCGATGCGGGCGAGGGGGACCCTGGGCATGTTCGGGATCACGACGTCACGACTTCGACGCGCGTCGAGATCTTCTCCTTGCGCACGAGCGCGGGCCAGAAGCCGATGATCTCGGTCGCCTTCGGCCTGCCCGCGGCGAATCCGGTGACGCCCGGAGGACCGCTGGTCACGAGGGGGACGAGCTCCATGCCGAACCGGTCGACTTTCGCGCGGTCCGTCCCCTTGACGCCCATGCGCAGGACGACTTCGCTCGCGTCGCGCGCCTCCGCGCCCGCGATCCCGGCGTGGCAGACGTTCGCGCCGAGGAACTCGACGAGCTTCTCCTCCGGCGCGTACTCGCATCCGTCCATCGCGAGGCGCTTCCACACGACGTCCGCGCAGAGCTTCGCCTTCTCGAGCGCGTCCGGGCCGCTGATCGTGAGCTGTCCGGTCGCCTTCCAGCCGTCCTCGTAGCTGATCGAGACCTTGTACGTGTCCGTCGGCGCGCGCCCGCGCACTCCGGTGATCCGCACGCGGTCCGCGCCGTCCGGTTGCAGCGTGAAGCTCGTGAAATCCGCGCTGACGTCGGGGCCGAGGTACGCGCGCGGATCGCCCATCTCGTAGGCGAGCTGGTGCGCGACGGTGCTCGCGTCGACGACGCCGCCGGTGCCGGCGTGCTTCGTGACCACGAAGGTCCCGTCCGCGCGCGCTTCGACGATCGGATAGCCGATCCGCGCCATGTCGGGGATCCGTCGCCAATCGGTGAAGTTGCCGCCGGTGCACTGGGCGCCGCACTCGACGATGTGTCCGGCGACGGTGCCCGCGGCGAGGAGATCGTAGTCGTCACGCTTCCAGCCGAATTCGTGGATCAGCGGCCCGAGCACGAGACCCGGGTCGGTGCCGCGGCCGGTGATCACGATGCGCGCGCCGCGGTCGAGCGCTTCGGCGATCGGAAAGGCCGAGAGGTAGACGTTCGCGCTCGTGACGCGGTCGCGCACGGCCGAGAGGGGCGCGCCCGTGTCCATGTTGCGCAGCTCCTCGCCTTGCGCGAGGAGCGCGTCGAGGTTCGGGAACACGTCGTCGCCCTCGACGATGCCGACGCCGACGCCCCGGAAGCCGTGCTTCCGGATGACCTTCATCACCGCCTGCATGCACGCGCGCGGATTGACGCCGCCCGCGTTGGCGACCACGCGGATGTCTTTCGCCACGAGATCCGGCAGGACGCGGTCGATCATCTCCACGAAGTCCGTCGCGTAGCCCGCGTCGGGATTCCGCGAGCGGAGCTTCTGCATGATCGACATCGTGACTTCCGCGAGGTAGTCGAGCGTCAAGTAGTCGAGCGGCCCTTCGCGCACGAGGCGCACGGGCCCGAGGATCGAATCGCCCCAGAATCCCTGGCCGTTGGCGACGAGAACTCGATCTTTCCGGGGCATGGCGGGCGCCCAGTCTAGTGGGACGCCGCCGCGGCACAACCGCCGCGATTCACGCGAGCTGCGCGAGGAGGAGGCGGTGGAAGTGGTGCACGCCGCGTTCGCGCGTCGGCGAGTACCTCCCGCGGCCGTACAAGCGCGAGCGGACTCCGCGCTGGACCGCCTCGACGACGGCTTCGTCCTCGTGCTCGACCCGATCGAGTCCGGCGCCGGCCCCGCGCTCGAGCGCGCTCGCGTCGCGGACGTACGCAAGGAACGAGACGCGCGTCCGGTCGACGGCGAGGGGACGGACGACGTTGATCGAGAGTCCCCACGGATAGAAGTTCAGCATCAGGTTGGGGAACAGGAACCAGTAGTACCCCGCGACCCTGCGGCCGTGCTCGGGCGACCCGGCCGGAGGATCGAACGCCGCCTCGCCCGGTTTCGCGTGCGCGATCTGCACGCTCGAGGAAGCGAACGTCTCCGTCGTGTACTCGTCGAGCTCGATGCTCGCCGACAGCGCGGCGTGCACGAACGGGATGTGGAAGCCTTCGAGGTAGTTCTCGCAGTAGAGAGCCCAGTTCGCCCGGACCTCGAACTCGCGCGAGCGCGCGGGATCGGGCTGCATCCCGTCCGTCGGCAACCAGCCCATCCGGCGGCGGACGTCCGCGGTCCAGTCGTCGAACGACGCCGTCGGCGCGATCGACGCGAAGAGCAGGCGGCCCCACGATGCGCATCCGACCTTCGGCAGATCGTCCGCAGGGGAAGGGAAGTTCCGCACGCCCTCGAAGGCCGGCATCGCGCGGAACCTGCCGTCGAGATCGAACCGCCGGCCGTGGTAGCCGCAGACGAGCGCCGAACGCTGCGCGGCTTCGCACACGACGACGTTTCCGCGGTGCGTGCAGACGTTCGAGAGCCCGTGGAGCCGTCCGGACGCGTCGCGCGTGAAGACGATCGGCTGGTCGAGCAGCGTCGGATGGAGCACGACCGGGCGGGCGCACCCAGGCTCGCGCACGTCCTCCGCGTCGCCGACGAGCTGCCAGCTCGGCGCGAACACGCGCGTCTTCACGCGCTCGAAGATCTGCGGATCGGAGTAGAAGGTTCCCGGCGGCGTCGACGCCTGCGCGATGTCCGGGTCGATCTCGAAGCCGAGCGCGCTCATGCGTCGACTCTCAGGCGAGCACGAGCCGCGGGCGCGCCTCCGCGGAGACCGGCGCGGAAGCGGCGAACGCGCGGAAGGCCTCGACGAACGCCGGCACGTCGACGCCCATGAAGTGCGGGCCGGCGCGCCGAGCGACCTCCTCGAGTCTCCCGGTTCCCATCTCGGCGAGCCGCGCGAGCCCTCCGGGCTGCTGCATCGGGATCTTCAGGCTCGCCGCGCTGCACTGGATCAGGCCCTGGAGGAAGCTCGCCTGGTCGGGATCGTGCTTCGCGAGGTGCCACAGGCTCTCCCACGCCTCGTGAGCCTCCCACAGGTAGCCCTCGTTGTAGAGGTCGACTCCGAAGAGGTACTCCTCGTTCTCGTGCCACCGGTCCGCCTCGAGGTAGCGCGCGGTCTCGACGACGTGTCCGTGCGAGTGGCCGCGCGGATCGCGCGTCGGGTGCGGATCGCGGCCGGGCAGGTAGGCGTACCCCGGGAACGCGCGGTCCGGCGCGTACCGCACGCGGCGTCCCGCGTCCGCGCGCGGGACGTCGCGCGACGGGCTCACTTGACGGCGACCTTGAGTCCGGTGGTCCCGGACAATTCCATGCCGTACTCGATCGTCATCTTCTGGCCTTGCGGCGCCATCTTCATCGCCATGTCCATCTGGACGTGCGACGGGCCGGACATGTCGAACGAGTGGATGTGGCCGCCCGCGATGTCCCAGACGAGCTCGCCTTCCGCCTCGAGCTTGTAGTCGACGTCCATGTGATCGATCGACAGGTCGCCGGCCTCGGGAGGCAGCTTCGCCTTCTTCATGGCGTCCTGGACCATCTCGGTCATGTCCTTCGAGACGGTGATCTTCGCCGTGAGCTTGACCACGGCCATCTTGACTCCTTCGACCTCGCGGACGCTCGCGAACGTCGCCTTCGCTTCGCCTTCGAGCGATCCGCGGAGCCAGTCGGACATGCTGCCCATCCCCGGCATGCCCATCGCCATCTCGTCCGCGCTCATCTCCTTCGGGATGATCGAGAGGTTGCCACCCGGAGCGAGCACCGAAGCGAGCGCCTTGACGTCGACGTCCCACGAATCGCCCGGCTTGACCTCGTCCTTCGGGAGGAGGACGCGCAGGTCCATGTCCTCCTCGAGATCCTTGAGCAGCGAATCCTTGTCGAGCGCCGGGTCGAAGGCCTTCTTGTACTCGGACTTCTCGTCGTCCCACGTGAAGACGACCTTCTTGCCCTGGAGCTCGCTCTCGCCCGTGAGGTTCTGGTCCTTGTTCTGCGTCTGGCCCATCATCGCCATCTTCATCGCGATGGTGACGGTGTTGCCGAGCTCGTCGTAGTTGCGGCGGAGCTTCTTCGGCGCGCCGTCGCGGTTCGCGACGTATTCGTCGGTCACGACGACCTTCTGCTCGCTGTTGATGCTCATCTCCATCTCCGGTTTCGCCGGGGAGTCCTGTCCGTTCATGGACAGGGACATGTTCTGGAGCGTGAACTCCGCCTTGTTCTCGAAGGTCTTCTCCACCTTGGAGCCCTCGGAGGGCGCGAAGCGGATGCGGTCGCCCGGGACGTGGGAGGAGAGGAGCGCCGGGATGACGAGCGCGGCCGGGATCAGGAATCGGTTGTGCAACATGGTTCTCGTGCGCCTCGTGCGCGAAGGAAGGCCGTGCCGCGGAGCACGGTGGAGAGGTCGGTGCGGAGGGTTCGGTCCCCCGGGTCCAGACGCCGCACAGTATAAGGAAGGCTCGCCGGGTCGACGACGTCCTTCACACGTCCGGAACAGACTCGGGGTTCCTCAGGGGCAGAACGAGACCCGCAGGGAGTCGCTGCAGTTGAACCGCAGGCCTCCCCCGGCCGGGTCCCGGAACACGAGCTGGAACAGCCAGTCCTCGCCGGCCGCGATCTGCCCGTTCGGCGGCAGGTGAGCGAGATCGAGCGGGAACGCCACGGCGCCGCCTGCGTCGGTGTGGAGCGGCGGCAGGCGGTGGAACGGACTCGCGACGCACCGGACGCCGTTCCCGAACGGAACGAACGTGTCGTTCTGACCGTAGATGAAGAGACAGGTCTTGTCCGGCGGACATCCGGTCGTGCGCAGCACGAGATCGTCGTGCGAGACGAGCGTCGATCCGCTCCAGCCCATCACGGCGCCCTGCGGGTCCGCGCTGTTCGGGGACTGGACGCAATCGTTCACCGGCGTCGGACACGGCGGCACCGAGACCCACAGGAGCTCGACGTCGTCGAGTTGCCAGCCGCCGAGCTCCGTCGCTCCGTCGGTGCGGAGCTCGAACTCGATCTGCACGGAAGCCTGATGGTCGGCGACGGCGGAGATGTCGAGCGTCTGGTTCGTCCACTCCTCGTCCGCGAGGCTCGTCGCGGGATTCGCGAAGACCGGGACGCCGTTCACGAGGACGCGCGCCTGGTCGTGGCTCGAGTCCTCGACGCTCAGCCAGCGCATGAAGCGGAGCTGCGTGCCGACGGCGTTGCTGCAATCGACAGGCGGCGACCGCAGCCACGCGTGGACGTCCGCGGAGTACGCGCCGGTGTCCGCGAAGTGGCCGAGGTCGTTGCCCCAGCACGCGCCGCCGCTGACGGCGTGCGTCGGATCGCTCCACGCGATCCCGCCCGCGACGCCGTACTTCCCGGACGAAGCGCCGCGCTGCCAGTCGTCCTCGGGATTCGACGTGTCGCCGTACGTTCCGTGCGTCCAGCCCAGGTCGTTCGACTCGTCGAAGTGATCGAGGCGCAGCACGTGTTTCGCGCCGACGTCGTAGTCGAGGAGGCTCGCCGGCGCGTGGCTCGGGTACGTCGCGGAATGCGCGGCGCTGTCCGTGGCCGCGACGTAGTACTCGACGTGCGCCGGCGCGAGCTCGCCCGGCAGGGTCGCCTGGAACTCGTCGCCGCCGATATTCGCGAGCGGCACGTCCTGGAACGCGCCGCCGTTCACGCGGTAGCGGACGACCGCGGTCGTCAGCGGCGGTGCGGCGTTCGCGCGGATCGTCGCGTTCACGACCGCGGGGAGGGACTGGACCTCGGTGTCCGCGACGTCGGTGACCGGTCCGAAGCTGACCGGAGCCGGCACGAATCCGGGGAAGCCCTGGTCGCGGAAGCCGAAGTCGATGTCCGCGAAATGCGGCGTGCCGTTGTCGACGTTCCCGTCGGCGTCGTCGAGCGTCAGCCACTGCGTCTCGATGATCGACTTGATCTGGCTCTGGTTGTAGGTCTCCATCCACGCGAGGAAGAGCGTGTTCGCGATCAGCGTGCCCGCCGCGGGCCCGTTCGACGCGACGAGCCGCGCGCGGACCTTCCACGCCGTACCCATCCACACCTCGCCGTCGGTGTGGACTTCGCCGTAGCAACCGCCGCAGCAGTCGCCGCAGAAGGGCCTCGTGTTCAGTCCCGTGCGGAGGTCGTTGCCCGGGCCGAAGAACCCGGCGCCGACGACCGGCGTGTCCCACACGTACTCCGCCCACGCGTCCGCGTTGCCTTCACCCATGCCGTCGGGTCCGTTGCCGGTCCCGTAGAGCTGGTTCGCCCAGTGCCCGTCCTCGTGCGAAACGACCGTCGAGTAGGCCATGTTCGGACAGCCGCTGCCCGCGTCGTAGAAGTAGATCCCGCTGCCGTCGAAGTACGCGTTGCACGCCGAGGCGATGTTGACGATCGCGAGGTGCTGGAAGTCGAGCGTGTCGTCCGCGGGATTGATCGAACGCACCCAGTCGCGCTGCCGATCGATGGTCGCGAAGACGTTCGCCTGCGCCGTGACGTCCGGGGACGCGCCGGGATTCATCAGCACCGCGTTCGCGGCGCCCGGGAGGAGCGTCTGCGTGAGGCTGTAGTTCGGGCCCGCCGCGTTGCCGATCGCGTTGAGCGTCCCGGTGTAGCTGAACGTGCAGTCGAGCGGTGCGTTCACGCCGGGGAAGTCGAAGTTCCCTGCGGCGTCGGTCAGCACCGTCCCGGCGGCGCTCTGCACGAGCAGGTACTTCATCGGCTGCGGCGTCGGGGGGTTGGCGGGCGTGTCCGGGAGCGTGCCCGGCGTCGCCAGCGACTGCACGGTCCCTCCGACGTCGAACGAATGGATGTTGTTCTCCGAGCGGATCACCGCGCCGTCCGCGGCGTCGATCCACAGCGTGCGGCCTTCGGGCGCGGACCCGGCGTCGATGCGCTGCGCGTCGACCTGCCAGGCGAGTCGCGGGCGGCGCAGCCCGTCCGCGCCGAGATGTCGCTCGATCACGAGCGCGGGTTCGGAGAGTCGCGTCGGGAACGCGCCGGCGAGGGCGCGGAACTCCTGCGCGGCGCGATCCAGCGCTCGGCGCGCGGGGAGCGCCGGCCGCGTCTCCTGCGTCGCGAGATCCGGAAGCCCGCTGGCCTGGATCGAGAGCAGCGAGCCGTCCGCGGCGAAGAGCACGTTGACGAATCCGCCGACGACAGGGACTCCGCGCACGACCTGACGGAAGCGGACGGTCTCCTTGTCACCCGAGCCGACCTGCCCGAGCGGAAGGAAGAGCGCGCGGTCGAGGACCAGCGTCTCCGCATCGAGGCGGTGGAGCGCGCGCGTCTCGGCGAGAACGTGCCGCGCTGCGTCGACGAACTCGGCGTCGGTCTTCGGTCGGAACGGCGTCGCGGCGCGTCCGCCCGAGAGCATCTGCAAGGATCCGGTCTCGGGGTCGACCGCGAGCCGCCATCGCCCGCCGTGCGCGGCGCTCCACGTCTCGAACGTCGACCGGAGGTCCGCGCGAGCCGGACCGGCCAGAAGCGCGGCGCAGACGAGCTCGAGAACCAGGTTCGCGATTCCCTGGAATCAGGTCCAGAATGCGAACAACAGGAGTGCGAGCACGAGCGCGAAAATCAGCATCGAAGTCGCCGCGGGAACGGCGCGGCGGCTCTCGGCGGATGAAGTAGGGGGCTGCATTTTCTTTTTCCGCGACCCCGGGGGACGAACCGGGGTTTGGAAGCAGGTCTCAGGTGGCGTCGTCGTTCGCGCGACGTCGTCCTACACAGAGATACCATGCTTTTTCGATCCGTGTGGCACTTCCCGAGATCACCTCCGCGGTCCCTGAATTCCTTTCCGAACATGCATGATCGCTTTGTCATCTCTGCATCTCGCTCGACTTTCGTCGCGTTCATCGCGCTCGTCGCACTCGGCGCCCAAGGCGGTCGCGGCGGGCGCAGCGGACCTCCCCAAGAGGCCCCGGGAGCGGGATTCCCGCCGGGCGCGGAGAAGGGGACGATCGGCCAGATGTCGCCTGCCGCGGTCGACATCCGCGTCCCGGACTCCGTCGTCCACCAGGACACGACCGGCGGGAGCACGCAGTCGCTGCGCGCGCTGTGCGGATCCGAGGGCGGCGGGTTCGCCGCGGTCTGGCAGGACCAGCGCGACGCGCGGCTCGGACTCTACATGGTGCGGCTCTCCGGATCGGGCGAGCCGCTCGAGCCGGAGCAGTCGATCAACGAGGCGAGCGCCGGGCGCGGCTTCGACACCTCCATCGCGCTCGCGCCCGACGGATCCGGAGCGGTGACCTGGACCGCGCCCGTCGGCGCGACCACGCCGTCGGCCTGGGCGCGGTTCTTCGACACGAAAGGACGTTTCCTCGCGGCGGACAAGTCGCTCAGCCCGAGGCCCGCGCACGCCGGCCCCACGCGCGGTCCGCGGCGCGCCGGCGCGACGCAGGTGACCGTCGTCCGTCGCCGCGACGGCGGCTACGCGATCGCGTGGACGGACGAGGGCAACGTGAACATGCTCGAGACGGACGCATCCGGCACGTGGCGAGACTCGCCCGGAATCGTGAACACGGCGACGTCCGCGGCCGAGCCGGGGGTGCGCCTCGCGGTCGAGAAGGGAGGCGGGCTCCTGTGCGCGTGGAAGACGCACGACCGCAGTGTCGCGACCGCGCTCGGGCAGGCGCCCGATCCGTCGCATCGCATGCCCGAGGGCGCGGCGCGGAACTGCGGCGACGGGACGCCGACGCGCCTGGTGTCCGACCCCGCCGGCGGCTTCTGGGCGTTGTTCCAGAGCGCCGGCTCGTTCGACCTGCGTCACCTCTCGCCCGCGGGGGAACCCGATCGCGCGGCGAGCAAGCCCGTGGACGACGCGCTCTCCGGCGCGGATCTCGCGCGCTGGCAGGGCGGGCTCGCGCTCCTCGCGCAGCGCGCCTCCGGATTCCTCGAGCTGCACCTCTTCGATCTCGAGGGGCGACGCGTCGAGGACCAGCCGACGCCCGTCAGCTCGCCCGAAGCGCGCAACGTCGAGGACGCGCGGATCGTGTCGAACGGCGCGACGCTCTTCGTCGCCTGGAGCGACCGTCGGAACGGCGACAGCGACGTCTACGGCCGCACCGTCGACCCGAAGGCGTCGCTCGAGAAGCGCCTCGGACCCGAGCGCCGGCTGAATACGGACACCGCGAGCTCCGCGCAGATCAAGCCGATCGTCGCCGGCGCCGGCGCGCGCGCGGTGATCGCCTGGCAGGACGATCGCGACGTGCAGCCGCACGTGTACGCGAGGCTCGTCGGCTGGCCGGGCGGGTTCGCCTCCGACGAATTCCTCGTGCCGGCCGCGCTGCCCGAGTCGAAGGTGCCGGCATCCGACGCTCCACGCGCGAATCCCTCGGTCGCGATGCGCGAGGACGGGAGCTTCCTCGTCGCGTGGGTCGAAGGCCCGGCGAAACGCGTCGCGCCGCGCGCGCAGCTCTTCCGCGCCGACGGTCGCGCCGCGTGCGAGCCGATCCGGTTCCCGGATCTCGCGAAGGCGCCCACACGCATCGCGTCCGTCGCGCTCCCGGACGAGCAGGGATACCTCCTCGCGTGGGACGACCTCTCGCAGAAGGCGCTCCTCGCCGCGCGGATCGCGCCCGACGGAACGCTCGCCGGCGAGCCGCGTCCCTTCGCGAACGCGCCGAAGGGCGCGGTCCAGGAACCCGCGCTCGCGTTCGTCGGAGGCGACCGCGTGATCGCCGCCTGGAGCCGGGACGCCGGCGGCAACGGCGTGTGGTCCGTCGCCGCGCGGTCACTCGACTTCGACGGAGTCGCTCGCGCCGACGAGCTGTCGTTCGAGCGCACCGTGCGCGGGCAGGACTGGGATCCCTCCGTCGCCGCGGGGAACGGCGGCGGCTTCGTGATGTCGTGGTGCTCGGGCGCGCGCGACGACGCGGGGCACGACGTCGTCGCCCGCGCGTTCGACGCACAGGGCCGTCCCGCGGGTCCGCTGCTCCCGATCTCGCCGCTCGCGAACGAGCAGGACCACGGACACGTCGTGCGACTGGCCGACGGATCGTGGGCCGTCGCCTGGGAGGACGACATCTCCGCGCACGACCAGACCTACCTGCGCCGGATCGCGAAGAACGCGAAGGACATGGGCCCGATCGTCCTCGTCAACGAGCTCCCGACCCTGGTCATCCCGGACCGCCAGAGCCCTTCGATCGCCCCCCTGGCGGACGGAATCTGCGTCGTCTGGAGCGACCGCCGCCGCTCGAAGGGCTGGGACGCCTACGCCAAGGTCCTGGGGCCCGGTTTCGACCAGGTCCACCGACGCTGACCGGATCCTGGCGGGAACCTGGAACCCGGGGAGGCCTCCTCCCGTCCAATCCGCCGGTTTCCGCGCCGATGGAATGTTGCCCCCGGATCCAGCAGGGGCTGCCGGGAGCACGACCTCAGGAGCGGCGTGGACCCCCCCGAACGCCAGTCGAGTCTTCTCGGCTGGCGTTCTCTTGTCGCGGCATCGGGCCGACGCGCCGCGCAAGTCGTGTCCGCTCAAGCGGTTCGAGCCCGGTTCCGCGAGATCCGCGGGTCCAAGCCCTTGCCCGGTCGTCGTCGCGGGAGAACGATGCACCGCGAATGGAATGAGCTCGGACTTCCAACCGCCCCCCCCTCCGTTCCCGGCCACGATTCCCCACACGAAGGTCATCGCCACGATCGGTCCCGCCTCGGAGGGACGGATCGGGGAGATGATCGAGGCGGGGATGTCCGTGGCCCGGATCAATCTGAGCCACGGCACGGAGGAGGACTTCCTCCGCCGCGTCGCGCTGATCCGGCGGGAAGCCGACGCGCGCATGCGCGCGGTCGGGATCCTGACCGACATTCCGGGCCCGAAGATGCGGATGGGCCGATTCGCAGGCGGCGTGCGCACGCTGCGCGACGGCGAGCGCCTGCGTCTGCGCCGGCGCGGCGCCGGCGTCGCGAAGCAGGACGAGGTCGAGCTCGACTTCGACGGATTCCTGGAGGCGGTCCGCCCGGGGCACCGGGTGATCCTCGCCGACGGCCAGGCGGAGCTCGTCGCGGAGACGATCGAGGCCGACGCGATCGTCGCGCGCGTGTCGCGGGCCGGCGACGTGGGGGACCGCAAGGGCGTCCACTTCCCCGACTCGAAGCTCGCCTACGACCTGCCGAGCGAACACGACAAGAAGCACCTCGCGCTCGCGAACGAGGCGGGCGTCGACATGATCGGCGCGAGCTTCGTCTCCAGGCCCGACGAGATCCGCGCGATCCGCGCGCTCGTCCCGGGGCTCTGCGTGATCGCCAAGATCGAGCGGATGGCCGCCCTGGCGAACATCGACGCGATCCTCGGCGAGGCGGACGGGATCATGGTCGCCCGTGGCGACCTCGGGGTCGAAGCGGAGCTCGAGCAGCTCCCCTTGATCCAGAAATCGTTGATCGCATCGACGCTGCGCGCCGGCAAGTTCGCGATCACCGCGACCGAGATGCTCGAGTCGATGGTCGATTCCAGCCGGCCGACCCGCGCGGAGGTGACGGACGTCGCGAACGCCGTCCTCGACGGCAGCGACGCGGTGATGCTCTCGGCCGAGACCGCGGTCGGGGAGCACCCCGTCGAGGCGGTCGCGACCATGGCGCGCATCGCGCGCGCCGTCGAGACGAGCCAGCGCTACCAGGACCTGCCGCGGCCGACTTTCCGCATTTCCGAGGCGAATTTCGGCAACGCGACGGCCCTCGCCGCGGTCCAGGCCGCCGAGGCGCTCGGAATCACCAAGATCGTGTGTTTCACGGAGACCGGGAACTCCGTCCGCCAGGTCTCGCGCTACCGCCCGAGCGCCGAGGTCTTCGCCCTGAGCCCGCACCTGCGCACCGTGAACCAGATGACCGTCCTCGCGCACGTGCGGCCGATGCTCTTCCGGCGCGAACGCAGCCTCGAAGAGATG
>Ga0070688_100001142_pt1 | contig 13289 bp, 13 predicted proteins | sample KBSS13HmetaG_FD_64679 | JGI IMG/M metagenome (GOLD analysis project Ga0070688, IMG submission 64679) | Switchgrass rhizosphere microbial communities from Kellogg Biological Station, Michigan, USA - KBS S1-3H metaG | ecosystem: Host-associated > Plants > Roots > Rhizosphere ...
GCCCGGCTTTTTCGGAGCGGCCGCCATGAGCTCTGCAATCGCCACCGGCGCCAGCTCGAATTTCACGTTGAGCGCTGTGGCGCCGAACGCCGCCTTGTCGGCCGGATTGGCGAGCGGTCCCGTGCTGGCCTCGATCTTCACATCCTGCTTCTCGCCGAACACCGCGGCGTCGAGCTTCGCGTCCAGCTTCTTGCCGATGCCGACGTTGCTTGCCGTGAAATCGATGTCGCGAATGGTGCGGTCCATCTTCGTCATCTGATCGACATAACGAAGCGTGCCGTCTTTTATGTCTGCAAACGCGAGCACCGCACCGATGCTCGAGTTCTTCGCAGGTTTCCCCGGCGCCTTCGGGCTTGCGGCCGCCACCAGACTGGTGAAGTTGAAATGCTTCGGATCCGCCTTGATGATGACGATGTTGGGCTCGTCGAGTACGAGGCGTTTGATCTCCACCTGTTTGTGGAGCAGCGGCATCAGCTTCACATTGACGATGAGCTGCTTCGCGCGCACGAAGGGCTCGGTGGAGAACGCAGGATCATCACTCACCACGACGTCGCTCACTTTGGCGCCGAGCCCGGGCCACAGGGTGACGCCGACATCACCGATCGCGATGTCACGGCCGGTCTGCTGCTTCGCCTGCGCGAGCAGCATGCCCTTCTTGCTGTTGATGATCTTGTTCAGGTTCATGGCCAGGATGGCAACCGCCACCAAGACGACCACGAGTACCGAACCGGCGATTATGAGGATTTTCTTCTTCATTATAGGTATCTCCCTGGGTCCCTGAAAAATAGCCGAGGTTGCCGGGACTGGCAACCTCGGTATCCCACTGAGGTTTCAGGGCGCCGCGGCGCCATTGTCGCGCGGGCGAAGAGAATTGCGAGGCCCTACGCGCCGGCCGCCTTCTCGAGCGCAGCGACCAGGACTTCGAAATCGTAGGCGTCGTCGTGCCGCGCGCCGTTGATATAGAAGGTCGGGGTTCCGTTCACGCCGCTGCGCACGCCGCTTCTGAAGTCCTGACGCACGCGCTCTTCGAACGTCCGGTCACGCAGTGCTTTTTCCAGGGCCTCGGGCGCGAGCCCGAGCTCGCCGGCCAGCGCGAGAAACGTCTTGGTGCTGAAGCGCTTCTGATTCTCGAACAAGAGATCGTGCATGGGCCAGAACTTGCCGTTCGCGCCCGCAAACTCGGCCGTCTCGGCCGCCTCAGTTGCGTGCGGGTGCAGCTCCCGCAACGGAAAGTTTCGAAAGACGAAACGCAAGCGATCACCGAAGTGTTCTTGCACCTGCTTCACGATTGGATATGCGCGGCCGCAAAACGGACACTCGAAGTCTCCGTACTCGACCAGCGTGATCTTCGCGTTCTCCGACCCGAGGATGTGGTCGCCGGCACCGACCGGCGTTTTCAGTGTTGCCATGCGTCCCTACCCGGCCAGTGCTTCGAGCGCTTCCAGAATTCCGTCGGCTCCGGGATTTACTTCGATGGGCGAGCAGTAACTCCAGCGGATCATTCCCTTGGCGTCGATGACGAACAGAGCGCGCTCGCTGGTTCCATCGTTCGCGCGGTAGGCGCCAAACATGCGCGCAACCGCTCCCTTGGGCTCGAAATCGGCAAGCAGCGGAAAGCGCAAATGCCGGTTCTCGGCGAAGGCACGATGACACCACATGCCGTCCACGGACACACCGATCAGTTGGGCGTCGAAGCGTTGGAACTCGGGCAACACCTCGTTGTAGAGCGCCATCTGGTCGCCGCAGACCGGACTCCAGTCCGCGGGATAGAAAGCCAGGATGACCGGATGACCGCGCAGGCTCTGGAGCGAAATCAACTCGCCCGACGTAGTGGCCAGCGTGAAATCGGGCGCCATGGTGCCGGCGCGCAGGATCGCATTGGCGCCTTCCGCTTGCTTGCTCATGAGTACCTCCGATCGAATGCCAGCGCTACTTGCCGCGCGCTGCACTCTCGATCAAGTCCGCAACGACCTTGGGCTGGGAAACATAAATGGCGTGGCTGCCCTTCACTTCGACGACAGTCGAGCCGGCGCGCTTCGCCATGGAGCGCTCCAGCACGGGCGAAATGACGAGGTCCTTGTCGGGAATCACATACCAGCTGGGTTTGGTCTTCCATGCCGCGGCGCTGACCGTGGCTTCGAACGCCGCACCGACGATCGGAATCTGCGAGTCGGCCATGAACTGCGCGGTCTTGGCGTCCACATCGGCGCAGAACCCGGCCGGAAACCTGGCTTTGTCGAAAAACACAAAGCCGTCAGCGGAGGGAACCGCCGGCAGTTGCGGAGCGTCCGCCGGTGCATTCTTGAGAATCGCTCCCACGGGTTCGCCCGCATCGGGCGCAAACGCCGCGACATACACGAGACGCTCGACTTTCGGATCATTGCCGGCTTCCGTGATCACGACGCCGCCCCACGAGTGCGCCACGAGCACAACCGGCCCGTCCATCAAGGCGATGACGCGCTTCGTCGCGGCCACATCGTCGGCCAGTGACGTGAGCGGATTCTGCACGATGGCCACGTTGTAGCCCTTCTGCTTCAGCATGGTGTAGACCTTTTGCCAACCCGAACCGTCCGCAAACGCGCCGTGCACAAGGACCACGTTCTTCAACGGTTGATTCGTGGGCTGGGAGGCGGCCACGTTCACAACGGCCGCCACAAGGATGACGAAGAGCAACGCGGATCTCATGCAGTTTGTCTTTTTCACAAATCCTCTCCCTGGTTAGAAGTGATCGTCACAGATAACAGCTCGAACGGGAGACGCACGCGCAATGAAACCAAGACGCTTGCGCGGGCGCACGTTTGCGACGGGGGCGGAGAAGCGGACGCGCGCAGTATAGCACTGCGCGGGGCGGTTCCGGAATCGGGGTTGGGATGTGCGCTTACCGGCGCTACGCAATCAACATTGCATCGCCGTAGCTGAAGAACCGGTAGCCGCGCGCGACCGCGTCCTGGTAGCAAGCCAGGGCGCGCTCGGTACCCATGAACGCGCACACGAGCATCAGGAGCGACGAGCGCGGCAGGTGGAAGTTGGTGATGAGTGCGTCCACGGCGAGAAAGTCCGCACCGGGATAGAGAAAAAGCGCTGTCTCGCCGCTTCGATCCTGAAACGGCTCCTCGAGCCAGCCTTGACGGGCGGCGTGCTCCAGTGTGCGCGTCACCGTCGTTCCGACTGCGATTACGCGACGGCCCTCGCGCTTCGCCGACGCGACTTCGCGAAGCGTCGTCGCGTCGATCGAAAACTTCTCCGCATGCAGCCGGTTCTTTTCCACGACTTCATCAAAGAGTGGCTGGAATGTCCCCGGGCCGATGTGCAATGTCACGTCGACGATGGTCACGCCGTTCGCGCGCAGGCTCGCCAGCATTCCCTCGTCAAAATGCAATCCTGCCGTCGGGGCTGCCACAGATCCCGGTTCGCGCGCGAATATCGTCTGATAGCGCTCGCGATCGGCGCCGGCGTCGGCGCGTTGTATATAAGGAGGAAGCGGGATGTGACCGCTGCGCTCGAGAAGCGTGTCGACGGTGTTGTCCGCATCCACGTCGAAAAGTCCCAGACGCTCGCCGCGTTCGCGGCCGATGAACGAAATGCGTCCCCCGCCCGCCACCTCGAGGATGTTGCCGGGACGGAGACGCTTGCCCGGCTTCGCCCACGCCATGAAATGGCGCTCGTCGTTCTTGGACAGAAAGAGCACTTCGAACTGAACGCCGTCCGCGCGCGTGGCAAACATGCGCGCTGGAACGACTCGCGTCCGATTTACAACCAGCACATCCCCGCTTCGAAGGAATTCGGGGAGATGCGCGAAGGTTGCATGGAGGGCGGACGCGCTGCCGTCCCGAGAAGCGACCATCAACCGGCTCGCGGTTCTCTCCGGAGCCGGCTCTTGAGCGATCAGTTCGTCAGGAAGATGAAAAGAAAAGTCTGATACGTGCACGCTAGAACAACCGACCTGGATCGCCTTCCGCTTGCGGGGCACCCGCAATTCCAAGGTGTGTCAACGCCATGGGCGTGGCGATGCGCCCGCGTGGCGTGCGTTGCAGAAATCCCTGCTGAATCAAGAACGGCTCGTACACGTCCTCGATGGTCTCCTGCTCTTCGCTCACCGCAACCGCGAGCGACTGGATTCCCACCGGTCCGCCGCTGAATTTCTCGACGATGGACAGGAGGATGCGCCGGTCCATCTCGTCCAGACCACGCTTGTCGACGCGCAGACGATCCAGCGCATAATCCGCCGCCTCGCGGTCGATCGAGGTCTTGCCCTGCACCTGTGCGAAGTCGCGCGTGCGTTTCAAGAGCCGGTTGGCGATGCGCGGTGTGCCGCGCGAGCGCCGCGCGATTTCCTGCGCGCCGTCCTCGGACACTTCGATCTCCAGGATGTGCGCCGAGCGATGAATGATCGTGCACAGCTCTTCGGGCGTGTAGAAATCGAGACGCATGACCACGCCGAAGCGGTCGCGCAAGGGAGCCGTGATCATGCCCGCGCGCGTCGTCGCCCCCACCAGCGTGAAGGGCTCGATATTGAGCGTGTAGTGGCGCGCGTTGGGTCCCTTGTCGACGATGAGCTCGCACTTGAGCGAGTCCATGGCCTGGTACATGTGCTCTTCCAGAACGCGCGGCAGGCGGTGAATCTCGTCGATGAAGATGACCTGGTTCTTCTCGACATGGCTCAGCACGCCGAGCAGCTCGGCGGCATTCTGGAACGCCGGGCCCGACGTCACCTTGATGGGAACCTCGAGCTCGCTGGCAATGATGTGCGCGAGTGTGGTCTTCCCCAGCCCGGGCGGTCCGTAGAGCAGCACGTGATCGAGCGCGTCGCCGCGCTTCTTCGCGGCCTCGATGAACACGCGCAGGTTCTCCTTGAGCTCGGTCTGGCCGACGAACTCTTCCAGCCGGCGCGGGCGCAGGAGCGCGTCGCTCTTGGCTTCGTCGGCCGCGATGACCGGATTGCTGATGCGTTCGTTCGTGGCCATGTTCCTATGCTCCGCCCGCGTACTTGAGCGCGCGACGCACCACGTCTTCGGCGCTGTCGGTGTCGTTCCATTCCATGCGGTCGAGAATGCCTTCGGCCGAGTTGTGAGACATGCCGAGGCTGGTGAGCGCCAGCAGCACTTCGTCGCGCACACCCGAAGATGTCTGGAGAGGCTCCGGCGCACCGGTCAGGAAATCGTCCATCTTGCCGGCGAGATCGATCACGATGCGCTCCGCCGTCTTCTTGCCGATGCCCTGGATCTTGGAGAGGAACGCGGAATCCCCGCCGCGAATGGCACTCGCGACGCGCGCGGCGGGATAGCTCGAAAGAGCGGTCAGGCCGATCTTGGGCCCCACGCCCGAGACGCTGATAAGCTTGAGGAACAGATCGCGATCCTCGCGGTGCAGGAATCCGAACAGGCTCAGACTGTCTTCGCGCACGACGAGATGGGTGTGAAACGTGGTTTCGCCGTCGACGGGCCCCAGCGCCTCGCGGTCCTTGTCGGGAATGGCGAGCTCGAGACCCACGCCGTTCACATCGACGATGCAGCGCGGCTCCACGCTCACCACTCTTCCCCGCACGCGCGCAATCATTTCGTTGCCACACTCCATTCGCGGCGCTTGAAGGCGTGGCACATGGCGATCGCAATGGCGTCGCTCTCGTCCGTCTTCTCGGGAAGCTCGCGAAGATTGAGCATTTTTCCAAGCATGTAGCTCACCTGTGATTTGTCGGCGGCGCCGTTGCCGGTGACCGACTGCTTCACCTCACGCGCAGAATATTCAAAAACCGGAAGCCCCGCCATCGCGGCGGCCAGAATCGCCGCCCCGCGCGCCTCACCGAGCACCAGCGCGCTGCGCGGGTTCTTGCTGTAGAAAACGTCTTCGATGGCGAAATGGGTGGGCTGGTACTGGGCGATGATACGCGCGATGCCGGTGAAGATCTCGCGCAAACGTTCATGGCGGGATGCCGCGCGACCGGCCGCCACCGTTCCCGAGAACACGTACTGAACGTCGTCTCCGGTGCCCCGCACCAGACCAAAACCGGTCACGTTGCTGCCGGGATCGACGCCGAGTATGCAGTATGCGTTGGCGATGGTGTCACCCGCGAAGGCGGCCACCGCCGCCGTCGCTAACCTGATTGCAGGATTTCGTCGGGGATGTCGAAGTTGGCGCTCACGCGCTGGACGTCGTCCAGCTCTTCGAGCATTTCGACCAGCTTGATGACCTTGCGCGCATCCTCGCCGTCGAGCTTGACGTACGTCTTCGGCACCCGCTGGACTTCCGCCGACCGGGTCGCGATGCCACCCTTCTTGAGCGCTTCGCTGACCGTCGAGAGCTCGGTGGGGTCGGTGTAGACTTCCCACACTTCGCCCTCGTCGCTCACGTCCGCAGCGCCCGCTTCGAGCGCTGCCGACATGATAGTGTCCTCGTCGAGGCCTTTGCGGTCCACTGTTATTACGCCCTTGGTCTCGAAATTCCACGCCACGGCGCCATTCTCGCCCAGGTTGCCGTTGTGCTTGGTGAGCGCGTGGCGCACTTCGCTGGTGGTGCGGTTGCGGTTGTCGCTGACCACGTCGATGATGAGCGCCACGCCGGCCGGGCCGTAGCCCTCGTACGACCATTCCTCCAGCATCTGCCCCTCGAGCTCGCCCGCACCCTTCTTGATGGCACGGGTGATGTTGTCGGCGGGCATGTTGGCTTCCTTGGCGGTCTGGATGGCCAGGCGCAGGCGCGGGTTGCCGTTGGGATCGGGGCCGCCCTGGCGCGATGCGATGGTGATCTCACGGATCAACTTGGTGAAGACCTTGCCGCGTACGGAGTCGGTCTTGGCCTTCTTGTGTTTGATCTGTGACCACTTGCTATGTCCGGACATTCAATTCACTCCCTTGATTATTTGTTCTGCGCGTCGACCGCCGCCTTGTGCTCGGCGATGATCTTGTCCGCGATTTCGCGCGGCACTTCTTCGTAGTGTGAGAGCTCGCGCGTGTGCGAACCGCGCCCCTGCGTCATGGAACGCAGGTGCGTCGAATACTTGTAGAGCTCGGCCATGGGAACCTGCGCGCTCACCAGCGCGAACCGGCCCACGTTCTCCGTGCCCTGGATCTTGCCGCGGCGTCCCGAGAGATCTCCCATCACGTCGCCGAGAAACTCGTCGGGCACCTTCACCTTGAGATTCACGATGGGCTCGAGCAGCACCGGGCCCGCTTTCTCCACCGCGGCCTTGAACGCGAGCGATCCCGCCGTCTTGAAGGCCTGCTCCGATGAATCCACGGTGTGATAGCTGCCGTCATAAATAGTCGCCTTTACGTCGACCATCTGGTAACCGGCGATCACACCCATCTCCATGGTGGCGACGATCCCCTTCTCCACGGCGGGGATGAATTTCCCCGGCACCACACCGCCCACGACCCCGTCGACGAACTCGAACTGCTTGCCGCGCGCGAGCGGCTCGATCCGGATCCACACGTCGCCGAACTGCCCGCGTCCGCCGGTCTGCTTCTTGTGGCGGCCCTGCGCCTCGGCCTTCTTGCGGATGGTTTCCTTGTACGGAATGCGCGGCTTGTCGAGCGTGACGGCGACGCCGAAACGTTCCTTCAGTTTGTGCACGATGATTTCCAGGTGCAGCTCGCCCTGTCCGTAGATGAGGGTCTGGTGCGTCTCGGCGCTGGGCACCACGTCGAAGGTCGGATCCTCGTCCTGCAAACGATGGAGCCCCGTTCCCATCTTTTCATCGTCGCCCTTGGTGACGGGTGCGATGGCCGCGTTGATGGACGGTTTCGGCAGCGGCGTCGCGCGAACGACACCGCCGCTGTGCTTGTCCCCCAACGTGTCGCACACCTTGGTGACGCGCAGCTTCACCAGCGCGCCGATGTCGCCGGCGTGAATCTGGTCTGTCTCCTGGCGGTTCTTCCCCACCACGGAGTAAAGCTGACCCGTGCGTTCGGACGTATTGCGCGAGGTGTTGTGGACGTCGGAGCCCGGCGTCAGGGTGCCGTGGTAGACGCGCACGCACAACATGTCACCGATGTGCGGGTCGGAGATGTTCTTGAACACGTACGCGGCCGGCGTGCCTTTGACGTCGAAGGGGATCTCCTTGCCGTCGGTGGTGACGTGGTGCGCGGTGTCGGCGCCGGGCAGATACTTGACGATCGCGTCCAGGATGAGCGACGCACCCATGTTGCGCAGCGGCGACGCGCACAAGACCGGAAAGATCTGCCCCGTCTTGACCCCGAGGGCGAGCCCGGTCCGGAACTCCTCCTCGGTCAGCGCTTCGGTTTCGAGATACTTCTCCATGAGCTTTTCGTCGGACTCGGCCGCGGACTCCATCATTTCCTTGCGCAGCTCGTCCACGCGCGCTTTGAGCGCGGCCGGAATCTCGGCCGGCTTCACGCCGCCCTTGGCGTCCTTCTCGAACTCGTACGCTTTCATCTCGACCACGTCGACAACGCCGCGGAAGTTGTCGCCGCTGCCGATGGGGACGTGAATGGGATGCACATTGTGGCCGAAGTGTTCGTGCAGCCCTTCGAGCACGCTGTCGAAGTTGGCGTGCTCCTTGTCCATGCGATTGATGACGAAGAGCCCGGGAAGCTGGTGATCCTGCACGAAGCCCCACACGCGGTCGGTGCCGACTTCGACACCGGCATCGGCGCGAATGGTGATGATGGCGCCCTCGGACACGTCGAGGCCGAGCAGCACGTCGCCCACGAAGTCCTCGTACCCGGGCGTGTCGATGAGATTGATCTTGTGGCCGTTGTGCTCGCACCACGCGACGCCGGAATGAATCGATATCTTGCGGGCCACTTCCTCGCGGTCGTAGTCCATGGTGGTGTTGCCGTCTTCGATGCGACCGAGGCGCGGGATGGCACCCGCTGTAAAGAGCAGCGACTCCGAGAGCATGGTCTTGCCCGACTCCTGGTGACCGACCAGCGCAACGTTGCGGATTTGCGACGCAGGAAACTGCTTCACGTGAGCCTCCTATATAGACGCGGAACGGCGGGACGCAACCTCAATACCTGCTTGCAGTTGGAGTTCGCATTCTAGCAAAGGGCCGGATTCGATGTCAATCCGGCGGCGCGCTTGTCCGGTGTGGACAAAAGAGATAAAAGCAGCGTAGCCTGCGCCGCTATGCATCGGTTCGCCCGTTTCCTTCGAGACTGCGCCATCAGCGGTGCGGTTGCCTTCGGCGTTCTCCTGATCACCGAGATCGTGCTGCGCCTGTGCGCGCCGCAGCTTTCGCGCATCGAGCCGACCGGGTCGCGCGCCATACCCGACTCGCTGCTTGGCTATCGCTATCGGCCGAACAGCGAGGTACGGCACATGACACCCGAGTTTTCCGTCACCTTTACCATCGATGAGCGTGGGTTGCGCAAGCGTGCCGAGCCGATTCCCGCCGACAGCACCGCCCTGCGCATTCTGGTGCTCGGCGACTCGTTCACCTTCGGTGGCGGCAATGAAGAGAAGGATACGTGGGTGCGCGTGGCGGAGCGAACACTCCGCGAGACGGGTGCCAAACGCGGCATCAACGTGGAGATGACCAACGCCGGCGCGGAGGGATTCGACACGCGCTCCGAGCTGTACATGCTCAAAGAATGGGAGCCGAAGGTAAAGCCGTCGATCGTGCTCCTGGCGTTCGTCGCCAACGACGTCTACACCAACCGCCCCGCCCACGAGCCGCCGTCGAAAATACCTGCCAGCCAGCGCGGCGCGTTCTCGCTCCATGTCGTGGCGCTGGCCAAGCGCATCGCCATGCACAACGACAGGCTCTACGCGCGCCTCTTTCTCTTGAGCCACCGGCGCGCCTATTACGCCACCGCGCCGGACGCGCGCGTCCAGAAGCAGATCGACATCACCCGTGATCTGCTGGCGGAGATGGCGGCGTACTGCCGTGAGCGCGGTATTCAGCTTCTCGTCGTATCGATCCCGCAGGAATACGCGGTGATCAGCGAGGCCAACGGTTTCAAATTCCCGGGCGTCGATCCAAATGTGATCGATGCGCAGCTCGCACCCCACGCGCACGACGAAGGCGTCATCTGGGTGGAAGCGCTGCCGCGCCTGTCCGCCGTGTATCGCGACTGGCACCGCAACCTCTACTACCGTGTCGACGGCCACCTCACCGCGGAGGGAAACCGTGTCCTGGGCGACCTGGTCGCCGGCATGCTTGCCCCCCGCATCTGGCCGGCTGTTTCCCCGCGCTAGCCGCCGAAGTTTCCGAAGACCTCGCCCATGATCGAGAGCGCGACGTAGAGGAGCCACAACGGGATCATGCACGCGATGGCCTGGCCCGTGCGCAGGTTGAAAATACGCTTGAGCCCCAACATCACGATGATGAGCCCCCAGATCGAGAAGAACTCAATGCTGCTCAACAGCCCCTTCACCACCGGGCTGGCTTCCGGCGCCAGCATGCGCAGCGAAAAGGAAACTTTGAGATCGTCGGGCGACGAGATGTTGTCCACGCCTTTCATGCGGATGATCACGCATGCAATGACGTATCCGAGCGCGTAGATCAAGTTCGAGAACAGAATCAGCGTGAAGTACTTCTTGAAGGTGGCTTCCTTCGATTGCATGGTCACGATCGGATATGAAATTCCCGCGGCGACGAAGGCGATGATCAGACACATGGCGGGAGCGAAGATGAGCTGAAAGTACGCCACGCTTCCCATCTTCTCCGCCATTTCCGGCGTCATCTTGGGGTTCATCTGCATCACCGCATGCTGGGCCGGGATGGTCAGAAAGCCGCCGATGATGAACAGGATGGAAACCCAGACCCAGGGCTGCCACCACCCGACACGCGATTCGCGAATGTCATCGTAGACGTTGGTGGGTGAGACGAATATCTGGATCAAACGGCGGAAAAGCATGGGGGACCTCCTCGGTTCCAGATCATCCTAGCACGACTCATGACGACAACGCGTCGCAACAGGCCATCAGCCGCATGCGTACGCCCAGAACTCGCCGGCGATGCGGCTCCAATCGTGGGCGGCCGCGGTCTCGCTCGCGCGTGCCTGCATGTGTGCGCGCGCGTCATCGGAGCGCGTCAGATAGCGCTCGCATGCAGCAACAAAACCAGCCGCGTCGGGCGCAAGAGCCACCGCATCCACGTCAGCTGCGACGTCGGGTGAGAACGGGGTCGAAACCACGGGCACACCGGCGGCGAGATACTCATACAGCTTGTTGGGATTGACGCCTGCCGTGAGCGCGTTGAGGCGGAACGGAATCAGCCCCACATCGAAACCCGCCAGCACACGCGGCACATCGTCGTGCGCGACCGCGGGCTCGACCTTCACGTTGGGAAGCCGCGACAGTCGCGAAACCTCCGCGGCCGCAGCGCCGAGCACGGGTCCCACGAGCACGAACTCCCACTGCGGGCGTGCCGCTGCCGCCGCGCTCACCAGCTCGAAGTCGAACCACGGCGCAATGGCGCCGAGATAACCGATGCGCGGCCGTGCGCGCGGGCTTTTGTCGCGCAGATCCAGCGCGCGCCGAAAGGCAGCGTGGTCGACACCGTTTCCCACCACGTGGATGTCGTGGTCGTTGCCGCGCACGCGTGCCGCGTCCTCGCGCAGCCGCTTCCCGCTCACGATGACGCGGTCCGCACAGCGCAGCGTCTTCTCCTGGAGAGTGCGCGTCCAGCGCGGGAGCCCGGGGAAATCGGCGTGCGCGTCGTTGCAGTCGTACACCAGACGGGTGGGGGCGAACCCCAGTGCGACATTGATGGCAAATACATTGGAGATGATGAAGACGCTGCGGGCAGGGTCGATGCCGGCATGACGCAGATGGGCGCGCACGCGCGTGCGCGCCGACGCATCCACGATGTGGCGCGCGAGCGGGATGTCGAGAGCAGCGCGCGCGGGCCCGGAAGGAATGCTCTTGATGAACGGTACCGTCACCACGCGGGTGCCGTCCATGTCACGAATTTGATATTGGTTCTCGCGGCCGCGTACGTACGGCTCGAGAAACAGAACCGGGAGATGGGCGGGACGACGGCGAATCAGTTGCTGCTTGCGCGTGCGCAGGTAGTCCCATTTGATTTCCGCAAACCAGACAACGTCCATGTTTTCTGCGCTCCGGCTGGCGACTCTAGCACGCACCCAATCGCGCCCCAACTGTTTTGTGGCAGGATGGAAGCAGCCTCGCATAGAATGGCGCCATGAGCGAAAAGCGGCGCGTCACATACGTCATCGACGATCTCGGCCATGGGGGAACGCAGCGTCAGCTCTATTTGACGCTTCGCTCTCTGAACAGCGCGAGCGACTACTCCGTCATCGTTCTTTCCAACCTCGTGGAACCGTACGCGCCATTGATCCGCGCGCTCGGCGTCCATGTGGACGTGGTCCAACGGCGCGGCAGTCTCGACGCGTTGCGCCTCCACGCTCTCACCGGCCGGCTGCGCATGCGGCAGACCCGGATCGCGCACGCCATGCTGGACGCGTCGGGCATTTACACATATCTCGCCGCGCGCATGTGTCGAATGCCGGTCGTGCTCTCGATGCGCAACGAGAAGCTGCACGTACCGGCGGGGCTGCGCGCGGCGGTGCTGACCCGCGCTCTCAAGAACGCCGCCGCGGTGACGGCCAACTCCGAAGCCGGCCGCAAGTTTCTACTCGATGGCATCGGCGTGCCGGCCGGGCGCATCCACCTGGTGCCGAACATCGTCGATGTGCCCGCCGTGAGTCGCGATCCGCACGCCCTGAAGCCGGTGATCGGCGTGGTGGGAAGGCTGGTCGATTGGAAACGCTTCGACGCCGTTCTGGATGCGTTGCCGTTGGTGCGACGCGCGGTGCCGGATGCGCGCGTGGTGATGGTGGGTGACGGCCCCGAGCGCCAGAAACTCGAGAATCGTGCACGGCGTGCAGACATTGCGGGCGCGGTTGAGTTCACCGGCGCCGTCGACGATGCCACGTCGTTGATGGACAGATTTGCCTGCCTGGTCGTCACATCGGCGTCGGAAGGAACTTCCAACGTGGCGCTGGAAGCGCTGGCGCGCGGCGTGCCGGTGGTGACGGTGGCCACCGGCGATCTGCTGCGTATCGTAACCGATGGCGTTACCGGCGTGATCGCGCGCGACATTTCACCGGAGGCGCTGTCGGAAGCGATCGTGCGCGCCCTCACCTCTTCCTCACTGCGTGAATCGGCCGCGCGCGAGGGGCCGCGCCTGATGCGCGAACGCCATTCCCCGGAAGCGGCGCGCGACGTGCTCCTCAAACTCTACGCAAGCCTCCGCTAAAAAAAACCGGGCGCCTCAACCGTGGGGGTGGCGAGGCGCCCGATGGGGAGCGTTGGAGGTGTGGGTTTCGCGTATTACCCGAGAACGTGACCGCTAACCGTCG
>Ga0070688_100001148_pt1 | contig 13230 bp, 28 predicted proteins | sample KBSS13HmetaG_FD_64679 | JGI IMG/M metagenome (GOLD analysis project Ga0070688, IMG submission 64679) | Switchgrass rhizosphere microbial communities from Kellogg Biological Station, Michigan, USA - KBS S1-3H metaG | ecosystem: Host-associated > Plants > Roots > Rhizosphere ...
CGTTCGTGGACCCGTCGCAGGAGTTCATGTCCAGCGGGTCGGCCGGCGGCTGGACCAACGCGTGGGACTTCGGCTCGATCGGCGTCAGCAAGACGGTCACCGAGGCCGGCGTCCAGATCACGATCCCGACGGGGGGAGGTGGCCAGAAGGCCGGCGGGTACTACCACTCGACCTACCCGACCGGCGACTACTGCGTCGCGTTCTACCTCACCGGCATCCACCCGCTCGTGGCCTTCAGCTACACGGCCCTCGCGTTGATGCAGGACGGCGCCTCCTCCACCGGGGACGCCTACCTCGTGGGCCTGTTCGGGCAGGCGGGTGCTGCCGACCCCAACGGACACGTGGGCGAGATCACCGCCTACAACGCGGGCGTGCTCACGAGCCGCTTCACCAGCACCGCGGGGTGGCCCGGGGTCTACGGGGTGATCCGCGTCGGCGGCACCCACGTCACGAGCTGGGTGGGGTCGGAGCCGACCCACCTCGTGCTCAGGGACCTGGACCGGACGCTCGGCTACACGCCCAAGCACATCGGCCTCGTCGGCTGGTCCTACACCCGCACCGCCGTCCTGACCTGCCCCTACGTCCGGATCATCTCGGACACCTACCCGGGCGCCACCTACGCCGTCCCGCCGATCATCAGCGGCGCGCGGTTCTTCGGACTCTGAGGAGACCTCATGGACCAGATGCTCGCGATCGCCGCCTGCGCCAGCAGGCTCCTGGCCTGGATGCGCGCCAACGTCGGTGACGAGCCCGAGCCCGAGGCGCAGCCGGGCTACCCGATGGGTCTATTCCTGATCTCGCTCTGCGACGCTGCGGAGCCCTCGGACGCTGCCGACCTCGCCTTCCTCTTGGCCGCTCGCGAGGTCCTGAAGCAGTACGGCACCCACACCCACGCTGTGATTCGGGTGCCCACCCCGAAGGATGCGGCGCTCGAGGCGGCCGAGCGGATCGCGAAGAAGCGCCTGCCCGACCCGCCGCCTCCGAGCGAGGGTCAGCCCGTCAGCGTGGCGGTCGAGCGGCTCTCCGAGCGCTGACCTCGTAGTGCAGATACAGCGCCACCCACGAGACCCAGATCGTCACCGCCCCGATCTCCATCCACACCCCTTCGCTGTACAGGCCGAAGAGCCACCACTGGAGCGTCTCGCCGTCGAGACGGAGCGCGAGGAACGCGTGGATCACGGCTGACTCCAGGTCCACCCACGGCTCCACCACCAGGACCAGCCCACGAGGGCCGCGGCCAGCCCGTACATCAGGACGTAGGACAGCACGAGGACCCAGAGCGGTAGCGAGCGTTCGGGGCCGGGTTCGGGGGTCATGTTGACGAACTATCAGTTTTATCGATAGAATGCATCGAGTTTATCGATAGCTCCCCTCCTGGAGGGCAGGTGTCAGGTCCCGCGAACCGCGACGACACGGTCACCCCGCCGCCTTCCGATCCGGTCGAAGAGGCGCTGGTCTCGGAGCGCCTCCGGCGCCTCGAGGAGGCGGAGACCGAGGAGCGCGAAGCTCAGGCCGAGCACCTGGCCGTCTCGCGCGAGACCCGCGACGGGGTCAAGCGCCTGGTCGAGCTCGGCGAGGCCCGGGAGAAGCGGGAGCTCGCCGAGCTCGAGGCCACGCAGAAGCGTCTCGAGGCCTCGGCCGAGGCGGAGACGCGACGGGTCTCGGCCGAGATCGCCGAGCGTCAGGCTCGCGGCGCCTGGCTCCGCGAGCAACTCGGGAAGTTCGTCGGGCCTGCCGTCGCGATCTTGGGCGCCCTCGGCGCCGCGGTGACGGCCTGGGCCTCGGGGTTGTTCGGCGGGAGCCACCGGTGAAGCGCGAGCTCGCCGACGATCTTCGCGGCAAGCTCCGCGAGCACGCGATCGGCGCCACCGCGGACGACCGGACCTCGGCGCCCGAGCGCCCCATCGACCCGCTCGCCGTGCTGCGCGCCCTCGGCCGGGCGGTCGACTACCTGATCACCGACGCGACCCACCGTCGCGCCGACGTTCAGGATCTGGTGGACGAGCAGGCCCGGACCCAGGTGCGCCTCGCAGTCCTCGAGACCAGCGACGGGCCCGGGCCCTTTTCGGCCGGCACCCCCTGGCTGTGGGCCGCGGCGGCCGCCACCGTCGGCGCGGTGGTCGCGCTGCACGCGCTCGAGCTCGCGGCGCTCGCCGCGCTGTGGTGGACCCGCTGATTGCCGGCAGGCCCGGCAGGGAGGACAGGGTGGAAGCGACAATCGGACGAGTGGTGCACTACCGGATCGGCGGCACCGACGAGAAACCCGAGCTGCGGCCCGCGTTCGTGGTGCGCAGGTTCGAGGGTCTGCCGTACGCTAACCTGCAGGTGTTCGTCGACGGCAGCAACGACAACGAGGCCCACGGCTTCGTCTTTCCGCGCTTGCTCCAGAGCGACTCGGCGCGCGCGGTGTTCACGGACGAGGAGTGCGCCCGCGGCCAGGCCTGGAAGACCTCGGTGAGCGAGGGGGCCGGGATCGGGCAGTGGCGCTGGCCGGAGCGGGCGTGATCGTCGCTGGACCGGCCTGGTGTGACCGCTACCCCACGAGCCGCGAGGTCATGGACCTGGTCGAGCCGTTCCGCGCCCGCGTGCGGGCCTTCCTGGGCGAGCTCGCCAAGCGGGGCTGCCAGGTCCACGTCGCAGCCACCCGTCGCCCGCCTGAGCGCGCGTACCTCATGCACTGGGCCTGGATGGTGGCGCGCGAGGGGGTGGCCCCGGCCGACGTGCCGGCCCACGATCCACCGATCCCCATCGCCTGGACACTCGACGGGGCCCGAGCGATGGTCGCCGCCTACGGCCTCGCCTACCGGCCGAGCCTCACCTCGAGGCACATCGCGGGCCGGGCGATCGACATGACCGTGTCGGGCTGGCTCGGCTCGGCCGAGGAGCTGCACGAGCTCGGCGCCTCGTTCGGCGTGCGCAAGCTCGTGTCGGACCCGCCGCACTGGTCCGACGACGGCCGGTAGGCGCGGGCCCGCCACCAGGCCAGGACCTCGGGATCGACGGCCTCGGGGCAGGCGGCCATCGCGCTGAGCATCTCGGTCGGGTCCTGTCGCATCCGGACCTCGTACCGCGCCGAGCTCGGCCCGGGCGGAAGTCCGGGCCGGGTGGTCAGCGCCGGATCCGGCGCGCCTCGGCAGCGGCCTCGCGCAGCACCCGCCTCACCTCGTACATCCGGAGCAGGACCTCGCGCGGGGTGCTGGCCGGCTTGGCGGGGCTCACAGGGCCGCCGCGCCGGCGAAGAGCTCGGCCTCGGTGTAGCGGCGCGCGTGCAGCGGACGGGTGACGGACGCCCAGGTCGACCGCGGGGTCTCGTCCGCGAGCTCGCAGATCCGCGCCTGGGCGTACAGCGCCGTGAGCTCACCGAGGCGCAGGTCACGCTCCCCCTGGAGACCGAGGATCTTGTGGGCCTGGCGCCGGGCCTTCCAGTCCACCGAGGACTTGAGGCTCTCGAGGAGCCAGGCGCGCCGCTCGCGGACGGTGGCGAGCGCCGCCTGGAGCTCGGGGCTCTCGAGGTTCTCGAGGCAGTGGGCCCGATCCCAGTCGCTACCCTCGGAGAGCCGGTCGAACCCGAGCAGCTCGCGGGCGTCCGACAGCTCGGTGATCGTGGTGTCGAGCTTGCGGAGCGCTCGGGCGAGGTCCTGGCGCGCGGTAGCGCCCCACGAGGCCGGCGCCGCGTGGCGGGCGAGCGGGACGCGGGGGCCGAAGGCGGTCGCGAGGGAAGAAGACTGGAGAGCGTTCGGGTGCGAGGTGGTCATCAGCGGCCTCCGATGTAGATACACTATCGGATTACCCTAACCCTGCCCACTGTGTATCTACGCGATGTAACCGGCCGGCCCCGGGGTGATACCTACTCGCCGCCGGCGGGCGGATCCGTCGAGCCCAGCACCTCGCGCGCCCAGGCCAGCGAGGCCGCACGCACGGCCTCGGACGCGTCGAGCCCGCGGGCCTGGGCTGCCAGGCGCACGAGCTCGGCTTCCAGCTTCGTCCAGCGGACGGCCAGGTAGCCGGTGGTGCGGCGCTCGCCCTTCGGCTGGCGGCGGAGCTGCTCTCTGGGCAGGGGCTTCGTCACGAGGACTCCAATCGCCTTGCGGCGTTCACTGGGTGGAACCGGTCAGACCCGCCGGAAGATCCCCTCGACCCCGTCGGGCGAGTCGCCGCGGTCGAAGAACCGGACGGGGTACCCGAACCAGCCGGAGACGATCTCGTCGCTGGGCCACGGGGTCTCGTCGGTGTCGCCGACGATCAGCGGGTCGGTGCAGACGACGGAGACCGAGTCGTCGCTGAGGGTGTCGATCTCGAAGGTGTGGCCGTCGTATTCGTGGGTGTTGGTCACGTTCTCTCCTCGGTTGTGGGCGGGATTGCCCGATAAATTGGGGCCGTAGCCCCACCCTCAGTACCAGCTCGGGCGCTTGCTGTAGTCGACGCCCGACTCGCGGTACGACCGGACGAGGGGCCAGAGGCGCTGAGCGCGCTCGGCGTCGTCCATCACCGCGGTGACGATGGTGGAGCGGTAGCCGCCCAGGAACTCGCGAGCGAGCTGCGCGTCCGAGCTGTCGGCCCACCGCATGATGAACTTGAGCTCGGTCTCGGTGATGCTCATCGGGCCAGTCGCGGTGTGGGTCAGGGTCATCTCGTCCTCCAATGTAGATACACTATCGGAGCACCCTGATCCCGTCCACTGTGTATCTACGGAGTGATACCGGAGCGACGGTTACACCCACCCGGGTTGGGCCAGACCCTGGGCCAGGTGGGGGTGGCTGGGGGTCATCCACCTGGCCCAGCCGCCCATTCGATCAGCCCTGGTCCTGCGTCCTACGGGGTTCCGGCTCCCCTTGGGAGCCGGAACCCCGGGACACGCCAGGGACACGCGCGCGCCGGATCTGGTCGTTCTACTTCGGCCCAGACCGGCGCACCCCGGTGTCTAAGATCTGCGCCTGAACGGGCTCGTCCTCTTGGACGGCCACCCTGCGCTGGCTCGGAGTAGACTCCCCGACGTGTCCCGACCTGCGCGCCGGAGCTGACGTTGCAGGCCGCCTGCCACGGATCGTGCGTCCTCTCGGGACACGCCTGGGACACGTGACGCGAGAGCGCAGACTGGGCGCGGATCTCACGTGCCCGCCGTCGCGACCCGCATCGGGTGCACGTTGTCCGGGCCCAATGGCGGCACCAGCGCCACCGCCTCCCTCAGCTTGAGGGCCACCTGATCCGTGTAGATCCCCGGCAGCCCGAGGTCGTGGCCGACCAGCAGCTCGATCGCGTCGCGGTCCCCGCCCAGCGCCCGGAGCCCGGTGACGAACCCCTTGCGGAAGCAGTGCGCCGTCCGGTCGTACCAGACCGCTCGCGGCGTCCCCGACGCCTCCCACGCCTTCCGGAGCGCCTTGCAGTCGGCGTTCTCGGTCTTCACCACGCCGACGACGCGCCCCTGACGCAGTCCCCAGCCGGCGAGCTCGGACACCAGCACCGGCGCGAGCGGGATCGTGCGCCCCGTCCGCTCGGCCGCCGTCTTGCCGAGTTCGGGGCGCACCCGCAGCTCAGCACCCTCGAGGTCGAGGTCGTCCCACTCGAGGGCCAGCGCCTGCGCGTACCGCAGCCCCGTGCACCGCAGCAGCACCGCGAGCCGGCGGACCCGCTCGACGGTGCAGGCGCCGATCACCGCGTCCATCTGCGCCCAGGTCGGCGCGCGCGTCGGCACCCGGGGCGCCGGCCGCATCTCGTACCGCTGCGGGGGACGTGGTGTCGTGGACCCGTAGTCGTCGTGGTCGTAGCACCAGCGCCACCAGCGGAGCACGTGTCCCACCCGCAGCCGGGCCGTCGACACGGCGTTCTTCCGGCCCTCGATCAGGTGGTCCCAGAAGTCGCCGAGCAGCCCCTTGGACAGCGCCGCGATCCCGACGTGGGACCGACGCGAGCGCGCGATCAGCCACGACTGGAAGATCGAGAGCGACACGTCGTGCTCGATCACCGTGTTCGGGGCCCAGAGTCGCCGTCGGTCGACGAGGTACTCGTCGACGAGCGCCGAGACCGACGGATCTCGGCGGGCGACGGGCTCCCACCGCCGGCCGAGCGCGTGGGCTTCTTCGATCTCGCGGATGAGCGCGTCGGCCGTCCGGGCGTCCGGGCACTGCTTTCGTCGGTTGCTCCCGTCCGGATCGAGCCACCGGACGCTCCAGCCACCGTTCCGCTTCTCCTTGATCGCCATCCCTCGGTCCTCCTGGCCCACTCGAGGATCGCCTTCGGATCGTCCGGCCACCGGTAGGTCGGCCGCCGCTCCGTCCCCAGGTTGACCCAGGGTCGATCCCCCTCCGGGGTCGCGAGCATCATCGCCCGGAGCGTGTCCTGGCAGACGCCCAGGACGGCCCGGATCTGCTCGGTGGTGAGGAGGGGGGTCACGGCGGGGTGCCGCGCGACGACCAGCCGAGCACCTGCTCGCAGCAGGGCGGGGCCTCGGAGCCGTCGGAGCCATCCCACCCGGGGCAGGCCGGGCAACAGAACTGGAACCCGAGGGACCCCGATCCTCCGCAGGTCTCGCAGACGTTGTGGGCCGAGATCGGGATGTCCTCGTCGTAGGCGAGGCCCGAGCCGTCGCAGTCGGGGCAGCGTCCGGTCGTCATCGGGCACGCTCGAGCATCGAGACCACGAACCCGCAGCGCACCCGGGCCGGCCGGCCCGACACGCCGGCCGCCTCGTACACGGCGTCGAGCTCTGCCTGGAGCTCCTCGACCTGGCGCTCGAAGTCGTCCGCCCGCTCGATCTCGCCGTCGAGCTGTCGCTCGAGCGACTGGATCCGCTCGGTCTGCGCGAGCACCCGCTGGAACAGGCTCGGGTTGATGTCGACCCGCCGACCTACTGGGTCTCGGTCACCCGCTGCTCGTGCTTGCCGAGGACGTGCTCCGTCCTCCGCGCCCGGGCCCGCCGCTGCTGGCGGTTGAGCCCGCTCGGGTGCGGCTCGTTGTGGGGCTCCACCGTGGCCAGCCCCGCTGAGAACATCCGGCCCGCTCCCAGGTCGATCTCCGCCGTCCCACCCGAGCTCACCACCACCCGGGTCAGCTTCTCCCGGAGCGCGTCGATCTTCTCCCGAGTCTCGATCGGGATCGTCTGGCCCAGCTTCTCGTCGTAGAACCGGATCGCGTCCTGCATCGTCCACCTCCTCAGCACGTGGCGCCGCAGCGCCGGGTTGTGACCCAGAGGTGCCCTCCTCCCGCTCGTGCCCCCGGAGGGCGGTCGCGGCGGGCGCCCCCTCGACAGGGACGGGAGGAGGGCACCCGGGATCCGCTGCCAGGGAGGAGGGAGCCTCCTCGAGTCCTGGCTCACGGGGCGCGGGCACCCCGACCGGCGATGCGCTACCCCCCGGCGAGGGCTCCAGACCCTGTCCCCCGGCCGCCGCCGGGATCTCGGGTTGCGCGGTGCTGCCGCCGGGCGAGGGTTCCGGCTCCTCGTTGGGCGAGGACGAGGGCGCCGGTGGGATCGGCTCCTCGGGCTGTGCGGGCAGGGAGCCCGCGACGGGGTCAGGGTCGACGGACATCGCCCCCCCCTGTTGTTCGGACGGGTACCAGTGGTTGCGATTGGCTCTCCAGGGAGGCCCGTCGAACTCGACGAGGCGCACCTCGCGGCGCAAGCCGAGCTGCTGCGCGAGCTGGACCACCCGGTTGGTCGTGCAGCCCAGCAGCGCCGCGAGCTCGGGCGACGTCAGCCCCGGGCGCTCGGTGACGAGCTCGACGATCCGGACCCTCCGCGGGGTCTCCCGCCAGGTCGAGGTGACCGATGGGCCGGCGGGGTCCACATCCCCGCCGGCCGGGCTGGTCAGGCCATCGGTCACCTCGTTGTCTCCCCGGGCCGGAGCCTCGGAGGACGAGGACAACACCTCCGCCTCCGGGCTCGGGCTCGGTTGCGCAGGACGGGTCGCGTGCTCACCCGTGGGACGAACGAGCTCGGGCGGGTCACCGTGCCGGGTCGTAACTCCGGGCCGCTCCGGGCCGTCCACCTGCTTCTCTACCGCCAACACGGGGAACCACACCCCCTGCCGGCCCTTGGTCTCTGCGAGCGCCAGGGCGTCGAGTCCCTCGAGCGCTCGGGTCACCTCGGCCGGGTGGCGCCCGGTGTGTCCGCAGAGCGACACGACGCTTGCGCTCCCCAGGGAGCGCAAGCTGTCGAGCACGTCCTGCTCCGCCTCGGAGAGGAGGGAGCGATCCACGGTGGCGATCATGGGGTCTCTCCACGTTCGAACCAGAGGAGGAAGAGCAGGCAGCACGCGGCGTGCGCCAGGTGGGGCAGCCCCGACTCCGGGTCCAGGCGCTCACCGTCCGACCAGGCGGCCAGGTGCCGGAGCGCGGCGGCGAAGTAGCGCCCCCCGGGCTCGGCCACCTGCTGCCAGTTGTCGGGGGCGTACTTGGTGGCCCCGAACGTGAGCACGTCGACCACGCGGGCGACAGGCCCCATCGGGAGCAGGTCCCAGCGGGGCTTGCCGCCGTCGTGCTTGGCGCCGCGGGTCATGCGGGCCTCACAGGTTGAAGGTCGAGGAGGAGCAGGTGCCAGGCTCGCAGGCTGCGCCGGCTCACGACGGCACCGTCCAGCCGCAGGCGCGCAGCACCCGCCGGATCTCGTCGAGCGCCAGGCCCTTGGAGGCGCAGCGCCCCTTCTCGCGGCCGTCGCCCGCGCCCGCCGACCAGGACCACGGGGTCGGGTCCTCGTCGCCCTCGGGGTCGAACATCGCCGAGCCGAGCGTCACCAGGTCGAGCGGATGCGCGAGCCAGGTGCAGCCCCCCGTCGCGTGCCAGCGGTGGATGACCCGCATCGCGGCCCGCACGGCCGGCTGCTCGTCGGGGTGGGCGTCGAGCCAGGCCGCGATGTCCTCCGCCGCCGGCTCGACCTCCATCGACTGCTGCACCGAGCTGCCCGACTGGAGCGGGATCAGTGTCACGAGGCGGCGGATCATGGCGCCCTCCGTTTCGCGGCCTTGCGGGCCCTCTTGGCAAGAGCGCGCGCCTGCCGCTCGTTGCCCTGGACCTCCGCGCGCTCGGCCTCCTCCGGCGTGGGCGGAGGGGGCGAGGGATCGCGGGGGCGGTCGTCCGGCCCGGGAACGCCGGCGCCGGGGAAGAGTGCAGCAGCGGCCAGCAGCGGCCAGAGGAGGCCGCGCATTAGCGTCCGCTCCAGCAGCCGCACCGACGGGCCGTGTCCCAGGTCGACCGCGACCCGCAGGCCGGGCAGCGCTCGTCCCAGGTGGCGTCATGCGGACGCTCGAGCGCTCGAGCCCGGAGGTGGGCGCCGAGGCCCGCCGCGAGCGCGTAGCACCCGCCCAGGCCCAGCCAGACGGCCAGAACTCCGATCGCCAGCGAGGCGGGGCTCAACGTCCACCCCCACCGCCGAGACCCTGGAGCCGGGCGCGCTGTTCGAGCTCGTCCTGCGCCTCGAGGTCCTGCGCGACCTCGAGGTAGGTGTCGACCACCGGGTCCATCGGGGTGACCGCCCGACGGACCGGGCCGCGGCAGCCGTCCTGGTGGAGCACCGCGCCCACGATCGTCCGGGTGTCCATGCCGCACCAGCGGCAGATCCCGGCGCTCACGAGCCACCGCCCAGGAGCGTCCAGCCCTGCTCACGCAGCTCCGCATCGACCGCGTCTCGGGCCTCCTCGACCGTCGGGTGCGTCCGGCCGATCGGCTGGTGGTGGACGAAGGCGCCCCACCGGTTGGTTCCCTCCTGGAATACCTGGCCCACCCAGCGGACGCCGCCGCGGGCGTCGAGTCGGACCCAGGAGGCCGGGGCCCCGATGGGCCTCCGAGGGGTCTCGGACCACGCGAGACCCAGCTGCGCCCCCTCCAGCACCTGCTGGTAGGTCGCGGGGTGCTGCGCCAGGTGGTGGAGGATGTCCGCCGCCGTGACGTCCTGACGCCCGCCGCCGTCCGTGAGGAGCAGGTGGGGGCGGTTCATGACCGCACCTTGCCGGCCATGAGCTGTTCGACCATGTAGGCCACGTCGTCGGGCACGGCGAACTCGTCGAGCCCGACGGCCCGGCGGATCTGGTCGACCACGCCCCGGAGCTCGCGCAGCTCCCGGAGCTGCGCCGTCTCCATCTCGATCAGGTGGGCGGCGATCTGCCCGAGCGAGGGCTCGGCGCCCGCCATCGGCTTGCGGTTCGCATCCACCGCGCGCAGGACGGCGGCCTTCACAGCGTCACCGGGTCGGCCATCACGACCACGTCGTACAGGTCGGTCTGCACGTCGAACTCGTCCCAGCTCCGGAGCTCGACGGTGCGGCAGGCCCGGTAGGCCGCCTTCGCCTCCAGGATCTCCTGACGCTCGGCGTCGAGCTCCGGTTGGGTGATCCGGCACCGGCCCCAGCCGGAGGGGGAGAAGGGGTCGCGCTCGATCCGGACCGCGACGGTGGGGAGCGGGGCCGAGGCCACCCTCTCCGGGGCCGGCAGCGGCGTCTCGTACCACTCGGCCGACCGGGCGTCGGAGAGCAGGAGCTCGAGGTCCCGCTCGCGCTCGGCGGCCGCCTCGTCCGCCCAGCTCCGGGCCTCGTCCTCGGGCAGGACGCCCAGCACGTGCCCGATCACAGCGACACGCGCGCGTCAGCGATCTCGTCCGCCGCCGCCACGTCGAGCTCGTCCTCGAGGAGGAACGAGCCCTGGATCCAGGTCACACCGTCGAAGAGACCCGCCTCGCTGAGCTCGGTCTCGTCGAGCTCGTAGGGGTGGTCTGCGAAGAGCTGGAAGAACATGGGGTTGCTCCTGGGGTTGTGTGTGAGGTACACGGGTGAACAGTTGTTCACCCTCGGAACCCGGTGGCGGTCGCCATCCGTGTCTCACACACACACCATACCAGACGTGTCCCACACACACGGTCCAGTTTACAATTTCTTGACAGGAGGATCGCGATGGAGCCCGAGCTGGAGGTCGTGCACCTGGAATCGGCGTTGACCCATCCGGACTACGTCGGGCTCTCCAAGCGGGAGCTGGCTGCGCGCGTTCGCGCCGAGCTCTCCACCGAGGCCCCGATGGGCGTCCTGGCTGCGGTTACCTGGCTGCTCGCGTCAGCCCGCGTCGTCCGGACTGCCCACCGCGATCCGGCGCCGCTCGACCGTCCGCGTCCACTCTTTGATGTCGTCCTCGATGTGGTCGAGAAGGTGGGGCATCACGCCCCGGGCGCTGCGGAGGAGGTCGAGAACGCCTACCGCGATCAGACGCTCCCGCTCGTCTGTGTCGTGAAGACGCGCCGAGACTGATTCCGGCGAGCCGACCGGCACCACGAGCACCTCGTACCCGCACTCCTCGGCCCACTTGACGAGGTCGTTCGTGTCGGTCGAGCCGCCGTTCTCCACGCGCAGGACGTTGGTGTTGTCCTTCCACCCGATCCTGCGCCCGAGCTCGGACTTCTTCAGGCCCGCGCGCTCACGGGCTTCTCGCAGCTGATCGCCTAGGGTTCTCATCCCCTCCGCTTGCCGTGTGCCACGAACACGGGCTATCGTGTTTGTGGGACACGGTTCCCCGGAGCACGACGTGAGACACGGCGAACTGATCCGCCGCACCCGCGAGGGGCGCGGCATGACGCGGACACAACTGTCCCGGGCCTCCGGCGTGGACCGCGGGATGCTGTCGCACATCGAGGACGGCGACCTCTCCGGTTCCATCGAGACGTTGCTGAGACTGGCCAAGGCGCTCGACATGGACCTGAACCCCCTGAAGGACGAGGACTCGCTCGAGGACGCGGTGACGGTCGTGGACGACCCGACGCCCGTTCCGTGAGCCCCGCACACGCCAACCCCTACGCTAGAGGCGCGCCGATGTTTCAGCTCGGACTCGCCCCCGAGGTTTCACCCCCGACGCGTGACGGCTTCCTCGATGGCCGCTCGGATCTCCTCAGCGCGCTCCCGGTCCCGGGTCGCGTAGCCACGGCGATCCCCTCCGGCCGTCCCGAGCCTCACCACGAAGCTGGGCGGCTCGAGGAGCGCGCGGACCATCGCGACGAACAGCGCCACGGACAGCACGGCAACGCCAGCGGCGATCCCAGCGATCATGAGCCACCCGTTCGGGTTGTCGGGTGGAGCGGGTTGGGCCGCCAGCAGCCCGAAGAGCCCGGAGCAACCGAACCCACCGAGTCCGAGCCCACCGAACACCAGTACGGGCGCGAAGCTCGCCGCCTCCTGCACGAGCTGCACGCTGGTGAGGCCGGCAACCGGGTAGGTCGTCGCCCCGAGCGTGACCCGCGTCGTGGTGACGCGCACCCCTGGCTCCTCGAGCAACACGCGCTCGGCGTCCATCTACGCCTGCCCGTTGCAGGCGCGCTGCTTCGCGGTCTCGAGCTCGTCGGCGCAGCCCAGCGGATCGACGCACTCCCGGGTGCTCTGCTCGAGATCGGCGCCCCACCGGTACTCGTGGGTCACGGTCCGATCGTCCTCGACGACCCAGCAGTCCCACACGGTGCAGTCGAACCCCACCGTGATGGGGTCGCATCGGTTGGACCCTGGCTCTCCAGGCTGGGGCGCGCACCCCGCCAGCCCGGTCAGCAGCACCATCGTTCCCAACAGCATCAGCACCTCCACCTGGGACTCTACGACGGGTCCTCGGGCGGTGTTGCCAGGAGCACCCCGTGAGCCGCCTCCGTTCCCCGGTGCCGATCGGCGAGAAGGTGAAGGGCATCCCGGTCGCCGCCCACAACCCCTACGTCTGCCACGAGTGCGATCGGTTCGACCCGGAGGGGGGGGGCGTCGCCGCCCATCACCGGCAAGTGGTTCTGCCGGGAGCACCTGGTAGCGGCGCTCTCGAGCGGTGGGGAGCGTCGATGATCGCGACCGCCCCTGGTCCCGTCCCGGTGTTCGACGTGCGCCTCGAGGGGTGGCGACGCCTGGTGGCGCTGTACCGCTGGGAGGACGGCACGAGCCTCCGGTTCCCGGATCTGCTCGCCCGAGCCCCGGTCCACGAGCCCACCTGCGACTGTCTCGCCTGCGAAGGCCGGCTCGGCCAGGGCCCGACCGGGGTGACCCGGTGACCACCTACGCGCGAGCGCTGCTCGAGTCGGTGGCGCGCCATCGCGAGGACCTCCAGGCCCGGGTCGAGGCTGTCGCAGGGGGCGTCGTCGATCCCGAGCAGGGCGTCGACTGGCTCACCGAGACCTACATCCCCACGTGGCTCCGGCTCGGCGGGGTCGAGGTCCCGGTCTCCCGGTCCGAGTCCGACCTCGAGCGCATCGCGGGGCTACCGGTGCAGCCGCAGTACACCCTCGGGATCCTCGCGCT
>Ga0070688_100001149_pt1 | contig 13222 bp, 12 predicted proteins | sample KBSS13HmetaG_FD_64679 | JGI IMG/M metagenome (GOLD analysis project Ga0070688, IMG submission 64679) | Switchgrass rhizosphere microbial communities from Kellogg Biological Station, Michigan, USA - KBS S1-3H metaG | ecosystem: Host-associated > Plants > Roots > Rhizosphere ...
GAGCACGACGACGTGCGTCTCGGCGGTCATTCGAACCGGCGAAGGGCTGCACGAGCTGAGCCAAGATGGCGCAAATAGCACGGCAACCACCGTGATTGGTCTAACAACCTATTTCTTGGCTCGCTCAATAGCCGCATACACCTGCCTCGATCGGATCCCGAGGCGCTGAGCCGTCGCTCGAACGGCCTCACGACGCGAAATCGGCGCCAATTCTGTCACGTGACCAAATTCAGCCGCAATCTCCTCATCGCTGGGAGATAGCGCGCCGGAGCTATTTGGCTTATGACCTATTTGAGAGATTACAACGGTAAATTCACCCTTAGTTCGAGCTGGAAGGATCTCAGCCAGGTCAGAGGCGGTTCCCCGCAGGAACTCCTGGTGGATCTTCGTCAGTTCTCGCCCCAACATAATCTGTCGATCGCCCAATACTTCACCGGCTGTGCGCAATGTCGCCTGAATCCTGTGCGGTGCTTCGAAGAAAGTGATCGTCCACTGAATCTCGGACAGCGTTTGGAACCACCTCGTTCTGTCTTTTGACTTATACGGTGGAAATCCAGCAATGGTCAGTGGGATTAGTGGAAATCCAGACGCCACTGCAGCAGTTAACGCCGCGCTCACCCCTGGTATCGGTTCGACGGGAATTCCGCGTTCGATACAGGCCCGGACCAGCTCGACGCCGGGATCGGAAATCCCCGGAGTACCAGCGTCAGTTACAAGCGCGACTGCCTTCGACTCCTCCAAACGCGAAATGAGCTTGGGTAGGGCCGTCCTCGTGTTGTGCTCGTGAAAACTTACCGTCGGGGTCGAGATCGCGTGACGGGCCAGAAGCCGGGCTGTTCGTCGGGTGTCTTCTGCGGCGATCAGATCAGCTTCGCCAAGGACCCTTAGCGCGCGGAGCGTAATGTCTTCAAGGTTGCCGATTGGCGTGGCGACAACGAAGAGAGTGCCGGGCATGACGCGTGGACGCCCGCGCAGGCGTGTCTCGAGCGGGTGGTTATTGTACCATCGGGAGATGTGCGCTCACGGATCGACCACACCGAGCGCCACCTATGACGCGGCATGTACCCATCGGAGCCATTTCCCCACTTCGTCGACGACTACCTAGCGTACCTGTATGAGGTTCATCCCACCCAGGCGAGCCTGGATGGAGTCCACGTACACGACGACCTGCTGGAGGATCTGAGCCGCCCGGCGGTCGACGCCGACCTTCGTGCCCTCTCCGGCTTCAGCCGACGTCTGCACCAGATCGACGCGTCGCAGCTCCCTCGCGTTGAACAGGTTGAACATCGCATTGTCGGGGCGAACATCGAGTCCCGGATGTATGAACTGGAGGCGATCCGGACGTGGGATCGCAATCCTCAGATCTACTCGGATGCCCTCGGCATGAGCCTGGCTGGGCAGGCGCTCTTTTCATATTCCACGGAACCGGAGCGAGCGCGGCGCGTCGCGTCGAAACTGCGTCAGGTTCCCCGCCTTGTTCAGGCCGCCCGCGAAAACATCAAAGAGACGCCAGGGATTTTCGTGAAGGTCGGCCTCGAAGCGTGGCGCGGGACGTTGAAGTTCATCGAGAGCGACCTGCCGAGGGCGTTTTCGTCGCTGGACGACCTTCACATCCTGGGCGACCTTGCCGACACGTCAACAGAAGCCGCGGCAGCTATCTCTTCGTATCTTGAGTACCTCGAAACGGATCTCGCGCCGAGGGCCAAGGCCTCCTTCCGGTTGGGACGCGAACGCTTCGAGCAGAAGTTGAAGCTGGAAGAGGGCATTACGCTCTCCGCCGATCGCCTGCTCGCGATCGCGATGCGCGAACTTCACGAGGTGCAGGAAGAGTTCCGGAGCGTCGCGGGGCGGCTGAACGGGGGTGACCCGCTCGAGGTCTGGAAGCGCGCGAAAGAGGACCATCCTGCGCCGGGCGCCCTCGTCACCGTCGCGCAGGCACATCTCAAGGAACTCGAGGAGTTCCTTCAGCGACAGGCGATCGTCACTGTTCCCGCAAGCGAGCCAGTGGTCGTTGCTCCGACACCGGAGTTCTTCCGCTGGGCGTTTGCGAGCATGTGGACGCCCGGCCCGTTCGAGACGAAGCCGAGCCGCGCCTACTACTATCTGACCGACGTCGATCGCACGTGGCCGGCGGATCGACAGGAAGAACACCTTCGCGATTTCAATGCCCCAACGTTGTGGAGCATTTCGATCCACGAGGTCTACCCGGGTCACTTCCTGCAGGCACAGCACTCTCGCCAGGTCGAGTCGAAGGTACGCAAGTCGACGCTGCTAGCGTCAAACGCGTTCGTCGAGGGATGGGCCCATTACTGCGAGCACATGATGATGGAGGCCGGCTTCCGCCGTGGTGAGACGGCGCTGCGCCTCGGTCAGCTCGCGGAGTCTCTCGTCCGGCTGGCGCGGTTTGTGGTGGGCATTCGGCTGCATTGCGAGGATCTGTCGGTTGAGCAGGGAATGCGCTTCTTCAGAGACGAGGCCTTCCTCGAGGAAGCGACAGCGCGACGGGAAGCCGAGCGAGGCACGTTCGATCCGGGCTATATCGTCTATTCGCTCGGCAAGCTGATGATGCTCAAGCTGCGGCGCGATTATCAGGAACAGATCGACGGCAAGTTTTCGTTGCGTACGTTCCACGATGCGGTGCTCGCACAGGGGACAGCCCCGTTGTGGGCTCATCGGCGCCTGCTGTTGAACGAAACCGCCGACGCGTCATTGGAGTAGCGATGCCGCTGTACGAATACGAATGCGACGCCTGCGGCGGCCGCTTCGAAGTGATCCAGAAGTTCTCCGAAATCACGGAGCAGTGCCGTCGGTGTGGCAAAGGTCCTGTTCGGCGCCTGATGTCGTCGCCAGCGATTCAGTTCAAAGGAAGCGGCTTCTACATCACCGACTACGCGCAGAAGGGGAAGTCGGAATCGTCCGGGGAAGGCGGCGGCTCATCGGAGAAGAAAACCGAGACCGCGAAGTCCGATAGCGCCACGAAGTCCGACGCTCCTGCCTCGACGTCGACTCCTTCGACGTCCACGAACTCCTCGAAAGACTAGAGCACCGGCGTTTTCAGATCATGGACTCTGTCGAGGTACTCACGGAACGGCGCCGCGAGCTCCGGGCGCTTTAACGCGAAGTAGACGAGCGCTTTCAGGAAGCCAAGCTTGTTGCCCGTGTCGTGGCGGACGCCGTCCACTTCGACGGCGTAGATCGGCCGTTTCTTCAACAGCTGCCGGAGACCGTTTGTCAGTTGAATCTCTCCGGTGCGGTCGGCGGAAATCGACTCAAGGGCTGGGAAGATGTCGGGTGTCAACACGTAACGGCCGATGATCGCGAGATTCGAAGGCGCCTCCTCGACCCGGGGCTTTTCGATGAGATCCGTGATCCGATAGACACCTCGCCCGAGGTCGGCGCTCTCGTCGACGGCGACGATGCCATAGCTGGAAACGTCCTCGGTTCGTACTCGCTCGACGGCGAGGACGGGCCCCTGCAATCGCTCGTAGACATCGATCATCTGTCGCAGTGCAGGCGGATTCGCGTCGATCACATCGTCGCCAAGAATCACCGCGAACGGCTCGTCCCCGATCAGCGACTTTGTGACGAGCACGGCATGTCCCAGTCCGAGCGGTTCGCCCTGGCGGACGTACGACACCTGAATGAGAGAAGTGATTCGACGGATCTCCTCGAGCTGCGCCGTCTTTCCCCGCTGTTCGAGAAAGCTTTCAAGCTCAACGTTCACGTCGAAGTGGTCTTCGATGGCGTTCTTTCCGCGGCCGGTTACGATGACGATGTTGCTGACGCCGGATTCGACGGCTTCCTCGACGCCGTACTGGATGACCGGCTTGTCAACGAGGACCAGCATTTCCTTCGGTTGCGCTTTGGTTGCGGGAAGGAATCTGGTGCCGAGACCTGCGGCTGGGAACACGGCTTTTCGAACGACGGCAGCGCCCATGAGCGCATGGTATCTCAGCTAAACTTGCTGCGTGATTGATCCCGGGTTCGTCCGCGACAAGCCCGACGCCGTGCGCGAGGGGCTCGCCAAGCGCGGCGCCGACTTTTCGCGCGAGCTCGAAGAGCTCGCGGCACTCGACACACAGAGGCGCCGGCTGCTGCCGGAGGTCGAAGAGCTCAAGCGTCAGCAGAATGCTGCCGGCGATGAAGTGGCGCGGGGGAAGCGGCAGGGCCTCGATGTCACGACGATCCAGGAAGCGAGTCGCGCGCGCAATCAGCAGATCAAGCAACTGAGTGCCGAGCTCGAAACGATCGAGCAGCGTCGTACGCGCGGACTGCTGAGTCTCCCGAACATTCCTCACGAGAGCGTTCCAGTGGGGAAAAGCAGCGAGGACAACGTCGAGTTCCATCGCCGCGGCACACCGCGGACGTTCGACTTCGCGCCGCAGGCACATTGGGATCTCGGACCGGCACTCGGCATCATCGATTTCGAGCGGGGCACCAAGGTGGCCGCCGCGCGGTTTTCCGTGCTGGTCGGAGATGGCGCGAAGCTCGCGCGCGCGCTCATCAACTTCATGCTCCACCTGCACACCACCGAGCACGGCTACACGGAGATTGAGCCGCCGTTCATGGTGAACTCCGCGTCGCTCACAGGCACCGGGAACCTGCCGAAGTTCGAGGCCGATCTCTTCAAGATTGCCGGCGACTGGGATCTCTTTCTGGTACCGACGGCGGAGGTGCCGCTCACGAACATGCATCGCGGCGAAATCCTCGACGGCCGCGACCTGCCGATCAGGTACACCGCGTACACGCCATGTTTCCGGAGTGAAGCCGGCTCGTATGGGGCTGACGTCCGGGGGCTCATTCGCCAGCATCAGTTCGACAAGGTGGAGCTGATGGTGTTTTCGCCGCCAGGCAAGTCGTACGACGAACTGGAACGGCTTACATCAAACGCGGAAGAAGTGTTGAACCGGCTCGAACTGCCGTACCGGCGCGTACTGTTGTGCAGCGGCGACATGGGCTTCGCGTCAGCGAAGACCTATGACCTCGAGGTGTGGCTGCCCGGGCAGAACACCTATCGGGAAATTTCCTCGTGCACCAATACCGAGGATTTTCAAGCCCGGCGCGCGAACATCAAATTCCGGCCCGAGGGGACCGGCAAAGCAGAGTTCGCGCATACGTTGAACGGTTCCGGGCTGGCGGTCGGCCGTACGCTCATCGCGATCCTCGAGAACTATCAACAGGCCGACGGCTCTGTCGTCGTCCCGGAAGCCTTGCGTCCGTACATGAACGGCGCAGCCGTCATCCGCAAACGGTAACGGCGTGGCGCCGGCGAGACCGCCTGCCTCGACAAAGCCATCGGGCGATACGTCCTCAGGTCGATGTTGTCCAAATAAGAGAGAACCGCCGAGGACCGCTGTGGCAAACGAGTTACCATCGAGAACGGCCGACTACGGAGGGATGGCCGAGTGGTTGATGGCGGCGGTCTTGAAAACCGTTGTACCCGAAAGGGTATCGGGGGTTCGAATCCCTCTCCCTCCGCCAGCCTTCGCTCACGCGGGTTGACGTCGACGCGTGAGCGTCGGCTCGGCGAGCCGACGAAGACCGTTCACGCCGAAGCGCGAATCGTGCAGGCGGACCGGACCAACTGAGCTTTGCATCCGGGAAACGACTTTGCACTCCGAACGTGCGGAGGGACTCTGATGAAGATTGTGTGTTTCGTTACCGCGGTTATTCTCCTGCTGGGCTCGTCGGCCTATGCCGACCTTTCCACCAGTGAACTGGAACGCGTTCAGAAGGCCACCGAGGTGGTCAGTGCGTTACGCCAGGCGCCCGACCGGGGCATTCCTGAAGACCTGTGGGGCAAGGCTGAATGCGTGATCGTGATGCCGAGCGTGAAGAAAGCCGCCTTTGGTGTCGGCGGCGAGTTTGGCAAGGGTGTGATGAGCTGCCGGCAGGGCAGTGACTGGACCGCACCGGTCTTCATGGAAATGGGCAAGGGCAGCATCGGATTTCAGATCGGGGCGCAAGCCACCGACCTCGTCCTGCTGGTCATGAACCGTCAAGGCGTCAATCGCATGCTCGAGGATCACGTGACGCTCGGAACGGATGCATCGGTAGCAGCCGGCCCCGTTGGCCGCACTGGCGCCGCGGCGACCGATCGCAAGTTCACCGCCGAGGTGCTCTCATACTCACGGTCAAAGGGCTTATTCGCAGGCATCGACGTCTCCGGCGGGGTGTTGCGTCCCGACAAGGACTCGAACGAGCACGCCTACGGCACCGGAACGACCGCGAAGGCGGTGGCCACGAGCGGCGCAGCCACCCCGGCGCAGATGCAGGCGTTTGTGACTGCGCTCGGGTCAGGCACTCGCGCGACGACCGGCCGGCGCTGACGCATGCCCTCGCAGCTCGAAGCAATCGAGATCAAGCGCAAGATGTACTTCGAGCACGAAGGGGCGCCATACCACTGCCTCGACGTGGAAGTCTCGAAGCCGACGGCGCGCGGCGGCCAGACGCTTGTCCGCTTGAAAATGCGCAACCTGCTGACGCGCGCGGTCTTCGACAAGACCTTCAAGGCCGGTGACAAATTCAAGGAGCCGGACCTGGCGCGCGTCGAGGCGATCTATCAGTACGCCGACGGCGACGGCTTCCACTTCATGGACCAGGAGACGTTCGAAACGCTGACGCTTCGTCCGGAGATGGTCGGCGACGACAGCGACCTCCTGGTCGACGAGTTGATCGTGCAGATCAACAAGTTCAACGGGAATCCAATCGGCCTGCAGCTTCCGGCGCTGGTCGAGATGACGATCAAGGAGACCGAGCCGGGGACGCGCGGCGATACGGCCAGCGGGACAGTGACCAAGGTAGCCAGAACCAACACGGGTCTGGAGATCCGCGTGCCGCTGTTCATCAAAGAAGGTGAACGGGTGCGCGTCCACACCGAGACTCGTGAGTTTGCGGGCCGTGCCTAGCGGTCTCATGCGGTTGTGCGCCGCGGCGGGGCTGATCCTAGCAGCCGCGCCGGCGACGCCAGCTCAGACGAAGAGGCTCTCCGATCCGTCGACCTTGACGGAAACGGCGCCGTCGGTTGTCCGGGTGCGATTCGACACGAGCAAAGGAATGTTCGTCATCGAGGCGCACCGCGAGTGGGCCCCGCTTGCGGCGGACCGGTTTTACAACCTTGTGAAGAACGGCTTTTACGACGGAACGCGCTTCTTCCGCGTCCGCCCGGGGTTCATGGCCCAATTTGGACTGAACGGCAATCCGGAGATCCAGAGCGCGTGGCAGCGGGCGTTTCTCCGCGACGAGCCTGTCACTCAGAAAAACGTCCGCGGCTTTGTCACATTCACGACTGAAGGACGCCCGCAGTCGCGTTTCACGCAGATCTTCATCAACTTCGGCGACAACAGCCGCCTCGATGCCGACGGCTTTGCGCCGTTCGGACTGGTCGTCACCGGCATGGATGTCGTGGACAAGCTGTATAGCCCGCCAGATGAGGCCCAGCCTGATCAACGCCGGATTCTGCGGGAGGGAAACGAATACCTGCAGAAGGAGTTTCCGCAGCTGGATTTCGTCAAGAAGGCGACGATTGTTCCGGTGACGCCGGCGGCTCCGGCGCGCCGACGGCCGTCCTGACGAACACGCTCTCCGGCAGCGCACCGAGCATTTCGATCGTCCCGTCGACAATGGTCTTGGGCACGCCGGTCACCCGATATCGCTGCGACAGATCGAGGAACTCGGTGGCCTCGACGCACGTGGCCCGGATGAGCGGACTCTCAATAGCCATCCGATGCGCGAGTGTGACGGCGCGAGGGCAGTGCGGGCAGCTCGGCGTCACAAAAACGAGCATTTCCATGGGTTTTGTGACGTGGGCGGCGACCAGCGCCTTACTCTCCGGCGTCAGGCCCGACTCGCCGGTTCCCGCCAGAATCACTGCATCAATCAACGACATGAACTCGTAGCCGGCGGGGGCACCGAGGAACCGAATCCGCGTGTCTTCGCCGCCTCGCAGCAGCGCGACGGCCGGGATCCCGTCAATCCCGAACTGCGCCGCGCGTTCGCGATCCAGCACGAAATTGACCTCCTCGAGCGAGATCTGATCGCTGAGGCTGACGACTTCGTCGAGCACCTGGCGCGCGATCAGGGCCGTGTCAGGTGCATCGATCGTCTGGGTGAAAAAGAGAATGGTGACCGGGGTTGTGATCGCAGCCAGATGCCCGGAGACAACGGCACGGTCCTGGTCCGAGAGCAACGCCACGGGTGGAAATCCTGTCCTTAGAACTTGAACAAATCGTCGAACGCCTTTCGCGCGTCGTCCGTGCGTGGGGTGGTCGTCTCCCGCTCGACGGTCGTGCGCGGCGAGAAGAGCTCGCAGCTGTTTCGCGTGTTTTTGGGCGAAATTCGCGCTTTGATGGTCTCCATGCACTCGAACGGGCTGCCGGGATCGAATGATGCGCACTGCGCGCAGGCGTGGAGATCGGTGCCGCAGCGTGGGCATTTGGCGTCGTAGCCGATGTCCGCCGAGCCAACGTTGCCGCACTGCGCGCAGCGGACCACCTCCCGGTACCCGGGCATATTGATGGTCTTCGGTGCGTCGCCGGAGATGCGCCGCGCCCCGGCGGGCGCGCCAGGCTCAGGCGCAGGGCGGGCCGGCCTTGGTCCCGACGGCCGATCCCGTTCGTCGTCCCGGTAGCCACGCTGACGGTACTTCCTGTCGCTCATCGCTCCATCAGCTTACGCTCTTTCCCCGCCTGAGATAGACAGTCGGTGCCGCTGGCTGACAATGTGTCCCGCACGCCGTGGTTCGCTTGATCCTTTTTTCACAACATGGTACAAACCGGACTGGCCGCGGGGACATCTACCGGTCAGAAGCGAAGCCGCTCGCCGCGCCTCCGAGGTCGGCCTGCGCATCCGCCCACGCCGTGTTGAGGACGTCTTCGATGATGCGTCCCGCCCCGCCAGCACCCAATGCCGCAGATCTTCCATCGCAGCGCTAACACGCTCTCGAAGCTCAGTCTCGCCGGTCTGTTGATCGTCGTCGGCTCGCTGATATTTACGGCGATTCTCGTGGCGCGTTCGAACTACGTCACTCGCGCCCACGAGTATGTCGAACAGCCGGTTCAGTTCAGCCATCGGCACCACGTCAAAGACGACGGTATCGATTGCCGCTACTGTCACACGTCGGTCGAGACGTCGCCGTTTGCCGGAATCCCACCGACGAAGACCTGTATGAACTGTCACTCGCAGATCTGGTCGCAGGCGCCGATTCTCGAGCCGATTCGCGCCAGCTTCCGCGAGGACAAGCCGATGCGCTGGGTGCGCGTCCACGATCTGCCGGACTTCGTGTACTTCAATCACAGCATTCATGTGAAGAAGGGCATGGGATGCGAGACCTGCCACGGGCGCATCGACAACATGCCGCTCACGCTCCAGGAAAACACGCTGCAGATGGAGTGGTGCATCAACTGCCATCGCAATCCCGCGAATTACGTGCGGCCGCGTGCGGAGATCTACACGATGGGCTACAAGCCGTCGGTGCCGCAGTCCGTGCTCGGCCCGCAACTGGTGAAGGAATACGGCATTCGCGGCAATACCAGCTGCTCGACGTGCCATCGGTGACCCGCTCATGACGCAACCGATCGACATCCAGTCGCTCCGCACGAAGCTCGAAGGCAGCCGTGGCCGCGAGTACTGGCGTAGTCTCGAAGCTGTCTCCGAGACGCCCGAGTTCAAAGAGTTCCTGCATCGCGAGTTCCCGCAGAACGCGTCGGAGTGGCTCGACCCCGTTGGGCGCCGCGGCTTTCTGAAGTTGATGGGGGCGTCGCTGACGCTCGCCGGCGTCAGTGCCTGCACCCGTCAGCCCGAGGAAGCCATCATTCCGTACGTTCGCCAGCCCGAAGAGCTCGTGCCAGGCAAACCGCTGTTTTACGCGACAGCGATGCCGTTCGCCGGCGCCGGTATGGGTCTCCTCGTCGAAAACCATGAGGGGCACCCGACGAAGATCGAGGGTAATCCCGATCACCCGACGAGCCGCGGGGCCACCGACCTGTTCGCGCAGGCCTCCATCCTCAATCTGTACGATCCCGATCGGTCGCAGACGATCACGCACCTCGGTGAAATCCGTACGTTCGAAACATTCGCGGCCGCGCTGAAGGATGTAGTCGCCGCCCAGAAGGGTTCTGGCGGCTCGGGAATCCGGATCCTCAGCGAGACGGTCACGTCACCAACGCTGAATGCGCAGATCGACGAGCTGCTCGGCCGGTTGCCGCAGGCCAAGTGGGTGCAGTGGGAGCCGTTCGGGAAGCACAACACGAGGGAGGGGAGCCGCCTCGCCTTCGGCGATTACGTCGAGGCGCAGTACGCGATCGAGAAGGCGGACGTCATCCTCTCGCTTGACGCCGACTTCCTGTGCACCGGCAGCAGCGGTTTGAAGAACGCTCGCGCATTTGCCTCACGGCGCCGCATCGAGGGCGACAAAGCGCAGTCCATCCGGTTCTACGCCGTCGAATCCTCTCCATCGAACAGCGGTTCGAAGGCGGATCAGCGGCTGGCGCTGCGGGCCTCCGAGATCGAGGCGTTTTCGCGTGCCGTGGCCGCGCAGGTCGGCGTCAACGCTGCAGGTGAGGGGGCGGCGCCGCCATCGGCGCAGGCCTGGATCGCTGCGGTTGCGAAGGATCTGCAGGCAGCCCGTGGGCGCGGACTGGTGATCGCCGGCGACACGCAGCCGCCAGTCGTCCACGCGCTCGCGCACGCAATGAACGAGGCGCTCGGAAACGTCGGCGCTACGGTTACCTACACCCAGACCGCGGAAGCGCGTCCCTCGAACCAGCCCGAATCGCTCAAGGAGCTGGTTGGCGAAATGAACGCCGGCACGGTCACGTTCCTGCTGATTCTCAGCGGCAACCCGGTTTACACCGCGCCCGCGGACCTGAAGTTTGATGCGGCGCTGGAGAAGGTTGCGCTGCGGGCGCATCTCGGACTTCATCACGACGAAACCGCCGCGCGATGCCACTGGCACGTTCCGGAAGCGCACTTCCTCGAGAGCTGGAGCGACGTTCGCGCGAGCGAAGGCACCGTGACCATCATTCAGCCGCTGATCGCGCCGCTCTACGGCGGACGTACCGCGCATGAAGTCGTTGCGGCGCTGAGTGAGAGTGGACCGCGCCCGGCCTACGAGCTGGTTCGCGCATTCTGGAGTGGCGACGGCATCACACCGCGTCAGGCGACTGCCGCGCCTGCGGGCGGCGGCGCTGCGGTGTCACAGGCGACGCCCGCACCCGGCCGCGGCGTGCAGGCATCAGCACCAGCGGTGGTTTCGGCATTCGATCATGACTGGCGCCGCTGGCTGCATGACGGGGTGATGCCCAACACCGCGTTCACGCCGAAAGCCGTGACTGTCCAGGCCAGCGCCATCACCGCTGCGCCAGCGTCACCTCGAGCGCAAGGCCTCGACGTCGTGTTCCTGCCCGACCCGAGTATTTACGACGGCCGGTTTGCGAACAATGCCTGGCTGCAGGAACTGCCGAAGACGCTGACGAAGCTGACCTGGGACAACGCTGCGCTCATTGGTCCCGGCACCGCAGCGCGTCTCAATCTTGTCAGCGGCGACATGGTCCAGCTGAAGCAGGGTGACAACGAAATCAGCATCCCCGTCTGGATTGCGCCGGGCCATGCGGCAGACACGCTCACCTTGTTTCTCGGATATGGCCGCGAGCGAGCCGGCCGCGTCGGCAATGGCACCGGCTTCAAGGTGAACCCGCTGCGAACGTCAGCAGCGCTCGACATCCTGACAGGCGTTGAGCTCAAGAAAACCGGCGACAGCTACGAGCTCGCCAGCACGCAGGATCACTGGTCGATGGAAGGACGCAACATCGTCCGCGTCGGCACGAAGGAGCAGTTCGAGAAGGATCCGACCTTCGCGAAGAAGATGGAGCTCCAGCAGCCGACCGGCCTCAGCATGCTGTCCCAGCAGTACAAGTACGAAGGGTACGCCTGGGGCATGACGATCGACCAGAACGTCTGCACCGGCTGCAACTCGTGCGTGGTCGCCTGCCAGGCCGAGAACAACGTGCCGGTCGTCGGCAAGGGCCAGGTCCTGAACGGCCGCGAGATGCATTGGCTGCGCCTCGACCGCTACTACACGGGCGACATCGATAATCCGGACACCTACCACCAGCCGATGCCGTGCCAGCAGTGCGAAAGCGCACCGTGCGAAGTCGTGTGCCCGGTCGCGGCGACGACGCACAGCGATGAAGGCCTGAACGACATGGTCTACAACCGCTGCGTTGGCACCCGCTACTGCTCGAACAATTGTCCGTATAAGGTGCGCCGGTTCAACTTCCTGCTCTACTCGGACTGGGACACGCAGAGCCTCTGGCCTCTCCGCAATCCCGACGTCACGGTTCGCAGCCGCGGCGTGATGGAGAAGTGCACCTACTGCGTCCAGCGCATCAACCAGGCGCGCGTGACGGCGAAGCTGGACGATCGTCAGATTCGCGACGGTGAGGTGCTCACGGCGTGTCAGTCAGCGTGCCCGACAGAGGCGATCGTGTTCGGGAACATCAACGACCCGAACAGCCGCGTGTCGCAGTCGAAGAAGAGCCCGTTGAACTACCAGTTGCTCGCGGAGCTGAATACGAAGCCGCGGACGACCTATCTCGCCGTGGTGCGGAATCCGAACCCCGAACTCGAACCCACGCCGGCGGCTGCTGAGCACGGCGAAGGCGGGCACCAGTAATGGCTGACCATCCGCAGTCCCGGGTGAACGCTCAGGCTGAGAAGCAGCTGCTCGCGCGGACGCCAGAGGTCATCGCGCCCGGCCACACCTTCGAAACGGTCACCGAGACCATCAGCCACGTCGTGATGAGCAAGCGCACGCCGCTGGGGTGGTTCCTCGGTTTCGGCATCGCGTTTCTGCTGTTGATGATTCTGAACCTCACCATCGGCAACCTGCTGATGACGGGCATCGGGATCTGGGGCAACAACATCCCGGTTGGCTGGGCGTTCGACATTATCAACTTCGTCTGGTGGATCGGTATCGGCCACGCCGGCACGCTGATTTCCGCGATTCTGCTGCTCTTCCGCCAGCAGTGGCGCACGTCGATCAACCGATTCGCCGAAGCGATGACGCTGTTCGCCGTCGCCTGCGCGGCGATGTTCCCGCTGCTCCACACCGGTCGACCGTGGCTGGCGATCTACTGGCTGTTCCCGTATCCCAACGTCATGGGCCTGTGGCCGCAGTTCCGCAGCCCGTTGATCTGGGACGTCTTCGCCGTCTCGACCTACG
>Ga0070688_100001152_pt1 | contig 13188 bp, 11 predicted proteins | sample KBSS13HmetaG_FD_64679 | JGI IMG/M metagenome (GOLD analysis project Ga0070688, IMG submission 64679) | Switchgrass rhizosphere microbial communities from Kellogg Biological Station, Michigan, USA - KBS S1-3H metaG | ecosystem: Host-associated > Plants > Roots > Rhizosphere ...
CGTGAGCGGACCCCAGGGCGCGGATCTCCCGGTCTCCGCGCGCTCCGCGGCGCTCGGCGCTCCGATCGCGCCGGGCGAATCCCGCGTCTACCACGTCTTCTACCGCGACCCGGACCCGAGCTTCTGCCCGCCCCCCTTCGGCTCGACGATCAACGCGACGAACGGCCTGCGCGTGCTCTGGGGCGGGTGACCGGCCGTCCTCCGCGCGCCCATCTGGCTGGCTGCGGAGCCGGCGCGGTTCGGATAGCATGACGGAGTTCCCCGTGCCGTAACTCTGTTCAGCGAGTTCCCTCCATGACATCGAACGCGTCGTTCCTTCGCCGCTGCACGCAGCGGATCGCCTCGGTCCTCGCCCTCTCGGCCGTCGTCGGCAGTGCAGCCGTCGCCTTGCCCGGAACCTGGACGCCGCTCACGCACCTCGCGCCCGGCGGCGCGAACCTCATGCTGCTCCTCCCTGACGGCACCGTCATGGTGGCGAACAACAACGGCATGACGATCGGGAGCGCCTGGTACAAGCTCACTCCCGACGTCCACGGGAGCTACGTCAACGGCACGTGGTCGAACCTCGCGACCGCGCACGACACGCGTCTCTACTTCCAGTCTCAAGTGCTCCGGGACGGCCGCGTGTACGTCTCGGGAGGCGAGTACGGCACGGGCGGGCCCAAGGCCGAAGTCTACGACCCGCTGACGAACGTGTGGACGCCGGTGACGCCCGGGGCGCCGTTCTGGAACGTGAACACGGACAACTTCTTCGACTGCAACCTCGAGATGCTGCCCGACGGCCGCGTGATCGTGATGCCGGTGTTCCCGCACACGTCCGCGATCCCGCTGATCTACAACCCCGCTACGAACACGTGGGCGAATGCCGGGCACCTGTTCCGCGGCACGTACCAGGACGAGGCGAGCTGGGTGAAGCTCCCCGACGACAGCATCCTGACGATCGATCCTTTCGGAACCCTGACCGAGCGCTACATCCCCTCGACGAACACGTGGATCAACGACGGCGTCGTGCCGGTGTCGCTGTACGACCCGTTCGGCCTCGAGCTCGGCGGCGCGGTGATGTGCGAGAACGGGAAAGCGTTCTGGCTGGGGTCGACCGGCCACACGGCGCTCTACACTCCGACCGGCACGCAGGCCCCGGGTACGTGGGTCGCGGGGCCCGACATCCCCGGCGCGCACGGAACACCGGACGCACCGGCGGCGATGATGGTGACCGGGAACATCCTCTGCGCGGTGAGCCCGATCCCGACGAGCGGCAACCACTTCCCGTCGCCGACGACGTTCTACGAATACGACCCGGTCGCGAACGCGTTCACCTCGGTCGGCGCGCCCAACGGCGCCTCCGAGCCGGGCGCTTGCTACGGCACGCTGATGCTCGACCTGCCGGACGGATCCGTGCTCTTCTCGCACTTCTCCAACCAGCTCTACGTGTACCGGCCGACGGGCGCACCGATCGCGGCGGGCAAGCCGACGATCACCAGCGTGACGCAGAACGGCGACGGTTCCTTCCACCTCGTCGGCACGCTCCTGAACGGCATCTCGGAGGGCGCGACGTACGGTGACGACTTCCAGATGAACACCAACTACCCGCTCGTCCGTCTGATCGAGGCCGGCGGGAACGTCTACTACGCGCGCACCTACAACTGGAGCAGCACGGGCGTGATGACCGGATCGACCCCGGTGTCGACGGAGTACCGGTTGCCGGCCTCGCTGCCGCCCGGGAACTACACCCTCGAGGTCGTCGTGAACGGGTTCGCGTCGGATCCGATCCCGCTCGTCCAGCCGGTCACGCCGACCTGCTTCGGCGACGGGTCCGATGCGATCTGTCCGTGCTTCAACTTCGGAGACACGGGCAAGGGCTGCAACAACTCCGCCGGGACCGGCGGAGCGCTGCTGACCGCGATCGGCAGCCCGAGCGTGTCCGCCGACTCCCTCGTGTTCACTGCGGCGGGCGAGATGCCGGCGGCGCTCAGCGTCGTGCTCCAGGGCAACGCGCAGATCGCGCAGGTCGTCTACGGCGACGGTCTGCGGTGCGCCGGCGGGACCCTGAAGCGCCTGTACGTGAAGAACGCGGTCGGGGGAGTCGTCACTGCACCCAGCGGGGCCGAGCCTTCGGTCTCCGCGTCGTCGGCGGCGCTCGGCGATCCGCTGACGTCCGGCGTGACGCGCATCTACCAGGTCTTCTACCGCGACCCGAATCCGAGCTTCTGCACGACGCCCCCGGGCGGCACGTTCAACATCTCGAACGGGCTGAGCGTGATCTGGGGCAACTGACCGGCGAACGGCCCGCCGTCGTGGCCTGCTCCGGACTTCGCTGCTACGGCATGCAGAAGTTCAGGACGCAGTCCACGACGTGCGGCGCGCCGATCCGGATCGCCGCGCTCGACGTCGACGTGTTCGAGCTCCCGAGGTCCTCGAACTGCGAGCCGAGCGGGACTCCGGCGAAGTCGTAGGCGAGGTAGCCGCGGATCGTCTCGGTCCCTTCGAACCACTCCAGGCTGGTCGTCCCGGTGCAGCCGTTGACCGCGCTGAGGTAGCCGAAGTCGAAGAGGACGAACTGCACGCCGGGGAACTGCGCCGCGTTGTTCCAGCGGCCGATGCGCTTCTGGAGGAACATGCCGGCGGCGCTCGGTGAGATCGCGCTGCCGCAGGTGCTGCTCGCGGTGATGTTCGTCGCGACGTACTGCGCGCCGCCCGACGTCGTGCAGAAGCAGAACGCGTTCGATGCCGCGAGCGATCCCGACGCCGGCTCCTCGAACGAGCAGAGGGGTACCGCGGTGTTCCAGTTGTTCCAGCGGATCGCCTGCTGCGTGATCGTGCCGTTGCTCTGCGCCGTCGTCGTCGGCAGCGCGACGAACGTCGATCCCGGGCCGACGATCGTGAAGGAACGTCCGGGGTGGAAGCCGGTCGCCGGAGCGGGGCGGACGGTTCCGGGCGCGTGGTGGATGCCGTCGCACTCGTGGCTCAACGCGAACGAGACGCTCCAGGTGTTCGCGGTGCAGTCGAACGCGTAGTCGACGTAGCCCGTGAAGTACACGCGGGTGTACTGCGAGAGGCACGCCGGCCGGTCGCAGGGCGTGTTCGGGAGGAACGGCGTCGGCAGGAAGTCGCCGTTGACGATGAAGCGCCACACGTTCAGGTTGACGGTGCCGGCGATCGACGAGGCCTGCCAGTTCCGCGAGTAGTGCGCTTTCACCGATCCGTTCCACACGTAATTGAGCGTCCCGCAGGTCCGGAGCCGGATGCGGATGTTGTAGACGCCGCAGAGGAGCGCGCCGCCCGTGCCGACTGGAGTCGGCGCTCCCACGTTGGCGCAGTACAGGGTGTTCAACGTCGTCTGGCAGCCGTCGAAGCACAGGAATCGCGCGTCGGGCGTCATCGCGGGGAACGCGGGCAGCGTCGCGGAGGTCTGCGTGCAGCACGGGCCTCCATCGAGTCCGTCGGGTCCGCACTGGGCGGTCGCGCGCGGAGCGGTGACGACGAGAGACAGAACGGAAGCGCAAGCGAACGAGAGGAACGATCGGGCGAGCATGGGAAGCCTCCTGAATCGAGCCTTGGATCGGGCGGGGGTCCGTGCAGGGTAGGCGCGTTGTCCGACCCCCGCAACGGGCGCACGCGAGGATGGCGCTCTCGCTAGACTCACGGGCGCATCCTTCCACCGGCCTTCCCCTGGAGGCACCCTTGCACGCAGACTTCGCGAGCCGCGTCCGTCGTTCCAGCCGATCCGTTCTTCTCCTCGCCTGCGCGCTCGCACCCGCGTGCGCCGCCACGGCGAACGCGCCGACTGCTCCCGCAGCTTCCGCGTCCTCCTCGAAGAAGGACGACGCCCGCGAGGTCGCGGCCGCGCACGACAAGGTCGCGATCGCGCGTCTCCAGCTCGGGATCGCCGAGAAGAACGCGGCGACCTCCAGGATGCGCAAGGAGAAGGAGCTCGAGCTCGCGCGCTCCGAGCTCGAGCAGTTCGAGGCGAACGACGCCCCGAACCGCGTCGCCAAGGCGAAGCTCGATCTGCAGCGGCGGCGCGACGCGTTGACGGAGCAGAAGGAGGAGCTCGCGCAGCTCGAGATGTTGTACGAGCACGAGGATCTCGCCGACAAGACCCGCGAGATCGTGCTCCAGCGCGGGCGGCGGCGCGTCGAGCGCGCCCAGGACGAGCTCGCGATCGAGGAGAACGAGTCGACGGCGCTCGAGGCGAAGACCCTGCCGCGCGAGCGCGCGAAACTCGCCCTCGAGGTCGAGGTGAAGAAGCAGGAGCTCGATGCGACGCAGAGCGAGACCGAGGTGACGATGCTCGAGAAACGCCTCGCGCTGCGCACGGCCGAAGGGGAGGCCGAGACGGCGGAGGCGAAGGCGAAGCCGTGATCGCCGCGGCTCTCTCCATCGCGCTCCTCCTTCCGTTCCTCCAGCGCGAGGGGCCGCGCCCGAGCGACGCGGAAGTCCGCGCCGCGGAGAAGAAGGCGCTCGTGTTCCTGCTCGCGCACCAGGAGGCCGACGGCGCGTTCGGGAGCCCGCGCAACGCGTCGTTCAACGACCTGTGGGAGAACCCGGAGACGCACAAGGCCTGGACCGTGGGCACGACCGGACTCGCGGTGATGGCGCTCCTCGGCGAAGGTCCAGCGGCCGAGCCCGCGCTGCGCCGCGGCGTCGACGCGCTCGTCGCGAAGTGCGATCTGAAGCGCGTGTCCGAGTGGGACATGGACGACGTCTGGGGGTACATCTACGGGCTCCAGGCGCTCGCGCGCGTCCTCGAGGACCCGCGTTTCGCGAGCGCCGGCGCTCTGGGTCCGATCGAACGCGCGGCGCGGACGTACGCCGACAAGCTCGCGCGCTGCCGCGCGGGAGGATGGTCCTACTACGCGAACGCGAACGCGGCCTGGCGTCCCGAGTGGTCGACGTCGTTCACGACGGCCGTCGCCGTGCTCGCACTCGTCGAGGCGAAGCATGCGGGGATCGAGGTCGCCGACGGACTCCTCGAGCCCGGGCTCCGGGCGATCGAGCGCTGCCGGCTCCCGACCGGCGCCTTCACCTACAGCGTCGAGGCGATCCCCGGACCCGGGCGGATGGAGGGCATCGACAACGTCAAGGGCGCGATCGGCCGCATCCAGGTGTGCAATCTCGCGCTCCTGCGCGGCGGACGCGAGGTCGGCGTCGACCGGCGGATCGCGGGGCTCGAGCAGTTCTTCGAGAACCACCGCTTCCTCGAGATCGGGCGCCGCCGCCCGATCCCGCACGAGGCCTACTACCAGGTCGCGGGCTACTTCTACTACTTCGGCCACTACTACGCGGCCGAGGTGATCGCGTCGCTGCCGAAGGAGAAGCGCGAGCCGTACGCGTCGCAGCTCCTGCGCATCGTGATCGACACGCAGGAGGCCGACGGCTCGATGACGGACTACGTGATGCACGACTACCCGAGGCCGTACGGCACGGCGTACGGGTTGCTCGTGATGCAGATCGCGCTCGCGGCGCGCACCTGAGTCACTCGGGCTCGGCGGGCACCGGCACGGCGGGCGCGAGCGCCGCGAGCGGGGGATCCCCGGGATAGCGCACGCGCTCGAGGAAGAGCCCCGAAGCCGGCACGGTCCATTCCGCGACCGAGCCGCGCTCGGGGAGGAGCGGGCGGGCCGCGAGCAGCGTCTCGAACTCCGCGTGCGCGAGATCGCCGGTGCCGACCTTCACGAGCGCGCCGACGATCCGCCTCACCATGCGCCACAGGAAGTGCGTCGCCTCGACGCGGACGAGCACGAGCGCGCCGCTCGTGCCGATCTCGGCGCGCGCGACCGCGACGACCGTGCTCTTCTCGTGCTTCGGGCGGTCGCAGAAGAGCGCGAAGTCGTGCTTCCCGGGCAGGAGCGCCGCCGCGCGCACGAGGCGATCGAGGTCGATCGGACGTTCGACGTGTCCGACGAAACGCCCCTGGAGAGCCGAGCGGCGGCGCGCGATCTGGTAGAGATATGCGCGGGACTCGGCCGCGTGGCGCGCGTGGAACCGCAGCGGCGCCTCCGCGAGCGCGAGCACGTGGATGTCGGCCGGGAGCGCCCGGTTGACGGCCGCGCGCAGCCGCTCCGTGTCGACCGGCGCCGCGAGGCGCAGGTGCGCGACCTGCCCGAGCGCGTGGACGCCCGCGTCCGTGCGCCCGGCGCCGCCGAGCTCGACGATCGGACCGGTCGTCGCCTCGATCGCACGCCGCAGCGTTCCGGCGACCGTCCGCGCGTTCTTCTGTTCCTGCCAGCCCCGGTAGCGCGTGCCTTCGTACTCGACGACGAACTTGTAGGTGTTCACGGAGCGTGGTTGCTCACGTCCCCCGTGCCCGGCGGCAGGATGCGCGCGAGCATCTCCGAGCCCTTGCGGAAACGGTGCCACGCCGCCGAGAGCCCGATGCCGAGGCGCTCGGCGATCGCTTCCATCGTCGCTTCCTCGACGAGATGCATGCGCACGACGTCGCGCAGCTCCGGCGGAAGCGCCGACAGGGCTTCGCGCGTCGCGGCGCGCTTCTCCTCTTTCGAGACGATGCGGCTCGGCGTCTCCGAATTGAGAGGCGCGCCGGCGATCCCGGACGTCGACGCGGTCGAGCTCGGCGCGAATTCCGAGAACCTCGCCGTGCGGCGACCGGCGCCGCGCTTCTCGGCGGCCAGGTTGCGCGCAGCCTCGCGGATGCGGTTGCGCGCGATCTCGAAGAGCCAAGCCCGGAACGCAGCCGTGCTCTCCCAGCGGTGCTGCGCGCGATCGCGCCAGGCGTGCGTCAACGTCTCCTGCCAGATGTCCTCGGGTGAGCAGTGGTCGCGCAGGGCCTTGCTCATCGACGACGCGATCACGACTTGCATCGCGGCCGGGCCGACCGCCTGGACGAGTTCATCCCAGGAGGGACCCGGCTCCGTCACTTGTTCAAGTTGACCTTCGACAGGGCCACGAAGCGTTCGATCCGCGCGGCGGTCTTCGTGCCCGGATACTTGGTCGCGATCGCCTGGGCCTTCTTCACGTTCGCGTCCTCGAAGGGCTTCTCCTTCGCGACCTTGGCGACGAAGCTCGCGTAGGCCTTGTCGGCGTCGCGTTCGGCCGCGAACTCGGGCGCGCCGAGCCGCTTCCGCTGCTCCGCGACCTTGGGCGCGAGCTCCGCATGCGTCCCGACGCTCTTCTCGAGCGCGGCGACGAGCTTCTCCGCCTCGGCGGCGTAGCCGTTGTCGACGAGCCACTTCGCCCGCGCGATCCTTGCGCCCGTGCGCTTCTCGAACTCCGCCTTGGCCGTCGCGGACGCGTCGTTCGCGAGCTTGTCGCACTCGGCGACGGCGCCGGCGAGGTCGCCCTTGTTGAAGAGCTGCCAGGCCTTCTTGAGCTCGTTCGGTGTGCCGGCCGGCGCCTCCTTCGACTTCTTGATCTCCGCGGCGACGGCTTCCTCGAACTTCTTGCCGAAGTCGCCCGGGTTCCCCTGCATGACGACACTGCCGTCGACGCCGATCAGCGCCGTCTCGGGGAGGCCGTTCCCCTTCGTCGGGATCGGGCGCTCCGTCGTCCACATCGCGCGGTTGCCCATCCACTTCATCTTCCACGCGAACGCCTCGTAGACGTCCTTCGCGGTTCCCTGGCACTCGACGAAGATCACCTGGACGTCGTCGCCGTACTGTTCCTGCAGCTTGGTGGAGGTCGGCACGGACCCCCCGATGCAGTTGGGTCAGTTCCTGCCCCAGAAGTCGATGACGACCGGCTTTCCGCGGAGGTCCGCGAGGCCCTTGACGCCGAGCGAGTTCAGCGGCGCGTCGCGGAAGGAGAAGTCCGCCGGCGCGGGAGCCGCGACGACGGCGAGCACGGCGAGAGCGAGCAGGCGCAGTTGCATGGAGCTGAAAGTACTCGCGGATCCGGCGACCCGCAAGCAAGGCTCCTGTCAGGTGGTCCCGCCCGCGGGGCCCCCCGAAAGCTCGCGCTGGAGCCACATCCGCGCGACGCGCCAGGCGCGGACGACCGTCGGTTCCGAGACCGAGAGCACGCGCGCCGTCTCCGCGACGGAGAGCCCGCCGAAGAAGCGCAGCTCGACCACGCGCGCGAGGGTTTCGTCCATCGCGGCGAGGCCGGTGAGCGCCTCGTCGAGCGCCAGGAGATCCGGTGAATCCGCGTCGAGCGACTCGCCGATCTGGGACAGCGTGATCCGCTCGCCGGCCGCGGACCGCTTCCCCGCGCCGCGCCGGCGCGCGTGATCGACGAGGACGCTGCGCATCGCCTTGGCGGCGACGCACAGGAAGTGGGCGCGGCTCTCGAAGCTCGCCTGCGCCTTCTCGTCGACGAGGCGGAGATACGCCTCGTGCACGAGCGCCGTCGCCTGGAGCGTGTGATCGCCGCGCTGCTCGCTCATCAGGCCCGCGGCGATCCGATGCAGCTCCTCGTACACGAGCGGCAGGAGCTCCTCTCCGGCGTGCGCGTCGCCGGCGCGGAGGCGGTGGAGGAGCTCCGTCGCGTGATCGGTGCTCGAGCGCGACATGGAAAGCCATTGTCGCGCTCGTGTGTCCGCGCGGCAAGGCGCCGCGCGGGGACGCGGCACCTACTCCTTGTCGCTCGGGACGTTGAACAGGACGCTCAGGTTGATGCTCCCGTGGCCCGCCAGCGGGAACGATGGATTGCTCGGATCGACGGGCTCGAGGTTCGACGCCGTGTCCGGCGGCGCGAACAGCATCAGCGTCCCGAGGAACGCGACGACCTGGTTCTGTTCGGCGTCGGTCAGCGCCGCGAACGCGTCGCGCGCGGTCTGCGCCTCGCCGCCGTGCCGCAGGATCACGTCCTCGAGCGTCGGGCTGCGTCCATCGTGGCCGTACGGCGCCGTCGCGCCGACGCCCCACAGCGCCGTCGTGAGGAACTGCGTCGTGACCGTGCCGTCGAAGTTGCGTTCGTGGAAGTTCGGGCCGAGGTCGTGGCGCTTGAAGTCGGTGTAGATGTTCTCGACGCGGAAACTCGAGCCGTTCGGGCGCTTGAGCGCGGGGAGGCCGCTGCCGTCGTCCTGGGTCGTGAACCGCGGGCGCGCCTCGGCGAACAGGTGATTGAAGACGCCGTTCGACTGCGCGGGGTCCCAGTTCGTGCGGACGTCGGCGACGCGGCGGTCGTGGTAGATGATCATGCCCGGGACGTGGCAGGTGGCGCACCCGATCGCGCGGAACGCCTGCGCGCCCGCGAGCGAGTCGGCGGTCGGGCGTCCGATCCCGGGCTTGAAGTAGTTGAGGAGGTAGAACTCCATCTCGTCGATCAGCGGGACCGGGATCTCGTCGACCGCGCCGTCGCTGTCGGGGTCGTCGCTCGCGCTCACCGCGGGCGGCGCGTCGATCGCGTCGATCGTCCCGCTGAGCACCATCCCCGAAGGCGTCACGACGTCCTGCCCCTGGGAGGCCGCGAGGAGGTCCGGATCGTACGCCGGCATCCCCATCTCGGCGCGCAGCGCGCCGACGAGGAACTCGCGGATCGAGATCGCCTTGCCTTGCGCGAAGAAAGGCCGGATGCGGAGGTCGGGGTTGACGCCTTCGACCTGCGACGTGTCGACGCTCCCGTCGGCGTGCGCGGTGATCGATCCGAAGTGGACGCTCTTGCCGACGAGCGGGAGCGTCACGTCCTGTCCCTGCTGCTGCGCCAGGGTGATCGCGTTCGCGCGGACCGCGCGCAGGTCGTGCGTGATCTCGTCGGCGAGCATCTCCTTCAGGCCGAGGCCGAACAGGTGGGGCGTGTCGCGGCTGTCCGGGCGCGTGAAGACGTTCCCGCCGAAGCCGGCCGAGCCGAACGGCCGGCTGTGGCACGCGGCGCAGCTGTCCGCCAGGCCCGCGCCGAGCGCCGCTTCGATCTCGATGTTGCCGATGCCGTCGCCGACGCGCGGACCGACGCCCTGCGCGTGCGTGAACTTGCGCTGGAAGAGCTGCCGCCCGCGCTGGATCGCGCGGAACGGGTCGCGCTGGATCAGGAACATCGAGGAGTCCGGGGTGAAGATGTCCCCGCGCCCGGCCCCGATCTCCTGCGTCAGGGACTTCTTGATGCCCGCGCCGGCCGTGTTCGGCGTCTGGGTGATGTCGGTGAGCTGCGCGCTCGCGGTCCCCGCGAGGACGAGCGACGAGAGGAGGAGGGCGATCGGACGCAGGCGATGGATCATGGGGAGCACCGGTCTTTCTCTCCGGACGACGTTTCCGGTGCTCCCGACACGCAAGGCGCGGGAAACGGAGATCACGAAATCGCGGAATCGCGCGGGGATCCCGGGACTACTGGGCGGAGCCGAGGGAGCCGATGCAGGCTGCCAGGGTCTCGGCGAGCCGCGCGCTCCGCGCTTCCGCCGCCGGAGTCGTGTGTCCCTCGGACCGCAGCTGCGCGAGGCCTCCGAGGCTGCGCTCGAGCCACATCCGTCCCTCCCGCAGGCTGCGGATCCGGTCCTCCCGCTGCGTCTCCGTCGCCTCCGCGACGGTCACGTAGGCGCTGCCGAGCTGCCCGTAGCTCAGGAAGAGCATGTTCTGGACGGCGTTGTCCGTCGCCTGCAGCGCGGAGAGGGCTTCGAACTCGCGGCACCCGTCGTGGAGGACGCGGAGGCCTTCGGCCGCCCGCCCGGAGGCGACGAGCGCCTCGCCGAGGTATCCGTCCGCCATGCCGAGATTGCAGCGCACCTCCATGTTGGAAGGGTCGCGGACGACGAGTTCCCCGATCCGCTCGAGGCTCTGCTCGAGGTAGGGGATCGACTCGGATGCGCGGCCGGAGGCGAGGACGAGTGCGCCGTGCTGACCCAGGGCGCTCGCGAGGTCCGCCATCGCCGCCGAGTTGGCCTCGTCGCCGCGTGCGAGATCCTCGAACAGGGCGAGGCTCGCGCGGGATTCGACGCAGGCGTCGTCGTCGCACTCCAAGTGGTTCTGGATCCGGGCAAGCTGGTTCCAGCACACGGCGACTTCGCGCCGCAAGTCCGCGCGATCCGAGTAGCGCGAGGCCAGGCGCTCGAAGATCGACAGCGCCCGCCGCTCCGCCGCCAGAGCGTCGTCCAGGCGCCGCGTCGCGTCGAGGACGTCGCCTTGGCGTTGGAGCGAGCCGGCGAGGGCCTCCTGCAGGAGGTCGTCGCCGGGCCAACTGTGCGTCAAGGTCTCGCTGACTGCGGTCGCGACCCGGTAGTGCTCGAGTGCGGCCTCGGAGTCGCCGACGAGCTGCAGGATCTCGGCCAGCCGGCAGTGGGCGTGCACTTTCTCCGACTCGAAGGCGAGGCTCTCCGGGTGGAACTCGGCGAGGCGCTCGTCGATCGCGAGCGCTTCCTCGCACAGACGACGGGCATCCGGCAGTCGCTTCAACGCCGTGAGCACCTCCACGATACGAGTCTCCGTGCGGACGAACAGCAGACCGTAGTTCCCGACGCTCGGTTCGGCGACGACGAGTGCGCGTACCGACGCGAGCGCCTTCTCGTAGCTCGCGAGCGCCGCCTCCAGGTTCCCGAAGCTCGCGCGCCCGCGCGACGACTGGATCTCGCCGATGCGCACCCAGCTCTGGGCGAGCTGGAGCTGGAGCGCCGGGTCGTCGCGCCGCTCGCTCGCGAGGCGCTCGAGGTACTCGGTCGCGGTCTTCACGATGAGCTGGCGCGCGGGGAGCGACCCCTGGAGCGGCTCGATCGCCTGGTGCACGTCGAAGATGAACTTCGTCGCGAGGTTGCGCACTTCGGCGAAGCGCCGCTCGGCGAGCTCGCGCTCGCGGGTCTCGGCGGCCTGCGCGCGCGCGGCCTGGAAGTACAGGATCGTGCTGGCGGTGAATCCGCCGGCGAGCGCGAGGAAGAGCACGAGCGTCGCGCCGACGAGGATCTTGTTGCGGCCGACGAACTTCGACGCGCGGTATCCGAACGAATCGCGGCGAGCGAGGACCGGCATGCCGTCGAGGTACCTGCGCAGATCGGCGGCGAGCTGGTCGACGGACGCGTAGCGCCTCGAGGGCTCGCTCTGCAGGGCGGTCAGCACGATCGTGTCGAGGTCGCCGGCGAGCGCCCGCCGCAGCGACTTGGCGACCGCGGTGCTGGGCCTGTCCGCGGTCTCGTCGCGCGCGCTCTCGGCCGCGCGCTTCCCCGCGGAGAAGGGCTGCGCGCCGACCAGGAGCTCGTACAGGACGACGCCGAGCGAGAACACGTCGCTCGTGGTCGTGATCGGCTCGCCGCGCAGCTGCTCGGGACTGGCGTAGGCGGGAGTGAGGACGCGCTGCTCCGTCGACGTCCGGTCGGCCGTGCGGTCGGCGCCTCCGGGTGCGAGCACCTTGGCGATCCCGAAATCGAGCAGCTTCGGGACTCCCGCGCTCGTCACGAGGATGTTCGAGGGCTTCAGGTCGCGGTGCACGACGAGGTTCTGGTGCGCGTGGTGCACGGCCGAGCACACGAGGAGGAAAAGCTCGATCCGCTCGCGCACCGTGGAACCGTGCTGTTTGCACCAGCGGTCGATGGGGACGCCGTCGACGAACTCGAGCGCGAGGTAGGGGAGCCCGTCGTCGGTCGCGCCCCCGTCGTAGAGACGCGCGATGTTCGGATGCTCGAGCTCGGCCAGGACCTGACGCTCGTTCCGGAAGCGCCGGAGGATCTCGTCCGTGTCCATCCCGCGCTTGATCACCTTGATCGCGACGCGCTGGCGGAACTGGCCGTCCGCGCGCTCGGCGAGGTAGACCTTGCCCATCCCGCCCGCTCCGATCTCGCGACCGAGCACGAACGCGCCGATGCGCCGGCCTTCGACCGCGCTCGCGTCGTGCGCGAGGAGTCCCTCGATCTCGGCGAGGAGGTCCGGATCGTCTCCGCAGGCGTCGTCGAGGAACGTCCGGCGCTCGGCGGGGCGGAGATCCATCGACCTCTCGAGGAGGTCGCGGATCCGCCGCCACCGGGCCGTGTTCACGATCTCAGACGACCGATACCTTGACGCACGAGATCGGCGGGAGCGAGTCGAACAGGCAGTCCCATTCCTCGCCGCCGTCGTGTCCCATCCAGAGCTGTCCCGTCGTCGTTCCGAAGTAGAGCGCCGGCGACTTGAGCTCGTCGATGTCCATCGCGTCCCGGAGGACGGTGAAATAGCTGTCCTTCTTCGGCATCCCGCGCGCGAGTCGGGTCCACGAGTCGCCGCCGTTCTCGCTGCGCCACACCGCGGGCGACCCGCCCGGGCACGTGCGCGTCATCGGCTCGAGCGGCAGCACGTAGACGGTGTCCGGATCGTGCGGGTGCACGGCGATCGGGAACCCGAA
>Ga0070688_100001154_pt1 | contig 13182 bp, 12 predicted proteins | sample KBSS13HmetaG_FD_64679 | JGI IMG/M metagenome (GOLD analysis project Ga0070688, IMG submission 64679) | Switchgrass rhizosphere microbial communities from Kellogg Biological Station, Michigan, USA - KBS S1-3H metaG | ecosystem: Host-associated > Plants > Roots > Rhizosphere ...
GCGCCCAGCCGCGCGCGCGCCGGTTCGCGCTGTCGAGCCGGCGCCCGCCGAGGCGCCCGTCCCCGAGGACGCACCGCCGGCGAAGGCGCCCGCGGCGGCGCGGGGTTCCGCCCAGCCCGCGGTCACCGCGGCGGCGCTGCTCGAACGCGCCGAGCAGCAACGCCGCGAAGGCCACGTCGACGCGGCGATTGCCACGTTCCGCCGGCTGCAGTCGGCGTTTCCGGCGACGGCGGAGGCGCATCTGTCATACGCGCTGGCTGGGCAGATGCTCCTCAAGCAGGGACGCGCGGGCGACGCGCTGGCGCAGTTCGATCGAAACCTGCGCGCCGACGGCGAGGTCGGCGAGGAGGCGCTGGTCGGCCGCGCGACCGCGCTGGAGCAGTTGCACCGCACCGCCGACGCGATCGCGGCGTGGCAGAGCCTGCTCGCGCGCTACCCGGGGTCGGTGTACGCCGAGCGCGCCCGCGCGCGCCTCGCCGAGCTGAACGAACGTCGGTGAGCCGCGCACCGTCACTGCTCTGCGGCGCCCTCCTGCTGCTGGTCGGCGCGCGCAGCGCGCTCGGCGCGGAGCCGCGCCGATCAGTCGACGTGATCATCGGCGCGAGCGCGAACGACGCGCAGCTGCTCGAGCCGGCGCTGCGCGAGATGCTGGCCGCGAAAGGCCTCGCGGTCGCGACCACGCGCAAGGCCGCCGTGTCCGCCCAGGACGTGGCGGCCGCCATCGCGCCGCCCAGCGAGGCGACGCCGCCGGTGGCGCGGGTGCTGCTCGATTTCACCGCCCCGGGCCAGGCCACGCTGTTCCTGATCGATCCGCGCCGCGGGCGCGTCCACGTCCGGCGCATGGCGCTGGCGCACGGCCTCGACGCGGTCGCGCGCGCAAGCGTGAGGTTCGTCGTCGAGCAGTCCGTCGACGCGATCCTCGAGGGGCGCGAGATCGGCGTGAGCCGCGAGGAGTTCCAGCGCAGCATCGCCCCGCCCCCGGCGCCGCCGCCCGCTCCCAGCCCGGCGCCGGCGGCGATCGTTCCCAGCCCGCCGGACGCCCCACCCCCACGTGGCGAAAGCCAGTTGTTGCTGGGGGGCGGCTATGAGGCCGTGGCCCTCGGATCGGGCGAGGTCCAGCACGCCGCGAAGATCGTCTTCGGCGCGCGCTTCACGCGTCTTCGATTCGCGGCCGCGGCGCGCCTCGCCGCGCCCGTCTCGATCGCCGGCGACGGCGTGCAGGCCCGCCTGTCGGGCGGCGCCGTCAGCGCTTCGGGCGCGGTCAGCCTCGTGAGCTTCGATCAACTGTTCGTCAGCGCGGGCGTGGGCGCCGGCCTCGACGTGACGCACGTCGAACCCACCGTCACGATGCCCGACCTGCAACCGGCGGCCGCGTTCTGGGCCAGCGGTCCGTCGGTCCTGGCGTTCGCGGAAGTCGAGCGCACGTTCGGCCGGCTCTCGGTGGCACTCGTCGTCGGCGCCGAGGTGCATCCGCTCGCCGAGCGCTACACCGTGAAGACCGCCACCGAAACCCACGACATCTTCGTCCCCCACCGCCTCCGCCCCACCGCCTCCCTGCTCGTCGGCATCCTCTTCTAGCCGGACCGCGCGTGCGCGAGTGACCCGTGGTGCGCGAGTGAACCGTTGCATCGGCATCGACGCAACCGTTTGCCCTCGCCCCGCGAAGCGGGGAGAAGGAACGGGTGAGGGGCCCCGCGGCAGTCGCGCCACCGGCGCGCGCGATCCTATCGAGACCCGTCGCTGGGGACGGCGATGGTCGAGCGCGTAGACGGTCGCGAACTTGAAAGGGGCAGCAAGTGGTCCGCACTGACAGCGTACCCGACTTGATTTGGCACTGTTTGTTTTCGGCCGCACGTGCGACGGCGGCCACGAACTTGAATTCGGCCACAAAATCCACTGAGCTTCGGTCGCCCGGCATCGCCACTTGGCAGGCCAGTTAGATGGGAGTGGTTCGTCCCACGCCGTTTATTTGGCGGGACCCTCAGGGTAAGGGTGAGCCTCCGCGCAAATCAGATTCGCTCGCTAGCGCCAGGCTTCGTAGATGCGGCTGCGGCCGCTGCGGTCGGACGTGAAGAGGATGTGGCGGCCGTCCTGGGAGATCCACGGATCCTCTTCGCTGGCGCTGGTGTTGAGCTCGCTGATCGGGGCCAGTGACGACGCGAACGGCGAGCTCGCGTCCGCGCGGGTCGCCTGGAAGAGGTCTGTCGTTCCGCCCTGCGTGAGCCGGCGCGACGCGAACAGCAACCCGCGCCCATCCGAGTACAGCGCCGGATCGCTGTCCTGCCACGCCGACGTCAGCGCGGTGATCTCGCTGGCGCTCTGCCACGCCGCGGACGCGTCGGGGCGCATCGCCGCGAACAAATGCGGCACCGACGCCGTCCCGCGCTGCGACCCGAACACCAGGAAAAGCTGGCCGCGATCCAGCGCCGGCGCCTCGTCGAGCGCCGAAGCCCCCAGCGTGTCCACGCGCGCCGGCGTCTCCCAGGGCGTGTCACGGGTCCGCCGTCGCGACGCGTACAGCCGCCGTCCGTTGCCGCCGCGATCGCTGGCGAAATACATGATCAGCCCATCGACCGACACCTCCGGATCCTCGTCGTTCTGCGGGCTCGACAGCTCCGCCACCAGCGTGCTGGGCCCCCACGGGTCGGTCGCGAGCGTGCGCCGGCTGACCCAGATGTCGTTGAGCCCGCCCGTCGGTGACGCGAAGTAGATCTCGGTCCCTTCGAACGTCAGCGACGGATCCTGCACCTCGTCGCTGTCGCTGCGCAGTCCCGCCACCGGCTGCGCCGTCCCGAACCCCAGACCGGCGTCGCCCGAGCCCCCGCCCGCGTCACTCGGGCTCCCACCGGTACCGCCCGTATCGCCCGCGCCACCGGTACCGCCCACAACGCCGGTACCGCCCACACCGCCACCGCCACCGCCGCCACCCGCGTCTCTCGCGAATGCCAGCAGCCGCTCGGCATCGCAGCCCACCAGCACGGGCAGCACGCAGACGAACACGGCGCTGAGCGTCGCCTTCACCGCACCCAGTATAGGTGCGAGTCGCGATCAGCCGATATCGCGCGATCGGCCGATATCGCGCGATCAGCCGATATCGATAGACCGCTGGCTGGCAGGCAACGAGATGAGGCGGCCCAGGAGATCCTCCAGGCCCTCTTCATCCTTGGCGCTCTTGGGCTCCAGCGTGAGCCCGAAACCGGACGGACTGCTCGGCGTGCGGAACTGGATGCGGGCCACGCGGCCCCGGCACTCGATGTTGATCACCTCGTCGATGTTGAGCACATCGTCCGGGTCTCCCGGCACCGTCGCCGAAACGGTCACGTCGACGTCGACGCCCGGCACCAGGTCGGCGTGCTCCCTGGGCCGTGCCTCGAGGAACGCACCCGACGCCGAGATGTTGCGCAGCGAGAACACGTGCGCCTTTCGATTCAGGACCACTTTCGCCTGCGCGGTGATGTCGAACCGCGGGGCCGCACGCCGATCTGACAAATTGTTGGCGACTGCCATGTTGCTGGATCTGTCATTCGGAAGGATCGGCGCGCCGCTTGAAGCCGCCGTGCACCGCGCCGCGCCGTATCAGTGACGGGCGCTCACTTCGCGGCGCCCGCGCCGCCCTGATGAAGCTCGATCGGGTTGCCGTCGGGGTCTTCGACCTGGATCTGCTTGCCCCCAGGCCCCTCTTCCACCGTATTCCGGAAGCGCGCGCCAGCGGTCTGGCACCTCTGAATCTCCGCATCGAGATCCGCGACGTAGATGATGATCCGGTTCCAGCCCCCCGGTTCCTGCGACCGACCGTCCGGCATCGGCCGGGCGCCCGAGCTTCCCGGACCGCTCAGGACCAGCTGCAGCGGACCGCGCGAGATCATCGCGAAGGCGCCGCCGGCCTGGCGTTCCAGCTTGAAGTCGAGCACCTCGGTGTAGAACTTGATCGCGCGATCGACGTCCCTGATCTGGTAGCGGACGGCGGCTATCGCTGTGCTTGGCGGGGTCATGATGAAGCCAACCTGTAGCCTTCCAGCCGGTCCGCAAGCTCCTTCGGTCGGCTCAGCGCCGGCGTGTGGCCGCTGTCGATCTCGTCCGGTGTGAGTCCCAGGCGGTCCTTCACGACGCGCCGTAGCCACGCCGCCGGGAACAGCCGATCCTCGCGGCAGAGCAGGAAGCGCGTCGGCACCTCCGGCCAGGCGCCGAGCGGCCACGGCTGACCGCCGGGCGTGTCGGACTGGCGCCGGCCGTGCGCGATCGCCTCGCGCGCCAGAGCCGGCGGAACGTCGTGATAGAAGGTCGCGAGCTCGCTGGAGTCGTCGCGCCGCTCGGGTTTGTACCCGGTGTTCGCCAGCATGTCTCGCGCCGACTCGCCCGGCCGAGGAACCATCCCCGCCACGAGCACCAGCAGTTGCGCGGGAACGCGCGCGCACACCAGGGGCGCGACATAGCCGGCGAACGATTGTGCGACGACAATCGCGTCGCGCCGGTCACCCATCGCTTCGACGACCGCGTCCGCATACTCGGACAAACCAGCCGAATCGTCGTCGACGGGGAGATCCATCGTCACCACGTCGTGTCCGCGATCGCGGAGCTCGGCGGCGACCAGGTGCCAGTACCACCCCACGTCGCCCGCGCCATGAATCAGGACGTACGTCGACATGACGGAGCGCGAAGCCCGAGCGGGCGGCTGAAATGGAAAGGGCCCGACCGAAGCCGGGCCCTTTCAAGTCGGTCGTTACTCCGCCTTCTTGTCGCCCTTGTCGCCGCCCTTGTCCTCACCATCCTTCTTCTTCTTGCCCTTCTTGGCCGGCTTGGCGTCGCCCGCGGGGGCTTCGTCACCCGCCTGGGCGATCGTCCAGGTGGTCGGAAGGAGAACCGCGAGGCCGAGGAAGACGATGCGAATGAGCTTCATTGATTGCTCCTGGTTGGGGTGGACGTACAGGGCCGGGAAGATACCGCGACACCGTCCGCGTGAATAGCCGCGGCGATGAACCTCGGTGGTCGTCCCCCTCGCCTCTTGCCGCTTGCCGCTTGCAGCGTTACTTCGAATAAACTAGAAGTAGCCTCGTGGCGGGAAAACTGGATCGGCATGCCGAGGAGCTCGGCGCTCTGGGGCACCCGGTCCGCCTGGCCATCTTGCGCTACGTCGTGCAGGCCGGGCCCGAAGGCACCGCCGCCGGAGCGATCCAGACGCATGTGGACATGCCGGCGTCCTCTCTCAGTCACCACCTCAAACGGCTGGTCGACGCGGGCGTCATCCGTTCGCGCGGGGAAGGGACCTTCCACTACTACTCCGCCGACTACGGCGCCCTTCGCAAGCTGACGGACTACCTGTGGGAAGACTGCTGCAAGAAGGGCGGCGGCAATTGCTGCTGAAGAAGCTCACCGCCGAGGCGCTGGGGACGGCGCTGCTCCTCGCAGCGGTCGTCGGGTCCGGGATCATGGGCGAGGCGCTCGCGCGCCCCAATGTCGCGCTGGCGCTGCTCGCCAATACCGTGGCGACCGGAGCAGCGCTGGTCGCCCTCATCATCACCTTCGGACCGATCTCGGGCGCCCACTTCAATCCGGTGGTGACGCTCGCCGACGCCAGCCAGGGCGGCGTCCCGTGGCGCGAGGTGCCGGCCTACCTCGCGGCCCAGGTCACCGGCGCCTTCCTGGGGGTCGCCGTCGCTCACGTCATGTTCAAGCAGCCGGCGCTGTTCTTCGCTTCTCAGCACCGGCGCGACGGGATCGCGCAGCTCGTGAGCGAGTTCGTGGCGACGTTCGGCCTCCTCGCCGTCATCTGGGGATCGGCGCGACGGAGACCAGGCCTGGTGCCGTTCGCCGTCGGCGCCTACATCACGGCGGCGTACTGGTTCACGGCGTCGACGTCGTTCGCGAACCCGGCCGTGACGCTGGCGCGCGCCGCAAGCGACACGTTCGCCGGCATTCGCCCGACCGACGCACCCGCGTTCATCGGCGCGCAGCTGGCCGGCGGCGCCGCCGCGACCGCCCTGTTTCGCTGGCTGGTCCCCGCCCTCCCCAGCGTCGCCGCGCGCGTGGTCGATCGGCCCGCATCGGACGAGGAGCTGTCATGAACACGGTGATCTTCGCCTGCGTCCACAACGCTGGTCGGTCGCAGATGGCGGCGGCGTGGTTCAACGCGCTGGCTGATGCGACGAAGGCACGGGCCATCTCCGCCGGGACGGACCCCGGCACGAAGGTTCACCCGGAGGTGCTGGAGGTGATGCGCGAGGTCGGCGTCGACCTGACCGATCGCACGCCGCAGAAGCTGACCGACGATCTCGCCCGCGGCGCCCAGCTCTTGATCACGATGGGATGCGGCGAGCAGTGCCCGGTCGTGCCGGGCCTTCGCCGGGACGACTGGCCGCTCGAGGATCCGAAAGGGAAAGCCATCGCGCGCGTCCGCCAGATACGTGACGAGGTGCGGGCACGCGTCGTGGACCTGCTGCAGCGCGAAGGGTGGGAGCGCGGATGATCCGCCAGGCCGAGCCGCGTGATCTCCCCGCCGTGCTCGCGCTGCTGGCCGAAGCGAACCTTCCGAGCGAGGGCGTCGCCGACCACTTTCATGCGTTCTTCGTGGATGACGACGGTGGTCGCATCCTCGCCAGCGCCGGCCTCGAGCTCCATGGCGACGCCGCGCTCCTCCGGTCGCTCGCGGTCGCGTCGGATGCGAGAGGCACAGGCCGGGGCGCCGCCTTGCTACGGCGAGCGCTGTCCGAAGTCCCCGATCGCGCCGACGGCGTCTACGCCTTGACCACCACCGCGGAGCGGTACCTCGCCCGATTCGGCTTCGAGCCGGTTCCGCGCGACTCGGTGCCGTCGCAGCTCCTGGAATCTCGCGAGCTGTCGGACGCGTGTCCGAGCTCCGCGACCGTCCTGAAGTGGATCCGCGGGTAAGGCGAGGAGCTCGATCACCCGACGGCGCGGGCGGGCGGTGACTCGTCCACGGCCGCGATCGCGGTGGCGCCGCGCGCGGCGGACAGCTGGCGCGTGCGCCAGATCGTGTAGAGCACGGGGATCACCTCCAGCGTCAGGAAGGCGCTCGTGATCAGACCGCCGATCATCGGCGCGGCCACGCGACGCATGATCTCGGCGCCGGCGCCGCGCGTCCAGAGCAGCGGCAGCAGCGCCGCCGCCATCGTCACGATGGTCATCAGCTTGGGCCGCAGCCGCCTGACCGTGCCTTCGGCGTGGGCGTCGATGATGTCCTGGCGGCTGCGGATCTGCCCCTCGCGGAGGCGGCGCTGGTAGGCCTCGTCGATGTAGACCACCATCACGACGCCCGTCTGCATCGCGAGCCCGACGACGGACAGCAGGCCCACCCACACGGGCGCGGACAGTCGATAGCCGAGCAGGTACAGCGTCCAGAAGCTGCCGACCAGCGCGAACGGCACGGACACGAGCACGATCAGCGCTTCGGTCACGCTGCGGAACTGCAGCCACAGCAGGCCCAGCATCAGCAGCGCGACGATCGGCACGATCACCGCGAGGCGCCGCTGTCCGGCCGCGAGCAGCTCGTGCTGGCCGATCCACGCGATGCGCTCGCCGGGCCCGAGAGCGAGCGCGCCCGCCAGCGTCCCGTCGACGGCGCCGCGCGCGGCGGCGAGGTACGTCCCGAGATCCGTCCCCTCGTCGACGTCGACGTGCACGTAGCCGCACAGCTCGCCATGCTCCGAGCGCAGCATCGCGGGCGCCACGGCCCAGCTGGGATGCCCCAGGAACGCCAGCGGCACCGGCTGGCCTTTCCCGTCGCGGCCTCCGCGCACCGTCGCATCCCGGAGCACGTCGTGCGGCTGCTTGTGCAGCCAGGGCGCGTCCAGCGCCAGGCGCACCGGCACCGGGCGCTTCGCGTTGGGCTCGGCCGCCGGAATCTCGCCGATCGCCCCGCCCGTCGCGACGAAGTCCGCGACCCCCCGCGCGCGCGCCGGATCGACGTCCCAGCGCGCCAGCGCCTGCGGGTCCAGCGCGAAGCCCAGGCGGCGTTCGCCGCCCAGCCCTTCGTACACGGCGCTGCGCGTGCCGGGCACCTTGCGCACGGCGGCCTCGACGGCGCCGGCCAGCGCGTCGAGCCGCGCCGGATCCGCTGCGACGACGCGCACCCCGACGGGCGTGCGCACGCCCGTCGACATCATGTCCATGCGCGCGCGGACCGGCGCCGTCCAGGCGTTCGTCCAGCCCGGCCGATACGTGCGCGCGTCGAGGTGCTCGACCAGCTCGTCGGTCGTCATGGGCGCGCGCTCCGGCCAGATCCGTCGCAGCAGGCGCTTGACCCGCTCGGGCGCCCAGCCCGAGTACCAGCGCGCGCGCGTCGTCCGCGGCCACTCGGCGCGTGGCGTGAGCCGGACGGTGGTCTCGGCCATCGAGAACGGCGCCGGGTCGGTCGCGCTGTCGGAGCGCCCGATCTTGCCGAACACCCTCTGCACGCCCGGCAGCACGGCGATGTCGCGGTCCTGCTCCGCCAGCTCGCCGTGCGCGTCCTGGCCGCTGAGGCCCGCCGACGCGGTCGGCATGTAGAGCAGCTCGCCCTCGTCGATGCGCGGCAGGAACTCGCTGCCGAGGTGCGAGACGATCGGCAGGCAGGAGAGCGCCGCCAGCCCCGCGGTCACCAGCGTGATCGCCGGGCGGGCGAGGACGAAATGCACGACCGGCCGGTACGCGCGCACCAGCCCGGCGGTGAGCGGATTGCGCAGCTCCGGGATGATGCGGCCGCGGAACAGGCGATCGCGCAGCGCCGGCGCGAGCGTCAGGGTCACCAGCGCCCCCGCCAGCACCACCACCGTCTTGCTGAGCGCCAGCGGGCGCAGCAGGCGCCCCGTCTCGCCGCCGAACGCGAACACCGGCACGAACGCCAGGGCCGCGATCAGCAGCGACGTCAGGATCGCCGGCACCAGCGATCCCGCCGCGGCGATGAGCTGGCGCCGTCTGCCACCGGCGGCTCCCTCCGCTTCGAGCCGCCGGTGGCAGGCCTCCAGCGCAACCAGCTCCGCGTCGACCGCCATGCCGAGCGCGATCGCGATCCCGCCCAGGCTCATGACCGTGGCCGGGACGCCGAACAGCCGCAGCGTCGCGAACGTCAGCAGCACGATGAGCGGCAACGTGATCGCCGGGACCAGCGCGCTGCCCGGATGGAGCAGGAACAGCAGCACGACCAGCACGACGACCAGGATCTCCTCGGTCACCGCGCGCACGAGCGTCTGCTGGACCCGGCCCGCCAGCTCGGAGCGATCGTAGAGCACGTGCAGCTTCGCCCCTCTCGGCAGGTGGTCGACGTGCTGCTGGATCGCCTGCTTGACGCGCGCGATCACCGCGATCGGATCCGCGTCGCGCTTGGCGATGACCGTCCCGATCACGACCTGCTCCGCGCCGTCGACGTCCGCCTCGCCGCCCGCCATGGTGGGCAGGACGCCTGCCTTCGCCACCTTCGACAGCAGCGGATCGCGGGCGATCTCCTCCGCGGTCTTCGGGTGAGTGGCCATCTTCGCGCGCAGCGCCGTGATGACGTCGGACAGCGCGACGTTCGCGCCGCGCAGCTGGTCCGCCGACGTCTGCACCACCACCTCGTTCGTCTCGCCACCGAGGGTCGCCACCTCCGCGACGCCGGGCACCGCCTCGAGCGCCGGGCGCAGCATCAGGTCCTGGAACTTCCGCACCCAGCGCACGGCGCTCTGGTGCGTCAGGTGGGCGTTCTCGCCCATCGGCGCGTGGACCTTCGGTCCCGCAATGAGCGCGTACTGCAGCACCCAACCGGTCGCGGAGGCGGCGGGGCCGACGGTGACGACCGCGCCGCCCGGCAGCCTGGCGCGCAGCTCGGTCATGCGCCGCACGATCTCGGTGCGCCCGGCCGCCAGCGCCGCGTCCGAACCGAACACGACGTCGACATACGCCATGTCCGACATCGACTGGCCGCGCACGGCCGTCGCGCCCGGGACGTGATCGAGCCCGGCGGTGAGGACGCGTGTGACCTGGTCCGCGACGTCCGTCGCCGGATGCCCCATCCACTCGGCGACGACGCCGATGCGCGGGTCGGAGAGATCCGGGATCGCGTCGCGCGCCAGCGAGCGCTGGGCCGCGTAGCTGCCGGCGGCGATCAGCGCGGTCGCCCCGATGACCAGCCACGGGCGCCGCGCGCAGCGCGCGATCATCCCGGAGATCATTCGAGAGCTCATGGCGCCCCCCTGCGGCCGAGGCGCCGCTCGGCGTCCAGCACGAAGGTGTGCAGGGCGACGGCGTATTCGTCCTCGCGCGCGCCGCCCACGACCGAGGCGTACTCGTAAAGGGTGCTGCCAATCTGGACGGGACGTTTGGTGAACGTCCGCCGATCTTCCGATGCGATCAGCACGTACGGCCCTTCGGGCGATTGAATGACCGCCGTTTCTTTCACCACCAGCCCGTTGCGCAACCGGGTCGCGAGCTTGATCGAACCGATCTCCTTGGTTTGCAGCTCGGCGCCCGCGCGTTCGTCCCGCCGGAAGCGCACCAGCACGGTCGCGTCGTCCCAGGGTTGCGGCGCCTCCGCGGTGACGCGAATCTTGATCCCGTGCGGGTTGGGTCCGCGCGGACCGCTCTGCGGTTCGAACAGGCCTTCGTCACCGGGCTTCACCAGCTCGGCCCAGTCGCGCGGGTAGAGGGCGACGCCCACGTCGCGGCTCTCGGCCCAGGCCCAGGCCCGCATGTCGAACGAGCTCTCGAACTGCTTCACCCGCGAGACGGAGTCGAAGCCCGCCAGCCTGACCCCGCGCCGCAGCGTCAGTGACGGGGGCTCGGCGGCGGTGTCGCCGGCCTTGCCTGCAGCGCCGGAGGCTTGCCGTTCGAGCGCCATCCGGCAAATGGGACATTCACCCGGCGTCGCCGCGGTCACCGCGGGGTGCATCGGGCAGACGTAGATCGCGCCGCTTGCGACAGGTTCCGGCGCGCTCGCGCGCGTCACCACGAAACCGGTGACGACGGCAGCGGCGGCCAGCGCCACCAGCAAGGCGCGGACTGCGACAATCCAACGAGACGAAGACGAAGACAGAGAATCTGTGCGCATAGGGGCTCCTCCATAGTGGGGATGCGCGTGGGGGCTCCGAACAAACGCGGGACCCGGCGGAGCCCCCTCCGCCGGGTCCCGCTGACCACTCACGTGGTCATGCGTCGAATGTCGGCTGACCTCTAGAACACCAGCTGCCAGAAGGCCGGCGCGATGTCCGGCCGGGTTGCGTCCGTCGCCTGGTTCTGCTGCAGCGCCTGGTAGACGTGGCCACCGAAGAAGACCCGGTCGCCGACCTGGTAGATGATCTGAACGGCCCAGTCGCCGTTGCCGTTGTTGATGCGCTCCCACAGATCAGGACGCGTGTTCGGCGTCTGGCCCGCGACCGAGGTGTGCGCGACGCGCGCGGAGTAGTCGACCGCGTTGAAGTCGACCAGACCCCGAGCGACGCCGGGCGAGCCACGGAAGCCGACCGGGTAGCTGACGCCCGCGGCCCAGGTCGGGATGACGGTCATCGGCCGCATCATCTCGTTGTCCTCGTGCTCGACCAGGTGGCAGTGCCAGACGAACCCGATGCCGAACACCGGATTGAACGGGAACTGGTTCAGGCCCGGCGTGCTGGTGCCCGTCGCGTTCTGCTGGGGCGACCAGCGGACCCGGATCCAGGTGACCTCGCCGGCCGGCGTGCGCACGGTGTCCTTCCAGCCGCTCTCCTCGGCCGCCGCCGACAGCACCGGGCCGGTCAGGAACGGAGCCGGATCGATGCGCAACGTCGGGTGCGAGAAGGGCGGATTGCCGTTCGCCTGCTTCCAGGCCGCCAGGTATCCGGCGGCGTCGAACGCCTGGCGCTTGACCACCAGGAACTCGATCAGGTGGACGTGCTTGTTGTGCGTGAGCGGCGTGGTGTTGATGAACGCCCAGTCTTCCGTCGAGCCGATCGTCGGGAGCTCCGTGGTCTGCGTGTGGAACAGCTGGCCGTCCAGCTCCGCCTGCAACAGACGGCCCGCGTCGTCGGACTGGACGTTCTGCACCAGGAAGCGCGTCGGCCGGTCAGGCGTCAGCGTCGCGATGGTGTTGAGCGTCGCCGGCAGCGCGCGCGCCGGGACCGACGGGCCGGCCACGACCGTGAACCGCATGACCGTGCCGTCCGTGTTGGGATTCGGAGCCGCGCCGATGGGCGGCTGCCGCTGCTCGACGTTCTGCAACACGACCTGCGTCCCGACGGGCAGACTCGAGAAGTCGATGATGGTATCGACGCGCTCGGTGACGCCGATGTTGAACGCGGTGACGTTCTGCGCGGTGCGGATGTAGCCGCCGTCCTCGCCGATGATCTTGAACGGCATCCCGTTCGAGAGCTGCATCCGGTAGAACCGCTGGTTCGACGAGTTCAGGAAGCGGAACCGGTAGGCGTGCCGCTGCACGTTCATGTTCGGCCACACGGTGCCGTTGACGACGTTGGTCTCGCCGTCGAACATCAGCAGCCAGTACGGGTTGACGTCCGGGTTGGCGCCGACCGTCTCGCCGGGCGGGGCCTGGGTGGCCAGCGGGTAGTAAATCTCGCCGTCGGTGCGGAACGAGCGCGACTGGACGATGGTGGGCACCTCGAACTCGCGGGTCGGCAGCGGCGTCGACTGAACGACGGCGGGGCCCCGAATGTTGTCGAGCAGGTAGGTGCCGGAGCCAACCGCCTGCAGCCGCATGGTGATGCGGAAGTCGACGCACGAGCTGCCGATCTGGCTCACCGGCACCTGGTTGAAGGTCAGCGTGTTGAACGCGTTCTGCGTGCGGCCGGCCAGGCTGACGTTTCCGATGCTGAAGCGGGTCAACCCCTTGCTCGGGCAGTCGACGAACATGAACGCGTTGCCCGTCGCCCCACCCGTCGGGATGAAGACGTCGATCATGAAGCTCGACGGCAGCGTCGCCGTCACCGCGAACGGATCGCTCCGCAGCTCGGTGGTGCCCGGGTTGGCCAGCGACACCGAGAACGAGCCCTGAGTGCGATTCGTGCTGTTCCCCGGCGTCACGCCCGACGTGCGCTTCCACTGGTAAACGTCCTCCATCCCGAGGATGTCGGAGTTCCCGAGCTTATCGAGCGCGTTGTTCGGGTCACGCAGGATCGAGTACCCCGACAGGCCCATGCCCACGTCCAGGCGGGTCACGCCGAACGCGTGGTCGTGGTACCAGAACGCCGCCGACTGGTTGCTGCTCGGCTGCGTGTAGTCGTT
>Ga0070688_100001158_pt1 | contig 13130 bp, 2 predicted proteins | sample KBSS13HmetaG_FD_64679 | JGI IMG/M metagenome (GOLD analysis project Ga0070688, IMG submission 64679) | Switchgrass rhizosphere microbial communities from Kellogg Biological Station, Michigan, USA - KBS S1-3H metaG | ecosystem: Host-associated > Plants > Roots > Rhizosphere ...
ACCGTTAATCGTACAATTCACAATATTTACCGGGTTTACAGTAACAACAACATTTTGCGTATTTGTACAACCATTGGCATTTAATGTATAAACATACGTCACATTAACAGGGGAAGCAGTCGTGTTCGTAAGCGTTTCGGAAACAGCGCCGGTCCCGCTGGAAGCGGGATTGCTGATACCCGCAACTGCTGCACGTGTCCAGCCGAATGTCGTTCCTGCCACAGTGCTTGTTGGAGTGTAAGTGAACGCAGTTCCGCTGGTCGCTGTAGCCGACAAGTTGCTCGATAATGCAGGTGTTGGCTTGGGCGCCGCAGTACCCGCACCATTGGGACTGGAGCATCCGTTTACGGTTTGCTTTACAGTGTATGTTCCTGCGGTGGTTACAGTTATTGAAGTCGTTGTCGCACCCGTGCTCCACAACAATGTGCCGGTGAATGATCCCGCAGTTAATACGGAATTATTACAATTATTAGTTACCGAAACGGTCGGGGCTGGTACATTTGAAGTCAACGGTGCTGCAACGCCACTTCCTGGAGAACTTGTGCATCCATTTACTGTCTGTGTAACGGTGTAGGTACCTGATGCGGTAACCGTAATGGAGGTAGTCGTTGCGCCAGTATTCCACAATAACGAACCGGTAAATGTTGCTGCGGTCAATGTCGAACTTCCACAATTATTTACTACGGATATAGTGGGTGCAGAAGGAACGGCATTTACGGTAAGTGTTGCACTATTTGAGTTCACCGAACCATTACTATTCGTCCATACGGCCCTGTATTGTTTGTTGTTGTCAGCTGTAGCCGTCGTAAACGTCAGAGTGGCACTTGTTGCCCCGGTGATATTGGTCCAGGTTCCAGAAGTGTTTTGTTGCCATTGCACTGTTGGAGTTGGTGTTCCGCTTGCGGCCGAAGTAAAGGTGACGCTGCTTCCCGCGCATTTCGTTTGAGATAACGGATGTGTTGATATGGAAGGAGCAGTACCTGTAGTAACAGAATTACTTCTTATCTCGAGCACCGAAGTACTTGCGGATTGAGTAGACGGCTGACTGATGCCCTCTGTATAACTGGCAATTGTTGCCGCCGTTTTAGTATAATGATATGAAGCGAAATTTACATCTTTATAATACAACCTTTCAGTTGCTCCGTCTCTAAAGGTTCTGATGGTACCATCCACTGAGTTCCAGTCTGCCGTACAATTGAAAAGAATGCTATTGTCGCGTGTAGTGGTTATCGTAACAGAAGGAGCGGCCTGTAAAGTAGCAGAATTAAATGCACCCGATAAAGTAGTTTCTGCATTTATTACCACATAACACACACTTGACTGACTGTTACCAGCCCCCCAACTGCTCGTCACACTAATAGCTCCGCCCGCAGCATAAACGGCTGTCCATATTTCAGCATTGTCGCTACTGGTCGCTCCGGCATCCACTCGTTTTGTCCATGTGAGTGCAGGAGAACTTGAAACAAGGCAATTGGACGGTATGGCATCAGCAGTCGTAGATAACACCAGTAATGCCCCGGCAGGCACTGATGTCAATGAGTGCACTGTCGCTGCAGTTCCTGTTTTAGTATCGAAGCTTTGTATCGCTACTGATGACGAAGGTGGTGTGGTTGAAGTTGTGGTAAAGGACCAGCTAAAATTGTTTGCCAGCGCATTTCCTGCCAAATCCTTTACACCGGAAGCACCGCCAGTAATTGTTGCGGTGTAAGTGGCCGATGCGGCAAGCGAAGAAGAAGGTGTCAACGTAATCTGGCTTCCTGACGTACTTACTGATGCCGCAATGAGATTATTTGACGCATCCCTGAGTTGGTAGGTACTCCCTGTTACTGTTGATGCATTTACTGATTCGCTAAAGTTTGCAATCACGGCAGTGCCCGTGCTTATACCTGTTGCACCACTTGCCGGAACTACAGATGAAACAGTTGGTGGCGTATTATCGACAGCTGCAGTTGTAAAGCTCCAGCTAAAATTGCTTGCCAATGCGTTTCCTGCAAGATCCTTTACGCCGGATGCCCCGCCGGTTATGGTTGCAGTATAGGTTGTTGAGCTTGCTAATGATGCTGAAGGGTCTAACGTGATCTGGCTTCCCGATGTGCTCACAGATGCTGTAATAAGAGTATTGGCCGGATTTCTTAACTGGAAAGTGGAGCTCGTTACAGATGCACTGCTTATTGCTTCACTGAAATTTCCAATAACCACTGCGCTGGCACTTACGCCTGTTGCGCCGCTCGTGGGAGACACCGATGTAACTGTCGGTGGTGTAAGATCTGTTCCGGAACTGCTGCTGAATACGACATCTACCCAGTAATTACTTGATAAATTACCGCTATTCGGAAAAGAAGCGGTGGCTCCATATCGATACACGCCATTTATACCGTCTTCTCCATCAGCAAGCCCGCGGAGCGGACCATTCACAATTGCTTGCGTAAAGTAAGGTTTCGTCGCGGGATAATCACCCGACGGGCTAAAATAAGCTGCTACATATGTAACCCCAGCGGTAACTGCAACCGGACTGCTAAATAATACCTGTTGCCAACCCGAAGCTGTTTCACCTGTGAATGTTGCCTGTGCAAGTTGTGTACCTGTATTTGTCCATAAATGACCCGTGTGTGAGCCAGTCGTACCCGCACCTTTATAATATCGTATTCCATTTATGAATCCGTTTTGGGTAGTTCTGAATCGCATACCCAGTGAAATACCTTGTCCATCATTTGAAAGAGGAACATCCGGGGTGGTGGTCGAAGCAAATAATGTTACGGTACCGCCTCCGCCTCCCCCGCTACCTGTCGTAAAGCTCCAGTTATAATTGCTCACAAGTGCATTACCAGCCAGGTCCTTCACACCTGAACTGCCACCGGTAATTGTGACAGTATACGTTGCTGACGCGTTCAGCGCGGATGTTGGTGTTAATGTTATTTGGTTTCCGGACGTACTAACCGAAGCATTTATAAGACTGTTGCCGGCGTCTCTCAACTGGTATGTGCTTGTCGTTACTGATGCACTGCTGATAGCCTCGCTAAAGCTTGCAATGATTGTCGTATTGACACTCACTCCCGTTGATCCATTCGTCGGCGAAACCGATGATACAGTAGGTGGCGTTAAATCGCTTCCACCGCTTCCTACCGTAATGGCAATGCCGGAACCTGTCGCACCTTTGTTTCCACTATCATCAACACCCCTTGCTCGTATGTTATAGGTGCCGTTAGGTCCTGCAGTCCATGTATAACTCCATGATGTAGTTGATGCGATAGCGTTGATTGTTGCCGCAGTCCAGGTGCTTCCCCCGTCTACCGATACTTCAACAGAACCAATTACTCCACCGCCGCCATCACTTGCATTTCCGGAAAATGTTATAGTTGCACCGGATGAAAAAGATGAACCGTTAGCAGGCGATGTAATGGTTGCAGTTGGAGCTGTGAAATCTGCGGATTGAGATGCTGAGGTCAGCCCGGCCTGTATTGTTCCCGGCTGCACTCCCATGTCCGCAAATAAATTCACAGTGGCTTGTTGCATCTCTGTGCTGACAGTTGTTCCACCTCCCCAATGTTCTCCATCCAGGCCCCATGACCACTGGCAAGTACCAGCACCAAAAACAAGAGCGCCGCTTGAATGGCGATATAGCGATAACTTATGTGTGAGATTATTAAGTGTTCGGCTCGACATGGTAATTCGCCCGGGCGGATAGCTGGAACCGAACTGAGCCTGTTCATAGTCCCATTCATACCCTAACGTATTAACTCCAAGAAAAGCAGTTTGCCCGGATGTCAAATTCGCGACAGATGTGTTTCTCCAGAAGCGAAGATTTTTATAAAATGCCGGAACACCAATTTCGGCAGGATTCTCAACCCAGCTGATTTGTCCACCCAAACTATTTTCCGGCAATCCCGCATCGTAGTTCCCGCCGGTTCTCCAAAGACCTGTCCATTCAGGAGATGGATCGCACTTAGAACCACATGTGCGTTCACCTAACGTTCCATCCGCAAGAAAACCTTCCTTGTAACAAACTAGTGTTCTGTCTTCGGTACCGTCATTGTTTTCGTAGCGTGTTTTCCAATACACTTCGTTCCCCGTAAAAAAAGCAATATGCACACCGGCATTGCGCGCAGCTTCAACATTCTGCCGGTGTTGTTTTGACCAATATTCATCGTGACCAACAGTGACAAACACACGGTGATTTAATAAGCGGCCACCATTGTTGGCAACATCATTACAACTGGTATAGCTTACATCATATCCATTTCGTTCAAGCCAACGGATCATTGGATATTCAGCATTCATATACCAATCCGCTTCTCTTCCATCGGTGTTGAATAACGAGTTGTATGGGAAAAAGGGGCGATTGTAACTAACTTTCACAGCATGACCTGAGGGCCAACTCGTGGTACCGTCATAAAGTGAATTGCCGCCATAGCCATTATAGGCCTGCCAGGTGGCGTCCGGAATCTGTAAATACAGATCTGAAGTGCTGGCGTCATTCCTTACTATAAACGCGATGTGATTGCTACCCCCACCGGTTCTTTCCAGCTTTGCAATATAAAAACCGGAAACAGCCGTGGATGGAATGACCCAGTTCGCGGATTCACTCCAATTACTGCAATCAAGTTCACCCGTCGAAGAATTGTAGTTGCCGTTTGGCTGAATAGTTCCATTTTTCGTGCCGAGGTTGGCAACCAATCTTGCGCCGTTTCCACCGTAATAACCTATTCGATATATTTTTAGAGTAAAGGTGGCTGCACTTTGCACATTGATCTTAAAGCGTACGGTCTGGCCACGGTTGAGACTCATTTTAGTGGAAAAACCTGCAATGCTATTATCTCTGAAATTTGGTACGCCCCATTCGGAAATTGGATTTCCGGGCAAAGCATTTTCCGTAACTATAGCATTTTGAGATAATGATGTGATAGAAAATACGACTACGAAAAGAAACGAATAGGACAGTGCTTTCCAGACACAAAACGTTGCAGTCCGAATCATAATGATGCGTTTACGATGGTGATGCTTGTCTAACTACTAAATCGAAACGTTTTCTTCCGGAGTTGTTCTTTAGAGAGGATATTACAGGTTTTGGACAGACTGTACAATAGAAGACGTAACAGTGCGCCGTGAAGGTAACAAAAAAGTTATTCAATTTGACAACAGATCGAAAAAAAAGAAACTTTTTAATCTACACAATATTCACACAACTCAAAAATTTGTTCCGCCAGGGCTATAGTATTTGCGGAGATAACTATTATCGCCTTCTTGGTTTTCTTTTTTAAATGCGTCATTACGCGCGGTAAGACTCTACAGGGCGCTTACCTTCCCGGATTAAATTTTTTTATTGTCGCCTTATTGGGATAAAAAGTCCAGCAGGGCTTACCAGGCAATAAAAGGATTACCTTATAATTAATTTTCTTACTTCCGTAAATTCACCGGCCCTTATTCTATAATAATATATTCCACTTGCCAGCGGTCCCGGATTGAAGTTGACAATATGTTTACCCGCACTCTGTGAACCATTGACCAGCATTTTCACAAGCTTACCGCTTTTATCATACACCGCCAATTGCACCTTTTCTTCTATTGGAATAGTGAAAGGTATTTTTGTTCCTTTATGAAGCGGGTTGGGATAATTCTGTCCTAGGCTATAATGATAAACTTCAGATTCAATAGAATTCGTTGAAGTAATGAGAGGACTTGCGTCTGGCGTTGATTGCGTTCCACCAGGTGCAAGTTCTTCAAAAGATACATCCGGCAGTCGTACAACTAAGGGTTGCTGGGGTAATCGTTGACCCGTATTAATCGTACAGGTGGCCACAGTGGCAGCGCTGAAACTGCCCGTATAATTTGTTCCGCCAGCGCCTTTGGCGCCCTTCACAACAAATGCCTTGAAATTCTCGGGTGTACCTGCCCTATCAAGATTTGCATATGGGTTTTGAGTGGCCCCGTTTATTGGTTTTATGTATAAACCTGAATGATCTGCGAACGTCGAATAAACAGCCGCTCCCCAACGCCAGCCCACAGATATCCCGGTTTTGTCAATGCTTATATTTGCCGACCATTTTACGTTCATGTAATTGCCCGGGAAATTTACGGGTACCGGGTAAGATAAGCCCGCCATGAATACGTCACTGGTATAGCTGCGTGGCACCACAGTTTCCCACACGTTATTGATAAATTGAGTGCTGGCCGACGTTACCGAAGCATCAAACCTGACCCTTGCATTCGGTACATTCACATTGTATTGAACATTATTTGCGGTAAAACTGATTACACCATTCGTAATATTCATCGTCACCGGATCGGTGCCGGCGCCCAGTGGACCCGGATCAAGGGAACTATTAAACCAGATATAACTTCCTGCCGGTATGGTGGTGTTGTCAAAGCTGGAAGTAATGAAACCGTTGATTACGCAATTAATTGCCCCACCCGCTGTTGTAAAGCTCCAGGTATAGTTACTGGCTAATGCGTTACCTGCGGGATCTTTTACTCCGGAAGCTCCACCAACAATCGTAACATTATAGGTAGTGGATGCAGCTAAGGCGACCGCTGGCGTCAGTGTGATTTGGTTCGAAGAAGCGCTCACTGTTGCACTTACAAGATTATTGCCAGCATCTCTCAACTGGAACGTTGTACCATTCACTGTTGCTGCATTGATAGCTTCACTAAAAGTTGCAGTAACTGGTGTATTCGTGTTTACCGACGTTGCCCCATTAGCCGGAGTTACTGATGTCACCGTCGGCGGAATAATATCACCTGCCTGGGTAGTAAATGACCAGCTATAATTACTTGCCAATGCATTTCCGGCTGGATCCTTTACACCTGAGCTTCCACCCACGATTGTCACAGTATAAACAGTTGATGTACTCAACGGCGCAGACGGTGTTAACGTGATTTGATTAGATGCTGTATTTACAGTAGCACTCACGAGGTTACCGGCGCCATTCCCGAGTTGGAAGGTAGTGGTCGTAACTGTCGAGGCGTTTATTGCCTCATTGAAAGTTGCAGTGATAGTTGCATTTATGCTAACTCCAGTTGCACCGCTTGCAGGTGATACACCTGAAACAATAGGAGCAACGTTGTCCACTCCCGGGGCAAACACTACGTCAACCCAATAATTAGTGGATTGAAAAGTGCCGGTTGGGAATGCAGAGGTCGTCGTGTACCTGTATACACCATTTGCGCCGTCGGTTCCATCAGCAAGGCCGATTAGCGGGCCATTGACAATATTTTGCGTGAAATAGGGTTTGGTGCCTGCATAATCACCCGAAGGACTGAAGTACGACGCTACGTAAGTGACATTAGCTGTAATTGCAACCGGGCTACTAAATAACACCTGCTGCCAGCCTGAAGCTGTTTCGTTAACAAAAGTTGCTTGTGCCAAACGGGTTCCGGTGTTGGTCCACAAACTTCCAATATGAGTGCCGCTTGTTCCGGATCCTTTATAGTAGCGAATACCATTAATGAATCCATCCTGTGTAGAACGGAATCTCATACCAAGTTCGATTCCCGTTCCGTCATTCGCTAAAGGAACGGCAGGTGTATTGCTGCTTTGGAACACAGTATAAGTCGTACCTCCGCCGGCTGCTGTTGTAAAGGTCCATGTATAGTTACTTGCCAATGCATTGCCCGAAAGGTCCTTTACTCCGGATGCTCCGCCGGTAATAGTTGCGGTGTAAGTTGTAGATGCAGCCAATGAAACCGCGGGCGTCAATGTAATTTGGTTGGAAGAAGAACTTACAGTTGCATTAACCAGGTTGCTGCCAGCATCTCTCAATTGGAATGTGGTACCACTTACAGTTGATGCGTTGATGGCTTCACTGAAAGTTGCAGTTACTGTAGTATTCGTGCTCACTGAAGTCGCCGCATTTGCTGGTGTAACAGATGTAACAGTCGGCGGAATAACATCAGCGACCACTGTCGTAAACGACCATGTATAATCTGCTGCTAAAGCATTGCCCGCTGCATCTTTTACTCCCGTTGCTCCGCTTTTTATTGTCGCTGTGTATACTTGTAAGTTGGCCAGCACGCCTGATGGTATCAGCGTTGCTGTTCTTGTCGTTGCGTTGTATGAAACTGTAGCTGTTACAAGTACATTCAAGGGATTACGCAATTCAATTGTTGAGCCGCTTATTGTGCTTGCATTCATTGCTTCACTAAAGACGGCAGTAATTGTTGAACTTACAAGAACGCCCGCCGTTCCGTTGGCAGGAGTAACAGACGTTACAGTGGGCGGGGTAATATCTCCTGCCTCTGTAGTGAACGACCAGGTATAATCCGCCGCTAATGCATTACCCGAAACATCTTTTACTCCAGAAGCACCGCTTTTTATTGTCGCGGTATACAATTGTGAATTAGCCAGCGAGGCTGATGGCGTCAGTGTTACCGTTCTTGTAATTGCATTATATGAAACCGTAGCTGATACAAGTACATTCGAAGAATTGCGCAGTTCAATAGTTGAACCACTTATAGTGGTCGCATCCATTGCTTCACTAAAGACGGCAGAAACCGTTGAACCAACCAAAACACCTGTTGCTCCGTTTGTCGGCGCAGCCGACGATACTGTTGGAGGTATAATGTCGCCTGTCTCTGTTGTAAACGACCAGATAAAATCTGCTGCCAATGCGTTGGCTGCGGCATCTTTTACTCCGGCCGATCCGCTTTTTATTGTCGCTGTATATACCTGTGCGTTCGCCAGCGCGGCTGATGGTGTAATCATTACTGTCCTTGTACCTGCATTATATGAGATCGTACCTGGTACAAGCACACTGGACGAATTGCGAAGTTCAATTGTTGAGCTATTTATGGTAGACGCATCCATCGCTTCGTTGAAGACCGCATTAATAGTCGACCCAACCAGTACTCCAGTCGCTCCGTTTGCAGGCGTAACCGATGACACTGTTGGAGGTGTTATATCACCCACTATCGTTGTGAATGACCAGTCGTAATCATTTGCCAGTGCATTTCCGGAAGCATCTTTTACTCCGGAAGCCCCGCTTTTTACTTTCGCTGAATAAGTATGTGAATTTGTCAGTGCGCCTGTGGGTGCCAGCGTTGCTGTTTTTGAGCTTACGTCATATGAAACCGTTGCTGATACAAGTGTACTGGAAGAATTGCGCAGTTCAATTGTTGAACCATTAATTGTGTTTGCATCCATGTCTTCATTGAAGACCACCGAAACTGTTGAATTCGTTGCCACACCTGTCGCTGCGTTTGCCGGTGAAACCGAAGCAACGAGCGGCGGGGTAATATCCGGAGTTGACTGGACACCTCTTATTTCCAACAGCGCGGTGCTGGCCTGCTGGTTAGAGGGAGAACTTATGCCTTCTGTATAAGCTGCCACTGTTTGACCAGATTTGGTATAGTGATACGTTGTGTAATTACCATCTCTGTAGTATAGACGTTCTGTGGCATTGTCTCTCAGAGTGCGGTTACTTCCATTTCTTGCATTAAAATCTGCTGTACACCCAAAAATGATACTATTTTCTCTTGAGGTAATTATAGTTACCGACGGAGCCGCTTGTGAAACGGCAGTTGCCGACGCCCCACCTAATGTTGATTCAGCATTTAATACCACATAACAAATACTAGACTGGCTGTGGTCGGTACCCCAACTGCTGTTTACGGTAATGGCCCCGCCTGCTGCGAACGTCGCGGTCCAGATTTCAGCATTGTCACTTTGAGCGGCTCCTGCATCCGAACGCTTCGTCCATGTAAGGGAGGGGGTGCTTGAAACAGCACAATTTGATGGCGCCGCGTCCGCTGTTGTTGCCAATACCAGCAACGCGCCGGCGGGTACTCCAGACAGTGCGTGTGCCTGTGCTCCAATTCCTGTTTTAGTAGTGAAACTGTTTATCGTTAATGTACTTGGTGGCGGTGCCGTTTCTGTACCTGTAGTAAACGACCAACTATAATTATTTACGAGGGCATTTCCCGACACGTCTTTCACGCCCGAAGAGCCGCCAAAAATGGTTGCCGTATACAATGTAGATGCGGCCAAGGGTGCCGACGGCGTCAATGTGATCGCGTTGGCCGACCCACCGACTGTCGCAGTAACGAGGTTATTGCTTGCATCTTTCAACTGGAAACTGGAATTGGTGACTGTTGCAGGGTTAATGGATTCATTAAAATCCGCCGTCACACTAGTTGTCAGGCTTACGCCATTTGCGCCACTCAAAGGTGAGACGGCAGAAACAGTCGGAGGTGTAACATCTCCACCTGCACCGATTGTAATTGTAATCCCGGATCCCGCGTTTCCAATATTCCCACTATCGTCCACTCCACGCACTTTAACATTATAAGTACCGTCAGAGTTGGCTGTCCAGGAATATGTCCAGGAAACAGTGCTTGCGGCAGCGTTGAAAGTTGCCTGTGACCAGGTGTTGCCTCCATTGGTCGATATTTCTACCGCAGCTATTACTCCGCCGCCAATATCGGTCGCAGAACCTGAAAATGTAATATTTGCACCTGACGAAAACGTTGCGCCACTCGCGGGTGAGGTGATAGACGCATTTGGAGCCGTCAGGTCAGAAGATTCGGAAGCGGCGGTCAAACCTGATTGTAGTGTTCCGGGCTGTGCGCCCATATCGGCAAATAAATTAACGGTCGCCTGTTGGATCTCGGGACTTATTGTTGTTGATCCGCCCCAGTGCGAACCATCAAGTCCCCACGACCATTGAACGGTGCCTGCACCAAATACCAGTGCACCACTTGAATGACGATACAATGACAGCTTATGCGTAACTCCATTCGAAGTCGTACTCGACATGGTGATTCGTCCCGCGGGGTAGCTTGACGCATACGAGGACTGTTCATAATCCCATTCATAGCCGAGTGTGTTGTTACCTAGCGCTGCCGTTTGGCCGGAAGATAAATTTGCAATAGATGAATTGCGCCAAAAACGCAGGTTCTTATATGCCGAAGGAACCGTAATATTGGTAGGATATTCAACCCAGCTGATTTGCCCAACCAGGCCATTCTCCGGCCGGCCGGCATCATAATTTCCACCCGTTCTCCAAAGGCCGGTCCATTCCGTTGAAGGATCGCATTTGGTACCACACGAACGTTCTCCAATAGTTCCATCACCTAATAATCCTTCTTTATAGCATACTAAAGTTCTGTCTTCGCTGCCATTGTTATCTTCCCACCGGGTTTTCCAGTACACTTCATTGCCTGTAAAAAAAGCCATGTGAATTCCCGCATTTCGTGCAGCTTCCACATTATCGCGCTGACCTTTTGACCAATATTCATCGTGACCAATTGTAACAAACACACGGTGATTCAACAAGCGACTACCATTGTTGGCCACATCATTACAGCCTGTATAAGTGATATCATATCCATTTCTTTCCAGCCAGCGGATCATGGGATATTCAGCATTCATATACCAATCCGCCTCCCTGCCCTCAGTATTGAATAACGAGTTGTACGGGAAGAAAGGACGGTTGTAGCTAACTTTTACGGCATGCCCTGAAGGCCAGCTGGTGGTACCGTCGTATAGTGAATTGCCCCCATATCCGTTATATGCCTGCCATGTGGCGTCGGGAATCTGAAAATACAAATCTGAGTTGCTCGCGTCATTTCGAACGATGAACGCTATATGATTGCTTCCACCGCCGGATCTTTCCAGCTTGGCAATATAAAAACCCGAAACGGCTGAAGATGGAATAGCCCAGTTGGCCGATTCGCTCCAGTTGCCACAATCAAGAAGGCCTGTTGACGAATTGTAATTGCCGTTCGGCTGTATAGTTCCGTTAAAGCTGCCCAGGTTTGCCATTAACCGGGCACCGTTCCCGCCATAATAACCGATGCGATAAATCTTGATCGTGTAAGAAGCGCCGCTCTGGACGTTGATTTTAAATCGAACAGTTTCACCGCGATTCAAACTCATTTTAGTGGCAAAACCGGCAATGCTATTATCCCTGAAATTGGGAACGCCCCACTCAGAGATTGGGTTTCCGGGCAAAGCGTTTTCTGTAACGATTGCATTTTGACCCAAAAGAACTTGAGAAAAAAAGAAGCCTAAGATAACGGATAGCAGTAATCTCCTGTGAATACAGAGCAAGGTACTCCGAACCATAATAACTAGTTTAGGTTAAGTTGTGGGCAAAAGCCCAATTCAAACGGTTTCTTTCGGAGTTATTAATCAGAGAGGATATTACAGCTTCTTTTGACTCAACAAAGGAAAGCACTCATTAGGGTAAGAAATCGGAGGATTATACTCAGTAGTAGGGCATGAAATTAGTTAAAAAACTAATTCAAAAAACTGCGCTTTAAAAAAAATTATAATTTTTATTTCAAACACTATGATTCTAGTAGATCTACGATAACTAATTTGAATTCCAGAAAAAGTTTTTTCATAATCGTTTGGAATTTCCCTAAAATTTACGTGTATCGACATCATTAATGAATTTGATTACGCCAGTCATAAATACCCGCTGATCATCCCACATAGCTAAATGGCTGCCATTGGGACAATAGAGATATTGACCTTTCTGAACCATTTTACTTTGTTCCTCCATAGCATTTGGGTCCATTGTATCATGTTTCGCTCCAATCATTAATGTCGGGATTTTTATTTCTTTCAGCCTGCTCTTGATATCCCATGCTGCTAAAGTGCCTCCTATTCCAAATTCAGATGGACCCTGCATCATCGTATATATTTCGGAATTCATATGCTTAAAAGATCTGTTCACCGGGTCTGGCCACACCGGCAGGCGGCATAAATGTTCATTATAAAAATTAGGTAACAATAATTCCATGTACCGTGGATTGCCAAAATCCTTTTTTGCTTCAATGGATCTGATCTCCGTAAGAACTTTCGGATCCATTTGCCGTGCTAATACTTCTGCTGCATATTTTCCATACTCCGGCGCACTGGCAACCATATTCGCAACGATAAGTGCTTTCATTTTATCCTGGTGCTTCAGTGTATATTCCATGCCAAGTATACCTCCCCAGGAATTACCAAGGATATAAAAATTTCTAGAGTCTGCACCTATCGCTTTACGTACCTGGTCCACCTCATCCACAAACCTTTCCACTGTCCACAAGCTGCTGTCTTTTGGCTGATCGCTATAATAGGATCCCAGCTGATCGTATTCATAAAACTCAAACCCTTCCTTTGGAAAAAAACTTTCAAAACATTCCAT
>Ga0070688_100001161_pt1 | contig 13117 bp, 10 predicted proteins | sample KBSS13HmetaG_FD_64679 | JGI IMG/M metagenome (GOLD analysis project Ga0070688, IMG submission 64679) | Switchgrass rhizosphere microbial communities from Kellogg Biological Station, Michigan, USA - KBS S1-3H metaG | ecosystem: Host-associated > Plants > Roots > Rhizosphere ...
CCCAAACACAATAGCCTCCCTGATCCGTTTCATGGTGTCAAGGTAAAAGGTCAAATTATGCAACGTGTTAAGAGCAGCTGCGGTCATTTCACCGGACAGATACAGGTGCCGCAGATACGCCCGTGAATGACGGCGGCAGGTATAGCAGCCACACTCGGGATCGAGCGGCCCGTCGTCATCGGCATAGCGGGCATTCCGTATATTCAGACGCCCCTGCCTGGTGAAGAGCTGTCCGTTGCGCGCGTTACGCGTGGGAAGCACACAATCGAACATGTCGATCCCGCGTGCCACGCATTGCACCAGATCCTCAGGCGTCCCTGCACCCATGAGGTATCTGGGCTGAGCCTCGGGTAATCGGCGCGCGGTCTCCCAGACGATGTCGTACATCAGGTCGATCGGCTCGCCGACGCTCAGGCCTCCGATCGCATATCCCTCGAAGCCGATGGATCGGGTCGCGTCGGCGCTTTCACGCCGCAAGTCGGGAAACACACCTCCCTGGACGATCCCGAACTGCGCCTGACCGGCGTTGCTGACGATCGTCTCCGGCTGCGCGGAAGCGCGTAGGCTCTCGAGCCGGCCACGGCAGCGGGCGGCCCAGCGGACCGATCGCTGCATCGACTCCGCCGCCTGCTCGCGAGTGGCGGGATAGGCGAGGCATTCGTCGAGAACCATCGCGATGTCGGAGCCAAGCCTCGACTGGATGTCGACGGCGGCTTCCGGCGTCAGGTGATGCTTCGAACCATCGATGTGCGACTGAAACTCGGCCCCGTCCTCCGTAATGCGACGGCGTTCGGCGAGGCTGAACACTTGATAGCCGCCGCTGTCGGTCAAGATCGGACGTTCCCATCCGATAAAACTGTGTAGACCGCCGAACCTGCCGATCAGTTCGTCGCCCGGTCGCAGGTGGAGGTGATAGGTGTTCCCCAGAATGATCTCGGCGCCCGACTCCTCGAGATCCTTGAAAAGGGTTCCTTTCACGGCGCCTTGCGTCCCGACGGGCATGAAGGCGGGCGTGTGAACGACACCATGCGGCGTGTGGAACTCGCCGAGGCGCGCGCCTCCATCGGTACGCAACAACGAAAACGTAAAGGGGTCGGGAGTCACGACCCCATTTATTATGGTTCGCAGGCATGAAACTTCGAGTGGGAGTGATCTACGGCGGACGGTCCGGAGAGCACGAGGTCTCGGTCGTCTCGGCGGCATCCATCTTCAAACATCTCGATCGCAGCCGGTTCCAGCCGGTGCCCATCCGTATCGACAAGGACGGACGTTGGGTGCTGGGAGCGAAGGAACCGACCGCGATCTCGGCCGGTGACGTGCAGGACAACGGACCTGTGGGCGCCCTTCAAGTCACCGAGCCCACGGCCGCGATCGGCGGCGGCATAGACGTCGTCTTTCCGGTTCTTCACGGGCCGTACGGGGAAGACGGCACCGTGCAGGGGCTGCTGGAACTGGCGAATGTGCCGTACGTCGGTGCAGGGGTGCTTGGTTCAGCGCTCGGCATGGACAAGGCGATCTCGAAGACGGTGTTCGCCGCGCACGGCCTGCCGATCGTGCCCTACCTGACGGTGACCGCGCCAGAGTGGAAGAGCGCAGCGCAGGAGGTCACCGCGCGCGTCGCAGCCGACCTCCGCTACCCGGTGTTCGTCAAACCCGCGAACCTCGGCTCGAGCGTCGGGATCTCCAGGGCGACCTTCGATGGCGAGTTGCGCGACGCGATTCGGACCGCGTTCGAGTACGACCGCAAGATCGTCATTGAAGCGGGGGTGCCGAACGCGAGGGAGATCGAGTGCGCCGTGCTTGGCAACGACCGGCCCGAGGCTTCGCTTCCCGGCGAGATCGTAGTCACACACTCCGACGGGTTCTACTCGTACGAGGCGAAGTATCTCGATCCCAACGGCGCCACGCCGAAAATTCCCGCTGATCTCGCGCCAGAAATGATCGCGCGCGTGCGGAAACTGAGCGTCGAGGCGTTCCGCGCGCTCGACCTCGCCGGCATGGCGCGCGTCGACTTCTTCCTCGACGACCGCAACGGCGCACTGTATCTGAACGAGGTCAACACGATCCCAGGCTTCACGGCGATCTCGATGTATCCGAAGATGTGGGAGGCGACTGGCGTGCCGTACTCCGAGTTGATTACTCGTCTGCTCACGCTCGCGATCGAACGACACGAACAGAAGCAGCAATTGCGCACGTCACGAACGTGAGTACGACTCACCGAGACATCGAGGCACTGACCTCTGTGCGTCGTATGCAAAGTGGGATGTGTAGGAGTCGCACTCTTCAACCGACACTTGACATTGTGAGTGCGATTGACGTGTCGTCGGGTATCGCGACGTCGCGTTCTTTTGACAAGTACAGCGATTTTGTGCTTGACAGTAGAAAAATCTCACCCATAATCTACATCTGGTATGAGGGTGGATGGCTCAGCCCACCAGTTGTGACGGCCAAGTGGTTCGTCGGAGGCTGGGTCGCTAATCCTGAGGAGAAAACAATGGCGAAGAAAGCTGCCAAGGGCGCGAAGAAGAAGGCCGCGAAGAAGCGGTAGTTCTTCCGCAGCTTCAAGGGGTGCTCGATGGAGCACCCCATTTTTTTTTGCCCCGAGTTGCTGCTCTCCCGACGTCACGGCGTCCGAGGTGAGCCCGCAAGGCGAGATGGCCAGCACCCAAGCCGACGTGCCAGGCGGCAGAGTGCCTTGGGTGTTGCGGCGAGATCGCAATCCAATCCAGGCGAAGGGGGGGATTCACATGGCAAAGAAGGCTAAGGGCGCGAAGAAGAAGGCGGCGAAGAAGCGGTAAGCCCGCCCGAGGAACCCCCGACTCCCAACTTCCAGAGCTCTGGGAGTTGGGAGTTGGCGCTCAATCCGGAGTCACTCCGTCCCGCACTCTCACCCGCCGTATCACGTCTCCCGGCGCCAGACGATCCACGACGTCCATCCCGTTCATCACCCGCCCGAACACGGTGTAGCGACCGTCGAGATGCGGTTGTGGTGAGTGTGTGATGAAGAACTGACTGCCGCCCGTGTCCTGCCAGTCGAGCGCCATGCCGACGGTTCCACGCATGTAGGGATGCTCGTTGATCTCGTCTCGAATGGTGTAGCCCGGCCCGCCCTCGCCATCGCCACGCGGATCGCCATCCTGCACGACGAAGTCGGCCACGACGCGATGGATGGCCACTCCGGTGAAGAAGCCTTTGCGGGCCAGGGTGATGAAGTTGGCAACGGTCAGCGGGGCGTCGAGCACCGTCAACTCGATCTCCACCGTGCCCTTGTCGGTATCGATGAAGGCTCGCGGTGAGTACCGAGGCGAGACGATCGCCTGCCATTCGGCGCTGGCGACTGGTTGCCCCGGCGCCGCCGGGCGCATCTCGTCGTCCACTCCCGTGACATTCTGTTCGGCGAGCAAGGCTTTGGCACGGACGCGGACGGCCCAATCACGATCCATCAGCGATTCCTGCAGCACGGGGCGGGCGGCCGCGGGATCGATCTTTGCCAGCGCCGCGAGGATGGCCGCGCGAGCAACGTAGGTCACATCGCCTCCCGCCGAGGCACGATACGCCTCCATCAGTGGGGGCACCGCTCCGCTCGCTTTGAGCTCCGCCAGACCATTCGCGGCGGTCGCGCGAATGACGAAATCGTCGGACTTGAGACGGTCGATGAGAACCTTGTCCATGCCTTCTGCCTTGGCAGCCACCAGGGCGTTCAGCACTGCCGGGATCACTCGCGAGTCACGCTCTTGCAACATCACCGTCAATCGCGGGACACCCTGCTGGCCTGGCAGCCCGCCCAGTGCCGCGGCGAGGGCGGCACGTACCGACCAATCGTCATCCGCATCGAGACCGGCTAACACGGACAGGAAAGTCGTGGGCTCGAGACGCGCGAGGGCGGCAAAGGCGCCGCTGCGGATGGATGGAGTGGGATCCGAGACGAAGTCGAGCAGCAGGTCGATACCCCGCACATCGATTAACGCGCTCATCGCCGCGATCGCTTCGAGCTTCAGTACGCCGGTGACGCTCCGGTCAGTGACCATCTTCGTGATGACTGGCACCGATGCCTGGTCGCCAAGCGCGGTCAGAGCACGAAGCGCCTGTATGACCACGGCCGGATCGCGACGACGTTCCGTGATGATCTCGCGGAGCGTACCGGTTGCACGCGTGGACTTCGTCGCGGCGAGGCCTTTTGCCGCGAACGACGCCGTGTAACGCCCTGGCGTGTTCAGCAGGGTCAGCAGCACCGGCGCGGCCTGCTCGTCTCCGATGCGCTGCAGCGCGTAGGCGACGGGCCACCAGCGAGACACCGGTTGCCCCTGCTGATCGAGCACGGCCGACGCCAGCGCGTCATACGACTTGATCTTTGCGAGTGCATATATGCCGAGGCGGGCGGCCTCGACCGGTGGGTCAAGCGGATACGTGACGTCGTCAGGCTCGATCTTCGCGAGCGCTCCCGCCGCGATGTGCCGCCGGACCATACCCGCAATGGCCTCGGCGTCCGCGCGATCTCCGATCGATCCCAACGCCTCTGCCGCGCGCCCCTGGACGATCGGCTCTGGATCGTCGAGTGCCTTCTGCAACGGAGGACGCGAGGACGGGTCCGCCAGCAGGCCAAGCGCGAACGCGGCCATCTGCCGGACCTCGAACTCTTCATCCGCCAGCATGCGTGTCAGCGGCTCGACGGCCTCGCGCAAGCCGATCCGGCCGGCGGCGAGCGCCGCTCGACGGCGCACTCGCGCCTCAGAATCGCCGAACAGACGCAGGAGATCGGAGGGCGGTGGCGGCGCGACGATCTGCGGCTCGGTCCTCGTCGCCGCCCGCAGGATCACCGGCGGCGGTGTGTTGGGATCGCGCAGCAGGCGCTGGTCCTCGAGCCGGAGGATCCACCCGAGCTTCTCTTCCCAGGTCACGACAGGAATGGCGGGAGCCGACGATGGCGGTTCCGGCACTGCGATAGTGGGCGCCGACGCACACGACGCACTGAGCGCAGCGATGATGAACGCCGACGTCTTGAGCATTGGTCCGGCTAAGATAGCATGCAGCTAAACGCTCGAGCCGGCGCCTCCGACACATGCCCTTTCAGTACATCGCGATTGAAGGACCGATTGGCGTCGGTAAGACCTCGCTCGCCGAGCGACTCGCAACACGGCTGGACGCCGTCACTCTCCTCGAGGAGACCGAGAATCCGTTCCTCGCCGACTTTTATGCCGACCGTCCGGGATCGGCGCTGCAAGCGCAACTGTTTTACCTGCTGAACCGGCACCGGCAGCAACTCGCGATTCGGCAAGGCGATCTGTTCACACAATCCACGGTGAGCGATTACTTGTTCGACAAGGACAAGATCTTTGCCTACCTCAATCTGGACGACAACGAGCTGTTCATCTATCAGCGGCTCTACGATCTGCTGATGCGGGACGTGGCGGCACCCGATCTCGTCATCTACCTTCAGGCGCCCACAGACGTGCTGGTTCGCCGGCTACGGGAGCGCGCGTCGAGGAACGAGGGGGAGTCTCTCGATCCGGGCCAGGAATACCTCCGCGAGTTGAACGAAGCCTACCAGCACTTTTTCTTCCACTATTCAGCGACGCCGTTGCTCGTCGTGGAGACGTCGCAGCTCGATCTCTCCGGGAGCGATGAGGCGCTCGACGACTTGATCCGCCAGATAAATGGCATGGGAAGGGGCACTCAGTACTACGTGCCGCGAACCTGACCCATTTTGACTTTTGTAATTTGAATTGCGTTAATAGCCATGGATGGCTTGGTTCAAGAAGACCCGGAAGCCAATCGCGTCGCAAACGGCCGAGAAACCAAGCCGGGTGCCCGAGGGCCTGTGGGTCAAGTGTCCTGGCTGCACCCAGCTGATCTACAACAAGGACCTTGAAGCCAGCCTGAACGTCTGCCCGAAGTGCGCGCATCATTTCCGGCTCAGCGCCGCCGAGCGGCTGGCCGCGCTCTTCGACAACGGCCGCTACGACGAGCATTTCGCGAACCTGACTTCGACCGACCCGCTGCAGTTCGCCGACACCAAGCCCTATCGCGACCGGCTTCGCAAAATGCGCGAGACCACCGGTCTCAAGGACTCCGTGATCGTGGCGACCGGGCGACTGGATGGACTCGACGTGGTCGTCGCGGCGATGGAGTATGCCTTCATCGGCGGCAGCCTGGGCGTGGTCGCCGGTGAGAAGATAACGCGCGCGCTGGAGTTGGCACTCGCCCGCCGGCATCCGGCCATCATCGTGTCGTGTTCCGGAGGCGCGCGCATGATGGAAGGCGCGCTGTCACTGATGCAGATGGCCAAGGTCTCCGCCGCGCTCGCGCGGCTCGACCGCGCGCGAGTGCCGTTCATCTCCGTGCTGACCGATCCGACGACGGGCGGCGTGACGGCGAGCTTCGCGATGCTCGGCGATCTCAATATCGCTGAACCGAAGGCCCTGATCGGTTTCGCCGGGCCGCGCGTGATCGAGCAGACGATCAGGCAGACGCTTCCGGAGGGATTCCAACGGAGCGAGTTCCTTCTCGAGCACGGCATGCTCGATCTCGTCGTCGACCGCCGTGACCTCAAGGCCTCGATCGCCCGCGCGCTGCGCTTCATGCGCGCCGTTCCCGCGCCTGTGCCCGAGCCCACACCGGCACTCGCGGGCGTCAGCGGAGAACCCACGTCCTAGACGAGTCGAGGGCCAACCTTGAGATCCCGACGAAGCCCTTGACCTCTTGAACAGCATCTTCGACCGGCTATTCGCACTCGAGACGTTCGGCATCAAGCTGGGCCTCGACAATATCTCGCGGCTCTGCGAAGCGTTGGGTCATCCCGAGCGCGCGTTTCGATCCCTGCACGTCGCAGGCACGAACGGCAAGGGATCGGTGACGGCAATGACCCACGCGGCGCTGAGCGCTGCCGGGATCCGGTCAGGCCGCTACACCTCTCCCCATCTGAGCGACCTGGCCGAGCGGTTCGTGATCGACGATCGTCCCGTCGAAAGCGCCCTGCTCGAATCGACGGTCGAAGACGTGCTGAGCTGCGCCGACCGTTTGCGGGCATCCGGCGTCCTCACTGTGCATCCGACGTTTTTCGAAGCCACCACTGCGGCGGCCTTCGACGTGTTCCGTCGATCGGGTGTGGAGATCGCCGTGATCGAAGTTGGACTCGGCGGCCGCTTTGATGCGACCAATGTAATCAGCCCGGTTGCCGGCGCAATCACGACCATCGACTTCGACCATCAGCAGCATCTGGGCGACACGCTTGGCGCGATCGCGTTCGAGAAGGCCGGCATCATCAAACCCGGGATGAAGGTCGTGATGGGCGACTTACGGCCGGAGGCTGCGGACGTGATCCGCCGTTGCGCGGCCGAACGTGGCGCCACGCTCGTCGAAGCCGCGCGCGACACACGCGCCGAAGCCGAGATGATCGACGGTCGAGCGCGTCTCACCCTGGCCACGCCGTCCGCCTCATACGGTCCGGTGACGCTCGGACTCCGCGGCGAACACCAGGTCGGCAATGCGATCGTGGCAGTGCGCCTGCTCGAAGTGGCGGCGGACAGCGGCATTCCGATTCCACGAGATGCCGTCGAGCACGGTCTTGCCACAGCCGAATGGCCGGCTCGACTCGAGTTGCTGACCATCGAGCGTGGCCGTCGCGTACTGCTCGACGCCGCGCACAACCCGGAGGGGGCGCGGGCACTCGCGGCGTATCTCACGCGATGGCATCCGGAGAGATTGCCGCTCGTGATCGGGGTGATGCGGGACAAGAACGTCGCCGATATCGCACACACGCTACTGCCGGTCGTGTCGTCAGTGATCGCGACGGCGGCACCGACACCACGCGCCATCCCCGCGTCTGACCTCGCTCGTCATCTGCGAGCGGCTGGCGCACGTGACGTGCGCGCCGAAGCTGATCCAATCGTCGCCATCGAAATGGCATTCGAGTTCGCTGATACGATCTGCGTGGCGGGCTCGATTTTTCTCGCCGGCGCCGTTCGCGATGAGCTTCGGCAACGGGCCCTCTTTCGCTGATCAGTCGCATGCTATGCTCGGCTGATCCTCCGCAGTCATGGTGCGCGCGCTTGTCTTTTCGTGCTTGGTGTGTCTGCTCGCAGGCACGTCGGCGTTGGCTCAGCAAACCGCGAAGCCAAAGCCGACGGCACCACCCATGCCTTCCGGCGACGCCGCGGGACGCACGCTTTTCGATCGGCTGCAGTCGCACCAGGATCAAATCGAGTTCGTGTCAGCGAACCAGGTGCGCTTCACGGGCGGAGTGGAGCAGGAGTGGGATAACCAGACCAAGTTCTTCGCCGAGCAGATCGACTTCTTCATCGATACCTCGCGACTGGTCGCGAGCGGCAACGTGGTGTTTCAGAACAGCGTGGGTCATATCGCAGCGGACAGTGTCGAGTTCGATCTGAAGAACAACACCGGCACCTTTCACGTGGCCTCGGGCCTCATGCCAATTGGATCGGCCAATCGCCAACAGTTCGGCAACCAGCCCGCCGACGTGTATTTCTGGGGCAATACCATCGAGAAGATCGGCGATCAGAAGTACCGCATCAGTCGCGGCGGGTTCACGACGTGCGTGCAGCCGACACCCCGCTGGGAGCTCGTCACGGGCAGCGTCGTTCTCAATCTGGATGACTATGCGGTCGCGACCAACACGGTGCTACGCGTGAAAGGAGTCCCGGTCGTCTACATGCCCTGGATGTACTACCCGATCAACAAGGAAGATCGCGCAACCGGGTTTCTGCTGCCGACCTACGGGACGTCCAGCCTGCGCGGCCAGGCGATCAGCAACGCGTTCTTCTGGGCGATCAATCGCAGCCAGGACGCCACCTTCTTTCATGATTGGTTCACGAAGACCGGGCAGGGTTTCGGGAGTGAGTACCGCTATGTCGCGGCAGCGCAGTCGTACGGCAACGTGCGGGTGTACCGAATCAATCAGCACGAGGCAGAGTTCACAGACAACGGAGAGACGACGACATTACCGGCGACCAAAAGCCTCGAGGTCAGGGGCGCCATGTATCACACGCTGTCACGCACCGTGCGCGCCCGCGCTCGACTCGAATACTTCTCGGACGTCACGACCCAGCAACTGTATTACCAGGATGTGTATAGCGCCACGCGGAACAACCGAATCATCGAGGGCGGCCTGACCGCCGGACTCGGTCCGACGTCGACGAACATCCTGTACTCCCGAAACGAATACGTTGCCGACGCGAAGAACACCACTCTTTATGGGAGCACGCCTCGCGTGTCAACCAGCGTGGCGCCGCAACGTCTGTTTGGCTCGCCTATTTACGCATCAGCGAACTCGGAGTACGCTTACCTTCCGAACCGGTCGGTGAGCAACGGCGAGGTGACCAACGACGACAGCCACGCACGCCTCGACTTCACACCGACTTTGCGCGCACCGCTGTCGCGCTTGACGTTCTTGTCGGTGAACACGAGCGCGAACTATCGCGCCACGTACTACTCGCGCAGCGCCGGCCCAACCGGCGGTACCGTCGACGATCCCTATTTCCGGCAGTACATCGCGCTCCATACCGACATCGTCGGACCCGTGTTCACGCGCATATGGGAACGTCCTGACAGTGTGTTCGCCGAACGTCTCAAGCATGTCATCGAGCCGGCGTTCAGCGTCAACTTCACGAGCCGCATCGAGGACTTCGCCCGAACGCCCATTGTGGGTGACGCGTCGGAATTCGTGGTCGGCGGTGCGGCGCAGTTCACCTACGGCCTGACGAACCGCTTTATGGCCCGATCCAAGGCCGTCGGCACGACGCGCGGCCAGACGCGGGAATTCCTGACGGTCGGCTTGCAGCAAACCGTCTACTCCAATCCCGAGTCATCCCGCTACGACAGCGCGTATCAGAGTACGTTCGGGTACACGCGGCCGGTCCAGCGGTCACCACTTGCGCTCACCGCGCGCGCCTCACCGACGTTCAGGGTAGACGCAAATCTTCGAGCGGAATACGATACCTACGGCTTCGGTCTGCAGCTGTTGTCTGCCGGGGGTTCGGTCAACGGACCACTGGCGTCGGTTGGCGCAAACTACAGCTGGCGGGCAATCGACAGTAGCAATTACGTCTCGACTTTCACGACGCTGCGCTGGTTGCAGGGACGAGCCAGCGGAACATATTCTCTCAACTGGGACATCGCGCGCGCCTATGTCGTAAATCAGTCGGTCGTCGGGTCGTACCTTGCCCAGTGCTGCGGACTCCAACTCGAGTTTCAGAAATTCAACTATCCCTCGGGCCCGGGCTTCCCGATCTCCTCGGACACGCGGTTCAACATCGGGTTCATCCTCGCAGGGCTGGGGACGTTCTCGAACTTTTTTGGCGCGTTTGGCGGTCAGCGCTGAGCCATTTATGACGACACCTGTTTCGTATACCAGTGCGGTGGTGAAGCACCCGCGGATTGCGGGCGTGAAGACCAAACCACTGCGCATGATCCCCGACGAACGCGGCTGGCTGATGGAGATCCTGCGGGCCGACGAATCGGAGTTGTTCACCAAGTTCGGCCAGGTCTACGTGTCAGCCACCTATCCGGGTGTGGTGAAGGCCTGGCATTACCACAAGGTGCAAGTCGACAACTTCGTGTGTATCGCCGGCATGGTGAAACTGGTGCTGGTCGACACCCGCGACGGCTCTCCTACCAAAGGCGCAATCAACGAGTTCTTTCTCGGAACGCAAAACCTCACACTGGTGCAGGTGCCGAACCTCGTGTACCACGGATGGAAATGCATCAGTACTGATCTGTCGATGGTGATTAACGTGCCGAACGAGCCGTACCGCTATGCGGACCCGGACGAGTTCCGACTCGAGCCCCACCATACGCTCGACTACGACTGGACGCGGAAAGATGGTTGAGGTCCTTGTCACCGGCGGAGCGGGATTCATCGGAAGCAACTTCGTTCGTTACGCGCTCGGCGCTCATGCTGACTGGCGAGTGACGACGCTCGACAAGCTCACCTACGCGGGACGCCGGGAGAACCTGCACGATGTGATGGACAATCCGCGGCATGTGTTCGTGCATGGCGACATCGCGGATGCCGTTGTCAGTGCTCCCCTCGTCGAGCAGTCAGAGATTGTCGTGCACTTCGCGGCCGAAACGCACGTGGACCGGTCGATCATGGGTGCCGGAGATTTCATCCGGACCGACGTCGAGGGCACCTTCGTCCTGCTCGAAGCCGCTCGACGCGCGAAGAACCTGAGACGGTTCGTCCAGATTTCGACCGACGAGGTGTATGGCAGCGTGCCGACCGGCGCAAGCGTCGAGACAGATGAACTCAAGCCACGAAATCCGTACGCGGCCAGCAAGGCGGGAGCGGATCGACTCGCCTACAGCTATTGGGCCACGTATCACCTGCCGGTGATCGTCACACGGGCCTCCAACAACTACGGGCCGTATCAATTCCCCGAGAAGGTGATCCCGCTCTTCGTGACCAACGCCATCGACGACATCCCGGTGCCGCTCTACGGCGACGGGAAAAACGTTCGCGACTGGCTGCACGTGCTCGACCACTGTCGCGCGGTCGATCTGCTTATCGATCGCGCCACCAACGGAGAGGTCTACAACATCGGCGGCGGCAACGATGTCATGAATATCGACCTCACCTACCGCATCCTCGAAGGGCTCGGCAAACCAAGGTCGTTGATCAAGCCGGTCGCCGATCGGCCGGGGCACGACCGGCGCTATTGTCTCGATACCACGAAACTGCGCAGCGTCGGCTGGACACCCCAGGTGGCATTCGAGGCCGGGCTGCAGGACGCGGTCGCGTGGTATCGACAGAACGAATGGTGGTGGCGTCCGATCAAGGAGCGCGATCCCGCGTTCAAGGCGTACTACCAGGCTCAATACGAAAAGCGGTAAGTGACCCTGCCCGGCCCAGTCCTGATCACCGGGGCGACCGGCTTCGCGGGCAGCCATCTCGTGGAGTTGCTGGCCGGCACGGGGCGCGTTGCCGGATGGGGCCGCTCGGTTCCGCGGCCGGAGCTTGCCCTCCTCGCGGAATGGACCGCGATCGATCTGCTCGACCAAGAGAACGTTCAGCGTGAGATCGCCAGCCTTCGTCCGGCGACGATCTTTCATCTTGCCGGTTCGCCACAGGTCGCCGAGTCGTGGCGCGACAGCACGACACCGCTCGCCGGGAATGTCCTGGCCACGGCTCATCTCTTCGACGCGATCCGGCATGCGGGCCTCCGCTGCCGCGTGCTCGTCGCAGGGTCGGCAACGGTATACGCGCCTTCCGAGAGCCCTCTTAAGGAAAGCGACCCTCTTACGCCGACCAATCCCTACGCACTGAGCAAACTGGCGCAGGAACAAATGGCGCTGCGGGCAGCCAGCGAGGACGGCCTCGAGGTCGTGATGGTGAGGGCCTTCAATCACACCGGCCCGCGCCAGGCTCCGACTTTCGTCGCCCCGAGCATGGCCCGTCAGATAGCCCTCATCGAGAGTGGCCGGCTCGAGCCCGTCATGCGAGTAGGGAACCTGCAGTCGCTTCGCGACTTCCTCGACGTGCGCGACATCGTGCGCGCCTATACCTCGCTGATGGAACGCGGCAAGGCCGGCGAAATCTACAACGTGGGTTCAGGGACGGGTCGAAGTATTCAGTCATTGCTGGACGCGCTTCGTTCGCGATCGCGCGTCCAGGTCGATGTCGAAACGGATCCCGCGCGGTTTCGTCCGATCGAGAACATGGCCGTCATCGCCAACACGGACCGGCTCCGTGAGCAGACAGGCTGGCAGCCTGAGATCTCGTTCGACTCGATGCTCGACCATCTGCTCAGCTACTGGCGGGCGGAGGTTTCAGGGTAGAGGGCACGTGCAAAGCATCGCGGCCTCTGATAGGCTGGTGGCGAATATTCGGCGAACCAGCCGAGATTCCCATGGAAATTGCCCCACTTCTGTTCGACCTCGGCACTTCGAACCCAACCTCGCGCCAGATCGCGGATCGCGTGAAGGCCGGAGGCGCTGATGCCCTGACCGAGGCGACACGCCGCGCGGACGCGGCGCGGTATCAGGAGATTCGTTGCCGGTCCGCGCTCAACGCGGTGAAGGGCATGCCCTTCAACTGGACCCTGAATCCCTACCGCGGGTGCACGCACGGGTGTCATTACTGCTACGCCCGCCGCTACCACAC
>Ga0070688_100001163_pt1 | contig 13096 bp, 8 predicted proteins | sample KBSS13HmetaG_FD_64679 | JGI IMG/M metagenome (GOLD analysis project Ga0070688, IMG submission 64679) | Switchgrass rhizosphere microbial communities from Kellogg Biological Station, Michigan, USA - KBS S1-3H metaG | ecosystem: Host-associated > Plants > Roots > Rhizosphere ...
ACCTCGCCACCAACATCATGGCGCAGGTCCGCCAGTTGATAATGCTGGTGCTGTAGATCCGAACGAAGCCGCTGCGATGTCTGCTCAACAACATCGGCCACCGTCATGGCGGGCTGCAGCGCGAGCCGCAGCGGCAGCACGTTCGAGACCATGCCGGGGATGCGCCGTGCGTCCGCACTTCGCGCCGCAACTGGCACACCGATCATCACGTCGTCCGTGCCGGACAGGCGGTGCAGGAACACCGCCGTCGCCGCCGTCATGACGCGAGCGAGCGTCGTTCGGTTGCGAGCTGCCAATGTGCGCAGCGCGACCTCGCACGAACCCGGCACATAAGCCGTTGCTCGCAGGAAGCTTCCGGGCTTGCTCGACGGGCGGCTGCTGAGCGTGAGACTGCCGGGCTCAGGCCGCATCGCCAAAGCCTCGCGCCAATGGTGCCGGTCCTCATCGAGTTGAGCGGAAGCACGATACGCCACATCCTCACTCAGCAGGTCGTTCAGAGAACCAAACGCATCACCTTGCGGTCGCTCGCCAGCGCAAAGAGCGCTGTAGACTTCGGCGACGCGACGCGCGACCAGCCACATGCCGAAACCGTCCAGCACAATGTGGTGGTAGCGCGCATACCAGAAGAACCGCGTGGCCGATGCCTTGAACAGCGCGAAGCCGAACAGCGGCCCAACCATCGGATCGATCGGCCGCGCGAGGTCGGCATTCATCCATGTTTCCGCCGTGGCGCGCGGATCAGAGCCGGCGCTGATGTCGATGATGGGCAGCGACCAGGCCGTTGGAGCACCGATGAACTGACGCGGCTCGCCGGCCTCCTCGAAAAACTGCAAACACAACGATTGGGCTTCAGACACAACCTGCCGGAGCGCGCGCTCGAACAACGGCAGAACAACCGGCCCATCGATCTCGATGTATTCGCCGATGTTGTAAGCGGCGCTGCCGGGATCGAGCTTCTGCGCAAACCAGATGCCGAGCTGCGCGCTCGACAGCGCGAGCGCTTCGCCGCCGGGCGCACGCCCCTTGTCGAACTCCATCTCGCCGGAATCGGAACTCAGATCAGACACTGACTGAACGACCCTGCTCACACCCATCAAAGGCCGGCGCAGCAACCCGCTCAGGTTTCTGCACACCGGGCCGCGACTCGCATAGCCTGCCGACGGGCGGACCCATCCAGCCGGCCATCTCTTGTCCAAGGGATCGCCCCGGCGTCCCCATGAACCGCCGGGCCAGGAGGGTGCTCCAGCACCTTATTACTGACTCTCCCACCGACCCAGCTAAAGTATCTCAGCCCGGGCCCCGGCCAAAGCCGGTCCTGCGGTTATGCCCACCCCGCTACCCTTCTGAATATAAACGATAATCTCCACTTCCCCAATAAAAATAACACGCCCCGGCGCCGTTCTTCTTCGGTTTCTGCGGCGAGCTCTAACAGCAAGCAAAATATGGTTAATCTCCAGACGGAGCCTGGCTTTTCACGGAAGACAGCGGGCCGCCCCTTGCCTCAAGCAGCAGGACCCGGCACCGGAATGAAAGCCAGGGCGACAACGTGCGACGCAACACAATGGCGGAAGCGGACCACCCGCCCGTGTCGGACCACGGCAGTGCTATCCGCAAGGCTCACCTCGACGTCGTGATGGTCCAAGAACGTGCGGTCGACTGGATAGACGGCCTTGTAGATCGCCTCCTTGATCGAAAACAGCAAACGCCCGCGAAACGGATCGTCCTCAATTCTGTCGCGTTCCTTCGCCGTGGCGATGATGCTCAACAGATCCGGGGCGAGTGGCTCGGCTGGTTCGATATCGATCCCGACACTTTGAAATTCAGTCTGGGCCGCCATCGCCGCGATGGCGACGTTGGCATCGTGCGCCAAAGAGCCAACGATCCCGTCCGGCCAGACCGGCATGCCTGCGGTGGATTTCGGAATGGCGTGCGGCTCGCGTCCAAAGCGCGACAGCAACATGCGCGCCACGATACGCGCCGCGCCGCTGGCGCGCCGCACCTTGAGCACGCTGCCGGCAAACGCGGCCACCTCCGCCGGCAGCAGCGCCAATTCGTCGCCGTCCGCGATGAGACGGTGATCCACCAGGATGCCCGGGACGGACATGGCTTCGATCGCACGCGCAAGCTGCGAAGTTGTCGCGTTCATTTCGGCATTGTTGAGCCGTCACAATCGGCCAAGCTGGCGTTACCGTTTGAATCCATTTGGAAAAGGTTCATGGTTCAATGACCGATGCGGCAATAGTCGTTCGAGCATAGCGTCTCGGACGGGGCGCGGCGAGCATCGTCCAGATACCTCCCCAGGCACCCTTTTGGAGTGCAGACGCAACCAGCGGTCAGCGGCGTTACGCACAGCCCTACAAGGCCTTGGCACCCGCAGCGCTGATCTGTTAGGACTCAAGGATTGGTGCGGACTTTCGTCCGATTTTTCGGACGGCTGACCCCGGTGGGACGGCGACTGGACTGGCGACACAGAGGAATCCGGACATGGCAACTGAAACAAGCGACTCCGCCACCACCCCGATGACCGACGCAGAGCGGGAAGAGGCCGCAGGACAGTTGGTCGACCGTTTTTCGCTGTGGTCGGGCGCCGCTGGCCTGATCCCTGTGCCGCTGATCGACATCGTCGCGGTCGGCGGCGTGCAGCTCCAGATGCTTCGCAAGCTTTCGGAGATCTACGGCGTGCCATTCACCGACAACCGCGGCAAGTCCGTCATCGCGAGCCTTGCGGGCGCCCTCATTCCGGCCAGCACCGCAACCACGACCGCAATGACCTTCAGCAGCGTGATCAAAGGAATCCCCGGCATCGGCTCCGTGGTGGGTGCTTTGACCATGCCGGTGTATTCCGCCGGCGCCACCTATGTGATCGGCCGGGTGTTCATGAAGCACTTCACGTCCGGCGGCACGCTTCTCGATTTCAATCCGCCGGACTATCGAGAGTTCATCAAAACCCAGCAGGCGAGGTTCAAGCGCAAGTCTGCGCCGACCGCCGGCCCCGGGACCACTGGAGCCTAAGGGCAACCGCAGCGGGACCCTGACCGGTACGACCAGGCCCTCGCCCGGATGACCGCCGATGCGGCGGAAGTGGTGGCGGGAATCCAGGTTCTTGGCCCGCTGTGTCGAGGGAGACGTTGCGTCATGGTGTTACCACTCGCCGTTCTGGCGGCTTACCTGGTGTTCTGCGTCCTCGTCGGGCTGTGCGGCAGCCAGCGCCGAATGGGATTCACTGGGACGTTTCTTCTGTCGGTTGCCATCACTCCGGTGCTTGGATTGATCGTGCTGCTGATCACCGGACCGTCACGCCGCGCTGAGATGGCTCGCCGCGCCGAACTGGCGCGGCAAACTGAATTGTTGCGCCGCGCACGGAGCAGCTAAGTGCTTTCGTGCAAGGCCGGTCACAGCGATCGGCATCCTGCTGGAATCAAACGGACGGCGTAGCCTGATGTCCTTTCTCCAGCTCGTTCGCCGTGAAATGGAAGGCTCGCTGGGCCGGCTGGTGTTCGTATCCGCCATGGGCGGCCTCAGCACCACGGCCATCATCGGCGCGATCAACGCCGGCGCCGGCGCTGCCGACAGGGGCGAGATCAGCCTCTGGGCCGCTGGCTTTTTCACAGTCGCGCTGCTGCTGTTCATCCAGACGCAGCATTTCATTCTGATCACCACAACCGCCGAGATCGGCGCCATCATTCACAAGATGCGCGTGCGGCTGTTGGACTACGTTCGCCGCTCCGAGCTGCTGCCGCTGGAAACAATCGGCCGCGCGGAAATCGTGTCCGCCATCACCGGCGACACCGCAATCCTGACACAGGCAAGCAACATGCTGGCCTTCGCGGTGCAGGGCGCGCTGCTGATTACACTGGTGACGATCTATGTCGCTTATCTTTCGTTCGTCGCCTTTGTGCTGAGCGTGGTCATCGTCGGCACTGGCGCCGCGATCTTCCATTCCAAGACCAAGCAGCATGCCGTCGAGATGCGCGAAGCGGCGGCATGGGAAAACAAGCTGTACGATCGCCTGAGCGACGTCCTCGACGGCTTCAAGGAAGTCCGGCTCAATCGGGCGCGCAGCGATGCGCTGTTTGATCACCTCGTCGACGTCTCAAGGACCGCGGCCAACATCAAGATCCGCACCCAGAGCGAAACTTATCGCCGCATGGTGCTGTTGCAGACCTCGCTGTATATCTTGCTCGGCTCGGTCGCTTTCGTCGTGCCGCTGTTCAGCATGGCGCCGGGCTCCATTACCAAGGCTGTGACGGCACTGGTCTTTATCGTCGGCGCATGCTCCGGGCTCGTGCAGTCAATCCCGATCATCGCGGCGGCCAATGCGGCTGCCGACCGGCTCGCGCAATTGGAAGTCAAGCTCGCGGGTATCACCAGCCTGTCGGATGAAATCCCGGCCGAGCCCGCGAAGAAGTTCACCAAGATCGAAGTGCGCGACGTTGAATTCCACTATCCCGGCAAGACAGCCGATGCGCCGTTCAGGGTCGGCCCGTTCAATTTCACACTGAACTCGGGCGATCTCGTCATCCTGACCGGCGGCAACGGCTCGGGCAAATCGACCTTCATGAAGATACTGGCCGGCTTCTACCGGCCGGCGTCGGGCGAGTTGCTGCTCGACGGTACGCCCGTCGAAGGTGACCGCTACGAGTATTACCGCAGTCTGATCACGGCGATCTTTCCCGACTTCCATCTATTTCAGCGGCTTTACGGCATCGACGATCCGGATCCTGCCGAACTCACCAGGATGCTCACGGAGTTCAAGCTGCAGGCCAAAACCCGCCTCAATCATGGCGAGTTCCAGACCACCGATCTGTCAAGCGGTCAGCGCCGGCGGCTGGCGCTGATTGTGGCGCAGCTTGAGAAGCGGCCACTGCTGATGCTCGACGAATGGGCCGCCGACCAGGACCCGGAATTCCGGCGCAAGTTCTACTTCGAGTTCCTGCCGGCGCTGCATCGCGCCGGGATCACCGTTGTGGCGATCTCGCACGATGACCGCTACATCGACGAAATGGACGTTCCCATCCGCCGGCTGCGCATGGACGAAGGGCGTTTCACTGAGCTAGGTTCGGTGGAGACCGGCTGATGAAACCGAACCCTGAATCGCTGGATGGCAGGCCGTCGCCGAAGCGCTATCGGTGGTGGCGTTTCATCGAACACAGCCTGCCGGTCATCGTCATCTATCTGATGGTCGCGACGCTTGTGAGCTTCCTGATCGCTCCGAACGTGATCGTGACGGTGCCGACCGGCCACGTCGGAATTTTGTGGAAGCGGTTTCGCGGCGGCACGCAGGTCGACCCGCGCCTCTTGAAGGACGAGGGCATGCGCGTCCTGCTGCCGTGGGACAAGCTGTTCCTGTACGACCTGCGGCTGCAGACCCACGACGACACCTATAACGCCATCTCGAAGGACGGCGTGAACCTGACCACTACGATCAACATCCGGTTCAGGCTCAAGCACGACGCGGTCCCGCAGCTTCATCAGACCATCGGGCCGGACTACGTGAAGAGGATGCTTAGTCCCGAAATTGGCAACCGCGCACGCGAGATCTTCGCCGAATACACCGCGGAAGAGATCTATTCGACGAAGCGGCAAGAGATTCAAAAGAAGATCCGTACTCACACCGAAGCCATGCTTGGCCAAAGTTCATTCTCGCGAACCGAACAGGAGAGCGAGTACGGCGATCATTACAAGGTGTCGCTGGACGAGATGCTTATCATCTACGACACGCTGGTCCTTGGCCTGGAACTGCCGGCCGCGGTCAACGCGGCGATCAACCGCAAGATCGAGCAATATTATCTGGTTCAGGAGTATGGCTTCCGCGTCGAGCGCGAGAAGAAGGAATCCGAACGCAAGCAGATCGAGGCATACGGAATCCGCGACTTCCAGCAGACGGTAACGCAAGGCATTTCCGACTCCTATGTGCGCTGGCGCGGCATCGAAGCAACGCTCCAGCTTGCGCAATCGCCCAACACCAAGATCGTAATCATCGGCAGCGGCAAAGACGGCCTGCCGGTCATCCTGGGCAACGTCGATACGCCGATACAGCCGAACCCGGCGCCGGCAACAGGCCCCGCCACGGGAGCGCTGCCCGACAACAGCGAGGCGGCGCGGCAACGGCCGACCGGCGCAAGCCCGCCGTTTGTGGAAAAAACTCCGACCAGCAATCTGCCAAGCCCGGCCGAACAGCCGTCACCGACCGGGGCGGCGCGCACGACGCCAGCCGGTTCGACACCTTCTGGCGCGACACCTTCCGACACCACGCCGAACAAACCAACTGGCTCTGCTCCAAATCCAAATCAGCAATCGGGCGCGCCGTCCAGCGAGCCACGCACGTCTTGGACGTGGTCCGAGATCCAGGATCTCATTTCGCGAACCGTCGGCTCGGGAACACCCACCCCGGAATCTCGTCCCCCGGCGACAGGGCCAGCACCCGGGCTGGCACCGGGTGCAGGACCAAGCCCCGGAGCGGCACCGGCGCCCCGTCCGGCGGCGGGCCCGCCGCCGCAGGCCGAAGGACCTCCGCCACCCCGAGCCGATCGTGGATCGCCGCGGCCGCCCGATCAGCCGCGGCAGTAGACAATTATCTGTGCGCCTGGAGAAAGCAGGTTGCGAGAGCGAGACGTTCGCGCGCGGCACGCCGCGCATTATTGAGCAGACCGTCCTAGTCAACGCTCGGGGTCGCGTTGGTCGGATCGCAGCGCGATCGCTTGTGGTGAACTCTTATACGCTGCTCGCCGCTATCGGACGCCTCGCCCCGCCGGTGCTGGGCCTTGCGTCGAATACCACCCTAGCGATGTCCCGGCCCCGCGGCTCTGCCGAAGAACTGCTGATGTCTGGAAGGATTTACGTATTGCGCCTGAAGGTCTCTCACCCAGGCGAGCACCTGCCGATAGGCCACAGTGCCTGGGCTATCGGGAGCGACCGGCCTGCGGGCCAGTCTTGCCAGCCGCCGGCACTCCGCCGCGTATCGAAGGGATTCCTCAGAAAACGGCTCGCGCGGGTCCATCGGCGGCTATCCGTCCAACACTGGTCTCCCCGCCGCCTGGGTTAACCATCAAGGCACCGGTTGGTTGCGTCGCGCCTGCGGACGCTTAACCCATTGTTCCTAATGTCGTATTTTCTTATGGTTAACGAACGATGAGGCTTGCAACTGCTGGTAAGATGCATTCGATGACAACGCGATTCCGTCATCGGCATGATGCCGTCGCGTAAGGACCAATGTTGATGCGGCAGCCCAGCCGTCGACCCCAACAGCGCTCCGAACTCGCGGAAGCACTCGAGGCTTGCCGCGGGGCATTCATCTCGATCGGCTTGATGGCCGGCATGAGCAATATCCTCATGCTCACCGGCGCTTTCTTCATGCTGGAGATCTACGACCGCGTGCTGCCGAGCCGCAGCATACCGACGCTCGTCGGGCTCGTGATCCTCGCCGGCGGACTCTATACGGCGCAGGGCCTGCTCGATCTGATCCGCGGCCGCATCCTGGTGCGAATTGGCGGCCGCCTCGACGAAGCGCTCAGCGGCCGAGTCTATGAGACGATCGTGCGCCTGCCGTTGAAGCTCGGCAACCGCAACGACGGGCTCCAGCCGCTGCGCGATCTCGACAGCGTTCGATCCTTCCTGTCGGGTTCGGGACCGAACGCGCTGTTCGACCTGCCGTGGCTGCCGGTCTATCTCCTGATCTGTTTTCTTTTCCATCCCTACATTGGACTTGCCGCGCTGTTCGGCGCCATCATTCTCGGCATCATCACCATGATGACCGAAACCATGACCCGCGATCCAATCCGGGCCGCGACCACCTTCGCCCTGACCCGCCAATCGCTCGCCGAGGCCAGCCGCCGCAACGCCGAAGTCCTCACGGCGATGGGAATGACTGGACGCGTCGCCGCGCTGTGGAGCGACGCGAATACCAAATATCTGGCGAGCCAGCGGCACGTCAGCGATGTCGCCGGCGGCTTTGGCTCGGCGTCCAAGGTGCTGCGCATGATGCTGCAGTCCGGCGTGCTCGCGGTCGGCGCCTATCTCGTCATCTATCAGCAGGCCACCGCAGGCATCATCATCGCAGGGTCGATCCTGAGTGCGCGGGCGCTCGCGCCGGTCGACCTGGCGATCGCGAATTGGCGCGGCTTCGTCGGCGCCCGCCAAGGTTGGAAACGCCTCACCGATCTGCTCGCGCTGCTGCCGTCGCAGACCGCGCCGATGGCGCTGCGGCCGCCGGCTCACAGCGTCATTGTGGAGAGCATCGCCGTCATGCCGCCCGGCAGCGAAAAAGTCGTCGTGCAGGACGCCAGCCTTTCGCTGCAAGCCGGCAACGGGCTCGGTATCATCGGACCGAGCGGATCGGGAAAGAGTTCGCTGGCGCGGATGCTGGTCGGCGTCTGGCGCCCGGCGCGCGGCCGTATCCGTCTCGACGGAGCGGCACTCGATCAATGGTCGCCGGAGGCGCTCGGCAAGCACATCGGTTACCTTCCACAGGACGTCGAACTGCTGGCCGGCACCGTGGCGCAGAACATCGGCCGTTTTTTAGTGCCGCAGGATGCGAAGGCCGTGATCGCGGCGGCCAATGCCGCGGGCGTCCACGACATGATCGTCGGCCTGCCTGAGGGCTACGAGACGCAGGTCGGCGAAAGCGGGAGCGCGCTGTCGGCCGGGCAGGCCCAGCGCGTGGCGCTGGCGCGCGCGCTTTATGGCGATCCGTTCCTGGTCGTGCTGGACGAGCCAAACTCGAATCTCGACGCAGAGGGCGACGAAGCGCTGAGCCGCGCCATCATGAGCGTGCGCGCCCGCGGCGGCATTGTGGTCGTCGTCGCTCACCGGCCGAGCGCGATCGCGGGCGTCGACCTCCTGCTGATGATGAATCAAGGACGCGTCGCAGCTTTCGGTCCGAAGGACGAGGTGCTGTCACGCGTGTTGCAACGCGATGGAGCCGCGGCATCGCGGGCGCTCAAGGTCGTGCCCGAAGCCGGAGTCGTGAAGTCATGAACCCGGAACCCAAGAGCCCAGTGCCTAAGTGGGACACGCGCCAGTCCATCAGCCGCCACACGCTGGCCGGACTGGTGATCGTCATCGTGCTGGCCGGCGGCGTCGGCGGATGGGCGGGAACCATGACGCTGTCCGGGGCGCTCATCGCGCAAGGCTCCGTCGTCGTCGACTCGAACGTCAAGAAGGTCCAGCACCCGACCGGCGGCATCGTCGGAGAGCTCCGCGTCAAAGACGGCGACCGCGTCCAGCAGGGTGATATCGTGGTTCGTCTCGACGACACGGTCACCCGCGCCAATCTGGCCATTGTCACCAAGGGACTCGACGAGCTCTACGCCCGCAAGGCCCGCCTGGAGAGCGAGCGCGACGGCAATGACGCGGTCAAGTTTCCAGCCGATCTCCTGGCCCGCGCCAACGATCCCGACATTGCATCGATCGTCGACGGCGAGCGCAAGCTGTTCCAGTTGCGGAGCAGCGCGCGCACCGGCCAGAAGGCGCAACTTCGCCAGCGTATCGAGCAGCTCAATGAAGAGGTTCGCGGCCTCAAGGCACAGCATGTCTCCAAGGACAAGGAAACCAAGCTGATCGAACGCGAAAAGGACGGCGTCTACGATCTGTGGAAGCAGAAACTCGTGCCGCTCACAAAACTGACCGAGCTCGAACGCGCGGCGGTGCGGCTGGAGGGTGAGTCCGCGCAGTTGATCGCGCAGACCGCCCAAGTCGCCGGCAAGATCTCGGAGACCGAATTGCAGATCATTCAGATCGACCGCGATCTGAGCAGCGAGGTCGCCAAGGAGACGCGCGAGATCGACGGCAAGATCGGCGAGTTCATAGAGCGCAAGGTCACCGCCGAAGACCAGCTCAAGCGCGTCGAGATTCGCGCGCCCCAGAACGGCATGGTGTTTCAGTCCAACGTGCACACCGTCGGCGGCGTCATCACCGCGGGCGACGCGATGATGCTGATCGTTCCCGACGCCGACAATCTGACGGTCGAAGCCAAGGTCAACCCGCAGGACATCGATCAGGTGCGAATTGGCCAGCTCGCGCTGCTGCGGTTTTCAGCCTTCAACCAGCGCACCACGCCGGAAATTTACGGCACGGTAAACCGCGTCTCGGCCGATGCCGCCACCGACCAGCGCACCGGACAGACCTACTACACCATCCGCATTGCCATGCCGGGCGAAGAGGTTGCCAAGCTCGGCGAGGTCAAGATGGTGCCGGGCATGCCGGTCGAGGCCTTCGTGCAGACCGGCGAGCGAACCATGATTTCCTATCTGGTCAAACCGCTGCATGATCAACTGATGCGGATGTTCCGGGAGAAATAACGGGGAGATCGCGCCGGTCTAGTGCCGCCGATTTGAAGTTCCTACACCGTTGCGGCAAACTCAGTTAGGAACTTCAAATCGAAAAGCGGCACTAGAATCATGGTCCTTCTAGTGCCTCTTTGTTTCCGAAGTTCGTGACGAGTTTGCTGCGACGTATCACGAACTTCGGAAACGAGGCGCTAGCCGCGCGTGGGGCTTTTTCGCCATGACCGGCTCGAAAATGACTGGTTCGCAATGACTGGTTTGCGATGACTTGGCTCTCTTGGCTGGGGCGGCGGTTCACATCCGCGCGGGCATTGTGCGTGGTGCTGCTGTTGGCGCTGCTGTTTTTCCGCGTCACCGATCCATTGCCCCTTGAAGAGCTGCGCCTGCGGACCTTCGACATCTTCCAGGTCATCAAGCCTCGCGTTGCCAAGCTGCGGCCGGCCGTCATCGTCGATATCGACGAAGCGAGCCTCCGCAAGCTCGGACAGTGGCCGTGGCCCCGCACCCGCGTGGCCGACCTGATCACAAGCCTCACCAAGCTCGGTGCGGCAGCGATCGCGTTTGACGTCGTCTTCTCCGAGCCGGACCGGTTGTCGCCGGCACTCGCCGCCGACCTCTATCGCGACCTCGACGAGGAAACCCGGAACAAACTGCGCGCCCTGCCGAGCAACGATCAGGTGATGGCTGAGGCGATCAAACAGTCGGGGCGAGTCGTGCTCGGCGAGACCGGCCTGCCGACGGTGCAGCCGCTATCCGATGCACAGCCGCTCCCGGTCGGCGTGGCGGCGGTGGGCGGCGATCCGAAGTCCTTCATACCCAGCTTCGACGGGCTGTTGCAGAATGTTCCGACCCTGGAAAGCGCCGCTGCCGGGCGCGGGTTGTTCACTGTCTTGCCCGAGCGTGACGGCATCGTCCGGCGCGTGCCGATGGTCATGCAGGCACAGGGCAAGGTCATGCCGTCGCTGTCGTTCGAGACGCTGCGAGTGGCGACGGGCAACAGCACCATTCTGGTCAGAATGAATGCCGACGGCATCAAGGGGGTCGCTCTTCCGGGATTTGAAATGCCGACCGATCGCAACGGACAGCTTTGGGTGCACTTTGCGCCGCACGATCAAGCGCGGTACGTCTCCGCCGTCGACGTGCTGGAAGGCCGCATCCCCGCGGATCGCTTCTCCCGCCGTCTTGTCATCATCGGCACCTCGGCGGCCGGCCTTCTCGATCTGAAGACCACGCCAAACAATCCCGCCATGCCCGGGGTCGAAATCCACGCACAGGTGCTGGAAAGCATTCTCAGCAACTCGATGCTGTCGCAGCCGTGGTATGCCGTCGCCTTGGAGTTGGCTGCGGCGCTCCTGCTGGGCGTCACCATCATCGTGCTGGCGCCGATTCTCGGCCCGATGGTCCTGCTGCTGTTCGGCGTCGCCTTCATCGCACTGCTCGTCGGCAGCTCCTGGTACCTGTTCACCGAACAACAGCTGCTGATCGATTTCACCTTTCCGCTGTTGTCGAGCCTGCTCATTTACCTCACCCTGGTGTTCACCAATTTCGTCAAGGAGCAGGCGCAGCGCCGCCAGATCCGCTCGGCGTTTGGTCAGTATCTCTCTCCTACCCTCGTCGAACAGCTTGCCCAATCGCCGGAAAAGCTCGTGCTCGGCGGCGAAGCGCGCGACATGACCATCATGTTCAGCGACGTCCGCGGCTTCACCACGATTTCGGAAATCTACAAGGACGATCCCCAGGGCCTCACCGCGCTGATGAACAGCTTCCTGACGCCGCTGACCAACGCCATCATCGATCGCAAGGGCACGATCGACAAATACATGGGCGACGCCATCATGGCGTTCTGGAACGCGCCGCTGTACGACCCGACCCACGAGCTCAACGCCTGCGAAGCCGCCCTTGACATGCTCGAACGCGTCGAGCGGCTCAACCGCGAACGCGAAGCCGCCGCCAAGGCCAGCGGCACGCTGTTCATCCCGATCAACATCGGCGTCGGCATCAACACCGGCCGATGCGTGGTCGGCAACATGGGCTCCGATCTGCGCTTCGACTATTCCGTGCTGGGCGACAGCGTCAATCTCGCCTCTCGTCTCGAAGGCCAGTGCAAATCGTATGGCCTGCCGATCATCATTGGCTCCAGGACCGCGAACGCCGCCAAGGACAGATTTGCGCTACTCGAACTCGATTTCATCGCGGTGAAAGGCAAGAAGGAGCCGGAGGTCGTCTACTCCATCGTTGGCCGCGACGATTTGGCCAACTCGGGGCGGTTTCAGCGTTGGCGCGAGCTGAACATGAACATGCTGTCGCGTTATCGGAGCCGCGACTGGGCGGGTGCCTTGGCCGCCGTCGAGCAGGGCCTCGCTGCCGACGAGGAGAACCGGTTCAAGACGCTCTACAACATCTATTATGAGCGCATCCGCACCTTCCAGGTCACGCCGCCCCCCGACGACTGGGACGGTGCCTACGCCCTCGATTCCAAATAGGTCGGCCTCGGTCAAGGCCGCTCTCATCGTCAAGCTATTGAAAATACACATAAAAAATGCAGTGTGACATAACGCACTTCCCGATCGCGGCGTTCCGCATGCAAGGTCGAGCGACAAAGGTTCGGCTCCGCTGTCAAAACGGGGGGATTCGGCTCTGCTGTACAATGGGGGAATACGGAATCTCGTAATGCGAGCGGATGAAGGGACGGGGCGACCCTCAATATCGGTTCGATTTTGGGGGGTCCGGGGCAGCATTGCCTGCCCCGGGCCTTCGACGCTCCGCTATGGCGGCAACACGCCTTGCGTCGAAGTCCGTTGCGGCACGGACAC
>Ga0070688_100001164_pt1 | contig 13093 bp, 12 predicted proteins | sample KBSS13HmetaG_FD_64679 | JGI IMG/M metagenome (GOLD analysis project Ga0070688, IMG submission 64679) | Switchgrass rhizosphere microbial communities from Kellogg Biological Station, Michigan, USA - KBS S1-3H metaG | ecosystem: Host-associated > Plants > Roots > Rhizosphere ...
CGTGAAACCGATGCGTTGGGAGTCGCCTTCACCAACTGCTTCACCGTCAATAATCTTATCTTTGCTGTATCCAATTCCTTTGGGCAAGCTTTCTGGAAGCAGTTTGATTCACACGATCGAATTTTGCACAATGTGGATCAGAACGGAGTTGAACATGGTTTTGACTATGATGCGCTGGGTCGCGTAACGACACGGACAAACATGATCGAAGTCGAGGAAATCCTTGGTGACTTCGAGGTCGACACATGGGCCGAGCGATATGATTATACAAACTATGTTTTTGGTCCCGTAGCGTTCTATCACGAAAAGTGTCACGTATCAATTTTGGATGGAGAGATTGATCCCGAAAGTATCGAGCGGGAGCGATACGGAGGGTGGATTACTAACAGCTACGATGCCCTCGGGCGGCGTACCAATGAGGTCCATTTTAACACAAACAATGTGGCCGTGATGACCAACCGTTTCAGGTACGATGGTTCCGGAAAACTGACGAATCTCTTTGATGGAAAAGCACAGGTCACCACTTGGGCCTATGACAAGTTTGGTGCCGTCACCAACAAAAAGGACGCCAACGGGGCCGAGGCTTTTAGTTATACGTATGATGCCAATGGCAGGCTCAGTTCACGGACGATGCCGGTGAAAGGTACGACATCTTATTCGTACGACGGCGAAGGTAATCTGACCGGGGTGAACTACCCAACGGACACCGATTTGACGTTTACGTACGATGGCAATAACCGCCTCCTTACCATGGTCGATGTGAATGGGACCACGACTTATGCTTACACGACGTTTGGCCCGGTTCAGAGTGAGGATGGGCCTTGGGCCGATGATAAAGTGGATTACACCTATTCGCTCGACGGTTTGAGAGCTACAATGGGGATCGCCCAGCCCAATGGTCCCCGCTGGGTGGCGAATTACGTATACGACACCGCTAAACGTTTAAATAGCATCGCTTCTCCGGCCGGGACCTTCAGTTACCAGTACTCCGCCGGTTTGAAGGATGGAGTAACATCCTCAGCATCTGTTATCCAGCGCCTCTCTCTCCCTGGGGGTTCGGCAATAACGAATATGTTCGACCAGAAAGGTCGGTGGGTTGGCACTTGGCTGCGTAACAACTCAGGAACTCTTTTGAATCAGCACCTTTACGAGTATGATATTCTCGACCATCGTACACGACAGACCCGGCAAAACGGCGATTACGTCGATTATGGGTACGATGGTCAGGGACAACTGGTGGACGCCACCGGCAAGGAATCAGGTGGAGCAACAAAACGCTGGCACGAACTGTTCGGATATGCCTATGATGCTGCTGGAAATTTGAAATATCGGACCAACAACGGTTTGGTTCAAACCTTTACCGTGAACAGTCTCAATCAGCTTTCAAATTCGACCCGAAGCGGAACGTTGACCGTCGCTGGCGCCTCCCACATTGCCGCCACCAATGTCACGGTCAACACGCAAACTGCCGACCGTTACGCGGACAACGCGTTCGCACGCACCAATCTCTCACTCTCCGACGGAAACAACACATTTACCGCGGTCGGTTACGATGCGCTGAGTCGCACCGATACGACGGCGATTACCGCTTATCTGCCTGCCACGGCAAATTACCAGTATGACAGTAACGGCAATCTGATCTTCGACGGGCTCCGCGGATTTGCCTACGACGACGAGAATCAGTTGGTCCGGGTGACCGTGACAAATGATTGGAAGACTGAATTTGTTTACGATGGCAAAATGCGCCGGCGCGTCCGCAAGGAATATTCGTGGCAGAATGGCGCTTGGGGTTTGGACGAGGAGCTCCGTTATGTCTACGACCGCAATCTGGTCATCCAGGAACGAGACCGCCTGAACGTATCACAGGTCACCTACACTCGGGGCAAGGATTTGAGCGGAAGTCTGGAGGGTGCGGGCGGGATCGGCGGCCTATTGGCTCGGACCGACAATGCTTTGCTGGTCAATGGAACTGCCAGAGCCAGCGCGTATTATTCCGCGGATGGAAACGGAAATATCACCTGCCTGGTCGATACCAATCAAATCGTTGTAGCTCGTTATACCTTCGATCCCTTCGGAAATACGTTAGCTGCCACCGGGCCGATGGCGGAAGCCAACTTATATCGCTTCTCCAGCAAAGAACTTCATCTTTCGTCTGGTTTGGTTTATTACCTCTATCGGTTCTATGACCCCAATATCCAACGATGGCCAAATAGGGATCCCATTGGGGAGGCTGATGATTTGAACCTCTATGCGTTTGTTGCGAACAGCCCAATTGACTGGTGGGATCCATTCGGACTTAAGCGTGATTGCAATCAAGAGGATATAGATTGCAATCGGCAGTGTATGAAGAATCCGTGCCCATTCGAGACAGCAGATGACCCTCCTAAAGTTAATAAATGGAAGCGAGTCGCCTATTGTGAAAGCCTCTGTCTAAAGAAATACATGGAATGCGAAAAGGAGAATGAGGAAAAGCAAAGAGAGACAGAGAGGCGCCGCGTACGAGATCCTCATCCGTTTGGACCACCGGTTTTGCGACGACCGTTTGGCGGAGGGTTCTTTGTTAACCCTGGAATAGTAGGTGGAGGATGGGTTGCAGTCGGAGCGGGTGGAGTCGGAGTCGGAGCGGGAATCGCTGTAGCAGTTGGACCACCTGCCGTTGCGGTATTACCGCGGGTGGCTCCTGCAATTCCAAAGCTAATTCCGGCTCCTGCCTTTTAGCCAACAAACATATCTGGAATTCCAATGAAAGATAGTAGATATCCTGAAAAAGATGAAAGTGATGGCTGCGGTGGAGACTCAGCTTCGGGCCTGACCCCAGTTCAGGCGATGGAGCAATGCTCAAATTGCGCTAATACGTTGAACCGAATAGCGAATCGGTTCGAAGGTGATGAGGACGCAATCAAAGCAATTGCTTTCGCCAAAAACGGGTTACTGTTCATAGCAACCCGACGATGCATGGAGTTTCAATCATTTCTTGACGAAATGCGTCGCGGATTGCCGCCGGAGAAAGAGGAAGAGTTGAAGCGACGAGGAATTGAACTTTAAAAAAGGGATATCGCATCTGGTCGGCTGCTGGCCTAATCCATTGGGGAGGAGGGCGGCTGGGAGGCGGTGGGGTCGGATCCATATCTTTGACATTGGCCGAGGAATCGGCATTGGGAAACGCGGGTTCGATGGCGCAAGTTCGAGGGCCGTTATGGCCAGGCTGTTGCAAATCGAACAAATGCGCGGTCGCAACTCGTCCCAACACGACTTGATGATTTAGATGCCTCCAGCCGAATTTGAATCGTTTGCCATTACCAATCTCAAACCGCTAATCCCCAATCCAAAACTCATGAAAGCGACTCAACCAAAGATGCTGATGCTGGCGCTGCTGTTACTCAGTGCAATGCAAGTGTCGGCCTTTTACGATCCGAATCTGCAGAGGTGGCCAAATGGAGATCCAAAGCGAAATCGATCAGGCGGAGTCAATCTCTACGAGTTTGCGCGAAATGCTGGAGTAAACCGAGTCGATCCATTTGGATTGGATTCTTATCTCACAACGACAGAGGGAGGCCTGTCCGGCCACCATGGAATTGGGATTGATACGTGGGAATGGCAGGAAGACATCAGTGGTGAAGGAAACTGGGTTAAGACTGGGACGGCTTATTTCGACTTTACTGTGCACCAGCCGCGCTGGACGCTAGCAGCGTTGTCAATTCTCTGTCCGGTTCCTGGAACGATTCTTGATACATCGGATCTATCGGAATACAAACATAGTATCGTGAACACTTATCCAACCACTCCGATTGATGATATAATGTTGCTTGATCAAGTATTGAACGAAAAGGACGAATGTCCGATGTACTCGATTCACAGCTGGAACTGTAATGATTGGGCGAAAGATAAAGTTGAACCGGGGAGCATGGATTGGTTAAAGGAAGGGTGGAGGATGTTTGGGGAAATTAACCAGCTTGGACCGTGAAACACCTGCTCTTTCTGTTGATCCTGGTTGGGGCAATTCTTCTGGCGTTAGAGTTTGGGTGGACCTACAAGGCCGAATACGGTAGTTCAGGAATTGGGTTCATGCTCATCGAGTGCTCGGTCGTCTTGTTGCTCGCTTGGTTTATCGTCTACAAACTTAAAGTTTGAAGATCATGCTTGAGAGCAGTGACGGGGGAAGAGCGGGATAATGGCTCATTGCCGGAGCTGCGTGAATGACAAATTCTTCTTTTTTTCAGAAGTTACAGATTGTCATACTCGGTGTGATTCGATTGTGAATGATATGGGGCTCACTCCATCGTTACCGGACGCAGTTACCGGACGCAGTTACCGGACGCAGTTACCGGACGCAGTTACCGGACGCAGTTACCGGACGCAGTTACCGGATTAAAGTCAGCATCCCACCGCCATCCTAAGTCAAGAACATGAATGAATTATACGAACCTTCGACCGCCGGGGCCGCGAGGTAAGGGCTCGCAACCCTCCACTGCACCAGGCATTAAAGAAGTATTCCGATGGCAGGTCTAGGGTCTAGCTAGTTTCAATAAATAGATAGCTTGGAAAGCCGGCGTGTGAAAACAAAGGCGATACTGTTTGCGAGCCTCGCAAGTGCTCTGGCCGCGTGTTGGCAACTTCGTCAACAGAGTCAGCTGCCGAGTTTGGCACGAAGCGACGAGTCGGTTTCGCTGGAGGCATTACTGAAGACGCCGCCGGCTGAACTTGAATCGTTTGACGTTGCCCATCTCAACATGGCTTGTTCAGTCGGGTTAATCGGAAGTGAGGGTCTGGACATTCGCAGTTCATTGACTGTCTTGGCTCAATGGAGCGAGCGGGTTCGCCTCGAAACGGACCGTTGTTGGCGCCTTTATCATTCCAAGCCGGGTGATTTTCAGAATTCCCCGGAGATCTATCGAATGACGATCCTCGGTGCGGTGCTTCAGCAGGATTTTGGCGTGGGATACAACCTGCAACGGGTGACTGCGGCAGGCGTGTTCGAGTCCAATTCGGTATTCTTCGCGGATTCCCGTGATGTCTTTCTGCATGGATTGTTGGCTGGAAGTCGGCAAGGAACCTGCAGTTCCCTGCCCGTATTATACCTGGCGGTGGGGCGGCGGCTTGGCTATCCCCTAAAATTGGTGCCGACGAAAGGGCACCTGTTTGTACGGTGGGAAGACGCTGGGAAACGTTTCAACGTCGAATGCACCAGTCGAGGCGTGTGCATCTATGATGACGGCCATTATCGGCAGTGGCCGGTCCCATTGGAAGCGGATGAAGAGGAGAGCGGGTATTTGAAGTCGCTAACGGCAGTTGAGACTCTGGCTGTCTTCATGAACCTGCGCGGCCACTGTCTGCTGGCGAGCGGGCGAATCGACGAAGGGCTGAAGGCGCACCTAACCGCGGCGCAACTTGCGCCAGAGTCTCAAATCTGCCGGCAAGTGCTGGCGGAAGCGCAAACGGAGCAACGGCAAAAGACCGAGCGGGTGCGTTGGTCGAAGGCGTTGCCACTACCGGCGTCTCCAGCACGTCGCAGTGTCGATCCAAACCCATTGAACCAAGTCCAAAATCCATGAAAACGACACGACCAAAATTCCTGATGTTCGTGCTGCTGCTGCTTAGTACGCTGGAGCTCTCGGCCTTTTACGATCCGAATCTGCAGAGATGGCCAAATAGGGATCCGTTGGAGGAAGCAGGGTTCGAACTTTTCCTGGGAGGTGGATCATTTCCGGGCAGTGCCGGTCAGAATCTTTATGCCTTCGTTCGGAATAGTCCGATCACCGGAACTGACCCTCTTGGCTTGTGCGATATCAAGATCCGATGCGGACCAGTCAAGCGCGGCGGCATAACTGTGGGCCGGCATTGCGGTGTAATCGCTCCAGACGGATCCGAATACGGTCTGGGCGGTGGCGATAAAAGTTCCGGAAGCTCTGGCACGGCTAATACTTATCACAACCCGTCTGGTGATCCTGGGGCGAATCAAAAAGAGTATCCGGTATCATGTCCTTGCAAATCCTGCGATGAAGTTAAACAGTCGCTACAGAGCTATCACGACACTGAGACTCCGCCGCCCTACAACGCACTCGGACCAAATTCAAATACTTACGCTCACAAAATGCTGGATGCTGCAGGTTGCAGTGTCGATCCGATTTCACGTCCTCCAGTTCTACGTTCGCCCAAGGACGGAGGGCCTACTGAGAGACCGCCAAGAACCACGCCGCCAGGAACGATTGGCTGGTAATTCCAAACATGAAAGCAGCTTGGAAACTCGTCGCCGTGCATGTGCTGGCATGCATTTGCTCGTCGTGTGCATCACAGTCACCGGATGCGCATTATGTGCGTCAAAAAATCCCCATTGAGATTCAGAGAGGAAAACCGGTTGCAATTGAAATTTCGTCGTTGAGCGGTAACGGAATGAATTGCGTCGGCATTCGATGCTCGCCTGAGGTCTGGAACACCCTGACCAATGGCACAAAAGCAATCGCAGTCCGCCTGAAGTCTTCTAATAAGCCGCGAACGGAAATCGGTGGAGTTGATCCGCACAGCAGTTCAACCGGTTTTCTTGAGCACCTTCCAAATGTTCACTATCTGTTTTGGATCAACGGCGAGCCTCGCGCCAAAGCTTCAGTGGAAATCATTTTCCCGAACGCACTGGACGGAACGAGGCGCGCGGAAATCATTGTCGGGAAAACTCCGATAGACACCAAGCTTTGAAGCGAACCCGGCTGTCCATCGATTGAATCCACTCACGGGCCCATGAAAGCAAAAGCATTCCTCGTCGCGCTGGTGATTGTGACAGTTGGGGCTTGGTGGTTACTTCGGCCGCACGCCGGTCACATGTTGAATTTGGTGCGAGGGGACAATCTTTTGTCGCTGGACGAGTTGCACCGAATCCCGGTATCGCAACTTGAGACAAACGATGTGGCGTATCTGAATCTGGCGTGCGCTTGGAGCTTGCGGGGAAGTGAAGAGTTGGGCGTAAGCAGGTCGCTGGCGCTGTTGGAGCACTGGACGGAGCGCGTTCGTTCCGAGACCGATCGGAAATGGCGTATGTATCTCGCCAGGCCGGGTGAGTTTCGCAATTCGGTCGAGGTGTATCGCATGGTGATCCTCGGTGCCGTGCTCCAGCAAGATTTTGGCGTGGGATACAACCCGCAACGGGTGACTGCGGCCGGGGTGTTCGAGTCCAATTCGGTATTTTTCGCGGATTCCCGCGGTGTTTTTCTACGTGGATTGTTGTCCGGAACTCGGCGGGGGACTTGTAGCTCCCTGCCCGTGCTATACCTGGCGGTGGGGCGGCGGCTTGGCTATCCCCTGAAGTTGGTGCCCACGAAGGGCCACCTGTTTGTACGGTGGGAAGACGCCAGGAAGCGTTTCAACGTCGAATGTACCAGTCAAGGCGTCTGCATTTATGATGACGACCATTATCGTCAGTGGCCGATCCCATTGAAGGCGGATGAAGAGGCGACCGGGTATTTGAAGTCGCTGACTGCAGTTGAGTCCCTGGCTGTCTTCATGAACCTGCGCGGTCACTGTCTGTTGGCGAGCGGGCGAATCGACGAAGGGCTGAAGGCGCACCTAACCTCGGCGCAGCTTGCGCCAGAGTCCCAAATTCTGCCGGCAATTGTTGGCGGAAGCCCAAGCGGAGCAACGGCAAAAGGCCGAGCGGGTGCGTTGGGCGAGGGCGTTGCCACTGCCGGGGTCTCCAGTACGTCGTAGTGTCGATCCAAACCCATTGAACTAAATCCAAAATCCATGAAAACGACACGAGTACAGTTCTTAATTCCGACGTTGACGCTGCAGTTGCTCAGTACGCTGGAGCTCTCCGCTTTTTACGATCCGAATTTGCAGAGATGGCCCAACCGGGATCCTATCGGAGAAGATGGAGGTTACAACCTTTATGGCTTTGTGTCGAATCAGCCTGTGACCGGGTGGGACCGATTTGGGCTTGAAAACGGAGATCTCTGGCGTGGCATTTTGGACGAAAACCGCGACTGTAGTTGTAACGTCCACTGCGATCTCAAGGGAACTCGATTCGGCAGCGGAAGGTACTTCGGAAAAAACACCTATACCTACACTTGTACAGATTGTAAGGGGAACAAGTGGGAAGAAAAAAGGTCGCAGTGGTATCTTGATATTGGCGGCGGTTATTCGACCGAGGCTCCACCGGATGAATACGACCGAACAATATACATTCATTACTAGGCTATCTTCGGATGGTTCAAAATGCGAATAGGCCTACTATTATTGATCGCACTTGTTTTAACGTTGTTTTTTGTTCGATTCAATCGACACAAAGAAACAGTTCTGAGCAAGCCTCAAACGGTTACTCAAAAGCGTCTTGGGACTATTCGAGCTCTCTGTTATAAATTCAAAGATACAACAGGCATTTTTCCTGCTTCTGCCATGGATGTTGTGCTCGTTTTTCCGACGACAGATTCTACCATACTTAGAGATGGATGGGAGCGAAGTTTTATTTTCTCAACCAATGCTTGGGGCTGTACGGTAGCCTCGCTCGGTGCAGACGGAACTCCGGGTGGTATTGGTGAAAATGCAGACGCTGTTTTATCGCTTGAAGCTCCTTCAACTAAGCAATAGACGAGACTGCTGGTTCAAGCAGCCAATGGAAATTGATAAGCGTGGTTTATCGGCCGATTTAGGTTTTGCCCCCTTCAGTCACTTGCGGCTTTTAAATTAATTCCGAGCTCAAGAAGTCAACTTGACGACGCATCTAAGCATCTCGCCACCGCATGATCTCTTAGTCACACGAAATAATTTGGGGCGCTACTGTCAGTTTGCGAGTTTGCGGGCAAAACCAGCCAGTAATTTGCCGGTGAAAATCACCCACCTTTGCGGAGAGGCGTTGTCCTGGAGTTCCCACCGTGGGAGAACAGACCGGGGCGATGAATCAACTCAAGGTGACCCAGCGCCCCCGCCACCCGGCTTTTGGCGCGTGGAAGAAGAGTTTGTTCACTTCTTCTTGGGCTCATCAAGCCCCGGGACCTTCGCGACCGCCGCTCGCAAGGTGTCTAGTTCGTGATGCGTGTATCGTTTGTTCATGTCCTCACTCGAATGGCCGGTCAGCTTCATCCTCAATTCTTGGGGGACACCCGCGTTGGCCAAGGCACTATTGAACGTGTGTCGCAGTGAATGGAAAGTCCGCTTACTCAATTGACGTTTTCCCTTGCTGTCAGCATGTCCGGTGTCGATGCCAGCATCCTTCATGATGTCCTTAAACTTTTGGCTGAGTCCGTGCGCCCCGCCTGTCTTTCGGCCCTGAAGGGACTGTGCGAGATGTTTCAGGGCCGTATCCTTTGCTGCGATTGACTGAAGGTAAATTTCGAGTTCGGTATGCATGGGGATTTTCATCTTCTTGCCTGTCTTCAATGGCGTAAACTCTATTGTTCGCTCCAACAGGTTGACGCTCTCCCATTCCATATTGGCACAGTCGCGCAGGCGCGCTCCCGTGAACGCCCCGAGCATGATCACAGTCTTCCAATCATCGGATGGCGCCTTTCCGATCAGCATTCGGATTTGTTCCGCGGTGAACGGCTCACGGCTGGCAGACTCAATATCTGGCAACTCAACCGCCTCAACAGGATTGTAGGAAATCATGCCCTCCCGCTTCGCTCGGTTAAATGCAGTGCCCAAAGTCTTCACGTCCACGCTGAGCGTTTTCGGTGCGACCCCCTGCTTCCTACGGGCGGTAACGAAGCTTTGAATGAGGCCCGGCGTGACTGCGGCAATGGGACGCTCGGCGCGTTCCTTCAGATGTTCCAGGAATAGGTCGATTGTTCGCTGATATCGTTCCTCCGATGCTTCGGCCAAATCCTTGTTCTCAAGCCAGTCCTTCAAGTATTCCCGAACCGTCTTCGAACGAAGGGACTCTTCGCCACCACTGATCCGCTCCAGGATTTGCGACAGCAACTCCCGAAAGCGCGCCTCCGTGGCGATGCCTTGCTTGGCCATGGTCTCTGCCCGTTCCAACTCGGTCGCCGCAGTCTGGGCTTTGTCGCGATTCTTCTCGGTAGCCTTAAGGCCCGCCTTCTTGAGTGAATACTTCACTTGCCTGCCATCGGCCGTCGTTATGCATGCATACCACCAGGGGGAGTTATCCCGTTTCCAGATTGAAGCCATAGATTGATCCGTTCGTCTTTGACCAGTCACCCGGTCGGTTTCTTGTTCATTTCTCAGTCTCAAGTGAGAATAAAGTGAGAATAGTCGAAGACGTTTTGAGATGTCAAACATGTATAAACATTAGGAAAATGTATAGGGAATGGATTGATATCGAGACGAGGGTTCGATTCCCTTCACCCGCTCCAGCCTTCGCTAAAGCTACGGCTGGCAGGCCAATTTCAGTTATTGGATGCAAGCCTGCCATTGCCGTAGCTTTAGCGAAGGCTGCGCGCCGAAGCCTTGGCGAAGGCGGGCCGAACAGACGTGCGCCCGAAACACCGGGGACCAGTAGAAGTTGAAAAGGAGTTTGATCACACGATGGAAGGCTATCACTACGTTTACATTCTTCAGTCCGTATCTCATCCGGAGGAGCACTACACGGGTCACACCCAGGACCTGAAGAGGAGGCTGAATGATCACAATTCCGGCCACGTTCCTCACACCTCCAAATTCTTGCCCTGGGTTATCCGTTGCGCGACGGCGTTCCGCGAAAGGGACCGGGCTCTTGCGTTTGATCGTTACCTTAAGACCGGCTCAGGCCGAGCGTTTCTTCGACACCACTTTTGATTGTAAATACAAATTGGTTTAGTGATTCCTTCAATTGTAATTTGTGTCCGTAGGTCGGCTACGAATATCACGTCCAACGGACCGACCGCCTCACTCCACCCATGACGTGGATTACGTTGACTGCGAGCCCCCTTTCACCCGCCGCTGATGGCTCATTAGCTTTCACCGACACCAACGCGCCACCCGGCACCGCTTATTACCGGCTGGTACAGCATTAAAACACATCGACATTGACCGGGCCGTATGAGACAAAGGGGCTGCACCCGCTGAATACTTTTTCGAAGCTCCGGGAACCATTCGCCGGAACAGGCATGAGATAAGCAGGGTTCTTATGTACTATTGCCGCGTTCTGTTTTTGTCTGTGGTGTGTGCAGGATCGCTTTTAACCCAGGTCCGCGCCGCTGATGTCGCCGTTTCGGTGCGAGACAATTTTTTCGATCCACGGAATGTCACCATTAATGTGAACGACCAGGTGACCTGGACGTGGACCGGTGTCCAAGGTCATACGAGCACCGGCCCGCTGTGGAATTCCGGTTACAAGAGCAGCGGTACCTTCTCGTTTGTGTTTTCGACAGCCGGCACATTCAATTACCTTTGCACCGTGATCGATCATATTGGCATGAACGGTTCGGTGACGGTTCAGGGGGGAAATACGCCACCCACAGTGACCCTCACCAGCCCAACTAACGGCGCGATCTTCGCCGCTCCGGCCACAGTGGCGATCCAGGCGAGCGCCACGCATACCGACGGGACAATCTCCCAAGTGCAATTCTTCACCAACTCGGCGTCGCTGTTGATCGATACCACGGCGGCCTACGAGGCCACAGCCGCGAATCTCCCGGCCGGCACCTATAATTTACTTGCCGTGGCGACGGACAATCGGAACGCCTCAGCCACCTCGAGCGTCGCGACCATTTCTGTGGTGAATCCGGTAGATGTGGTCCTCAGCGGGGTGCAGCGCTTGTCGGGGACGAATTTCCAGTTCCGATACACGGCCAATCCCGGCTTGCGCTACGTAGTCGAGCGCTCGCCAATCCTCACCAACTGGTCAAGCGTCGCCACCAACACGGCCCGCGGCGCATCGGAGTCGTTCACGGATGCCATCAACACCGATCGCAACTTCTATCGCGTGAGGCGTCTGCCCAATCCGTGAGCGTGCATAAACGACATCCTGACCGCTTGCGCTTGAATCCAAAACCTATTGCTCCCGCAACAGGTAGAAGCGCTGCGCATGGTTCGGCGCGAGCACATCCGTGAACCGGTAGAGGCCGCCGCCCAATGGAACCGGCGGGCCCAGCACCGTCCACTGAGCCAACGGCAGGGCCACGTTGGTCGTGCCGAGGACTGCGTAGATCACACTGGCTTCATTGCTGAACGAGAATTGGAAGTGACCGTTGCCCAGCATGAGCAGTTCGATGAGACGCGGAGCAGCGACGGTGAATTGCTGTTCGGCGGCGAAGGGTGAACCGGCGAAGTTGGTGTCCACGGCCTGCACGCTCCAGTAATAATCCCGGTCCGGCGCCACGTTGAACACGAAGGCGTTCGTTCCGGCTTGGGCGTTGCCGAGGGCGGGCAGCAGGCGCAGGCCATCGGTCAGGGATTGGGCAATCGCCTGACCCGATAGAAGTTCATGCGATTCGTGGCGGCCGTGTCGGTGACGGTCATTGGATTGACGTTGGCGGTGTTGCTCCGAATGGTGGTCCAATTGCTCCACGTCGCGCCGCGTTCCACTGCGTAACTCAGGCCGACGTTGGCCGAGTAAGAAAATACGGACTGAGTGTCGAAGGACCATTGAATACCACTGAGCACGATCGGCCCCGGGGTGACGACCGTGACCGTAACCGTCGCCGATCTTTTCGTCGCCCCGCGGTCATCCGTGGCCACGGCGAAGAGGGCACGCGTGCCCGCGGCGATGTTCGTCACGGCCAGATGGAACGGCGCGTTGCTCACGCTGCCGACCAGCGCGGCGTCGGAGAAGAAATCCACCCGCGCAACCGTGCCGTCGCTGTCCGCGGCATTTGCCTGAATCGTTCCGCCGAAGGGCGCAGCGACGATAGCACCGTTAGTCGGGCTGATGATGCTGACCGTCGGTTGAACGTTGACCGTATTGGTCGCTTCAACCGTGAGTGTCACGTCATTGCCATCGCCACCGACGTAGCTGATGCGAAAAGGCATTCCGTTCAGGGTGGTGACAGTCCCTTCGGGTCCCAAAAATTCGTTTGCGATCAGACCTGGAGATGTCTTCTCGACGATGGTGTAAATTTGGCCTGCCTGCGGATTAAAACCAGCAGACGGAAGAAGGCCGCCGCTGCTCAGGCTCACGTCGCCAGAGGCAACGAGTCTGCCGTATTCGCCGACATTGGTCCCATTGAGA
>Ga0070688_100001168_pt1 | contig 13072 bp, 18 predicted proteins | sample KBSS13HmetaG_FD_64679 | JGI IMG/M metagenome (GOLD analysis project Ga0070688, IMG submission 64679) | Switchgrass rhizosphere microbial communities from Kellogg Biological Station, Michigan, USA - KBS S1-3H metaG | ecosystem: Host-associated > Plants > Roots > Rhizosphere ...
GGCTTCAGCCGGTTGATCTCCTGGACGGTCGCGCGCGCGGACGGGGCCAGCTTCGCCAGCGCCTCGGCATCACCGCCGACCGCGTCTGCGAAGCCCGCGGTGGCCAGCTTGAAGGTGCCGATCGCCGCACCGAGAGTGAAGATCGCCGCCGGCGCCAGCCCGACGATCCCCACCAGGTTGGACAGGCTGGCCGTCAAGGCGGCCACCGTGCCCACGGCGTTGCCCACGGCCCCGACCGCGGCCAGCGACTTCAGCAACCGGCCGATGCCTTTGCCGAGCCGGTCGAACGCCTTGTCGTTGTCGTCGGCCACGCGGGCCATCCGGCGCAGCTGCGCCTCCGCGCCCCGGACAGCGTCCCGGAAGCCCTCTACCTGGGCGCGGATCTCGATCTCAATGCGGGACCGGGTACTGGCCATCAGGCGCTCCAGGCCCGGATGATGGAGTCCGCGATCTCCTGGTACTCCTGCGCGAGCTCGGCGTCGGAACGCTCGGCCGTGGAGAAGAACCAGTAGTCGGCCTGGCCGCGGTGTGGGCGGAACTGGCGCGGCCGGGAGCTGCGGTAGCGCCGGTTCGAGTACCAGCCGAACCGGCCGAGCGCGCCGAAGTTGGAGCCGAAGAGCAGCGGGTGCGGACCGGCGATGACCGACGGCGTGAGGCCGTTGGTCGCCGTGCGCACGGTGCGCCCCGCGCGGGCGGACTGGCGGTCGCTGGTACGTGCGGCCGCCCGGATCAGCACGGCCAGGCGCCGGCTGATCCGCACCGCGCCGGCGCGTGCCTCGCGCTCCGCGTCGCGCGGGAGCTTGTCCAGCGCGCGCAGGACTTCGTCCAGCCCGGTGACGCTGACCGAGCGGGTGTCACGACCGGGCACCGCTCACCTCTCCTCCAGCTCGGCCTGTTGCTGCTCCCGGATCAGCGCCAGCGCGGTATCCAGGTCCCGCGGGGGACCCGCCCGCCACGCGTCCGCGGGGATCCCGGTCCGCATGGCCAGCGCGACGACAGCGCGACTCAGGGAGCCGGCTGGGTAGGGTCCAGCCCCCCGTCCTCCTCGTCTTCGTCGTCACCGGGCTTGGAGGTGATGTCGATGTCCACGGCCTTGCGCCATTCGCGGATGTCCAGGTCCGTCAGCCCGCGCCGGTCGGCGGCGTACCAGGCCAGGTCCGTGATGTCGGTCATCCGCAGGTTGTCGCCGAGCGCGCCGATCGACCGCGGGTTCTGCCGGCTCCCGCCGGCCTCCCAAGCGACGATGTCCCGGGAGGTGGTCTCGATGTCGAACGGCTCTTCGCCGTCCGGCACCACGCGCAGGGTGAACATCAGGCGCTGCACCCCACGGCCAGGATCGAGTAGGTCACCGAGGTCCCCGACCCGCTGTTCGTCACCGTCAGCAGATCGCCGGTCCCGGCGGTGATCGCCCACCCGACTGCGTCCTCATCGCCCGCAGCCAGCATCAGGAACCCACCGGGCTTGAGGATCACCTGGTCCCCGGCGGCCGAGAAGATCGGCACACCGTTGGAGGCCGGCCGGCTCACTAGCACGTTGTTCGTGTTGGCGGCGGCCGCCGAGACCACCAGGAGCTTCAGTCGGGCGAAGACCTGCGCGGTGCCGAACGGGTCGGTGAGCGCGCCGGCCAGGTCCAGATCTTCGGTGCCCGAGGCGCCCAGCGTGCGGGTGTCGCTGAACGCCAGGTCGGCCTGGCCGGCGCCGGTGCCGTTGGCCAGCTCCAGCGCCAGCTCCAGTTCGCGGGTCGCCGAGGAGGAGCCGAGATCGATCGTGTTGCGCGCCGAGACGGTGGCGCGCGCGCTTGCGCGCGTGGTGATCGTCATGGGTCAGCTCTCCTACGGCCGGGTCTTCACGGGCTTGCCGGCGCACTGCAGCGTCGCCGCCGTGACGTCGGTGGTCCGGACCTCGCCACCCGGGCTCGGCGATTTGACGTTCACCGTGCCGTTGAAGATCACGTGCTCGGCCGGGATGTCCGGGTTCAGGTCCAGCTGGAAATCCACGTCTTCGCCGTCGTGGTCCCAGAGCCAGTCCGAGATACCGGCAGAGCGCCAGTCCGAGTAGAACTCCAGGTCCAGCGCGTAGGACGGGTCGGCCGCCTCCACGAAGGACGTGGAATCGTCGTTCCCGTCGTTGCCGAAGGTGTAGAAGGTCTCACCGTCGTCGGTATTGTTGACGATCTGTGCCTTGCGGCACTGGAGCTGGTATTCCGACCCGCCGATATCCAGGGTCAGGATCTTCAGCTTACGGTGGTGCGGACTGGTCATAGCGCAACCTCAATGGTCAGCAGAAAACAGGGGAGCGTGTCATTTCCGGACTGCCAGCTACCGGGCTCCGCTTGCTTCACGACGAAGTCCGTCTGCATGTCGATCGCCTCGGCGATGGTGGGCAGCGCCCGGTAGAGGTCGGACGCGGTGCGCCCGGTCCCCGCCTTCGCCACGATCGCTACCTGCCAGGTCGCGTCCGTCGGGGCCAGGCCGGGCCCGGCCCAGGTCAGCAGCGGAGGGGCCAGGACAGCCGCCGGCGGGTCGACGGAGTCCGAGACCTCCGCGTGCACACGGAACTGATCGTCGGCCGGCAGCGACGCACTGGCGGCTAGCAGCGCGGCCTCCAGCGCGTCGTGGGCGGCCTGGACGGACGTGAAGCTCATGCGATCACGGACCGCGCGAACGGCCCGACCTGCAGCAGACGGGCGATGTCCAGATCGATCGCCGGAACCCGGGAGGTCCCGAGGTCCCCGGCGGAGATCAGACCGTCCGGCGAGCGGCGGCGGGTGTGCCAGCGCCCGGCCAGCCGGAGGACCCCGAGGTGGAAGTCCGCCGGCTCGGACGGCAGCGTGGAGAGCGGGTCGCCGAAGCTGTAGCGGCCGGTGTGCACGCGCTCCACGTAGGAGACGGCAGCGTCCAGCACCTGCTGAAGCCGGTCGTCGTCCCGGGTGTTGCTGTCCGGGATCGACAGGTCCAGCTTCAGGTCGCTCAGCTCCGGCGGCCAGCTCATCGCGGGCTCAGCTGGTCGCCGTGAGGCCGAAGGCCTCCAGGACGTCCAGGATGGCGTTGATGGCCGTGCGCGCCTGGCTGTCCACCGTCGCCCCGGTGGACGGGTCGGCGATGTGGGCCTGCGTGGTCACCGGCGTCTTCGCCACACCGAGGTAGTCCGTGCGGATGGACTCCGAACGGCGCGCCGGCGGCTTCACCGCCGCCATCAGCTGGCCGCCGTGACGACGATCCGCTTCACGGACTTCGTGGCCTGGCGCACGATGCACGCCGTGTAGCCCCAGACGCCGAGCTTCACCGACTCCGGGCCGAGCGGCTCCTCGTAGCGGAACCGCAGCACGTCGCTCTCGAAGAGGATCGTGTCCGCGGCCCGCGCGACCAGGATCGACTCCGGGTAGGAACCGGTCGACACACCGTCGGTGGCGATGATGCCCAGCCCGTGCATGCGGCCGTCCACCATCACCGTGCCGACGCCGATCGCGTTCATCGGGCCGTTGGAGCCGTCCGGGATCATCGGCCGGCCGTCGGCGTCCTTCAGCTTCAGGAAGGCGCCGTAGCGGACCACGCCCATGGCGACGATGTCCGGGGGCAGCTTGCGCGCGTTGCGCACGGAGATCGCAGTGTCGATCACGGCGTCCGACGCGTCCTGGTCGGCGTTGAACGCAGCCTCAGTGGCGAACGTGGTCACGGCCGAGCCGGCGGCGGTCACCATCGCCGCGCCGACCTTCTTCTCCACCTTGAGGTTGTAGGCGCTGAGCATGTCGCCGTAGATCAGCGCGTCGATCGCCGGGCTGGACATGTCCAGCATCTGGCGGGAGACGATCTGGATGCCGGTGGTCGGCTTCGGCGTGACCGTGTCCACGTCGGAGGTCCAGGCGTCGTCGTCCTCGGTGGCTGCGTTCTCCGAGGACTGCTCGACCACCTCGGAGTCCGTGCCCGCGGTCTGCTTGGGCAGGGTGATCGGCCGGGGGTCCGAGCCGAGACCGATGTTGCGCACGGCCGAGGCCAGCGCGCGGCCCTGGCGGGCCAGCAGCTCGAACTCCTCGGTGAGCCAGTGCGGCGGCACGACGCCCGCGCCGGCGTTGCCGGTGCCGGTGGACAGCGCGCGGTTGTGCTCGGCCAGGCGCCGGCCGGCGTCGTCGTCGCCCGAGCGGGCCCGGTGCAGGTCGCCGAAGAAGGAGTTGGGCGCCGAGCGGGTGTAGTGGCCGGGGTCGCGGTCCACGGCGGTGGTGGAGCTGGTCCGGCGCAGCGCACTGCCGCGCTCGGTGACCGAGCCGACCGAGGTCAGCTGCGGGTCGGTGCGGTTGGCCACGGCGGCCGCGGTGGCGTCACCCGCGATGCGGGCCGCCTGCTCCTGCACCGCGCGGTTGGTGACCTCCAGCTCCGTGAGCTGCGTGATCTGGGTGAACAGCCCGTTCATCTGCTCGGACATCCCGCGGACGGAGGTCATCTCCTCCGGGGTGAGGTCCCGCTCCTCGGTGAGGGCGGTCTGCTGGAGGCCTTCGATCGCGACGCGGAGGGTGTCGTGATCCTTGTGCAGCTTCTCCAGGTAGGCATTCGGCATGGGGTTTCCCCTGGTAGATGGTCAGTTCGACTGATCACCTATCGGGGTGCCGCTGTGCCTGGCCGGGGTGCCGCAGTGCGGGGTGCCGGTCCGTGCGGGGTGCCGCCTCGGTGTTGCTGGTCAGGAGGGTAGCTGATCACGCAAGAGGCCCAGACGCAGATCAGCCCCCGAGCGGACGGACTCGGGGGCTGACCCAGGGGGACTCCGACGACAGGAGTGCACCGCCAGCGTAGATCACGCGGGGGATCCCCGGGAGGGTGTCCACGGACTCCCGAGTCCCGTCCGGGTCGACACCCCGGACTCGCGCTCCGTGCCTCGCGCGCCGGTACTTCCGTGCCTGCACCGGTAGACCCGTGCGATCCTACGGGCGCGCAGGTTCGAATCCTGCCGGCTCGGGGCACGGACTCCCGTGACGTAGCTCAGCGGTAGAGCGGGGTCGCCCCGGCGCCTAGTCAGCGCCGGGGCTGGACCTGCCTACTCGGGCAGCTCGGGCAGCGCAGGCAGGCCGGCCAGCAGCGCGGCCACCTGGTCGATCCGGCGCGGCTCGGGACGCCACGCGGTCTCGCCGCGCTCGGCGACGTCGCCGCCCTGGTCGGCCGAGCGGACGGCCATGATCTGGGCGCCCTCGCCGTACGCGCCGGCCAACACCACCGACACCTCCACCAGATCCGCCCGGACGCGGGTGATGGTGCCGTCCGGCTCGGTGAAGTCCTTCTGCGCCCGGAAGCCGACCGACAGCTCCGACAGCGCGCCGTCGGCAACCAGCGCGAGGGTCTCGTCCCCGGCCGCGGTGGCGCTCACCCGGAACGCGCCCCAGAGGCCCAGGGCGTCGTTGCGGAGCTCGGTGGCCCGGCCGATCAGGGTGCCGCCCTGGCTCATGTGGTCGCGGGAGAAGGCGATGCGGTGCGCGGCCCGAATCTGGTGGTCGAACGCGCCCGGCGCGAACTGCTCCATCAGCGTGGCGTCGATCCGCTGCCGGCGCAGGAACGGCACCGCGATGCCCTCGATCGTGCGCCCGTCACCACCCTTCGCCGCCGAGCGGACCTCCAGCAACGGGGAGAACGTGCGGGCGAAGCGGTCGCCCGGCCGGATGATCGTGTCCGTGGGGGACATGGGGAGCGTCCTTCCTGGTGGGGGAGCGGCCGGGGGAGTCAGCCGGAGCGGCCGGCGAGGGTGCGCAGGAGCGCCGCCGCCAGCTGGTCGTAGTCGATCGCCGGACCGAGCGGAGTGCCGCCCGACGGGGTGACCTGCGCGGGGATGTTGTCGTGGAGCCAGTCCATCTTCTGGTGCAGGTAGGCCAGCTCAATGGCCAGCCGGTAGCCGAAGCCGTCGGCGTTGGCCGAGTAGCCCAGCACGGTGTCGCCGCCGCCGCCGTCGATCGCCTGGCCGCCCGGACCCCGGCGGTTGGGCAGGCGCTTGGTCAGCTCGTCGAAGACCACCCGCAGCATGTGGTCCTGCTCGGCGCTCAGGCTCACGTCGTCGTCCTCCTCGGGGTGCACGCCGGGCGTGCGCCCGTAGCGGACCCGCAGCGCGTCCAGCGCGCGGGCACAGTCGGCCTCGGTGGCCGCGTCGTCGATCTCGAAGTGCATCGGGTCCTTGCGGCCCGAGTAGTCCCCGCCCCAGCGCACGACCGGGCGCGGGTGGCTCGGCACCTTCGTGGCCGCCACGATCGCCCGCACGGTGGCGATCTGGTTCGCCGACAGGTTCACCTCGGGCGCGCTCCCGAGCGGCCACCTGGTGGCGTTCAGATCGATGGCGGTGCCGCTGGCGTGGTTGGAGACCGTGGTCGTGCTCCCGCGGATCGGGCGTTCGGCGTATCCCCAGTCGTCCGCGGTCGGCTGGTCGAGATCCTGGACCATCAGGTCGTAGAGCGCGGCGATCTCCAGGAGGAGGTCCCCGGCAGGCCCGATCCGCACGGCCAGCCGGACCGCGGTGCCGCGCACGGTGCGCGTGGAGATCACCGACCGGTCGTTCGCCGTCCACCCGTTCGCGCTCCGGACGACCATCAGCGCCGCCGACCCTTGCGCTTCACCGGCTGGTTGGGCAGGTGGCCGAAGACGTCGCGGTACCAGGCCGAGGTGGTGGCGTCCAGCTTCTCCCCGGACAGGTACTTCGACAGGAACGCGCGCAGCGTCCGCCAGGGGGTCGGGGATCCGCGCCACTTCGCCAGCCCGGGGCCCACCGTCCAGTAGCGATGCAGCGCCTCCTGGCCGGCCGCCGCCCGTACACCGACGTCCAGGCCGCCGGCAGCGGCGCCGGCGGTCAGGCCGGTCGCGTCGTCGGCCGCCCACGCCTCGGCCTCACCGGGTAGCCAGGAGCGCCCAGGATCCTCGTCCGGACCGGCATAGCCCGGCTCGAACTCCTCGCCGTCCTCGGGCAGCTCGGCGGCCGAGCGGACCGCGGCCAGGCGGGGCGGCGCGCTGCCGGTCCCGGCCTGGTTCGACGCCGTGTTCGGCCCGCCGGTCGGGCCGGTGTTTCCGCTCGGCCCGGCGGCCGCGCCGGTCGCGGTCGCCTCGGCCACCTCCCGCTCCTGCTCGGGGGTGAGCGGCTGACGCTCCTCCAGCTCACGCACTTCGTTGCGGGTCAGGAAGCCCGAGGCGATGGCGATGGAGTGCGCCTCATAGCGCGACTTCGTGTCCGCCCGCAGGAGGTGGTCCAGGTTCGCCTTCACGTACTGGCCGCGCGGCATCAGCATCGACAGCACGGCTTCGAACTCCGCGATGACATCACCCGGTGTTCCGTACCGGAGAAGATCCAAGCCCTGGTCTTCGATATTCGCATAAACCCGTGACGGATTACTTCCACCTGCATAGCTGGCAGAGATACCGAATACGTTCGCCCAATCGACGATATCGAACTGGCGCGACTCCAGCAGCTGCGTCTCCGTGGGGTTCCACGCGATCGGCGTGAACTCCGTCAGCGGGTTCAGCACGGCCACCGTGCGCTCCCGCTGGCTGGCCCGCCAGGAGTCCTTCAGCTGCTGCGCCTCGGCCGGGCTCATGTCCGGGTTGAGTGAGCGCAGGAGGCCGGTGGGGACCGCGCCGGCATCCACCGCGGTCGCCGCCGCGCCGAGCTTGCGCGAGCGGCTCATCAGGTCGAAGTGCGCTTCGAGCACCCCCATGCCGCGCAGGTCCCCGGGCTTGCACGGGCCCTTGAAGTGCACGATGTCGCGCTGGTGGTACCAGACCCCGCCGATCAGGTAACCCACCTCGCCGGTCTCGAAGCCGGGCGGGATGTAGTTCTGGCCGGGGAAGGGCAGCTGCGTCCCGAAGCGCTGCACCTGGACGTTCTCCGCGGAGACCGGGGTGGCCGCGGTCGGGTACCCCAACGGGGAGCGGGTGGCCACGACGCCGATCGCGTTGCCGTGCCAGAGCCGGTCCAGACCCCACGACCGGAACACGGACAGCTTCGTGTCCGTCGTCCCGGCCGGGTTCACCAGGAACGGCTGGTCCGGCAGCTTCACCGGCGCCCGGTCGGCCATCTGCCGGTACGCGCCCCACGGCACCCGCCCGACCTGGTTGGCCACCAGCAGCGCCAGGCGCCACGCTGCGGGGATGCCCATCCCACCCTGGTACGGACCGTCACCCCACCCGGCGTACATGCCGGGCCCACCGTCGGTGATCAGCGTGTAGGTCGCCTGGTCCCCGGTCTGGGTGTTGGTCACGTCGTAGACCAGGTTGCGCTCCAGCAGCTTGCCGAGGCCCATCAGCTACGCCTCCTTCCGCGGCCGGGAGCGCGAGGCGCCGGGCAGCTCTGTCACGCGGTCCGGCTCGGGGAGCGCATCGGGCGGGCCGCGCCGGACCGGGCGGCGCGCCGAGGGGGGAGCGGTGCGCGCGGCCATCATCTCCACCGCGACGCCGCCGGCCAGGACCAGGCTCCCGACGACGATCAGGGAGATGTCCAGGCCGAAGCGCAGGTAGAGCCCTGCGACAGCGGCCAGCGCTCCCGCCAGCTGCAGGAGTCCGAACAGGACGGATCGCATCAGTAGACCTTCGCTCGCATCGGAGGCGGGTCGTCGGGGACCAGGTTGGCCAGGTAGTAGGCGCCGGCGCAGGCATAGGCCGCGTCGACGTGCTGGCCGCCGTCGACCGGGCGCCCGAAGCGCCACCCGTCGCCGGTACGCAGCTTCGTCGCCCCGTAGATATGCGCGTTGATCAGCTCGGAGTCCGGCTGCAGCACCCGCCCGGACGTCACGCCCGCGCCCAGCGCCTGGCAGGCCTCCTTCTCCAGACCGGTCGACAGCCGGGCGAACTCATCCTCATTGTCGATCACCAGTTCGGTGACGCCGGTCAGTTCGTTCTTCCGGTACTTGGGGACTGACCTGCGGAAACGCAGCCGCAACATCCGCAGCAGCGGCGCCAGGGCCGCGCTCGGGCCGGACGGGAACCAGCCGAACTCCGCGGGCTTCACCTTGCCGATCAGCTCGGGCAGCTCCTGCTCGGCCTGCGCCACCGCGTCCGGGCCCGACCAGTAGCCGACCAGCTGCAGCCGGACCCGCCCGTCGTCCAGGCGCGCGCCGCCGACCAGCGTCACGTGCGCGTAGTCCGGGCTGACGTCCAGGCACAGCGCCACGCGGGAGCGGACCGGGGCCAGGGAGCCGCCCCGGTCCGCACACGCCTTCCATGCCGCCGGGTCAATCGCACTGTCCAGCGTGGGGACGCGCTGACACAGGAGCTCGGTCCGGAAGACGGCAGGGGAGTCGGTTGCCAGGGCCGAGCGCACAGCGGCCTCGGTGATCGTCCCGTAGCCGAGGCCCGGCATCGCCTGCGACCAGCCGTGCGGGTCGGAGAGTTCGCACCCCTCGGGCGCGCTCCACTCGAACAGGGCCAGGCCATCGGAGGGGTCTTCGTCCGAATCGTCGGGAGCGTTAACCGCTTCGGCAGCGGCTGTGATGCCCGCCATGGCCGCGTCACGGAGCTGGTTGAGCACCACCGAACGGTCATCACCGGCGTTGGAGATGCACACGGTGAGCGCGTTCGGGCGGGCCATCGTGGTCTTGCTCAGCGCGGCCCAGGCCGCCCAGTCCCGGTGTTCGCGCAGCTCATCCAGGATGAGCAGGTCCACCGAGAGACCGCGGCCGGCCTTGCCCGTGCTGGCGGTGATCCGGTAGCGCGCGCCGTTGGTCAGGGTCAGGCACTGCTCGCCGTTGGCCTGGCGGACGTTGCCGACCTCGGCGGCCAGCTCGGGCTGGTCGGCGGCCATCTCCACCGCGCCCTGCCAGGACTCTCGGGCGATGTCGAGGGACTGCGCGGAGCCGAGCACCATCCGGGCGACCCCGAGGTACATCGCCCAGAGCGCGAGGATCTTCAACAGCCAGGTGTTGTGCGTGACCACCAGGTCGCGACCGGCCAGGTAGAGCCCGTCAGGGCGATCGACTTTGATGCACCGGACCGGGCGGGATTCCACCGGCTCGACCGAAGCGATGGACACGGCGTGCCGCTCGTCGCCGCGCGTGCGCAGGTCCGACCGCACCCGCGCGGCCTTGCGCGCGAGACGGAACGGGACCGGGTCACCCGCCGCAGGAGTCCAGCGCACCCGCCACCGGCGGCCGACCTCGACGCCGCGCAGCGTGGCCGCCGACTCGCCGATGGTGGCGCGCCACCCCAGCGACCGGGCTAGGTACAGCACAGCGTCCGCCAGGTGTCGGTTCGTCGAGCAGAACTCCGCCTGGCCTGACGTGCTGATCGAGCCGTCGGTATCCATCAGCCCCTGGAGCAGCGCGAGTCGCTGATCGGTCCCGGCCGCCAGGTAGGCGTCCGGGACGTGCTTGTCGCCCAGCACGTCGAGGTCTGCGAGGGCGACCCGCAGGCTGGACACCTTCCGACGGACGTCGTCGGTGCTGATCGCCACGCGCCACGCAGTACGAGCCCGAGTCCTCGACACGATCCGGGCGCCCGCCTGCGCCAGCAGCGCGCAGGTCTCGTCGACATCCTGGTCGCCGACAGCGAGGCAGGTCTGCGTGCTGGTCCCGTCACCGAGCCACGCACCGAGCAGGTACGGGTCCACCGGCAGCGCGACGTCCGGCGAGATCACGGCGTGCTGGCGCGGCAGACGGAACGCGTAGTCGGTGCCGCGCCCGGGTCGCGCAGCCTGGCGAACCAGTCCACGCGTCACGATCTGCTCCGTAGTGAGCGTCTCCCACGGCCGCGTGACCGTCGGCTTCTCGCCGCGTCGGCCACGCTTCGTGAGCACACGCCGGTCCTGGACCGTCCAGAGGTGCTCACCGTCGACCACCAGCGAACGGCCGTCGGTGGTGGTCACGCGGTAGCACGGCCGATCGACCAGGACCGGGTGCGCCTCGGTGACCGCTACGGGCTTGCCGTCCGGGCCGTAGACCTGGTCGCCGACCTTCAGCGCACCCATCGTCGACCAGCCGTCGGCGGTCAACATCGGCGTGGCGATGTCGACCGCCTTGCCCTGTTGCCTGGCCACCAGCGTGATGATCGTCCGGTAGCGGAACGACCCGTCGGGGAGCAGCTCCAGTGCGTGGATCAGCCACCAGCGCTGCCAGGGCAGCAGCACCACCTGCGCCACGGTCTCGGCGAAGGCGATGGCTTGGAAGCCGAGCGACGTCGCGTCGGTGAGCGCGCAGCCGCACTCGCAGGGACCGGGCTCCCCGGTCACCAGCGGGCGCGTGTAGAGCCGGGGGACCGTGCGGCCACGGATCCCCCGGTCCTTCGGGCGCGGTCGGTCCACGGCGCGCAGCTCGGCCAGGCTCATCCGGCCTTACCGCCCCGCAGCGCCGTCAGCGCGCCACCGGCGAAGCTGGCCGGCGCCGAGCCGGCCTTCGCCCGGCTGGCCGGCGTGGCCTGCAGCTGCACCAGCACGGCCTCCAGGCGCTGTCCACAACGGACGATGGCGTCGCGGTGGGACACCTTCGCCTTCAGCGCGCGGATCAGCTCTTCGGTCTCGCCGGTGATGTCGTCGTCCAGGTCACGGATCGCGTGATCGGCCACCCGCTCGGCGATGCGCGCCCGGTCGATCTCCTCGGCCAGCTCCCGCGCCAGCTCGGCCGCCGCCGCGTCCGCGTCCTCCAGCTCCAGCGCGGCCAGGGTGGCGTCCACCGCGGACCGGACCTCACCCATCGCGTTCCCCCTGGTCAGAGGCCTGCGGCCAGTCCTCTCGGTCTGGCCAGGTGATCTCGACCGGGATCTCCAGCTGATCGGGCAGGACCGGCCAGGCGGTCCAGGCGCCGGCGGCGCGGTCGCCGCTCATGCCTTCGTCCAGGGTTCGCACCCGGAGGTCTCGAACAGCTGGCCCGGCCGGTTGGGCACGGTGAAGGTGGACGGCCCGCGGGAGTTCCCGATGTCCTTCACCGAGCCATCGGCGGTGAGCACTGACCAGGAGCAGAGCGGGAAGACGTCGCTGGACGGCCCGGTGGTCCGGTACTTCCCCGGAGCCACGTCGGTCCCGATCTCCCACCGGCCTTCACCGAGCCCGCTCACCGCGGTCTGCGTCAGCTCGGCCGGTGCGATCGCCACCGGCGCCACGGCCGGCGTGGACCCGGTGCTGGTCCTGACTGGCGCGTCGGGCCCGTTCAGCGCGGCCAGGACCACGCCGAGGACGACCAGACCGCCGACCCCCGCCAGGATGCGCACGGCGATCTTGCCGGCCATCAGTCGACCGGGCCGCGGGTGGAGTCCAGGCCGACCTTCGCCACCGGGCTGGCCGAGCCCGAGGCGCCGGCCGGCTTCCACAGTCCGAAGTGCATGGCCACGGCCACGATGAACGTCGTCAGCACGCCGAAGGCAGCCTGCGAGAAATCGAACGCCACGCCGGCGTTGATCGCCACCAGCCAGGCGGACAGGAAGCTGGACACCGCGGACAGGACCAGCAGCGTGATCGCCTTCGCCGCGCCGGGCCAGGCCCGGTCGGTGATCAGGGCGACCAGGATCGGGAGCAGCGTGCCGACCAGCAGGCTGATCAGCTGCGCGAGCGTGATCGTCATCGGCGGGGAGCCTTTCGGGTGAGGGGGATGCGGGGAGCGTCCCTCGGTGCATTTATGCAGGTAGAGCGCTTGCGCGCCGGCCCTTCCAGCGGCCACCGCGCGAGGTCGGGAGCTGGACGTGGTGCGGACGGCACAGGAGCCGGATCTTCCAGCGACCGTCCCGGTAGCCCTCTTCCGCGATGCGGCGCATCCACGTCAACGGCGACTCCTCGGCGCGGTGAGCGCGTCCGTCGCCGTTGACGTGGTCAAACTCCAGGTCGTCGGTCGCGCCGCAGAACTCGCAGGCGCCGCCGTAGATTCGGATCGCCTCGGCCCGGACCAGCCGTCGACGCGCCTGGTCCTTCGTGCGGCGATCGGTGGTGCCGCCGCGCGCGGTCAACCGTTCGCGCTGGTAGATGGCGTTACACGGGTGGCAGCGGTAGGACCGGCCACCCCGCGTTCGGTTGCTGGACCGCGGGAACCGACCGGCGTCCTTCACGAACCCGCATCCCTCGCACTGCTTGCGCAACCCGGTCAGCTCGGGCGGCTTGATCAGGTCCACCGGGCCGACGTACGGGAAGGTCGCCGTCCGGG
>Ga0070688_100001171_pt1 | contig 13052 bp, 13 predicted proteins | sample KBSS13HmetaG_FD_64679 | JGI IMG/M metagenome (GOLD analysis project Ga0070688, IMG submission 64679) | Switchgrass rhizosphere microbial communities from Kellogg Biological Station, Michigan, USA - KBS S1-3H metaG | ecosystem: Host-associated > Plants > Roots > Rhizosphere ...
TGAGAATTTTGTTTGTCATCAGAGTAAAACGCGCTTTGGTATCCGCGTTCAAGTTGTAGCCGGGGCAACTTTTTCGCCGTAGTTTGGCACGTATGGAAACGACGGTGAATGACCTCGGCAGGCCGGCATCACCGATGCTGGCTACAGCTGTGGCTTACAAAATGCGCAATCGTTGTTTACTGATGTCGATCCTGGCGTTGGCCTCCAGCGCATTGCTTGCCACGTCGGCCTTTGCAGCCGAAGCAGGCGCGACTGAACACGAGGGCGTCTCGTTAAAACCGCAGATGCTTGTTCATTTCGGCGGCGGCTTCGGGATCACAAACTCGATGCTGGTGACCTGGCTCATCGCTGCTGGTATCATCATTCTTGCGCAAACCGCGATGCGCAACCCCAAACCAATTCCAGGTCGCCGACAGAATTTTTGGGAGTGGATGGTCGAGGGCCTCTACACGTTCCTGGAAAACATTATCGGCCGCGACCTGGTGCGGAAAGGCTTTTGGTTCTACGCCACGATTTTCATTTTCATCCTTATCGTCAATTGGTTCGGGCTAATTCCGGGAATCGGCACGGTCGGGTGGGGTCACTATGGTGCGTCTGGAAATTTCGTGGTCGATCGCCCCCTTCTACGCGGTGGCAACGCGGACCTGAATATGACGACTGCAATGTCCGCAGTTTTCTTCGTGATGTGGTTTATCTGGGCGATTCAAGCGAACGGCTTCGGAGGATTCTTGAAAGAATTGTTTGGCCCAAAAGGGGAGACGACCGGTGTTATAAAGATCCTGATGGTCGTCATCTTTTTCGCTGTTGGCTGGCTCGAAGTGATCTCGATTCTATTTCGACCGATCGCGCTCAGTTTTCGATTGTTCGGAAATATTTATGCCGGCGAGAGCATTCTTGAGGCGATGTCCACGATGGTGCCATGGCTGTCGCCAATCCTGCCGATTCCTTTTTATTTCCTCGAAGTGCTCGTGGGTTTTGTGCAGGCTCTAGTTTTCATGCTTCTGACTGCGGTTTTCACAATGTTAATTGCAGAACACCAGGAGGGACCGGAGCATGCGCACTGATTTTTTGGCGATCTCATGACGAAATCGCAAAACCAAGCTAAACTAACTATGATACTACCAATACTAGCAGAACTGGGCGGAAGCATCCACGTCGGGCTTGCCGCGATGGGCGTCGGAATCGGAATCGGCTTGACCGGTTTGGGAATGACCAGCGCGGTCGGTCGCAATCCCGGCGCGTTTACGCAAGTGCTCGTGCACGGGATTCTCGCCATCGCGCTGACCGAGGCGATCGTTTTTTACGCGCTCTACCTTTTGCCCAATAAATAGTTTTGTTGCGGGCGGGTAAATTCACCTGAACGCATGAACGAGTTTATCTTATGATAACGATACTTGCCGCCGCCAGCGGAGGCGTCAGCGACGTTGTGCGTCAAACAGCTGAAATGTTCGGCTGGAACTGGAAGTTGTTTTTGTCGCAGGTCATTAGCTTCTGCATTGTTGCGTTCCTTTTGCAACGCTTCGCTTACAAACCGATCCTTGCTCTGCTGGAAGAGCGCCGGCGCAAGATCGAAGAGGGCCAGATCAACGCGGAAAAAATAAAGAAGGAACTCGCCGAAGCCGAGAAGCGTTACCAGGAAATTCTCGCGAAAGCCAACGCCGACGGGCAAAAGATGATCGACGAAGCGCGTGAAAGCGCTGCTCACTTGTCCGAACGCAAGCAACAGGAAGCGGTTGCGGCAGCCGAACAGATTATTGCCAAGGCCCGGGAGGCGGCAGCGCTCGAGCACGACCGCACAATGGAATCCTTGAAACACGAACTGGGGCGGCTTGTGGTTGAGACGACTGCGAAAGTTACTGAGAAAGTGCTCACACCGGAAGATCAACGGCGCTTGCAAGAGGACGCAGCTCGTCAACTGGCTTGATGAAGGTCAACAAGGAAATTCGGCAGATCTCCCGTGAAATGTTGCGCGCAAGTTTCACCGATGGCCAACTCGATTCCGGGAGGATCGGTTCAATCGTTGACTCGCTCATCGCAAGGAAGCCGCGGAACTACGTCGACATTCTGAAGAACTACAGGCGTCTGCTTCGATTCGAATTGGAAAAGCGCCGGGCCCGAATTGAAACAGCGAGTGAAGTAGATCCTGCGGTTAAAGCGGAGATCGTCGCCAGTTTGAAAAAGAAATACGGAGGCGATTTAATAAGCGAGTTTCTTGTTGACCCACAACTCCTTGGCGGAATGCGGATTCGCGTAGGGAGCGATGTGTGGGACGGAACCGTGCGCAACCGGCTGGACCGCCTTCAGCAGCAATTCTAATCAACTGAAATCATGAGCAGCATACTTGAAGAGATCGAAACAAAAATTGAAGGGCTAAAAACAGCGACAACTAAAAGCAACGTCGGCGTGGTGCGCGAAACGGGCGATGGCGTCGCGCGTATCGAAGGTTTGAGCGACGTGATGCTCAGCGAGATGATCGAGTTTCCAAACGGCGTATTCGGTCTCGCGTTGAACCTCGAAGAAACTGAGGTTGGCGCTATTTTGATGGGTGACAACACGCTGGTTGAAGAAGGCGACGAAGCTAAAACGACAGGCCGGCTGCTTTCCGTTCCCGTCGGCAAAGCTCTTCTGGGTCGTGTGGTAAACACACTTGGTCAGCCACTTGATGGAAAGGGACCGATCAAGACCGAAACGTTTTATCCGCTGGAGAAAATTGCGCCGGGGGTGATCAAGCGACGCAGCGTGAATCAACCGGTGCAAACCGGGATTATGCCTATCGACGCCATGATTCCGATCGGTCGCGGCCAGCGCGAGCTGATCATTGGTGATCGCGCAACCGGCAAAACGACCATTGCCATCGATACCATCATCAGTCAGGCTCGGTTGAATAAGGCGGCTGAGGCTGCGGGCGACAAGAATTATCGGCCGCTCTACTGCATTTACGTCGCAGTTGGCCAGAAAAATTCCAACGTGGCGCGAGTGCTCAATACTCTCGAGAAAGAGGGCGCCATGCCGTACACGACAATCGTCGATGCGTCCGCGTCCGACACGGCCACTAATCAGTATCTGGCACCGTTCGCCGGCGCCGCGATGGGAGAATGGTTTATGGATAACGGAATGGACGCGCTCATTATTTACGACGATTTATCGAAGCACGCAGTGGCTTATCGCCAGGTGTCGCTGGTGCTGAAACGGCCTTCGGGACGCGAAGCGTATCCGGGTGATGTGTTTTACCTGCACTCGCGGTTGCTCGAACGCGCTGCACGCATGAGCGACGAATTCGGCGGCGGCTCACTGACGGCCCTCCCAATCATTGAGACCCAAGCCGGCGACGTGTCTGCTTACATCCCGACGAACGTCATCTCAATCACGGACGGTCAGATTTATCTGGAGACCGATTTGTTTTATCAAGGTGTACGGCCGGCAATTTCGGTAGGACTCTCTGTCAGCCGAGTCGGATCGGCGGCTCAAATCAAGGCGATCAAGCAGGTCGCGGGCAAGGTGAAACTCGATCTCGCACAGTATCGCGAGTTGGCTGCATTCGCACAGTTCGGTTCAGATCTCGATACTGCCACACGAGCGCGACTTGATCGGGGTCAACGTATTGTCGAGCTTTTTAAACAAAAACTGTACAACCCGATTCCGGTGGAACAACAGGTGGCCGTGCTGTGGGCGATGCAAAACGGGTACCTTGACGCTGTTCCGGTGGAGCGCGTAAAGGAGTACCAATTAAAACTTCAGGATTGGCTGGAAACGCGTAAAGCAAGTTTGCTCCAAACGATTCGCGAGAAAAAAGAACTCGATAAGGACCTCGAGGCGCAGTTGAAAGCGGCGCTCGATGAATTCAAGACAGCGTGGCGATAACTCCGTCAGTTCATTAAATGGCGAACACGCAGGACATACGGCGCCGGATAAAATCGATCCGCAACACCGCGCAGATCACCAAAGCAATGCAAATGGTGGCTGCCTCCAAGATGCGCAAAGCGCAGCAGCATGCACTTGCGGGGCGGCCTTACGCTGCGTTAATGAATAAGGTTTTCGTCTCGTTGCAAAAACGAACGGACCCCAGGTTCCATCCGCTTCTCGCCGTTCGGCCACTTGAAAAGGAACTGGTTTTAATCATCAGCACCGACAAGGGGCTCTGCGGAGCGTTGAACACGAACTTGTTTCGCGAGGCTAGCAACTTTGATTCGGCTAAAACAGTGTTCGTGGTGACAGGAAAAAAAGCGCGGCAATTCATCGCGCGGACAAAGCGGGAATTATTGGCCGATTTTGAATTGAAAGACTCACCAAGCTTCCTTGAAGCAAAGCCAATCTCTAAGTTTTGCATGGAAAAGTTTCTGAGGCGCGAAGTGGATAAAGTTTCAGTGCTCTACACGCATTTTATCAACACAATCAACCAAGGCGCAGTTGTGCAGACATTATTGCCGATCAGCAGCTTTGATTTGCCGAAGAGCGAGGCAGCGGAAGGTGCGAAGGTAGATGTCGATCCAATGCTCGGTTATATTTTTGAACCGAACGCGGCCGGAGTTCTTGACGTGATGCTGCCCTACTACATTTCCTTCCAGGTTTTTCAGATGATCCTCGACGCGCGCGCGTCTGAACACAGCGCGCGAATGGTGGCGATGAAGAATGCCACCGACAACGCGAATCAATTTATCAAAGATCTGACATTGGAATACAACAAGATGCGACAGGCCAGCATCACAAACGAGTTGCTTGAGATCGCCACAGCACAAATGGCACTCGGTGGTTAGTCAGGATTTATGAATAAAGGAAACATAGTGCAAGTAATCGGTCCTGTAGTTGACGTCGAATTTCCAGACGGAAAAACATTGCCGAAAATCTACAATGCCCTCGAAGTTGACTACGAAGTAACTGGCAACCCAACAAAGTTGACACTCGAAGTGCAACAGCATCTAGGCGATAACTGGATGCGCTCGATCGCAATGTCTTCCACAGACGGGTTAAAGCGTGGAATGAGCGTGACGGATACTGGGGGGCCCATCACCGTGCCGGTGGGCGAGGCTGTGCTTGGACGGCTCTTTAATGTCACTGGCGATACGATTGATAATCGCGGTCCCGTGAAATTTGAAAAACGCTATCCGATCCATCGCCCTGCACCGGCGCTTATCGACCAAGACGTAAAAGCACAGATTCTCGAAACCGGCATCAAAGTAATCGATCTCGTGTGCCCGTTCACGAGAGGGGGCAAGGTTGGCGCATTTGGCGGCGCGGGCGTCGGGAAAACTGTTGTCATCCAGGAGCTAATCAACAACATCGCCATGAAACACGGCGGGGTATCGATGTTTGCGGGCGTAGGCGAACGAAGCCGCGAAGGCAACGATCTTTACAAGGAAATGAGCGAGGCTGGCGTTATCGACCAAAAAGACTTGTCGAAATCGAAAGTGGGCATGGTTTTCGGCCAGATGAACGAACCGCCTGGCGCGCGTTTACGCGTCGCTCTCTCAGCGCTTGCGATGACGGAATACTTTCGCGACGAACGCAATCAGGACGTGCTTCTTTTTATCGATAACATCTTTCGATTCTCGCAAGCGGGTTCGGAGGTGTCAGCGTTGCTGGGCCGAACGCCCAGCGCGGTTGGCTATCAGCCGACCTTGGCTGCTGAGATGGGTGATTTGCAGGAGCGAATTACATCGACCAAGAACGGATCGATCACCTCGTTCCAAGCGGTGTACGTCCCGGCAGACGATCTAACCGATCCTGCGCCGGCAACCACTTTCGCGCACTTGGACTCGACCATTGTGCTTGAGCGCTCAATCGCCGAACTCGGAATTTATCCTGCGGTGGATCCGCTGGCATCGACATCGAAGGCCCTCGCGCCGGAGATTGTGGGCGAAGATCATTACAATGTGGCTCGAGGTGTGCAGCGAGTCTTGCAGCGCTATAAGGATCTGCAGGACATTATCGCGATTCTTGGAATGGATGAACTAAGCCCGGAGGACAAGCTGACTGTTCAACGCGCGCGAAAAATTCAGAAGTTTCTCAGCCAACCTTTTCACGTGGCAGAAGTTTTCACGGGCTATAAGGGCCAATATGTGCCGGTTGCGGAAACAGTGCGCGGTTTCAAAGAGATTCTCGACGGCAAACATGACGACGTGCCCGAGCAAAATTTCTACATGAAGGGCGGAATCGACACGATCAAGGAGGGCTAACGCCTTCGACTCACCATGGCCACGCTCAAGCTCGAAATCGTTACGCCGGAGGAGAAGATTTACTCCGAAGACGTGGAGATGGTCACGTTACCGGGGTCGGAGGGAGAGCTGGGAGTTTACCCCAAACACGTCCCCCTGCTGACCACGTTGGTACCTGGCGAGCTGCGCGTTCTGAAAAACGGGCGCGAAACGTCGATGGCGATAGGCGAAGGGTTTGTCGAAATCAGAGGCGATGCCATCTCGGTTTTAACTGACATGGCACTTGAATCTGAGAAGATCGACATCTCCGCCGCTGAGGCAGCAGTTGAGCGTGCCAAAGCGGCGATGAAAGAAGATCAAACGCCTGAACAGGTGGCTGCCATTCAAGCGTCGCTGCAGAAGGCGCTGGTCCAATTGCACGTCAAACGTCGTCGCCACGGGTAAATGAAGTCACGTCATTCCGAGCGAAGTTGAGGAATTCCGTGGCGTCAGTATTAGGTAATTTCTTGGGATTCTTCGACTTCCCTTTGCTCCGCTCAGAATGACAATTAGCCGTGAGGTTCCGCAAAATCTCGGAATCATTGCCGGCAACGGCGTTTACCCGCGATTGCTAGCCGATGCAGCGCGCAGATCCGGCATTGAAAAAATCGTCGCTGCCGCCTTCACGGACGAAACTGATCCAGCTCTCGAGCGCTGCGTCGATGTCCTCGAGTGGATGCGCGTCGGGCAACTCGGTCGGCTCCTGAAATTTTTTCGCGCGCAAGGTATTCATCACGCAATCATGGCCGGACAAATTGCGCCAAAAAATCTCTTCGATCTGCGGCCGGATTTGAAGGCACTGATGCTGCTTGGCAGACTTAAACAACGTAACGCCGAATCGATTTTTGCCGCGGTCGCAGACGAACTCGCGAAAATCGACGTCGATCTCCTGCCAGCCACAACTTTTCTCGAAGATTCAATTGCCAAACTGGGACTGATTGCTGGACCGAAATTGTCACCCCGCCAGGATCACGACGTTGAGCTTGGCTGGAATGCCGCAAAAGAAATCGCGCGACTCGACATCGGGCAAACTATTGTGATCAAAAACGGCACGATCGTTGCCGTAGAAGCTTTGGAAGGAACAAACGAGGCCATCACACGCGGTGGAACGCTTGCGCGCGACGGCGCAGTCGTGATCAAAGTCAGCAAACCGAATCAGGACATGCGCTTCGACGTGCCGGTAATTGGCGTCGAAACAGTTCGTATCGCTGCTCAGTCGGGAGTGCGCGTCGTTGCTGTTGAAGCCGGAAAGACTCTGCTGCTCGAGCGGGACGCCGTGATTGCCCTGGCGAATGGCTCGAACGTATCAGTCGTTGCGCGGTGATCGTGTTCTGGTCCGACGCTGTCGCTGGTGCTTGATTCGATAGGTCAGGAAACATTCATCGCCGACCTTGCGCATCTCGATCAATGAGCAATGCACGCTGGCCGGAAGAAATTCTTTGCTCAGACCTGTGAGCGTAGGCGCCTTGGCTCCGCCGAACATGTACGGCGCGATCGTGAGATTGAGCTGATCAACTAAGCCCCGTTCTAACAACGCGCGAAAAAGACTCGGCCCGCCTTCGCACGCAAGCGTGCGGACCTTATATTGATTACGCAGAGTTTTCAGCGTCACAGCAAGATCCACCTGTTTGGCGCCGGTTAAGTGCAGTGTCGCCGTTTTGCGCAAGGCCTCCTGATTCTTCGAAGGCATCCGTTTAGTTGAAAAAATAATGATGGGCGAGATCCCTGATTGAAAAATCTTCAACTGATCATCGATTTTGCCTTTGTTCGAGATGATCACGCGAAGCGGAGAGCGAGATTGACCGCGCTTGATCCTCAGTTCCTGGAGTTCCGCGGGTACTCCGAGACGGACGTTGTCGCGTTCCAGACTTGTGTGGCCGAGCAGAACTGCATCGGCTTGAGCGCGCTGGCGAAACAAATGCAGCTTGTCTTCGCGCGAAGTGAAATCCACCGGCCCGAACTTCTTCGTCGTGACCTTGCCGTCGGCGGTCATGGCGAAGGTGGCGACTACGAATGGGCGTTTTCGTGTTTGCCTCATAATCAAGAAAACGTCCAACGTCCAACGTCCAACACCCAACGCTCAATTGTCTGAATTCGGAGTTGGGCATTGGGCGTTGAGCGTTCGGCGTTGAAGACTTTCCTCATTCCGGTTCTCCAAGCTCATGTTCCAGCGTCACAACTTCCTTTTCCATTTCGCGGAGTTTCACGTGTTCTGCTGCGCCACTCGGCTTGTAAAAGAGGTAAATGACCGCGCCCGGAAGACAGCAAACCAGAATGATCACAAAGCTAAGCGATCCGATGAGAATGGCCTTTGCCTCCGGAACTCCACAGAGCCCGTTGAGCATGATTTGCAAAACTTTTTCGCGAAGGCCGATGCCAGCGAAACTGATCGGCAAAGCCGAGATCGTTCGTTCGACCGGCATGATGGCAAAAAAATCAATCAACGGCACGCGGACACCCAACGCATACGCGGCAAACAGGAACGCTGTAAACGTTGCAAGATGTGCTACGATCGACGCGCCAAACGCAACGAGGGATGCGCGCCAATGATGCGCATACAGATGATAGGCCGCGAAAATCTCAATCAGTTTATCGCGTCCGGGAAAATGCGCGGGAAAAAAACGGAACAACTTGAATCCACTGATGACAAACGTCGCAACCAGGAAGGCAACCGACGCGCCCAGAAGAATAAGCAATAGCCAAAGTAAATTTCGGGTCTCCGATTTTTGAGAAAGGAAATCATATCGCAGTGCGATCAAGGTGGCCGTGACGGCAACGAGGGCAACGAGTCCGATGAATCGGTCGAACACTACTGCAAGCAGTGCGCCCGCTTTCTTATCCGGCGTCTCCTTCAGCAGGTAATAGCTTTTGATGATGTCGCCGCCGGTGCCTCCGGGGAGAAATTGATTGTAAAATAACCCGATGAAGAACAGTCCGGTCAGGCGCGGAACACTGAGATGAATATTTTGTACTTTCAGCAAAACGTTCCAACGAAACGCAGCAGCTGCCTCAACGACGAAATAAGCCAGCATCGACATTAGAACCCAGCGATATTCCGCATGTCGAAGCGCCTCGACCATCTGGGCGCGCCGGTTCGGATCGTGATAAACCCAATACAGCACCCCGACGGTCACGCTGACTTGGAAAATCGTGACCAGAATTTTCTTCATTCGCCAAAGCGTTCCTTCCAGATTCGAACGGACTGGCGAATCGCATCTGCCGTTTTGTTCGGACTCATCTCCCAGACAAATAAGCAGTTTGTGGGAAGAAGCGGAACAAGTTTATCGAAATCTATTCCGCCGGTAAAAGGCGCTTCATGGTCCTTGGCCGGCCACACGCAGTCCTGCACGTGGCAGCCAAACGCCATGGAGCCAACCGCGCCTAACCACTCAGCGTGATCAATGAACCCCAGGTTTTCTTTGATTTGGGAGTGGCCGAAGTCATGCCAGTACCCGACGTGTCCTGAATTCAATTCGTTCAGTAGGCTCGGCAACTCGCGTTCGCTCGGAATTTCTTCGTAGCCGCGGCGGCTTTCTAAAGCGATCCGGACGTTTTTCGAAGCCGCGTGCTCAACGATACGGCGCAAACAATCCTTCACCCGCTGCAAATGAGCGGGTGCGCGCCGTTCGCGCGTTTCCACCGCTTCCAGTTTCGCTCGTACGTATGCGCGCGAGAAATGTTTGCCCGCTTTCGTCATTGTAATCAATCGATCGGTAATTGGTTGCATTTCCACCTGGCCCAAATGCAACACCACAAACGGTGCGCCCAATCGTTCCGAGAAATCAATTGTTTGGAGCGTTTGTTTTACGGCGCGCTCACGTTCCTCCGAAGAACCTGCAGAAAGCTGATAACAATCCGGCGAAGCCACCATCACCTCGACGGGCAACGGACAAAAATTATGCAAACTTGTAAAGCGCACCTGACCTGAATCGAACATTTTCTGAATTCCCGGCATCAGCGACAGGCGTATCCCGTGCCCTAATTCGATCGAATCAAATCCGAGTTCGGTTTTAATTTCGCGCAGCATTTCATCCCCGGCAGTGTGCCGCCCGGAGTTCCAGCAAGTGGAAAACGAAATCATCGGTTAACTGTGTGCGTTCGCCGCAACGAAAGACATGCTTCAGCAGACCGGCTCAATTTCAGGCTCCGGTGCCGGCGAAACCGGCTGATCGCAAACGTGGCGTCCGGCAACACTCAAAACCGAAAAAGCAGCGATTCCATAAATCACTGATGCAATCGTCAGCGTCGTTCGCATTCCAATGAGATCGGCGAAACCGGGCATGATCAGGCCTGCAACAGGCATCAGACCGAAGAAACTCATGCCCACAACCGCTGATACGCGACCGCGCAAATGTGCCGGCGCCTGTTCCTGCACGATCGTGTTCGTAAGGCCAAAGTTCATCGAGAGGGCAACGGCGAGAGCGCCCATCGCGCAAGCAGTCAGCAAAAAACCTTGTGACACCGACATCAGGAAAACACCCAGCGCAATGGCTAACACATTTCCCGTCATGAATTTCAAGCGATTCTCACGCGCAACGCTGAGCAGGCCAATTGAACCAAGAAACGCCCCGCTGCCAGATATTGCCATCAGTCCACCCATGCTTTTGGCACCAAGATGAAGAATATCGCGCACGTAGAGGGGCAGCATCACTGAGATCGCCGGGAAAACGAAGACCGTGTTCAGCGCGATCAGTGTGATGAGGGAAACAATGATGCGATTGGAGCGAACATAGCGAAACCCCTCCATGATCCCGCTGCGGCGTTGCTGTTCTTCCTCCGGTGTGCCCAGCGGCCGTTTCGGTAACGAGATGAGTGCTGCAATCAATGCTACAAACGAGAGCGCGTTTGTGAAAAATGCCGAAGCCGCGCCCCACCACCCGACGAGAAAACCGGCTACCGACGGACCAATCAACCGCGATCCGTGAAACACTGATCTATCGAGCGCAACGGCCGCGGCAATCTCATCCCGTTTCACTAACTCCGGCACAAGCGCACTGATAGCCGGCATTTCGTATGCAAAAGCAATCCCCAGGAGCAGCGCAAAGAAAATAATGTGCCAGATCCGGATATGACCGCTCATTACCAAAAATCCCAATGCCACAGCAAAGATGATTTGCGCAATTTGCGTTGCCACGAGGATCTTGCGTTTGTCCAGCCGGTCAGCCAATGAGCCTGCCACCGGAGCAAGTATCAGCGCAGGCAACCCCGCAGCGAAGTTCACCAGCCCAAGCAGAATCGCTTTGCTCGTAAGTCCGCTCATCACCCAGCTCTGCGCCATCATCTGCATCCATGTGCCACTGTCGGAAATGAGCGAACCGATGATGTAGCGCCGAAACGGTCCCTGACGTAAAAGCGCCAGTGACTTCGATCCAACCGACTTTTCCTGCGCACTCATGGCAAACACTCATAGCTGGGATAAACGCCCCCCGCAATGGAATGAGCACACTGACAATCGTCCTCCTCCTCGTCCTTGTAATCGACAGTGCCTCCAAGCGACGGACGAGGACGAGAACGACAACGAGGACGAAAATGGGCGTGGCGGTTTTCAAATCGCGGCTCATTTGTTATTTTGAACTATGCGCATCGACCGATACACGCAGAAAATGCAAGAGGGACTGCAGGCGGCGCAGGACCTCGCGTCGCAACTCAACAACTCCGAAATCACGAACGAACATTTTCTTTCGGCGCTTCTGAATCAAAGCGATGGCATAGCGCGCCCACTCCTCGAGAAGATTGGGGCAAATGTTGATCAGTTACAGGAACGGCTGCGTTCGGAGTTAGAAGGTCGCCCGAAAGTCCACGGCAGCGCGGCCGATCTGCGGATCTCGAACGAACTGCGCTCCGTGCTGGACAGCGCGGAGAAGGAGATGTCCAAACTCAAGGATGAATTCACCAGCGCCGAGCATTATCTGCTCGCTTTAGCCGGGGCCAACGTTCCTACGGCAAAACTGCTGAAGGATCTGGGAGGCACGCGAGACAAGCTGATGCAGGGACTCCAGCAGGTGCGCGGTTCGCAGCGGGTTACCGATCAAAATCCCGAGGGCAAATTTCAGGCGTTGGAAAAGTACGGCCGTGATCTCACGGAGTTGGCGCGGCGCGGGAAGATCGATCCGGTGATCGGACGCGACAATGAGATCCGCCGCGTCATGCAGGTTTTATCGCGCCGCACGAAAAATAATCCGGTGCTCATCGGCGACCCTGGTGTTGGCAAGACAGCGATCGTGGAGGGTCTGGCGCGCCGCGTCATAAGTGGCGATGTCCCGGATTCTTTAAAGAACAAACGCATCATTGCGATGGACATCGGGGCAATGGTCGCTGGCGCCAAATTCCGTGGAGAATTCGAGGACCGCCTCAAGGCCTTTTTGAAAGAAGTCACCGATTCTCAGGGCCAGATCATCCTCTTCATCGACGAATTGCACACGATCGTCGGCGCGGGCGCAGCCGAAGGCTCGGTCGACGCATCGAATATGCTCAAGCCGATGCTGGCGCGCGGCGAGCTCCGCACCGTTGGGGCGACCACAATCGATGAATACCGCAAGTATATCGAGAAAGACGCAGCGCTGGAGCGACGTTTCCAGCCGGTGCTGGTGAACGAACCGACCGTTGAAGACACAATCGCGATCCTGCGCGGGTTAAAAGAGCGATACGAAGTCCACCACGGCGTGCGTATTACTGATGGAGCATTGGTCGCAGCAGCGGTGCTATCGCAGCGTTACATCACGGATCGCTTTCTGCCCGATAAGGCAATCGACTTGGTCGATGAAGCGGCGTCCCGTTTGAAGATCGAGCTCGATTCGATGCCCACGGAAATCGACGTCATCCAGCGCCAGATCATGCAGCATGAAATGGAACGCCAGGCGC
>Ga0070688_100001172_pt1 | contig 13052 bp, 9 predicted proteins | sample KBSS13HmetaG_FD_64679 | JGI IMG/M metagenome (GOLD analysis project Ga0070688, IMG submission 64679) | Switchgrass rhizosphere microbial communities from Kellogg Biological Station, Michigan, USA - KBS S1-3H metaG | ecosystem: Host-associated > Plants > Roots > Rhizosphere ...
CAGGAACGTGATCGCGCTCGCCTGCGTCGCCATGACGCTCAAGCCGACCGCCCACCAGCGGTCGTCGCCGCCTCCGCGCAGGAAGTTCTCGCGCGTGTTGTCGCGGCGCGTTTTCCACACGCCGTAGCCGACGATGAAGCCGAGGGTGCCGAGCAGGATCACCCAGTCGAGGTCACTCACGGAAGCTGGCCCAGTTGATTGTGCCGAACCCGGACGCAACTCCTGGATTGCCAAGGGTCCGCGAGGTGCTCGGCGCCCCCGGTCGAGCCCGGGTGGACGAATTCACTCCAACCCTCGTTCGCGACTGGACTTGTGCCGCGAGGTGGCACAGCCAACTGGGCCAGACTTCTTTCACTCCTTGGTCGTCCGGCGCGCGAGCAGGTTCGCGAGCAGGCGGTACGCTCCGGGGACGCCGGCGGGGAGCTGCCGGAAGAGGCTGATGCCCGTGTAGATGTAGCGGCCTTTCCCGAAGTCGCAGGTGATCAAGGCGCCGGTCGTCGGTTTCTCGCCGGGGTCGTTCCAGGCGATCAGGGGCGTGTACTTCGGGTCGAGCTCGCCGGCGAAGTAGAGACCGCGTTCCTGGACCCAGCCGGCGAAGTCGGCGGGGCCGAGGTGGTTCGGGGTGTTCAGGAGCGGGTGGGCGGGGACGAGCAACGTCGCGGGGGCCTCTTCGACGGTCACGCGGTCGCGCGTCAGCGTGAACGGGTAGGGGCCGAGAGCGCGCGCGTCGAGCACGAGGTCGTTTCCGTTCGTGTTGTACTGCACGAGCAGCGTGCCCCCGTTCTCGACGTAGGCGAGGAGGACGGGTTGGAAGCGGGCGAGCGCTTGCACGGTGTTGTACGCGCGGATCCCGGTGACGATCGCGTCGCACTTCTCGAGGTCGGCGGCGTGGGCGGTGGCGGGATCGATCCGTTGCACGGTGACGCCGAGGCGCTGCAGCGCCTTCGATACGTCGTCGCCGGCGCCGTCGATGTAGCCGACGGTCCTCGCGTTGACGGCGACGTCCATCGGCACGAGGCGGACGTCGGCGGGTGTGTACCAGGTCTGCGGGAGGATGTGCGGATAGTCGATCACGTGCAGCGTGCGGTCGGCGCTGCCCTTCGGTCCGGCGAAGGAGAAGTGGAGCAGACCCGCTTGCGCGCCCGGCGATCGCCGCAGCGCGACCTCGAGATGCCGGCGTTCGCCGCGGCGGAGGTGCTCGAACGGCGGCGGGGCCTTCTCGATCGACCAGCCGTCGGGCACGCTCGCGCTCAGCGCGCCGCCGAGGTCGTCGGTGAGCGCCTGGAGATCCGCCGACACGACGGCGCGCTCGCCGGTGACGACCGCGACTCCGTCGGGGATCTCGATCGACGCGACCGGCGTGACGACGACCCGGCGCGTGCACTCGCCCGCGACGCGATCGACCCACTTCTGCATCACAGGCCGCTCCGTCTGGATCTCGAGCCCGTCGGGCAGCCGCAGCGTCCCGCGGAAGCTCGCCGACGCGCGCGACGCGGCCTCGATGCCCGCGTACCCGGTGCCTTCGGTCCGGTACAGCGCCGCGTGCGGAGCGGCGAGCCAGTAGGGCTGGTCGATCGCCTGCGTGGCCGCGACGGCGTAGTCGAAGTCCTTCGTCGACGGATGGTTCCAAGCCAGCGCGCCACCCATGGCAATCTGCGTGGAGCCGATCGCGGGTTGTGCGGAACCTACTGCGACTTGCGTGGCACCCGATGCGCCTGGCGTCGAAGCCGAGGCGGGCTGCGTCGAACCCGATGCGAGCTGCGCGGATCCCGCTGCGACCTGCGTCGATCCCGCGCCGTCGAACCGCAGGAGCTCGAGCGCCGGGCCCGGGCGCCGCTGCATCGAGGAGAAGGAGAGCTTGAGCGTGTCGCCGGCGGCGACGCGCGGCGCGTTCGACGTCACCTCGACGACGGCGCCGCAGACCTGGAGGATCAGGCGGCGGACGACTTCCGCCTGGCGCTCGGCCCAGTCCCGGCCCGGGCCGTTCGTCGCCGCGATCTCGCCGAGCGCGCGCGCGAGCGCCGAGAGTCGCGGCAGGCTCTTCTCCGGGGCGCGCAGGTCGTAGCCGTCGACGAGCTCGCGCACGAGCGCGCCACAGCGATCGCCGCCGGGTCCGATGCGCGCCCATCCGAGCTCCACGCCGTCGAACAGGTCCGGCGTCGACAGCTTCTCGCCTTTGTCGAGGCGCAGGTACTCCGTCGATTCGCCGCGCGTCTCGGCGGCGCCGAATCCCTGGCTCTTGTGCTGGCTGCGGCTCCGACCGGCGAGCTCGGTGTAGCTCATGCCGAGGAGCGGATCGAATCCGCCGACGTCGACGGTGACCCAGCCGCTCGGCTCCTTCTTCACGAATTCGGCCAGGTCCGAGCGCCACCAGGTGCTCGCGTTGAAGAAGAGGCGCTTCGCCTGCCAGGGCTGCAGTCCCTCGGCGATCTGCTCCGGATACGCCTTCGGATCCGCGGCGAGATCGAACGCCTCGCGCGCGAGCAGCGCGGAAGCGGTGTGGTGGCCGTGACCGCCGCTGCCGTCCGTGTCGAAGCGCGTGATGATTACGTCGGGCCGGAAGCGCCGCACGACGCGCACGACGTCGCCGAGCACTTCCGCGCGCCCCCACTTCGCGAACGTCTCCTCGGGGTTCTTGCTGTAGCCGAAGTCGACCGCGCGCGTGAAGAACTGCTCGCCGCCGTCGATGCGGCGCGCTTCGAGCAGCTCTTGCGTGCGCAGGATGCCGAGCGCATCGCCGAGCTCGGGACCGATCAGGTTCTGGCCGCCGTCGCCGCGCGTCAGGCTGAGATAGGCCGTGCGCACCTGCTTCCCGTTCGAGAGGTACGCGATCAGCCGCGTGTTCTCGTCGTCGGGGTGCGCCGCGATGTACAGCACGCTGCCGAGCACCTCGAGCTCGTGCATCTCGTGCAGGATCCCGGCCGAGTCGAGCTGCGGCGCGGGTCGCTGCGCCGCGGCGGGAACCGCGGACGCGATGGAGATCGCGAGCGCGAGGAGCGCGGCGGTGCCGCCCCCTCGCGCCGGCGATTCGACTACTGCGGGCTCTTCGCCTTGTACTCGGCCAACGTCTTCTCGAGGGACGCCTTCATCTCGCCCGTGGATTCGGCGACGGCCTTGGTCTCGCATTCGATCGCTTTCTTGATGTCGCCCTTGAGGAACCACACGCGCGCGAGCGTGTCGAGGACCGCTCCGTCCTTCTCGTTCGTGATCGCGACGCCTTGTTCCGCGGCGCGCATCGCGAGGTCGAGATCGACCTTCTCCCACTTGGCGTCGGGATCGACGATCTTCCACGCGATCTGGTTCAGCGCCGACGCATCCTTGTGCGCGATCGCGTCGTCGACGAGCTTCTTGCCGGCGGCGTAGGCCGCGGGGAAGTCGCCGGTCGACATGAGCGCGTCGAACTTGAGCGATCCGAAGAGATCACCGAACGCGGGATACTTCGATTCGAACTCGCCGATCAGCGCGATCGCTGCCTTCGGATCCGTCGAGAGCGCCTTGTAGATCTCGGACGTCTTCGCTTGGGCTTCCGCGACCGCCGCGCCGCCCTTCTGGATGTCCCAGGTCCCGGCGACGATCTGCTCCATCGGCATGTCGAGGAACATCGGGTGGCCGATGTAGACGATCTTGCCGGTGCCGTCGACGACGAACGAGCACGGGATCCCGTTCTGGCCGGCCGCCTTCATGTAGGCGTCGAAGGTCGTGCGCTCGGGATCCCACGCGACGGTGTAGTCCATGCCGTCGCCCTTGTTCTTCACCATCGCCTCGACCGCCGCGAGGCTGTTGTTCTTGTCCTTCGCGCTCACGCCGATGAACGTGACGCCCTTGTCCTTGTACTTGCGCTGCAGCGCGGAGAGGTGCGGCATGCCTGCGATGCACGGCCCGCACCAGGTCGCCCAGAACTCGACGACGTAGACCTTGCCCTTCTCGAAGCCCGGGACGGGCGAGCCCTTGACCCACTTGTCGATGACGAGCGCCGGAGCGGGAGAGCCGGCGACGAGCGCGGCCTTCTTCGCGGCGGCGTCGGCCGGTTTCTGCGAGAACGCGGCGCCGGTCGTGAGCACGACGGCGGCGGTTGCGAGGACGATGCGTGCGAACATGGGGATCTCCAGTGAGGGACGGGGGAGGTCTCGTGCCGGAGCAGTGTAGCGAATGGAACCGGCCGCGAGGGGCGCTCAACGTGCACTGAACACGGCGCGGCTCTTCGCGAGGACCGTGCACCCCACGCCGCACAGGATGAGTGCACCCGACAGCAAGAGTTGCGTCGTCAGCTTCTCCCCGAGCAGCAGGACGCCTCCCGTCGCGGCGATCACCGGCACGGTGAGCTGCAGCACCGCCGCTCGCACGGTGCCGAGGTGCGGGAGCGCGAGGTACCACAGGCTGTAGCAGACGCCCGACGTGATCGCGCCCGATGAGAGCGCGATCCAGACGCCGCGCGTGTCCGCGTGCAGCGCGGACCTCGCGGCGCCCACGCCGAGCAGCGCGAGCGCGAGCGGCGTCGCGAGCAGGAAGTTGTCGGCGGTCCCGAGGAGCGGCGCGCGGCTCGTGCGGCCGCGCAGCGAGTAGACGCCCCAGGCGATGCCCGCGACGGCCATGAACGCGAGACCGACTCCGTCGGGTGCGTTCGCGCCCGGGAGCTTCATCCGCGCGAGCCCGTACATCGCGAGTGCGAGCCCCACCCAGGCGAGGACCGTCGGTCGCTCGCCGCCGCGCACACCCGCGACGATCATCGTCGCCTGCACGCACGCGAAGAGGACGAGCGCGCCGACGCCGGCCTGGAGCCGGAGGTACGCGAGGGAGAACGCGGCGGCGTACGCGAACAGCGCGACGGCGGAGCCCAAACTTCCCTGCCCGCGGATCCGTCCGCCGCGCGAGGCGACGCGCGCGAGGAGGGAGAGCGCGGCTGCGCCCGCCCCGATGCGGATCGCCGTGAACGAGAAGGCGTCGATCGAGTGATCGCCGAGTGCCGCCCGGCACAAGATCGAGTTGGCCGCGAAACCGACCAGGGCGAGAGACGCGGCGACGATCGTCCGCGTCGCGACTTCGCGCCCGGTCATGCGCAGAGCGTAGCGCGGGGCTCAGGCCTTTTGGAAGACGAGCAGGTCCTGGAACGCCATCGGGTTCGTGCTCGATCGCGCCGGCCCGCGCCAGTGCCCGTCGCGGTGCAGCACCGGACGGAGACCCGCGCGCGTCGCGACGGCGATCACGCGCTCGCGGTCGTGGAAGATGTCGATGTAGCCGTCGTGGCCGTAGAACCAGGCGTCGGCTTCCTTCGTCATCGGCATCTTCAGTCGCTGCGCAATCTGCTCCGCGGCCGGCATGGACTCTTCGTCCCGGAAGAAGAACGTGAGGTAGGCGAGAGCGCCCGGCTTCAGGATCCTGCCGATCTCCTGGAGGTATCCGTCGCACGCGCGCACGTCCAAGTGCGTGAACAGCGACGTCGAGATCACGTAGTCGGTCTGTGCGGCCTCGACGGGCACCCGGTGATGCTCGCTCGCGTCGTACCCCTTCTGGCCGGGCACCGAGCAGTGGAACCGGTAGTTCCCGTACGTCGCCGTGATGTGCTCCGTCGCCCAATCGATCCCCGCTCGCCAGATGTCCACGCCGAGGAAGTTCGAGGCGTCGAGCCACTGCGCGAGATACGTCGCGATGCGACCGCATCCGCATCCGAGGTCGACGATCGAGTAGCCCTTCCGGTGCGGGTCCGACGCGAGATCGAGCGCCGTGTTGTAGATGTCCGCGGCCACCCGAAATCCGGTGCGCCGGTAGTTCTCCTGGAGTCCAGCCTTGTCGCCGGTCTCTCCGCTGATGTGCGTGATCATCTCGACCGGAGGCACCGGTACCCAGCGACTCGCGACGCCGCTCTGGGGCTGCACGAGATCGATGCGCGGCCGCGAGAGACGCGCCTCGAGCTCCGTGATGGCGGGAACTCGCTCCATCGTTCCCCCGAAGCGCACTTCGAAATGCGAGCCGTTGCGCGCATCCAGCGGCAGCTCCGCGCGGAATCCCTTGCGCTGGTCGCGCGGGGAGACCTCGATCAGGTCCGGGCGCGGGAGGTCGGCGAGGGTCCTGAGGACGAACCGGCCGTCGACGTAGACGTCGACATTGCACGGGACCTCGGGCGTGGCGCGGTCGATCGCCCAGCCACCGAGCACCTGACCGTCCCAGTGATCGACGAAACCCGCGAACGTGCGCGCTTCCTTCACGATGTTCCCCCGATGCCCCTGGACCGAAGAGACTATCACGGCGCTTCCTCCCCGCTCTCGCCTTTCGAGCAAGGCACGACGTGGCATTTCGCCTCGATCAGCGCAGGCCCTTCGGCCGCAAGCCTTCGACGACGGGCACGAGGGCCTCCCCGATCGCACGATGCGCGTCGATGTCCATGTGGTGATCCTCGAGCCAGTAGAAGCGGCCGGTACGTCCGGCGAAAACTCGATGCACGTCGACGCACGGGAGGCCGCGCTCTGTCAAGAACGTCATCAGCTCGGCGCCCATTCTGTCGTGCACTTCGATGTCTCCAGGGCCGATCTCGAGGGCCTGATAGAGAGTTCGGCTCAGTGCGACGAGGCTCGGATCACGCACCGCCTTCTCGCGGTCGATGTCGAACATCCCGGGGATGTACACGAACACGAGCTGGATCCCGTGCGCCGCGCAGAGCTCCTCGATGTCGAGCACCGCGGCTTTCGCTCCCTGGACGGCGACTCGAATCTCTTCCGGGTAGTGCTGGAAGAACTTGAGGGAGAGCCCGTCCTGCGCGAGCCACTCGGGATTCAGCTCGAGCATCTTCTCGACGACGTCGGCGTACGCCGCGTAACCGAGCTTGCGCGGCGTGCCCTCGAAGTAGTGATAGGGCGCGACGACGTCCAGGAAATCGTTGGGGCCGTAGACCGCGACCACGAACACGTCGGGCTCGAGGTAGAGGAACTTCTCGAGGGTCCCGAGATAGTTGTAGAAGGAGAACGAGCCCTTCGCCGCGTTCAGAACCTCGATGCTCTTCTCCGGATGCGCCTTCGCGAGCTCTCGTCGGAGGACGTGCGGGAACGACTCCACGTTGTTGCACACGCCTTCGGTGTGCGAGTCGCCCGTCACGAGGATCCGCAAGTCGGGCCGCGCCGACATCGGCTCGGCGTTCTCGCGCATCCCGAGCGAATTCGTGCGGACGCGGAAGCTGCCGCCGGGATGCTCCGCGAACTTGAAGGAGGTGTCCACGTTCGGGAGACGCTTGACGTAGGTGAGCGCGTCCCACGGCGAACTCTCGTCCACCGGGAACAGCTGCCGACTCACGGACTCCGGGATCGGAAAGCGCGGCAAGTGACGGTGACCCGGCGGCGCCGTCGCCGGGTTCCACGCGACCGCGTACTTCGCTCGGTCCGCGTACAGCGCGTCAGGCGACGACAAGTGCCGGATGAACCTCACGACGGACGCGCGGCCCGGGAGCTTGGGTACGAAAGCCAGTGCGAGAGCAGTCGCAATCGCCAATCCGGAGCCGAGAGCGATCGACCGACGCAACCAAGGCCGACTGGATGCAGGATCGGATCCCGAAGCCGTGCGCGCTTCCTTCACGATGCTCTCCGCGATGGCCTCGGGCCGAAAAGCCTAGCACGCCGCGTCCGCCCTTGCTTTTCAGGGCGGCGACGGCACGATCCGCCATCCCGTGATCTTCAAGCAGTACTACCTCGCCTGTCTCTCGCACGCGTCGTATCTGATCGCGGACGAGGAGACGAAGACCGCGGCGATCGTCGATCCGCAGCGCGACGTCGACGAGTACCTCGCCGATGCGGAAGCGCGCGGCGTCGTCATCCGCCACGTTTTCCTGACGCACTTCCATGCCGACTTCGTCGCCGGGCACGTCGAATTGCACGCGCGCACCGGCGCCGCGATCCATCTCGGCGCCCGCGCCGAGGCGGACTTCGAATTCGAACGGATGCGCGACGGGGAGAGCTTGTCGTTCGGCAAGGTGCGCCTGCAGTTCCTCGAGACGCCGGGTCACACTCCCGAGGGCGTCTCGATCCTCGTCTACGATCTCGCGCGCGACGCGAAGGCGCCGCACGCCGTGCTCACCGGCGACACGCTGTTCATCGGCGACGTCGGCAGGCCGGACTTGATGGCGTCGGCCGGCATGTCGGCGCCCGAGCTCGCCGGCATGATGTACGACTCGCTGCACGGGAAGCTCATGAAGCTCCCCGACGAAACGCTCGTGTATCCGGCGCACGGCGCGGGCTCGTCCTGCGGCAAGAATCTCTCGAAGGAGACGGTCTCGACGATCGGAGCGCAGCGCGCGAGCAACTACGCGCTCCAACCGATGAGCAAGGCCGCGTTCGTGGCGATGGCGACGTCGAACCTGCCCGCGGCGCCGGCGTACTTCTCGCACGACGCGAACGAGAACCGCCGGCAGCACGGAACGCTCGCGGAGAACCTGGAACGCGCGCTCGAGCCGCTGACCCTCGCGCGAACCCTCGAGCTGCAGAAGAGCGGCGCGATCGTCCTCGACGTGCGCGATCCGGCCGAGTTCGAGCCCGAGCACCTCGCCGGCAGCGTGAACATCGGTCTCGGCGGCCGTTTCGCGTCCTGGGCGGGATCCCTGCTCGATCCGCGCGCGCACATCGTGCTGATTGCCGCGCGCGGAAAGGAGCGCGAGGCCGCGACGCGCCTCGCACGCGTCGGCTTCGACGGCGTCGTCGGATTCCTCGAAGGAGGATTCGATGCAGTGCGCACGAGACCTGATCTCATCCGGTGCATCGAACGCTGGAGCCCGGAGAAGCTCGCCGAGCGCCTCGACGCGCACGAGCCCCCGCTCGTCCTCGACGTGCGCAACCCGGGCGAGTGGGACGAAGTGCGGATCGAAGGGAGTCTCCTGATCCCGCTCGACAAGCTCGAAGGCCGGCTGCGCAGCCTCCCGCGCGACCGGAAGATCGCGATCCACTGCGCGAGCGGCTACCGATCGTCGATCGCCGCGAGCCTGATCGAGCGCGCCGGGATCGACGGCCTCGCCGACCTGATCGGCGGGATCCAAGCCTGGCAAGGCGCCGGCCGCCCGACGGAGTGCGGAGCGTGAACACGCCGAGCGAGCTCGCCGCGTACCTCGCGCGGACGCTCGCCTCCGAGATCGTGAGCCTGCGCGCGATCCCGGACGGCCCTGCGACGGCGAGATCGAACCGGAGATCCGGCGACGGCTGGTCGCAGCGCGAGGAGCTCGGCCACCTGATCGACTCGGCCGTGAACAACCACGCACGGTTCGTGCGCGCGGTGCTCGAACCCGTGTACGAAGGCCCCGGCTACGAGCAAGCCGGCTGGGTCGAGGTGCACCGCTACCGCGAGATCCCGTGGACGGAAGTGGTCGACGCATGGCACGCGCACAATCGGATCCTGGTGCCGATGATCACCGCGATCCCGCAAGCAAAGCTCGCGACGCCGTGCCGCGTCGGCGGCGGCGCACCCGTGACGCTCGCGTTCCTGATCGACGACTACGTGCTGCACATGAAGCACCACATCGACCAGGTGCTGCAACGCAGCGTCGTGACGAAGTATCCGCGCGCCTGATCGTCACGGGACCATCGCGAATCGATCGGTGCCCGCGGTAGTTCCAAGCTAGAAGCCGTACACGACAGTGAGAGCCGCCTGCGTGTAGTCTCCAAATGTGTGGATACCGAACAGATTGAGCTCGTTCCCCAAGACTCCGCGCAGGTCGATGCCCCACTGGAGATGATCGATCACGTCGAACAGCACTCCAACATGCGCATAGGCACCGCACCCCAAGTCCTCTTCCGTGGACGAAGAGCTGGTTCCTTCCTGGTGCGCGCGGATCGAGTAGCACGCGATTCCAGCTCCGACGTAGGGATGGCAGAAGCCACCCCCTGACAACGGCGCCCACAATCCGAAGTACACCTCGTCGGTACGAGAGCGAAAATCGAAGGTTCCTTGGCCAGGAATCGACTCGTCGTTGTTCGATCCCTTTCTGTAGTTGTAGCCCATCTCCGCGCCGATCGAGTACGACTCGGGATCGATGGCTCGCAGGCAGATTCCCATGACGTTCTCGTCCTCGACGGGAAACGGGTCGTCGCTCTGAAGAGTGCTCTGGCCCACGAACACGGCCACGCTGGCCTCCCCTCGGTGTTCCGTTCCTCTCTGCGCAATCTGCGGAGACGACACCGTCGCGCATCCGACGAGTGTCGTCACCAACAGCAACAAGCAACCCGATTGGCTCACTTCGTCATCAGTCGCTTCTCGAGCCACGCACCGAGCGCGTCGAGGAACCCAGGGTCGATCGGCCGGCTCTTCCAGTAGTCCTGGAGCTCCGACGTCTCGCCCGGCGACTTCTTGAACAGGTGGTCGAGCCCCGCGAACACCTTCAGCTCGTGATCGGGGTTCTTCGCCTCCTTCAGCGCCGCCTCGAGCGCCGCCGCGTCCTTCTCGGGTGACACCTGGAAGTCCGTCGCGCCCTGCAAGATCAGCACGGGACACTTCACCTCCTTGATCGTCGCGATCGGATCGCGCTTCGCGTGCGACTGGAACCACTTCCGGCTCGCGATCGCGGTCATCTCCTCCTCCGAAGCCTTGCTCGCGTCGATCGCCTCGTCGCTCGCGAGCCTCGCCAGGAACGCCCGCACGCCCGCCATCTGCTTCTCGATGTCGTCCTTCGCGAGCCCCTGCTTCGTCAGCGCGAGTCGATTCTGATCCGCGACGATCTCGAGGATCGAGCGGCCCGGCGCGGCCAGCAGCACGATCGCGGCGATCCCGCGGTCCTCGGCGGCGAGGATCGGTGCCGTCTCGCCGCCTTCGCTGTGCCCGATCACCGCGATCCGCTTCGGGTCGACGTCCTCGCGCTTCTCCAGGAACTGCACGCACGCGCGCGCGTCGGCGATCAAGTCGACAAAGCTCGCGTCGGGCGCCATCGCCGAGCTCCCGCCCGTCCCGCGGTCGTCGACGCGCAGGACGAGGAAACCTTTCTCCGTCAATCGATCGAGGATCTCGTGCGTCCCGAGATCAATCCCGCTCGAGTAACCGTTGCGATCCTGCGGGCCGGAGCCGCTGACGAAGAACACCGCGGGGAACGGTCCCTTCGCGCCCTTCTTCTTCGTGATCGTTCCCGCGATCGTCGCGTCGTCGTGCCGGATCTCGACGTTCTCCGCGTCGAACGCCGGGTTCGGCTTCGCGACGTCGGGCGGAACGATCGTGATCGGATCGACGTGCTCGCTCGAGCGGCGGATGACGAGCTTCGCGGCGGCGACGTCGACCTCGGCGAGGCGCCCGTCGGCCATGCGGAGGGTTTCGCCGAGCGAATCGTCGTAGCCGTCGGGCTTCGCCTTGAGCGTGTACACGAAGCTCTGCAGCGACGTGCCCGAGAACATCTTCACGGTCGCGTCCTTGCCGGTCGGCTGCAGCAGCGCCGCGAGCTCGATGTGCGACACGTAGTTGTTCGCGAGCAGGAGGGCCTCGGGATCGATGTCGACCGTGATGTCGCGCGCCGAAGGTCCCTGGACGACGTGCGCCGCTCCCTTCTTGTCCGCGACCGCGAGCTCGACGCGCGCGTAGCTCACGCCGGTGAGCGCCTGCTGCACGAAACGGATCGGATGTCCGGCGTCGTCGGTCCAGAGATCGCCCGTCGAGAGCGCCTCGATCCCGCCGGGTCCGCCGGTGTTCAGCCGGTAGCCGCCCTGGAAGTGGTGCGCGCGCACTCCGGCGAGGTCGTCCATGCCGACGTACTTCGACGCGTGGTGGCCGATCGGTTTGCCGTCGACCTCGAACACCCAGACGGACTCCTCGCCGGGCTTGTAGATCTTCGCGATCGAAGGCGCTTGCGCTGCAGGGCTCGGCGCCTGCGCGAGCGCGAGGATCAGGAGGGCGAGCACGAAGGGATTCCGGTGTTCACGGCACGAAGGCTACCGAAAATCCGTTCGTCGTGTTGAACGTCGCGCCGCACGGTCCGGTCGGATCGCGGTAGTAGCACTGGAAGTTCCACGTCTGTCCGGCCTGGATGTGGCTCGACGCGGGGAAGTGCGCCTGCGCGTACGCGACGATGCCCGGACCGAGATCGATCACGCCCGCCGCGCCGGAGTTGCCGGCGCTGAAGCGCTTCAACCCGCTCGCTCCGCCCGCGATGACGCGCAAGCCGTTGCCGGCGATCGCGAGCTGCTGCGCGGGCCCCATGAAGTAGAGCCCGAGCTTCTGCGTCGGGAGCTGCGTCGCGTGCAACGCGAGGTCGTCGGCGGCGACGCTGCTCGTGCCGCTGCCGTAGAGGAACGTGCCCGTCCCCGCCTGGCTCGTGCAGCCGCCCGATTCGTACGGGTTCGAGCACGGCGCGACGGGAGCGTCGCAGAATCCGTACGACGTCGCGACGAGACCTCCGCCGACCGGCGCGCTGATCGTCGCGCGCCAGATCTGGCTCACGTACCCCGCGGCGAAGACGTTGACGGTGTTCGCGTCGACGCGGACCCACTGAAGGTCGTTGATCTCGTTGCCGACGTTCTGCTCGAGGTTCCAGCTCGAGCCGCCGTCGATCGTGCCCCAGATGCCGCCGACGCCCGAGAAGACGTTGCCGCCCGCGGCCCACGCGCGCTGCGTGTCGAACGTGAGCAGCGCGCGGATCGGGTATGCGGTCGAGAGAACCGGCGAGGCGGTGAAGTCGTGAGCGGCGTTCGAGGTCTTGTACACCCACCCCGCGACGGTCGGCGAGATCGAGCCGCCGCCCGTGAAGCCGATGCCGTTCTGGTGGATCGAGTTCGGCCCGTCGAAGATCGCGGTCGTGCCCGAGTAGTTGCTCCACGTCGACGTCGCGTCGGGCGAGAACTCGAAGTCGTATCCCGACATCCACACGCGGGCGTCGTCGAGGAACGTGAAGGTGCCGATGTACCAGTTCGGCGACGGCTGCGTGAACGTCCAGTCGGCCGGCGTGCGGCCGCCGCTAGTCGTGTGATCGACGCCGCCCGACCACGAGTTCTCGACGATGCCGCGGTTCAGGTCGAGGAAGCGAACGCGGTCGAGCCAGCGCACTCCCGCGCCCGCGGGAAGGATGACGTCCGCGCTCCAGTGCGCGCCGCCGTCGTCGCTCCAGCGCA
>Ga0070688_100001175_pt1 | contig 13034 bp, 11 predicted proteins | sample KBSS13HmetaG_FD_64679 | JGI IMG/M metagenome (GOLD analysis project Ga0070688, IMG submission 64679) | Switchgrass rhizosphere microbial communities from Kellogg Biological Station, Michigan, USA - KBS S1-3H metaG | ecosystem: Host-associated > Plants > Roots > Rhizosphere ...
TCGTTGCCGTGGATCGCGGTCTTGACGAGCGGCGAGCAGGCGATCGCATCGCCGACGCCATGCGCCTGGCGCTCGGTGTCGCCGCCGGTGATGCGCAGCTCCACGAGGCGCGTGGCGCCCTCGCCATCGCGTGCGATCTGGCGTGCCAGCGACGCGCACACATCGGTGAGCGCCGCCGTGAACGCCGGCTCGGCGGCATCGTCGACGACGGCGCCCGAGGCTCCCGACGCGAGCACGAGCACGGTGTCGTTGGTGCTCATGTCGCCGTCCACGCTGATGCGGTTGAAGCTCCGCTCGACGGCCGAGCGCAGGCACCGGTCCAAACGCGCCGGCTCGAGACGCGCGTCGGTGGTGATCACCGAGAGCATCGTCGCCATGTTCGGATGGATCATGCCCGCGCCCTTGGCGAACCCGGCGATCGTCACGCGGCCGCCGGGCAGCGATAGCGGCCAGAACGCCAGCTTCTTGCGCGTGTCGGTGGTCATGATCGCGCGTACGGCGTCGTCCGCCGTGCGCAGCGCGGCGTGCGAACGCAGCGTCGCCACGCCGCGCTCGAGCTTCTCCATGTCGAGGAACTTGCCGATGACGCCGGTCGAGAGCACGAACAGCTCCTCGGGCTTCGCACCGATCGCATCGGCGCCCAGCTCGCGCATGCGGCGCGCGTCGGCGATCCCACGCTCGCCGGTCACCGCGTTCGCGCAGCCGGAGTTGTAGAGCACGCCGCGCACGCGGCCCGCCGCGGCCGCGAGCGTGTCGAGGCAGACGTGGACCGGTGCCGCCAGCACGCGGTTCGTGGTGAACACGCCGGCGGCGCTGCACGGGCCGTCGCTCCACACCATCCCGAGGTCGAGGTTGCCGCTCGGCTTCAGGCCGCAGGCGGTGGCGGCGCTGCGAAAGCCGGCAGCGAGCGCGAAATCACTCGATGTCGCGTCGAGCGTGTGCGAAGGCGTGACGGTCATGACGGCGCTTCCCTCCAAGACGAGCGTGAACGCGGAGGTTAGCGGCTGGCCGTCTCGCGCGCCACGGATGCGGGGGCGGCGCAACTGCTTGCCGCGGCTTTCGGGCGCATGGCATCCTCGCGCGCCGTATCCCCCCTACGCAGGAGCGTCGTGGACGATCGCGCCCGCTTCGAGGAGTTCGCTCGGCTGGCCACCGAGCAGCGCAATCCGCGGACGATGGACCTCGACACGCTCGAGGTCCCGGATCTGCTCGCCCGGATCAGCGCCGAAGACCGCACCGTGCCGGACGCGGTGGCGAAGGAACTGCCCTACATCGCCCGCGCCGTGGACTTCGTCGTCGCCTCGTTCAAGGCCGGCGGGCGCCTGGTCTACGTGGGCGCCGGCACGAGCGGCAGGCTCGGGGTGCTCGACGCTTCCGAGTGCCCGCCCACCTTCGGCTCCGACCCGGACATGGTGGTGGGCGTGATCGCCGGTGGCTACACGGCGGTCGTGCGCGCCGTGGAGGGCGCCGAAGACCGCGCCGACCACGGCGCCCAGGCCATGGACGATCTCGAGGTCGGCGCCGAGGACACCGTGGTGGGGCTCGCCGCGAGCCGCCGCACGCCGTACGTGGTGAGCGCGATCGCGCGCGCCCGCTCGCTCGGCGCGCGCACGGTGTACGTCACCTGCACGCCGCGCGAGGAGTTCACGCTCGACGTGGACGTGGCCATCTGTCCGGTCGTGGGCCCCGAGGTGTTGATGGGCAGCACGCGGATGAAGGCGGGGACGGCGCAGAAGCTCGTCTGCAACATGCTCTCCACGTCCGCGTTCATCCGCGTCGGCAAGGCGTACGAGAACATGATGGTGGACCTGATGGCGAACAGCCAGAAGCTGGTGGAGCGAGGCCGGCGGACGGTGATGACCGCCACGGGGTGCGACTACCAGGAGGCGGCGCACGCCATCGACGCGGCGGGCAAGAGCGTGAAGACCGCGATCGTGATGGTGAAGCGCAAGTGCTCGCGCGCCGAGGCCGAGCGCAGGCTCGCGGACGCGGGCGGCTTCGTGCGCGCCGCGCTGGGAGAATCCCCCGCGTGAGACGCGGCGGGGCGCGCGGCGCCTCGATCCTCGTCGTGCTCGCGCTCGCACTCTCGTGCGGACGGCGGACCTCCACGCATCCGGTGGAAGTGACGTTCTGGCAGACGTGGCCGGTGGAGGCGATCGCGCCGCTGGCGCAGCGCTTCGAGGACGCGAACCCCGGCGTGCACATCGTCATCACCCGGCTCCCGAGGGAAGGCGCCACCGACACGCTCGCGCTCGCCGCGCAGTCGGGGCGGCCGCCCGACCTGGTGGAGCTCACGCCGGAGCAGACGGCGGACTTCATCGACCAGGGCCTGCTCTCCGACTGGAGCGCCGGCGTGGCGGATCTCAAGCCCGACGTGCGTGGCTGGGAGCTCTGCAGCCTGGGCGACGCCATGTATGGCCTGCCCTGGCTCCTGAGGACCCGTGTGCTGCTGTGGAACCGCGCGCTCTTCGCGCGCGCCAAGCTCGACACCACGCGCGCGCCGGGGACGTGGGACGAGCTGAGGGACGCCGCCGCGCGCATCGAGAAGCTGGGAGGCGGCGTGCACGGCTTCGGGCTCACCGACGCGCCCGGCGAGCGCTTCGCCTCGTTCATGACGTTCGCGTGGGGGAACGGCGGCGAGCTGCTCTCGGCCCGTCTCGACTCCTGCCGCATCGATTCGCCGGAGAACGCCGAGGCGCTCGAGTTCCTCCTCTCGCTGGCCCCGGTGAGCCTGGTCGCGGGGCGCGACTCGCTGGCGAGCGAGTTCGAGCGCGGCCGGCTGGGGCTCTGGATCGCGGACGCCGGCTACGCCGTGGAGGCGCGCCGGCGCGACCCGAGCCTGCCGCTCGGCGCGGCGTTGGTTCCGAGCCCCGCCGAGGACCACGGCACGCACGCCAGCACCGGCACGGGAACGGTGCTCGCGAGCTTCACGCGCTCGCGCCGCAAGGAGGACGCGTTGCGTTTCGCGCGCTACCTGGGCGAGCGCCAGAACACGCTGGCGCTCGCGGCCGCGCTCCAGACCGTGTTCCCACCGCATCCGGGCGTGGAGGAGGCTCCCGAGTACCGGGACCGGCCGGAGGCGAGGTTGATCCTCCGGCAACTCGAGACGGCGCACTTCGAGCCGCTGCTCCGCGACCGCAACCTGATGCTGGGCGCGGTGGATTCGCTGGTCGGCGACGCGCTCGCGCACCGGCGGTCGGCGCGCGCCACGGTGGGGCTCGCCGACAGCCTCATCCGCAAGCTCGGCGTGACGCGGTAGGCTATGGGCGTCCCGAGACCCGTCCCCCTTTCCCCGAGGTGACCCGATCGTGAGCCGCGACGCCCTCTCGTCCCTGCGCGATTACCGAACGAAGCCCGAGCGACTGATCGTCGGGCTCATGACCGGCACGTCGGCGGACGCCGTCGATGCCGTGCTCGTGCGCCTGAAGGGCGACGGCCTCGCCGCGACGCACGAGGTGCTCGCCGAGCGCGAGCTGCCGCTCGACGACGAGTTGCGCGCCGAGGTGCTCGCGGTCGCGGCGGCGAAGACGGTCGAGCCCGAGCGGCTGATGCGGCTCGACACGCGGCTGGCCGAGGTCTACGCCGAGGCGGTGCGCGCGATCGCGGAAGAGGCGAGCGTGAAGCTCACGGCGATCTGCGCCATCGGCTCGCACGGCCAGACCGTGCGCCACATCCCGCGCGCCGGCACGGCGCGCGCGCTCACGCTCCAGCTCGGCTCGCCGCACACGCTCGCCGAGCGCACCGGGATCACCGTGGTCAGCGACTTCCGCAAGCGCGACACCGCTGCCGGCGGTGAGGGCGCACCGCTGGTGCCGATCGCGGACTGGTGGCTCTTCCACTCGGACAAGGAATCGCGCGTGCTCCTGAACCTGGGCGGCATGGCGAACGTGACCTGGCTGAAGAAGGGCGGCGCGCTCTCGGACGTGGTCGCGTTCGATACCGGGCCCGGGAACGCGGTGCTCGACGGGCTGGTGCGCGCGGGCACGCGCGGGCTCGCCCAGCGCGACGACGCGGGCGGCCTGGCCGCCTCGGGGCGCGCGCATGAGGGCCTGCTCGAGGAGCTGCTCGCCGATCCGTTCTTCTCGCTCCCGCCGCCGCGCTCGACCGGCCGCGAGCGCTTCGGCGACGGCTACGCCGAGCGCCTGGCCGAGCTGGGCGAGGGCATGGGGCTCACGCTCGAGGACACGCTCGCGACCGCGGTGGAGCTGACCGCCGCGTCGATCGAGCAGGCGCTGCGCGAGCACCTGGCGCCGCGCGGCAAGGTGGACGCGGTCTACGCGAGCGGCGGCGGCGTGCGGAACGTCACGCTCATGCTGGCGCTGCGCCGCAGGCTCGACGGCATCCGGCTCGAACGGTTGGACGAGCTGGGAGTCTCCGCCGGCATCAAGGAAGCGCTCGCGTTCGCGTTCCTCGCGCACCTCACGCTGTGCGGGGAGGCGGGGAACGTGCCGGGAGCGACTGGCGCGAGGCACGCGGTGGTGCTCGGAAGCATCACGCCGGGACACTAGGAAGGGAGTGACATGAGCTGCACCTCACGGATGAGAGCGATGCGCCCGATCATCGCCTGCACCTTCGTGCTCGCGTTCGCCGGCTGCGGGCCACTGCCCAACGCGAAGTCTCCCGCGCCGCCACCACAGGCCGAGCCGGCACCCACGGCCGCCGCGCCCGCCCCGAGCGAGCCGGTGCCCGTGCCCGCGGTGCCTCCGGCACCGATCGCGCTCGACGGTGAGCCGTCGCTCGACATCGGCCTCGCCTGGGGGCTCGAATCCGCGCGCGCGGGGTTCGACGGCACGCAGCCGCTCGAGGTGCAGTCGGTGGATCGACCGGGCACGCACTCCACGGCGGGCCCCGTGGAGTTCAGGATCTCCGGCAACCAGCTCTTGGTCACGCCCGGCGACAAGCCGCGCGCGGTGCCGCTGCTCGTGCTCCACGCCGGCGATACGCTGTGGGTGGGGCCGCCGGGCTGGGCGAGCGCCGACGCGGCACGGATCACCTGGAACGGCTCTCACTGGCGCGGACGCCTCAAGTTGTTCATGAACCAGAACGGCAAGCTCACCGTAGCCACGCGCGTGACGCTCGAGCGCTACCTGATGGGCGTGGTCCCGGGCGAGATCGGGGCGCTCTCCGATTCGCTGCTCGAGGCGGGACGCGCGCAGGCCGTGGCGGCGCGGAGCTACACGCTGTTCTACCTCGGCCGGCGCGGCGACCAGGGCTTCGACCTCTACGCCACCGTCGAAGACCAGGTCTACGGCGCCTCGGAGTCCGAGCGCCCGCTCGCCACGCGCTGCGTCGAGAGCACGCGCGGGCTGGTGGGGCTCTCGCACGGCGCGCCGATCCGGGCCAACTATTGCTCCACCTGTGGAGGCATCACGGCCGAGGCGTGGGAGGCCTGGCCGACGGGGGGCTACGACTACCTGACGAGCCACGCGGACTCGGGCGCCAGGGGCGACCACTGCGCGCTCTCCTCGCAGTTCCGCTGGCGCGAGGAGTGGACGCCGCGCGAGTTCGCCGCGAACCTGGAGAAGTACGGGCCGCAGTTCGGCGTGCCGCTGCCGGCGGGCGGCGTGGGCGAGGTGCGCGACGTGCGCGTGGCCGAGCGCTCGATCTCGGGACGCGTGTGGCGGCTCGAGGTCGTGACCTCGACCGGGATCGTGACCATCCCCGCCTACTCGCTGCGGCAGGTGCTGCGGCGTGGCGGCAACCCGGGATCGATCCTGCGCTCGAACCTGTTCAAGATCGGGGTCAGGCGAGACGGCACCAGCATGAAGCCCCTGGCGATCGTCGCGAGCGGCGCCGGCTCGGGCCATGGCGTGGGGCTCTGCCAGACCGGCGCGCTCGGCATGGCGCGAACGGGCGCGAGCGGCGAGGACATCCTCGCTCACTATTACCCCGGCGCAAGGCTCCAGCGGCTCTACTGATCGCGGCGCGGGCGCGGACGCGGAAGGCCCCGCCCAACCCTGGGCGGGGCCCCGCTCACACGCCGTCGGTCCCCCGACGAACGGCGGTGATCCTTCGTCAGCGGACGATCGCCAGCTTGCGCACCAGCCGCTCGCCGCCCGCCTCGAGCCGGTAGATGTAGGCACCGGCCGGCAACGCGCGTCCGACCGCGTCCGTCCCGGACCAGGCGACCGAGTGCTCGCCCGCGGGCCACAGGCCACCGGCGAGTCGCGCCACCTCGCGCCCGGCGATGTCGTACACGGCGAGCGTGACGTCCATCGCCTCGGGGAGCGTGAAGCCGATCCGCGTACCGTTGACGCTGGGGTTCGGTACCGCCCCGGTGAGTTGCACGCGCGTCTCGGCCGGTACGCCATCACCCATGGCCCCGGCCCGCAACGCCACGCCCGTCGGCAACGAGGCGATCGTCATCGGCCGCATCATCTCGTTGTCCTCGTGGTCGACGATGTGGCAGTGCCACACGTAACCGGGGCCTCCGGGGAAACCGAAGCCGTCATTGGCGACGCCCATCGCGGCGGTCGGATCGAACGGATAGAGGTTCTGCCCCGGCACGACGGCGTGCCCGAGCCGCTCGGTCGCGTTCTGCGGCGCCACGCGAACCAGCACGCGCGTCACCTCGCCCGGGTTCATCCGGAACGTATCCTTCCAGCCGGTCTCGTTCGCGTCCGGCAGGAAGACCGGGCCGGTCCGGTACGGAGCGACGTCCGGGTTGCCGCCCAGCTTGTGGCCGGTCGTGGCATTCAGCGTGTTGTAGGCGAGCGGCGGGCCGTCCCCGGGAGCCGGAGCGCCATAGACCTTGACGTACTTCGAGGTCTTGAACGCCTGGCGATCGAGGAGCTGGAACTGGAACAGGTGGAGGTGGATCGGGTGGGTATCGGCGGTGAGGTTGATGATCTCCCACACCTCGGTCGACCCGACCACCGGCGTCTCGCTCACATCGGCGTCCCACATCGCGTTGTTGACGAAAATGTTGAGCGGTCCGCCCGCGCCCTGGTTCTCGTTGAGTGTGAGTGCGCGCGTCACCGCCGGAACCGCGGGACGCTCGATCGGCAGCACGCGGAGCGCCGTCGTGGTGGCGGGGTCCAGGCTCCTGTCCCTGCCGCCCGTGATCGTCGTGCCGACGCGGATCTGCAGGATCGTACCCGTGGTCTTGGGATCGGCCGGCGCGCCCATCGGGAACGGGGCCTTGGCGCTGTTCTCGAGCGTCAACGTCTTCCCCTTCCACGCCGAGAAGTCGACGATGATGTCGCAGCGCTCGCCGGGCGCCATGAGAAGGTGCAGCGGGTTGGAGCGCTTCGGGTCCTGCAGCTGCACCGGGGCGTCGAGCAGGCCGCCGTCCGAGCCGATCTGCCAGAAGCCCGGACCCGCCCCGCCCTTGTTGTCCACGAGTTGAAGGTCGTAGAAGCGGGCGTTCGAGCCATCGACGATGCGGAAGCGGTAGCGCCTCGGCTCCACCTCGAGATACGGCCACGTCTTGCCGTTCACCATGATGACGTTGCCGAAGAACTCCGGGATCCAGAACGGGTGGATCGTCGGGTTCAACCCGGCGGCAGGCCAGTAGAGCTGGCCGTTCGTGTCGAACATGCGGTCCTGGATGAGGATCTCGCGCTCGTACGGATTGCCGTATTGGTCCGCGGCGGCATCACTGGAGCCTCCGGGCAGGTTCGCCGGCTCGCGCCCGGGATCGCGCAGGAGGTAGAAGCCAGCGAGACCGGAGTAGAGGTTCGTCCGCGTCGCGCCGAGTGCATGGTCGTGGTAGAAGAGCGCCGTGGCCTCCTGGCCGTTGGGATACGTGTAGCGGTCGGTGACGAAGCCCGGGCCGCGGTGGACCTTGCCGGGCGTCCACCAGGCGTCGGGTCCGCCATCGAACGCGGACGGCACCTCGCCGCCGTGCAGATGTGCCACGGCCGGCACCGGGCCGGCGTAGGGCGTCATCGCGCCCTGCTGACCGAGCGGGTCGGCCCAGTGGAGCGTCTGGTCCACCGCGATCAGGCTCTGGAGCACGGGGTTCGCGCCGCCGGGGCCCTGGATCGCGTTCACGTAGTGGATGAACGCGGGCACGCCCCGGCGCGCAACGAGCGTCGGGCCGGGGAACGTCTGCGGATATCCGGCTGCCTTGTAGCACCAGAGGTAGGAGCCCGCATTCCACGGTGCCGCGAGCGGCGCGTACGTGGAGGCCGGTAGGAGCTTCTGCTGGAACTCGTGCAGCGAGATCTCCAGCGGCGCTGCCTTCGTCGTGCCGGTCACCGGCACGCGCAGTGGCATGGGCATGGGATCGACGAACTTCGTGATACTGAGCGGATCCAGCGGGATCGGCTGTGCGGCGATCCGGGCGGGGGCCCCGAGCAGCGACAGCGCGACGAGAGAAGCGATCCCGAGAGCGGCCGTGACCCGTTCGTTCCCGCAGTGCGCGGAGGCGTGAGGCTTCATACCAACCTCGGTTCTGCGGGCCGTCGAGGCCCGCGGCGTGGGGATGGAGTCGGGCGGCGCTCCGTCGCGTGAGCCGAGGCGGCCCGAGAAGACCTGAGGATGGGATGTCCATTGGTCTCCAGCCCCAACGTAGGCCGTTCGGAGCAGCGAAAACCACGGCCCCGGTGGACCATCGGAGATGCTCCGAAAAGCGCATTGCCGCGACCGCCGCGGCGCCGGACCCGAACCGTTGACACCTCAGGGGTCGGCGGCTATTGTGCCGCGTTCCATGGCGTTCCGGCTGCACATCCGCCGGGATTCGAGGGGTGCGGGGTTGTAGTTCAGTTGGTTAGAACGCCTGCCTGTCACGCAGGAGGTCGCGGGTTCGAGTCCCGTCAACCCCGCCATTCGCCCGGCCCGGCCTGGCGAGCGGTCCGAGTGCTCGCCGCCGGCGCGTGCGCGCCACGGGAGCGCAGGGCGCGCACGGCGAAGACGCGACGGACGCAGCGGCGTTTTCCGCTCGCCTCGGCTCGCGTCCTCGCCGATACGAGCGCTGAGCGCGGCCGTTGTGAGCGCTTCGTGAACTGCGCGAACCACGGCGCCGAGATGAAGGCGACACCGTGGTTTCCGAGGCGGCGCCCGAGGCGCCGGAACCGGGTTCATTTTCCATTGACCGCCGGGGGGCGGTTCGTATACTGCGCGTGCTTTCCGGCCAGAAGCGCTGGCCACGCAACACGAAGCGCCTCGGCGGATCACGCATCCAAGCAGTCGCGCGGGAGGGCGCGCCGGGTCGCTCCAGCCGAAGAGGGGTGGACATGAAGCGGAAGAAGGGCGACGACGAAGAATTCGACGTCTTCGGCGACGAGGACGTCGAGGCGATCGGTGACGACGAGCTCGAAGACGACGAGGAGTTCGACGAGGACGACCTCGACGACGACGAGTTCAGCGAAGACGACGACGACTTCGACGACGACTTCGTCGAGGACGACGATCTTCAGGTGAACGAGGACGATCTCGAGGAGTTCGGGAACGACTCCGAGAGGTGACGCACCCTGGCGATCGGAACCGATCCACACCGCCGCGCGGCGCGCGGGACTCCCGGAGGTGGCTGACGAGATGACCGGATTCGGCCCTCACCTCATGGTCGATGGGTACGGGTGCGACAAGGACAAGCTGACGGATCTGAACCTCATCTACCGGATCCTCGAAGAGCTTCCCGCACGCATCGGCATGACGAAGATCATGCCGCCCTACGTGTTCAAGTACAGTGGCCTGAAACCCGAGGACTGGGGCCTGTCCGGGTTCGTCCTGATCGCCGAGAGCCACATCAGCATCCACACCTTCCCGGACAAGAACTACGTCTCGGTCGACATCTTCTCCTGCAAGGCGTTCGACACCGACTTCGCCGGGGACTACCTGCAGCGGACGTTCGGGATGACGAAGGCCGAGTGCAACATCCTCGACCGCGGCACGGAGTTCCCGAAGGACATCACCGGCGCCGCCGCCGAGGTGCGCACCCAGCGCCGGCGCGTCGGCCGTCCGGCCGTCCGCACCGCCTGACCCCTCGAGTCGCCCGAGCGAGGGCTTGCCAAAGCCGGCCCCGGCCCGAACGGCCGGGGTCTTGTGCTTTCTCGGCGCCGGCGGCAATCTGCCGGGCCCTTTCACCACTGGAGCCGCCATGAGCCCGACCCCCGCGTGGGGACTTCCGTCCAACTTCGCCGGCCTCGAGCCGGAGTTCTCGTCGTTCGAGACGAGCCGCGTGGCCGTGCTGCCCGTGCCCTACGACTTCAGCACCTCCTACCAGGGCGGCACGCGCTGGGGCCCGCAGGCGATCGTGGCGGCGTCGCGCAACATGGAGACCTGGGACGAGGAGCTGGGGGCCACGTACCAGGCGGGCATCCACACGCTGCACGAGCTGGAGTCCACCGCGCTCGGGCCCGGTGAGATGGCGAAGCGAGTCGAGGTGGCGTTCGACTGGATCCTCGGCGCCGGCAAGCTCCCGGTGATGCTGGGCGGCGAGCACAGCATCACGGCCGGTGCCGTGCGCGCGGCGAAGAAGCGCTACCCGAAGCTCTCCGTGCTCCAGCTCGATGCCCACGCCGACATGCGCGACACCTACCTCGACTCGCCCGACTCGCACGCCTGCGTGATGCGCCGCATCCGCGAGCTCTGCCCCGCGGCATCCGTGGGCATCCGCTCGATGTCGGAGGAAGAGGCTGCGCACCTGAAGGCCCATCCGGCGCCGATCTGGAGCGTGCGCACGTTCCGCGCGCTCGAGGGCGACTGGAAGCCCGTCCTCGACGCGCTCACGGACGACGTGTTCATCACCTTCGACCTGGACGGGCTCGACCCCGCGCACCTGCCGGGCACCGGCACGCCCGAGCCGGGCGGGCTCGAGTGGTACGAGACCAACGACCTGATCGCGGCCGTGGCGGCGAAGAAGCGCATCGTCGGCTTCGACGTGGTGGAGCTGGCGCCGCTCCCGGGGAACGTGGCATCCGACTTCCTCGCCGCGCGCGTCACCTACCGGATGATCGGCCACATGCTGAAGAGCCAGCGGTGACGACCGCGACCGGCACGGCGAAACTCGTGTTGAAGAAGGGTGAAGACCGCCGGGTGCGCGGCGGCCACCCGTGGATCTTCTCCAACGAGGTCGAGTCCTGGCAGGGCGAGGTGGTGGACGGCGGCATGGTGGACGTGACCGACCATCGTGGCGCGTTCCTCGGTCGCGCCTACGTGAACCGCCACAGCCTCATCACCGCGCGGCTCCTGACGCGCGGCCGCGACGAGATCGACACCGCGTTCTTCGTCAAGCGCCTGGAGCGCGCGAAGCGGCTGCGCGATGCGGTCTACCCGAGCGAGCCCGCCGTGCGCCTCGTCTACGGCGAGTCGGACCAGCTCCCGGGGCTGGTCGTGGATCGCTACGGCGACTGGCTCGCGGTCCAGGTCTTGACCCTCGGCATGGAGCGGCGGCTGGTGGAGTTGCGCGCGGCCCTCGAGCAGGTGTTCGCGCCGCGCGGTGCCGCGCTCGTGGCCGACTCGCCGCTCCGCATGCTCGAGGGGCTCGACCAGCGCCGCGAAGCCTGGTGGGGGGACGTTCCCGAGCGCGTCGCGGTGAAGGTCGGCGGCTTCGAGGTGCGGGCCGACCTGCTCCACGGTCAGAAGACGGGGCTGTTCCTGGACCAGCGCGAGAACCGGAAACGCGCCGAGGCCCGCGCACAGGGCCGCACCGCGCTGGACGTGTTCTGCTACCAGGGCGAGTGGGCGATGCACCTGGCGCGAGGCGGCGCCGAGAGCGTGCTCGCCGTGGATTCGTCCGAGCCGGCGCTGACGTTGGCGCGCGAGAACGTGGAGCGGAACGGGCTCGCGGAGAAGATCCAGTTCCTGCGCATGGACGCGTTCGACGCGCTGCGGAGGCTGGAGCGCGAGGGGAAGCGGTTCGGGCTCGTGGTGCTGGACCCGCCCGCACTCATCAAGTCACGCCGCGCGATCGCGGCGGGCGCGCGTGCCTACCGCGAGCACAACCGCCTGGCGATGAGCCTGCTCGAGGAGGACGGCATCCTCGTCACCTGCTCGTGCAGCCACCACCTGGACGACGACCTCTTCCGCCAGGTGCTGCTCGAGTCGGCGCGAGCCGCGCGGCGGCCGATGCGCGTCCTCGACTGGGCCGGCGAGGCCGCCGATCACCCGCGCCTCCTCGCGGTCCCCGAGACGCACTACTTGAAGTGCGCGGTGCTGCAGGCACTGTAGCCTCCAGCACTGCAAGCCAGCGGTCGATCGCGGCCGACGGACCTCCGCAAGCGAGTGGGTGAGCGACGGCGGCGTCAGGACTGGGACGCATCGCGCTTCTGTTCGGAGACCATGACGCGCAGGGCGACGTAGCCGAACAGGAGCACGGAGCCGTAGAGCGCGGCCACGGCGAAGGCGCGCGGGTGTTCCCAGGGTTCGACGATCCGCGCGAGGATCGCGCGGAACACGCCCTCCGGCTTGGTCAGCACATCCCAGCTGTTGTAGCGCCCCATCCTGCCCAGCTCGATGCCGAACCCCGCGCCGAACGACGCGACCGCGACCACGGCCCAGCCCGTCCAGCGGCCGAAGTGACGGCTCGCCACGTGCTGGACATCGCCGAACGATGAGAACGCGGCGAGCACGCCGGCGCCGGCGAACGCAGCGAAGAGGCCGATGTCGAACCAGTACGGCACCGGCGGCCGTGGCTCCAGGTGGACCAGGTCGGTGATGAGATAGGGCGCGTTCGGCAGGAACATCAGCCACACCACGCCCGAGAGCACCGCGAACACGGGCTTCCGCCCGCGGTCCGCGTGCGCCATCGCCGCTGCCGCGAGAGCGGGGATGACCGCGAGCACCAGGTTCCACGCCAGGAAGCGGAAGTGCAGGCCCTCGGCGTACCAGCCGCGCACGAGCAGCAGCGCGGCGCAGCCGGCGACGCCGGCCACGAACAGGACGAGGCGCGGTGGCAGGCGGCGAACGTCCCCGCTCAACCGCACCTCGACCCGTTGGTTTCGTTCATGCGCAGCCCGGGCGTGCGACCCGCTAGACAGTATGGAGCGACCGGCCTGCGGTCGTAGGTTCGTGCTCTCGCGAACGAGAGGCACGACGGTGGCGGGAGTGCCGCCACGCTCGATCGCGGGTTAGCACCTCGCGGCGCCAGA
>Ga0070688_100001180_pt1 | contig 13015 bp, 6 predicted proteins | sample KBSS13HmetaG_FD_64679 | JGI IMG/M metagenome (GOLD analysis project Ga0070688, IMG submission 64679) | Switchgrass rhizosphere microbial communities from Kellogg Biological Station, Michigan, USA - KBS S1-3H metaG | ecosystem: Host-associated > Plants > Roots > Rhizosphere ...
AGCTATCGCGTCGGCGGCTCGGGCGTCACGCAGCAGCAGCTCTCGCTCGATCTCGTGGTCGGTGGCGGTCCGGTCCGTCATTTCGACAGCGGCCTGGTCGCGGGTGGTGCGAACTTCCCGCGGATCGAGGCCGACATCTCGCTCTACGGCGGGATCGCGTGTGCCGACACCACGCTGATCGTGCGCGCGGGCGCGGGCGGCAGCACGCTCGACGCCGCTGCTCCCGGCCTCGCCCTCGCTCCGCTCGCCCCGAACCCGTTCCGTGGCGCCACGCGCCTCGAGTTCGCGCTGCGCGAGGACGGTCCGGTGCACGTCACCGTCCACGACCCGGCGGGACGCTGCGTGCGCACGCTCGCGGACGGCGACTGGCTCGCCGCCGGCGCCCATGCGGTGGAGTGGGATGGAAGGGGGGAGGACGGCCGCACGATCCCCCCGGGCCTCTACTTCCTACTCGTCCAGGCGCCGGGCGCGAGCAGGCGCACGAGCGTCATCAAGCTCCGCTGAATGGGCGCCGCGCCCGTGTAAGGCCGGACACGCCCGGCGTGTACGCGGGCCCACGCCCACGCGCCCGGCGCCGCTCCCGGGACCGCCAACCCCAAGCGGCGCAATGACCCCGCCGCTAAGGGACCACGGCACCCGGCTTGCGCTGGCCCACTCCAGACCCTTCTAAAGGAGTGGATCCATGTCGCCGTCACGAGCCGTCGCCCGATCCCTGCTGCTCGCACTGCTGTTGCTGACCGCTGTCGCCCGCGCCGCGGAGTCGCCCGAGCCCGCCGCGGACCGCACGCTCTCCCCCTACTTCTTCGTCGAGGGCGGCGACTCCGGGCTCGACCGCCTGCCGCTCCTGGCGACGAGCGTCCAGGTCGACATCGCCGGCGTCGTCGCGCACGTGACCGTGAAGCAGAGCTACAAGAACGACGGCACCCGCCCGATCCACGCCCGCTACGTGTTCCCGGCCTCGACGCGCGCCGCCGTGCACGGGCTCACGATGACGGTGGGCGAGGAGCGCGTGGTGGCGAAGATCCGTGAGCGCCAGAGGGCCCGGGTCGAGTTCGAGACCGCCAAGCACCAGGGCAAGAACGCGGCGCTGCTCGAGCAGCAGCGGCCGAACGTGTTCACGATGGAGGTGGCGAACCTGATGCCGGGGCAGCGGATCGAGGTCGAGCTCAAGTACTCCGAGCTGCTCGTGCCCACGGCTGGCGTCTACGAGTTCGTGTACCCCACGGTCGTCGGCCCGCGCTACTCCAGCATCCCCGCGGCCGGCGCCGCGGAGAGCGACCGCTGGATCGCGTCGCCGTACCAGCACCAGGGGCAGGCCCCGGCGCATACGCTCGAGCTCAGCGGCCGGATCGCCGCGGGCATGCCCATCTCCGGCTTCGAGAGCCCGTCGCACCCGATCCGCGTGCGGTGGAGCGACCCGGCGACCGCCACGTTCGCGCTCGACCCCGCCGAGCGCCAGGGCGCCGACCGCGACTTCGTCCTCCGCTACCGCCTGCAGGGAGACCGCGTGCAGGCCGGGCTGATGCTCTATCGGGGGCAGGACGAGAACTTCTTCCTGCTCATGCTCCAGCCGCCGAAGCGCGTGCAGCTCGAACGTGTGCCGCCGCGCGAGTACGTGTTCGTGGTCGACGTCTCCGGCTCGATGGACGGCTACCCGCTCGAGACCGCGAAGGCGCTGCTTCGCGACCTGGTCGGGCACCTGCGGCCCACGGACACGTTCAACGTGCTCACGTTCGCGGGCACCTCGGCGCTGTGGTCGCCCAGCTCGCAGCCGGCGACCGCTGAGAACATCGCCGCGGCGAGCGCGTTCCTCGATGCGCTCCATGCCGGCGGCGGCACCGAGCTGCTCGCCGCGGTGGAGCGCGCGACCGACCTGCCCGTATCCGAAACCGGCGGCTCGCGGAGCATCGTGGTCGTGACCGACGGCTATATCGGCGCCGAGAAGGACGTGTTCGGCTGGATCCGCGGTCACCTCGGGCGCACGAACGTGTTCGCGTTCGGCATCGGCACCTCGGTCAACCGCTACCTGATCGAAGGCATCGCGCGGGCCGGCATGGGCGAGCCGTTCGTGGTCACCGACGCGCGCGAGGCCGCCGCCACGGCGGAGCGCTTCCGCACCTACATCCAGTACCCGCTCCTGACCCACGTGCACCCGACGTTCACCGGGTTCGATGCGTACGACGTCGAGCCCGCCGCGATCCCGGACGTGATGGCCGACCGCCCGATCCTGATCCAGGGCAAGTGGCGTGGCCCGCTCCGGGGCGAGGTGAAGGTCGCAGGGGAGACCGGCGCCGGTCGCTGGGTGCGTACCGCCGACGTCTCGCGCTGGCAGCCCGATCCCGCGAACCGCGCGCTCCGCGAGCTGTGGGCGCGCACGCGCGTGGGCGCGCTCTCGGACTGGAGCGGGCAGGGCGAGAGCGACGACGAGAAGCGGCAGATCACGTCGCTGGGGCTCGCCTATGATCTGCTCACGCGCTACACGTCGTTCGTCGCCGTGCACGAGGCCGTGCGCAACGCGTCGGGCGTCGCCGAGGACGTCACCCACCCGCAGCCGCTGCCGCGCGGCGTGAGCGACGCGGCGGTGGGCGGCGTGGCCGTGGGCGCGGAGCCCGGGCTCGCGTGGCTGGTGGTGCTGGTGCTGGTCTCGGGGGCCACCGTGCTCTACGTCCGTCGGCGCGCGCCGGCGCGCGCGGAGGAGTGAGTGCGCCCCCTTCGCTTCGAGGTGCCGGCCGGCGACGCCGCGGTCGCCGGCGCGGCGCTCGGCACGGCGTGGGCGCTCAAGGCCTTCTACAGCGAGGCGGGCTTCGATTCGCTCGGCTGGATCCTGGCACCCACGGTGCGGCTGGTGTCGTGGACCACCGGCGTCGCGTTCGAGCTGGAACCGCACCACGCCTACCTGAGCCGTGACCAGCTCTTTCTCGTCTCGCCCGCGTGCGCGGGTGTGAACTTCCTGATCGTGGCGTTCGTGAGCCTGTGCCTCGGGTTGGCGCCCGCGTGCTCGCGCGCCGGTGAGCGCGTGGCGCTCGTGCTCGGGAGCGCGGCCGCTGCGTACCTGGCGACCGTGCTCGCCAACGCCGCGCGCATCGCGGTCGCGATCCGGTTGCACGAGGCCGGGGCCGCACTCGGGCCCATGACCCCTTCGCGGCTCCACTGCGCCGAGGGCGTGGCCGTCTACTTCCTGTTCCTGCTCGTGCTGTTCAGCGCCGCCGCGCGGGTCACGGGGGTGCGACATGCCGTCGGCTAGGCCACGTGCGACCCTCCCGCTCGTGTTCGTGCCGTGGCTCACGTACGTCGCGGTCACCGTGGTGGCGCCGGCGCTGAACGGCGCCGCGGCCGCTGAAGCGTATGCCGATCACGCGGTGATCACGTTCGGCGTCTCGGGCGCCATCTTCATGCTGTGGCTCGCGGCAAGCCGGATGCGACCCGGGCACGGACGCCGGCGGCCACCCTCGGGGAAGGTGGCCGCCGGGACAACGAACCGTGGCGTGGACCCTGGTCGTCCTACTGGGAGACGATCACCTTGTGCGTGAGCGTCTCGGTGCCGAGGCGCATCCGCACCAGGTAGAGCCCGTTCGGAAGCCGCTGGCCCCGCGCGGAGCTGGCGTTCCATCTCACCTCGTGGATGCCGGCGTCCTGGACGCCGCTCGCCAGCGTCGCGACCACGCGCCCGGCCACGTCGAGCACGTCGAGATCGACGCGCTGAGCGGTCGGGAGCGTGTAGCGGACCTGCGTCGCCATCGCGAACGGATTGGGGTAGCTCATGAGCGCCGGACGGGGCGCGTCCTCGACGGAGCCGGACGTCGCCTGCACCGCGCTCGCCGGCGCCTGCACGGCGTTCGCCGGCGGGGCCGACGTGCTCGTGCCCGTGGGCAGGAACGTGGACTCGAGCCTGCACACCACCACGGTCTTCTTCGAAGGCGATTCGTCCTGCGCGGTGAAGATCCCGCCGGGGAACGCCGGGCCGAGGTTCGCGTTCGTCACCTCGATCCCGGAAGCGGCGGTCACGCCGTCGATCGTGAACGTCCTCACGTAGGCGTGCGGGGCCTGGAGGCCGTAGACCTTGAAGTCATTGCTCCCCTGGCTCGAGACCACGAGGAATCCGGCGCTGCCCGCCTCGTGGTCGATGGCGATGCCCTCGACATCCGCCTTCAAACCGCTGGCGTCTCCCACCCTGATGATGAGCGTTCCCGAGGTGGACGCGTCGGGCTCCGCCCCCACCTTCCACACCCCCTTCGACTCCTCGGAGAGGAACACGGTCGCGTTCGCGTCATCGGCCGCGCACCCCTCGGCCGCGCCGCCGACACTCCACGAGCGCACCTGCGTCCCCGCCACCCGGCCACCCTGGTCGCTCAGGCGGAATTGCTTGATGCCGCCGCCCTTCGACGTGGTGAACGCGTAGGTGACGCCGGACGTCGCGCTCCGGTACAGCGTGAAGCCGTAGCTCGTCCCGGTGGTGACGGCGTTGTTGTCGACGCGGGACAGCATCCGCGTCGCCGGATCCACCTTGAACACCTGGATCTTCTTGTTCGTGCGGTCGTTGAACGCGACGATGTCCGTGGGCACGCCGCCCAGCACGAAGCCGTAGCGAACGTCGACGTTCCCGGGCTGCCCGGATGTCGAGATCGACTGGAGCGTCTTCCCGGACAGGTCGTAGACGAACAGCCGGTTCGCGTTCTTGTCCGAGGTGATGATCGTGCTCCGTGCGTGGTCCGAGGCATTGACCCAGATGCACATGTCGTTCTGGTCGGAGATGGCCCCGTCCTTGAGCGTCACCGCCGGCGCGAGAGCACCGGGCTTGGTGGGCGGCGGCGGCGGCGGGCCGGGTGGCGGGGTCGGCGGGCCCGGCGGCGTGGGCGGTGGTGGTGCCGCGCCGCAGGCACCGGTCAAGAACAGCCGAGCAACGCCGCACTTCGACGTGAACATGCCCTTGCTGTCGTGAGCGACTCCGGGAACCACGACCACGTCCTGCATCTCCGCGATCGCGGGCCCGTAGAAGTGCCTCAGGAACTTCATATAGGTCTGGCCGCGCTCCAGGCGGAATCGGCCCTGGACCTCCGCCCCGCAGTCGGTATCGACGCCGTCACCGTTCGGGTCGATGTCGGCGCCACCGAGCAGGTAGGTGACCCGGCGCTGACCGTACTGGCTGGCGATCTGCGCATCCGGGACCGCGGCCATGTACGGGTTCCGCGACTGCATCCCGTACTTGTATTGGTTGTAGGCGGAGCAGGAGGGCTTCGGGATCGTCCAGGTATCGGTGGTCCCGGGAACCAGCCGCGTGGCGTCCAGATACAGATACGACGACGGGTTGGCGACGACGTACGACATCTGGATGCCGAACTGTTGCGCCAGCACCTGCGGCATGCGGCTTCCGCAGGCATAGCGGTTCGTGAACTGTCCGCCAGCCGAGTGCCCGCCGATCACGATCGTGCGCAGGTTCGGGCACAGGGAGGCGACGCGATAGAGCATCGAGTCGAGCACCGCGAACGAGCTGATGTCCGCAGGGCGGGTCAGTGACTGGTCCCCCTGCTTCCAGCCGTCGTCCTCCCAGAACAGCACGTCCGACGGTAGCTTCCTCGCGGAGATGTCCTCCGCGGTCAGGAACTGCGGGCCGATGAGGAGGCTCGAGGCGTCGTTCACGCCTGCGGTCTTCGCATCCATGGTGAGCGATTCGAGAGCGGTATCGGAGTGCCGGGCTGAACCGTGAACGAGGATCACGAGGCGCTGGACGCTGGCGTGCGCGGACGTGACCGACTGGTTCGCGTCGTAGGCGAGGTTCAGGGTGTGGCCCTGTACGGTGACAGGGAAGCGGAACGTCCCGACGTGTGTGACCGCCTGGGCTCCCGCCTGAGTGGCCGCGACCAGGAGCAACAAGGCAACCGGCAAGGATTTGAGCATGCTACGCCCTTTCCGCAGGGAGATGCCGAGCCACGGGTGGGGGCGTAGCGCAGAAGGCGGAGGGTTTACGCTGTCGGCCTTTCGATCCGCGGGGCAGTGATCACCCAAGGAGCCCCTGCGGAAGCGCGCATGCTCGCGGGCATCGCCACTCGGGTCAAGACCTCAATCTGACCTCGGGTCGATCCTGCACGTGCATGTCAGGCGAACACCCTGCGCGCCGACGCGTTGGGCGGTCGGAAAAAAGTGCGTCGAATGCTCGACGCCCGTTCACCGAGGTTCGGCCAGTAAGCGCGCGCGCTCCCTCGCGAGGAAGTCGGGGAGCGGGCGAGTCAGCGACGCGGGCAGGAGTGGCGCGACCCTCACACGAACAGCCCGAGGCGGCTCTCGAACCGCCTCGGGCCACTCGCTCGCGAGGGACGGCCGTCTCTAGTCCGGGAAGTAGATCGCGTTCTTGGCCTGCGCCGAGGCGTAGATCAGTCGGTGATCGTGACCGACTCCCGGCACCGGCGTGACCGTGAACTGGTTGGGCGAGAAGAAGCGGTCCATGAACGCATTGAAGAATTGGGCGCGCTGGTAGCGGGACTGCCCCTGCAGCATCGCTTCCTTCGAGTCATCGAAGCTCTCGTCCGCCACCACGTCGGCCGTGCCCGCCAGCAGCTCGATCCGCCGCTTGGGCAGGTGGGTGCGGGCCCAGTCGGCGCCGCGCGCCTCGGCGTAGTCGTCGAGGTCCTCCAGCCCGTACTTGAAGTCGTCGTAGCCCTTGGTCTTCTTTCCGTGCGGGATCACCCAGTCACTCAAGTCATCGTTGTAGCGGTATTCGTTCAGGTAGAGATACGACGAAGGATTCGAGGGCACGAACTTGACCAGCGCCGTGTTCGGCTCCGGCAGCTCGTCGATGTCGGTGAACGCCGCGTAGCGCTGGACGAACTGGCCACCCGCCGAGTGACCGGTGATCACCACCCAGCGGAGGTTCGGAAACGTCCCGCTGCGCAGGCGGGCGACGATCGTGTCCACGACCTCGTAGGAGCTGACGCCGCCCGAGGAGCCGCCCGTGACCCAATCGTCCTTCCACCAGGCTTCCCTCTTCCTGTTCAAGGCGTCGCCCTTCTCCTGGAAGTACGGCGCCACGACGATCGTCTTCCCCCGCCAGTCGCGACCGGGGCTGGAGGGGATGTTGTCCACGATCGAACTGAAATAGTCCTCCACCTTGCGGCCACTCCCGTGGATGACGATGACGGCGCGGCTGATGGCGGCGTTTCGCGCCGACAGCGGGCAATTGGAGTAGTACGGCACCTGCTTGCCGTTGATCAGCATCGTCTGCCGAACCGCCGCTTCCGCCGAGGCGCCGGCCACGAAGACCAACGCGAGTGCGGCGCCCAGGGTGCCCGAGAGCACCGGCCGGATCGGCCTCTGCTCAGCTCGAATGTCTCTCTTCATGGTTCTGCTGTCCCTTCTCCAGCGCAGCCATGCCGACGCGCCGATCGCCGATTGATGAGGGCGTGGGGAGTGACACTGCGACAGCGTAGACACTCCGCACGCGGCGCTGTATCGGGCAAGCACCCTAAGCGCGAGCGCGTAGGTACCTGACGAGTCTTGCGGTGACGCCGCGCGGCGATGTGTCGGAGCCAACACAGGTGTTGAGAGCCAACACAGACATCGGAAGTCGACTGTGCAATGCCAACGTTCGTGAACTGGAACGTTGCGCGCGCCGGACATCGTCGTAGCATGGGTTGGAGCGTGAAGCCGCCGACGACCGCAACACGACCCATCACCAGCATCCTCGGGGGCCCCATGGAGTTCTTCGAAAAGACCCGCGTGAAATGGCCATACGTCACCCACCTCGTGGACCGGCGCTGCGTGCAGCGGATCCTGCCCATCGAGGACGGCCGGGATGCGGGAGCGCTGGTGCTCGCGCGCGTGACCCGGATGGGCCGGCCGGGAGAGCTCGAAGCGTCGAGCGGACGGAGGCAGACGCTGTTCGTCGGCGACGTGTTCGTCGGCGTGCTCGGCGACCGCCATGCCACGCGACAGTACAGCGGCGCCGCGGTGGTCGCGGGCGGTGCCGGCCACCTCGTCGCGGTCGGTGGCGTCGTGGGCCAGGTCGCGAGCGCGAGCGAGAGTCTCACGCCCACCGCGATCGAGTTCCTGGGCCGACTGGGGGACGACGAGGGCCGGCCGCTGCACATGAGGCGATTCCAGGCGCTGCCGGTGGAGGTGTTCGAGAGCCGCGGGGCGACGACGCTGCTGGCGCTCGGCGCCGGCCCCGGCAGTGGGAAGTCGACCACGGCGGCGCACATCATCCGTAGCCTCGCGAACGCGGGGCACGTGGTCGCGGCGGGCAAGATCACGGGCATGGCGTCCGTCAAGGATGCGAATCTCCTGCGCGACGCCGGGGCCGTGGCCGCGCTCGACATCACGCACGTCGGGTGGCCCTCCACCACCCACCTCGCGCTCGCCGAGCTGCTGTCGATCGCGGGCAGGATCCGCACCGCGCTCGCGGCGCACGAGCCGGACTTCGTGATCCTGGAGATCGCCGATGGCATCGTGCAGCGCGAGACGGCGATGCTGCTCTCGGATCCGGCCTTCCGCGACTCGATCGACGGCGTCCTGTTCTCCGGGCGCGATGCGCTCTCGTGCGAAGCGGGCGTTCGCCGGCTGACCGGCCTCGGCTACAACGTGCTCGCGACCGGGGGCCACGTCGCCAACAGCCGGCTCGACGTCGCCGAGGCCGAGGCTTGCTGCAACGTGCCCTGTCTCTCGCTCCAGGACATCCTCGCCGGCAAGATGTCGCCCGTGCTGCGCTCGCTCGCGGAGCGCCGGCGGTCGATCCCGGCCGCGTGACCCGGTGGGGGCCGGTCGGGGGCGGGCGGCTACTTCGTCGACACCGCCTTCAACTCGTTGGCGACGAAGTCGGCGCGGTGGGAGACGGCATCGCAGAACCTCGTCAGCGCATCGTCGAACGCCTGCGCCGCCGCCGCGTCCTGGCCGACCGCCGCGGGTCGGATCGCGGCCGCCAGCTGCCGGGCGCGCGCCTGGACCTTGCCCGGCTCGAACGTCGAGTCGAGCAGTCGCGCGAGCGTCTTGCGGTAGCGCGCATTGCCTTCCGGCGTCGTCAGCACGGCGTTGGCGACCACGCCCTTGCAGTGGGGAACCGCCGGCCCGTCCGTCCTCCGCAACACCTCTTCGATGTTCTTGGGGAAGAACACGAAGCGCCCGCTCTCCGGATCGTGGTAGAGCCGGAACTTCTTGGCGTCGAGCGAGTAGCTGTCGCTCAGCCACCACAACACCTCCAGCGCGGTGAACGTGAGGAAGCGGTCCACGTCGAGCTGCTGCTGGAGCTGCTTCCAGCGCTCGCCCGGATCGCTCAGGAGCGCGGCGGCGGCGAGGGAGTCGACGTCGGTCTGGCTGTGGCGGTCGCTGCCACGCGCCTTCTCCAGACGACCCGTCACGTCCGGCGGATCGCCTTCGTCGTAGAGGTTCCCGTCGTCGCTGGAGAAGTGCTGCCGGATGAACTCCTTCTCCACGCCCTCGATGAGGACGTAGAGGCCCAGGTCGCGGCCGTTCAAGCGGACCTTCGCGAACCCGCACCGGGGTGCGGGGATCCCCGCCTGCGCGAACATCTCGTGGACGATCGGAGCGGCGACGTAGCTGGGATCGTCGCGGCCCGCCTGCAGGACCAGCCGTCGCTGGCCGCGGAAGCGCTGCTTGTGGACGAACTTGTCGAAGGTCACGATCAGGTCGGGCTTGCCCGTGGCGAGCTCGCTCGCCGGATTGCCCCGGCAATGGAGGCCGACGTTCGTGAGCGTCTCCCCTCCGGAGCTCACCGTGGCCGGGACGTAGCTGTGCGAGTCCGAGTTGTGCCGCAGCGTGTCCAGCTCCGCCGGCGAGATCGTGATCGCCAGCGTGACGATGTTCGTGCCGAACAGGTCACCGCCCGCGGCTGGCGCGTCGGTGTCACTGGCGGCGGTGGCGCATCCGATCGACAGCAGCGCGAACGCGCGGGTACAGAGCGCTCTCGGTCCCGTGCCCATCATCTCCTCCGGCTTCGCGTCAGGAAGCCCATGTGCCAGGGCGTGGCGCGTCGGACCCTCAGGCCCCGCGACTGCCCCGCAGCTCCTCGAGGGCGACCAGCTCCTGGATCGCCCGCAGCGCGAGCTCCTCACGGCCGAGGGCGCGGAGGCTGCTCCACTCCTGCCGCAGCTCCCGCGCCAGCGGGTTCTCGAGGGTGCGAAGCCAGCCTTCGATCATCAGGTCGATGAACTCGCGCTTTTCGTCGATGCTCAGCTCGCGCGTGAGCAGCAGGCGCGATGCGCACTCCGTGTCGACGAGCGTCTGCAGCACGCCCCAGCGCTCGCCGGGGCGCTCCCTGCACACCGGCGCGAAAGCCGCGTTCCCCGTGTGCCGGAGCAGCTCTCCCTCGCGCGTGGTCAGGCTCTCGTGCTCCTTGGTCTCGTCCCAGCTGTCGGAGTCGTCGGCCAGGTACCTCAGATAGAGCATCGCGAAGCGACACGTCGGCGCGAGCAGGTCCTGGCGCATGCTCCCGTCCACCCCCAGCGCGGCCGCGGCGCGCATGCACCGGCGGGACAGCGAGTCGGCGAAGCGCCGGCCGAACACGAGCGCCACGGACTCGCGGACGAAGTGCGGCATCTCGGAGGCGATGATCTCCTGGTAGCCGGGCGCGTGTCGTGCGAGCAGGATCACGGCGCGCCGGTCGAGGGCGGCGAGATCGCTCGTCACCGCCGGCAGGCCGAGGGTGGTGCAGGCGAGGTTCATGGTGATCGCGCGGGGCAGGGATACACCCTCCGGCCAGGCGTCGCGCAGCGCACGATCGTCGAGGAACTCGGCGCCGCCGCACCATTCCGCGGGATACTCCGGGATCGAGCGGCCGTAGCTCGCCGATCCGCTCCTGCGGATGCGCACGCGCGTCTGCGGTACGAGGCCGCCGAACGGCGCCACCAACGGTGCCACGCGCAACAGGGTCTCGGTGTGGGCCCGCACCCCCGCGCGCATGAGTTTCCACAGCGTCTCCTGGTCGCTCGCCACGATCGCGGGCCGCGGCGTGTCGGCCGCCCACACGGCGCGGAACCGCGTCGCGAGCCGGGCCGCCTCGTCCGGGGCGTCCGTGCGGATCCCCTGCAGGCACACGCCGTCGGCGTGCGCATACTGGCGGATCACCGCGTCGTTCTCCGGGTCCAGCCCGCCGCGGAAGCCGGCGCGGCCTGCACCGATCAGGTAGGCGACGCGCGGCGCCGGATCGCCATCGCGTGCGGCCAGCGCCGCCAGTCGACGCTCCGCCTCCGCACGGGAGGCCAGCGTCATCGCCACGGCAGCGTCCGTGGCGATCTTGCCACTCTGCTCGGCGGTGTCGGAGAGCGCCACGAACACGCGCACGATGGCTTCACGGTCGTCGAAGCGGGTCACGAATCCTGGCCGGGGTGCACCCGAACTTCCGTCGCCGTCGGTGAGCGCGCCGTAGAGCGGCTCGAGCAGGTCGGGAAGGCGGGCGAGCGCGGCGACGTTCTCGACCAGGGGAACGAGCCGGATGCGCTGCACGCGCTCGATCAGCTGCGCACGCCGGGCTCCGGTGATCCGGGCGGAGAGGAAGTCATCCACCCGTTCGCGGGATCCGTGGAACAACCCTTCGATCGCCTCGGTGTAGAGCGTCGCCACCTTGCACATGGCGTCGATGTCGCCGAGGGCGCAGATCTGCGGAATGGTGAGCTCGTAGATGGCGTTCTGCGCCGGGACATGGCCCACCCGCTCGCACGCGAGGTGGAAGATGAAGTTCGCCCTTGCCACCGCCGCCAGGATCTTGGAGATCTTCTCCTCGTCCGGCTCCAGCCACGGATTCGGCACCCGCACCAGCAGGTGCCGGTCCTCGCCGGCGACCATGCCGCGCCACAGCATCGCCAGCACCACCTTCTCCGGCAGCTCCAGCCACTCGGGACTGATGTGCCGGCCCTCGAAGTCGATGAGGACCTCGTTGCACTGGCCGAGGAGGTCGGCGATCGACTCGTCGAATTCCTGCCGCGCCTCGACGAGCGGGTTGTCCTCGAGGTGCGCGAGCGCCCGCGCGGTGTCGCCCGAGACCGTGCGCAGCGCATGCTCGAGCTGCTCGACACGATGGCGCGTGGAATCGGGGTGCTTGGTGCCCGTGAGCCGCGCCCCGGATCCCGGCTCCGGAGCGGCGTTCCTCGGCGCCAGGTCCGGCATCGCCTTGCGGGCCGCGCGATGGATGCCGGGCCCGAGCGCGTCGAGCGCTTCGTACCCCGACGCGGTGCACACGCTCGACCACACGCGGTCCTCGATCGAGCGCGCGGCGATCGACGGCGGGCTCGAGCCGTTTCGGGACTGGCCGAGCAGGACGTTCCGCAGGCGGTCCATGAACATCGCCAGCTCCCCGACGTCCTTCGAGCCATAGGAGAGCCGCTGCCACGTCCCATAGCGCCGCTTGTCGGCGCCGGCGAACGCGGCGAACGGGATCCCGCCCATGCCGGCCCCCAGGAGCAACTCGAACGCGTCCTCGGAGTCGCGGACCGTCGAGCGCTCGCGCACGCCGTTCCTCAGGCGCTCGTACGACTCGCCGACCAGGCCCGGGAACGCGAGCGGTGCGTAGAAGGTGCCGCCGTAGTCGCTGCGCTCCACGCCCAGGGCGGACATCTCGTCGGCGGCCGTGGCCATGAAGTCACGGCGCTCGCGCATGCTCGGGGACGGGCGGCGGATCGCCGCCAGCGGGCTCTCGAGCGCCGCGAGCGCCCAGTCCTGGGCGAGCGTCGACGGGTTCGCCGTCAACCACGCGGCGAGGTTCGCGAGCACGTCGCGGGCGCGGAGCTGGCCGCTGCGGATGCCATCGGACAGCGCCACCCAGCACGCACGCGCGCCCGTCGAGGCGCCGAACATGTCCATCTTCGACAGCCCCGACAGCGTCACCACCCAGTCGCGCCATTCGGGATCGGCGAACGCCGGGTTCACGAAGTCGCCGCTGTAGTCCAGCCGCTGGTAGACGGCGTCGTAGAGGACGAACACCCGATGTTTCACAGCGACGCGCACCAGGGCTTCGACCAGGGCGCGAGGATAGACGCGCCCGGTGGGATTGTGCGGGTTGTTGAGGATCACCGAG
>Ga0070688_100001184_pt1 | contig 12958 bp, 9 predicted proteins | sample KBSS13HmetaG_FD_64679 | JGI IMG/M metagenome (GOLD analysis project Ga0070688, IMG submission 64679) | Switchgrass rhizosphere microbial communities from Kellogg Biological Station, Michigan, USA - KBS S1-3H metaG | ecosystem: Host-associated > Plants > Roots > Rhizosphere ...
GGATTGCTTTGCAACGCCGTCACTTGCCTCCACGTGGTGGTCAGCGCGGCCGCGTCTCGAATCACAAGTCGCGTCGAATCGCGGATGCCGCCACTGTTGTCACTTAGGAGACGCGCCTCGGGAGCGATCGGCCCGAGCGGGGCAGGCGGGGGCGCCTGCGACGCATGGCTGCAACCGGCCGCGATCATGGCGCTGAGAGCAACGACGGCGCCACGCAGCATAAAGTCGACACGTCCGTGATGCATCGGACGCTGTATGGGAAAACTCATGGTGGATTTCAAAGAGTACATCCTAGTTTACGATCTGCGAAACACACGGCGAAACGCCACTGAAATATCCAGGTCTGAATACTGGTCGCACGCCGGCCTCGAAACTGACATCGGCAGTGAGCGTCGTGTTCCGTCCCGGAATCGGCCACTCGAGCCGGAATGGGCCGGGGCCGGTCCACGTGGCCGCCTGCATTAGCTTAAACGGAGCCCATACTCCGCTCCCGGTAGCCACAACGACCGGCTGTGTGCCGAATGTGACGACCAGCTTTGCGTCGCCTTTCCGCTCTGCCTCCCATGTGAGCTGTTGACTTCGGGTCGCGGTCAGTGTGAAGACCTTCTGCGTACCGCCAACCTGCAACGTGACCTGTGCCGCCCCGGGAGGAATCGAGGGAAGGAAGTCGAAGCTGACAGACATCTGCGTACCGTGATACAACGAACCCGTGACGTCGACCGCGCGTTCAAAGAAGCGCGCGAAGTCACGATTGACGCGAGCGTCTGGCCGCGGACGTCCCTGGGGCATGAGCAGCTTGTCCAGCCTTTCTTTATAGAACGCCGAGAGCAAGCCGTCGTCCTTTTGGAACATGCCATTGACCTCGTCCGGGGTCGCGTCGAGGCCTCGCGCGCTGAACGGGAACTTGCGGACGATCGGATCGTAGATCGCGCAGAACGAACGTCCTGCCGCATTCAAATCATTTGCCGGAAGCCCGGTGACGAGCGATTCGGCGAACTCGGCGGGTTGGCCAAGCAGTCGCCGGATCTGGGCCGCGGTGATCGCGGCGTCCCCGGTCATAGCGAAGCCCGCGCCGAGCGTTGCCGCTTCGCGTTTGACGTTCGCGGCCGCGGTCGATGCCGCCGGGATCCCTTGATCGCGTGCCGGCCCGGTGGCGGTGGCCAGCACGTTGAGCTGCGTGCCCAGCGCGCTGACCGCGTTCGCGTAGTTCAACGCCGACGCGGTGATGCCGTTTGCGTCGGCGTTGGGCGGCACTGTACGATGGAGCGGCTGAAACGCCTTGCCGATGACTGATGTGCTGTCGTCCGCCGTTTGCTTCGAGGCCACGTTCAGCATTGCGAACAGCGGTGACACCGATGAGCCGAGAATCCCCAGCTTTGTCGCGGCGTCGCCCGGAGACGAAAATCGAGCGACATTGCCGGCGGCGAGATAGTCCTGCCATCGCTTCACATAGTCCGCGATGTACTGTCGTCTGAGGTTTTCGCGGTTCGGCTTGTCGGTGGGAGGTTGAGACCCGTAGATCCACTGATAGCGAACGAACAGGCTGTCGACGTTGTCGAGTTGTTTCTCGACTGACTTGCGTCCCGCGAGCGTGAACGCACCCGGCACCACGGCGTCGTTGCGCACCGCCGTCATCTGACCCGAGTAGCGAGCCGCGTCCGCGTGGTTGCCCTCGTACACCAGCGCGCGATAGTAGGCCTCTGTACCAAAGGCGCGCAGGAAGCGCTGCGTCCGCTCGACGAGCGGCCCATCGCTCGGCCGATGCCGACTTTCATGGGGGAGCTCCGCTGCGAAGAACGCGAACTGACGCTGCGCGAGCGTACGCGCGCTGTCTGTGCCCAGGTCGCGCGTGTGGCTCATGAGCACAGGCGCGAGCAGCTCCGGCGTTGCTCTGCCATACTCGCTCGTCGTGAGCAGATGCGCCGCAAGAGCGTCCTGCGCCCGGCCGAAGTCGCTGTCTTCGGTCGGCTGCTCGGGCAACGCGCGCAAATACTGCATCAAGCGCGTCTGCGTGTCGTTCCAGATCGCGCGGTCGAACCGGTCGAAGTACACGCGTCGCATGAGCGAGTCGAGCTGATCGCCGACATACAACCCCCAGCCGAAACTGAGAGGATGTCCGTTGCGCTGAAACTCGAGGACCTGTTCGGTGCGCTCGCGCAGCGCGTCGAGACGCGTTAAGTCCCCTTCGCCCACAATGCCCGCGACGCCGCCCACCTGACGGGCCTGCGCGGCCGCGGCCACCGATGTCTTCACGAGCTTCCGATTGCGCGCGTAGGACACGGTCATCCCCAACGAGGCGACCATGTACACGCCGGCGGCGGCGGCGATCAACGCACGGCGCAGAAAGTCGACGCGCGTGCCGGCACCGGTGAGCTTGAGCGCCGTGCCGTCGGCAAAAACAACGTCAGGGAAGAGTCGCCGCAGGAACGTCCATTGCGGCACTCTGCGCTCACCGCCGCCAAAAGCTGCGGCGGGGCCTCGCTGGGCGACGGAACCGGCATTGAACACCGAGGTCGCGCCAGAGGCCGGCGCGCCAACTCGCGCTACAGGCGCTTCGATCGCTGCATCTCGCAACACGATCGGGCGGACACCCACGAAGTAGAATCCGCGCAAGAACGGATTGAGGCCGAGCTGGCTCGGCCGGCAGAGATCGACGAGAAACTGGGTTGCCAGTTCGCTAATCTTAGAAAGCTCACGCGGGAACTCGTACGCTGGTCCGCGCGCCGGCTCGCGAGTCTCGCGCTCGAGGACATCCAAACGTCCATTGGCGAGCGACTGCACGAGACGGCCCAACGCCTCCTGAAGCCGTCGCGCTTGTGCCTCGGCCCAAGCGGCCTCGCCGTCGGGCATGAGGGGCAGCGTCGCGCCCAGCACTTGCTGCGCCTCGTCCGTCGTGAAGTTGCGCACGTACTCGGGGAACCCCGGAAGCTTGTCCGCTCGCGTGAATATGACGTACACGGGCAAGCGGATCCCGAGCTCCTGTGACACTTCGCTCAATCGCGCACGCAGCCGTCGTGCCGCCGCCGTTACGGTTTCTGACGCGCCCGGCTTCACCAACTCATCGCAGCCGAAGCAGACCACTACGACGCGCGGCGCCTGTCGCCCACGCCCGACCGCCGCGGCAACGCGGCTGGCCCGCAGATGTGAGAGCAATCGTGTCCAGCGACCAGAATCATCGAGCAAGCCGCCGCCGGCTTCGACGAGCACTTTGCCTTGCGCGTACCACACATTGACCGGATTCGTCGGAATGACGGCGTCACCGCGGAATACTTCCCCGTGCAACAGCTCCGCGTCGATTCCGGAATTCGTCACGATCGAGCTTTTCGTCGTGCCTGTTGGTCCGAGCACCAGCACGAGCGGCATGCGCGCAATCCGCGAGTCCGCCGCCGCATGCGAGCCGCGGAGCCGAGCTTGCGCACCGGCGAACGCGAGGTCGATGTCGTCTTCACCTTCTGCCGCCGGCGGGGGCTCGTTTCGCGCGCGGCGCAACGCCAACACGAGCGTGAGAACGGTTGCCGCGAGGCCGAAGAGAACGAGGGCCAGCCGAAGGATCAGGGCGCGCTTGCCAACAACACCGAACAGACTCGGCAGAGACAGCGTAGCGAGGGCGAACAACAGCAGCACGCCGGCGGCTGCGAGCCACGCGACAGTCGCCTTACGCATCAGAATTCACCGGGGTGTCCGGAGAACAAAAGCATGGTGGGTGACCCGCATGAGATTACACCAGTGAGCGCAAATCGCCGACACTCGAGGCAAGGAACGCCCGATACACGACGTAGAGCACGATTGCCACACCGAGCGCGATCCCCGCGATCACGATCAGTCGTCGGGCCCATGGGTCCCTTGCGGCAGCGACTCGCTCGTTTTGCGGTCGGCGCCAATCCGGGGCTAGCTCGCTGAGCGCGGCTCCGCCGCGAACGCGCTGAATCTTGGCGCGAAGGGTTGCTTCGACTGTGCGCAGCCCGGTCGCGTCGGAACCATAGCGGCCATGGAAGCCCAGCAGGAGACACAGCTGGAAGACTTCGAGGAGATCGGCCACCTCGTCAGAGTCCTGCCGACCCAGTGCGTCCTGGAGCGTGCGAAAGAAATTCTCCCCCGCCATGTGTTCGCCGAACACCTCCTCTTGAAGCGGCTGTCGCGACCAATCGGCGAACATCGGCTGTGCGGAGCTCAGCACAGATTCATCGAGCAGCGCGATGTAGGCATAAACGGCCTGTTTCACGATGGCGGCGGAATACCCGGCGGCGCGCGCGCGCTGGTCGGCCGCGGCAAGAACTTGCTTGATCTGCGCGCGAAACGAAGCGGAATCCGTGGCGACGTGGCGCCCGGCACGAAGGCGGACCGCAACGGTGAACGCCTCTTGAAGCGCGGCGGCCAACTCACCCCGGCGTGTGGGTCGGGTTGGCGGCGGGTATACTGAAGGTTCGAGGACCGCCGTCGTCATGTGAGGAATCCGGGTGAGGGCGATGACGATCGCGAGCCACCTCGCGGGCCCGCGCCTGCCAATATACGAAGTGGCATGAGGCGCGCTAGAACTAGAACCGGATCAGTCGCGTCGCTCGAGTACGACCTTGAGATCGAGCGCGACGTCGGGGAGAGCAGCAGGCACGTAAATGCCCAGCTCCTGGGTGTCGACGATCGATTTCCAGCATGGCTCAACAGGTCGGATCGTGAAGTAATGCGTGCCGAGTCGCGGCGCGATGTCCGGCGGCGGCGCGGCAACGTACTCGATCGCAAGACCCGGGTACGCCTCCTTGACAAGGCGCGCGATGAACTTGGTCGAGCAGATCTTCACGAGCCGCGGCACACGCGTGATGACGTCCGCCGCCGATGCACTAGAACGGAGGCCAAGAAACCAGTGCGCGCGCGGTCCGAAGCAGCGCGCATCGCCGACCGTCGCTGCATAGAACGACGGCTCCAGTGCGCGAATCGGTAGCGAGATTGGAGCGACCGGAAAGATGACGTCGAGGTGAGTGCGAATGTGCCGTTCGAGCGCGTCGAAACAGGGCTCGGGCTCGTCGTGGTCGTAGGCGGGGAGGTCGCGTGGCGTCGACGTCAACGAGAATGTGCAGAGCGCGCCGGCCAACTGCGACAAGAGCAGATACACCTGCTCCGGATGCGCGGACCCGGTGCGCTGGTAGTGGCGCAGCTCCGGCAGCGTCGTGTTGACCGCATGCAGAAACCAGAAACTCGCGACTTCACGTGGCGCGTACTCGGCTGCACCCGCGGACGTTGTCCGTTCGGCGACGATAGCCGCCGCGCGCTCGTCGAGGATCTGAACCGTACGCGCAACCAACTCGCGCAACCGTCGGTTGGCGGAAACGCGAAGACACGGGCCCACCCACCGTGGATCGAAGGCGAAGTGCCCGGAGCCATCGCGTTGAACTCGCGCGATCGGCATCGTGACAAGTCCGTCGGGCACGTCCGAATCCAGCATGAGACGAAAGTTCTTGCGAGCCAGCTGCACCTGTCGGACGTCGCCGCCGGTGGTCTCGTCCGGGATCGCGCGCTCGACGACGCTAAAGCGCAGGTCGGGTCGCGCGGTACCGTTCGTTCCGGATAGATCACAGTTGGCCCGCCCCACCTGCTCCGCGGGGAGCGCGAGCAGCAGAAGGTGCGAGGACCGGGTTGGCGAAAAGATGTCGGCGAGTGGGAGGGGAACCGGCGCGGGCTCGTCAGGAAAGCTGAACGGCGTGCCGTCAGGCATGATGCCTCGTGCGCTGACGATCGCCAATGCGTCGTTGAGCAGCGCGCTCGCATCGAGCTCGCAGTCGAGGAGTCCGTAGGGTGCAGCGAACAACTGCGAGAGCGCGGCTCCTGCGAGTTGCTCGAAGTAGGCGCTCTGCGTTTGGAAATGATGCTGAGCGAGGTGCATGCCCTCGCTCCACACGATTCGCGACAGCAATTGGCTGTTATCCGTTGCGGCGGGAAACTTATATTATACCGCGAACCCGCATCGGCCAAATGGCACCGTCGTCGCGAAGAGCCGTTGCGCTCTCCCTTGCCTCCTTCGTTCGGGCGCACACATGACGAATGAGCAGTTCCGTCAGGAGTACCACCTCTTGAATCGCGTCGGCCAGGGCTCCGTGGTCACGTATCATGCGCAGTCCGCCACGGGCGCGATGGTGGTGATGGTTCACTTTCTCCAGGGCACTGCCGAGGAAAACTCACAGGTGTTGCGCGACCTCGCGGTGTTGGACGCAAACCATCGCGCTCGCGTGCTCAAGGTCGCGGAAGTCGACGGCCAAACAGCGATTGTGACCAAGTTCATCCTGGACTTCACAACATTCAATGAATGGCTCGCCGGCGGCGCTTCATCGGCTGGTGCCCCGGTGGTTACACCTCGAGAACCCAAGCCCGAGCCAGCGTTCGAGCGGACGCAGGAAATAGCGCAGCTCGCGTCGGTAGAACCGCCGCCGCCCGCGGCACCTGCGCGCGAGCCGGGCGAATTCACGCGCGTGTTCCATGCCCCGCTGGTGTCCGCACCAGTGTCGGCGCCCGCGCCGGACGTCGTCGTGCCGCCGCACGCGCCGTCACGAACTCCGGAACCGCAGCCTGACGCTCCTGGCGAATTCACGCGCGTTTTTCGCGGATTAGACATAAAGCCCGCTGATCCGGTCCCCTCTGCGCCGTCAGAGTCGCAGCACGTGACGCCACGGTCGCCGCCGGCGCAACCGGTGCTGCCCGCGAGCTCGGTGCACCCGCCGCCCACCGTCTCACCGGCGTCGGGTGGCCTCTCGCCCGAGCGGGTGCAGATGCCTGCGGTGTCGCCGGCGCCTCGACCCTCGTCGGATGGATCATCGTTCGAGTGGCCAGGAATTACTTCCGTGCCGGCACCACCAATTCCTCCGGCGCAGTCCACGCCGGCCGGCGAGTACACGCGTCTATTCGGTAAACCGGAGGCACCGCCGGTCGCGCCGAGCTCCGATCTTGGCTTTCGCGCCGAGCCCGCAAGTCTCGACTGGTCTCCATCGGGCCCGAAGTCAGTTTCGGCGGGAGACGACTCTTACTTCGACCGCCTGGCTGGCGGGCCGCCGGCGAACTCCTACGAACTGCCAATTAACAACCGACCTTCGCTTCCTCCTCAGTCCTTTGGCGGTCGGAGTGAATACACGCGAGTCATTACGGCGTCGGAAGCAATGCAGGCGTTCCCTCCGGCTGGCGTTCGCTCGGCTCCTTCGGCGACCCCGGTCGCCGCTTCGGCACCGCAAAAAGGAGCCGGAGACCGCATCCTGCTCTTTTCGCTCATCGGCGTCCTAATTCTGGCGATCGTCTTCGTTGCCGTATTCGCGTTCGTGACCTGATCGAGTCGTTGAGCTGGGAACTTCGACTACGGCAGCAACACCAGCTCCAACTCCGCGCCCGGCAAGTCGCCAGGAACGTATACCGCGAGGTGACGCGACAGTCGAATCGCATCCCAGTGTTCGCCGCTCCGCTCGAGTGCGAAATACCGATGATCGAGCTTGATCGGAATGGCTGACGGCGGCTCCGGTGTGTAGCGGAGCTGAACACCAGGAAGTGCGCGTCGATACAGTGCCTCGATCCGGTCTGCCGAGCTCACTTTGAGCAACTGGGGCACGCGCCGTATGAGCTCCTCCGGCTTCACGTCCGCCCGGATGGCGAGAAAGGCGTTGGGCGCGGTGAGATATCGATCCTCGTCGAGCGCCGTGGCATAAACCGACGCATCAGTCTGACGCAACGGAAGAGAGACGTAGTTTTTCGGTACAGCGTCCACAAGCAGTCGCCGGAGGAGCACGCCGAGCTGGTTGAAGCAATCGCTCAGGTTCGTGTGCTCGTATTCGGGGAGATCGCTCGGTTGCGCGAAGGTGGCGAAGGTCATCAGCGCACCGGCGAGGTCAATCATTGCCGAATAGGCCGCGCCCGGATGCACCGCGCTGCTCGCGTGCAGATGCTGAAAACGCGGCAGGTAGCTGTTTACGGTATATAGCAGCCAAAAGTTGGCGACGTCCGACACGCCGAAGTCCGCGAGTCCGACGTTACGGTGCCGGCGCATCCCTGACAGCTCGACGCTCTTCGCGCCCATCAACTCCACGAGGCTGCGGACGAGGGCGACCAGATGCGCGCTCGCCGCGATGTTGACTAACGGTGGAATAAAGGACGGATCGAGCTCGAGCGCTCCCGCCGCCCCACGACGAATCCGCGCGATCGGCAGTGACACCATGCCCTCGAGCGATTCGCCTTCGCCAACCAGGCGAAGATTCTTGCGCGCAACTTGAATCGGCTTTTCACCGAGTCCGGTATTCTCGTCGCGTCGCAGCACCACTTCGGCAACGTAGCGCGTATCACGTTCGCCCATTCGCGGCGCCACGCTCATGCGACCTGTCGACTGCTCCACAATGGCCAAGTGAACTAACATCGAGGTTTGATCTGGCCGCCAGTGTTCCGCGAGCGGCAAGGGCGGTGGCGCGGGGTCGGCGCCGCCGATATCGAACACCAGTCCGTCCGGTAGCAATCCGATGGCGCGCGAGAGATTCAGCACACTCCCCGACAACGCTTCGCGGTCGAACGCAAGTTCGGCGAAGCCCCAGGGATAGAACGCGAGCGCGGACAGACGAAAGGCAAGGAGGCTCTCCAGATACCGATCTTGAGTTTGCAAATGTTGTGGATTGAGCAGCACGCCCTTCGTCCACAGGACTTTCTGTAGCTGCCTCATTCATGCTCCTGAGCGATGACAAACGGTTTCTCGGACGCGCGCAACAACTTCCCGGGGCGCGAACCCACTGGCAAGTGGCAGGTGAGTGATTACTGCTTGACAAACTGTCAAGCGCCAAGCAAGCTAGCCACTCGCGGGTCCGCCTACATCACATCGCGCTCGCGCGCGTCGCCGACTGACGCATTTTGAACCATCGCCAACTGCACACACCGTAGGTCCGGATGGCGCTCCGCGCTACAATTCGCCGGCGCGTTACCCTGACCGTTCGATGAGGAGACGCACATGCCCGAAAGCGTTCATCGCAAACTAGAGCGGGTTCGGCCGCCGCGCGTTCACATCACGTATGATGTGGAAGTCGGCGACGCGATCCAGTTGAAGGAGCTGCCGTTCGTCATGGGCGTGCTCGGAGACTTCAGCGGAAATCCAGCCGAAGCGCTGCCTCGCCTCAAGGACCGCAAGTTCGTCGAGGTGACGCCCGACAACTTCGACGATGTGCTGAAGAGCATGAAGCCCCGTCTGCAGATCAAGGTCGACAACAAGCTCAAAGACGACGGGTCGAAGCTCGGGATGGAGCTGAAGTTCGAGAGCCTCGACGATTTCGCGCCCGACCGCGTTGCCCAGCAAGTCGAGCCGCTGCGCAAGCTGCTGGAACTGCGCCAGCAACTCGCGGACCTTCGCGGTAGCCTGCAAGGCAACGACAAGCTCGAGGAGATTTTGCAATCCATGTTGAACGACGAGGGACGGCTCAACCAGCTCAAGAACGAGCTGCAGCCGGGAGGAACCGATGGCCAAGCTTGAAACCGGGGCGCAGGCCGCGCCCGGAGCGCTGAACACCGACGCGACGACCAGTTTGCTCGAGCAAATCGTCGACCAGGGGCGGTTCGGAACCGATCAAGCGCAGCGCGACCGCGGCCGAGATCTCGTCAAGAACTTTGTGAGCGAGGTGCTCGAGGGCGCGATCACGGTGCGCCCGGACACGGAGTCGATGCTCAACGCGCGCATCGCCGAGATCGACCGCCTGCTCTCGCTGCAACTCAACGCGGTGATGCACAATCCGGAGTTTCAGCGGCTGGAGGCGACGTGGCGCGGCCTCAAGTATCTGCTGAACCAGACCGAAACGAGCACCATGTTGAAGATCAAGGTGCTCAATGTGAAGAAGAACGACCTCCTCAAGGACCTGCAGAAGGCGCCCGAGTTCGATCAGAGTGCGCTCTTTAAGAAAGTCTATGAGGAAGAGTTCGGTGTGTTCGGCGGCGCGCCGTTCGGCGCCCTGGTCGGTGACTACGAGTTCGGTCGCGGCGGACAGGATATCGAGCTGCTCGAGAAGATCTCTCAGGTGGCCGCGGCCGCGCACGCACCGTTCATCACGTCGGCGTCCCCGCAGATGTTCAACCTCGAGAGCTATACGCAGCTCGATTCGCCGCGGGACCTCGCGAAGATCTTCGAGAGCTCTGAATACGCGAAGTGGAAGGCGTTCCGTGATACCGAGGATTCGCGCTATGTCGCGCTCACCGCGCCGCGCATGCTTCTTCGCGATCCCTATGGCAAGGCGAACGTGCCCGTGGAGGCGTTCGACTACGAAGAGGGCATCGACGGTGCCACGCACGACGACTACCTATGGGGAAATTCGGCGTGGGCTCTCGGGGCGCGCGTCACTCAGGCGTTCGCGCGGTTCGGATGGTGCGCGACAATCCGCGGTGTCGAGAGCGGCGGGTTAGTCGAAGGACTCCCGGTACATAACTTCCGCACCGACTCGGGCGACATCGCGATGAAGTGCCCCACGGAAACACCGATCACCGATCGCCGCGAGAAGGAGCTCGCCGATCTCGGGTTCGTGCCACTCGTGCACAGCAAGGGGACGCCAAACGCCGCCTTCTTCAGCGTGCAGTCGGCGCAGAAGCCCAAGGTCTACGACAAAGACGCCGCGACCGCCAATGCGCGTATCTCGGCGCAGCTTCCCTATATCTTCGCCGTCTCGCGGTTCGCGCATTACCTGAAGGCCATGATGCGCGACAAAATCGGCGGCTTTATGTCGAGAGTCGAAGCCGAGCGCTTTCTCAACAACTGGATCAACAATTATACGATCGCTAATGACGATGCCGGGTTCGAGCTAAAGGCGCGGCATCCATTGAAAGAGGCGCGCATCGAGGTGGTGGAAGTTCCCGGCAAGCCCGGCGCGTATCGCGCCGTGGCTTTCCTGCGACCGCACTTCCAGCTCGACGAGCTCGGCGTATCGCTCCGGCTTGTTGCCGACCTGCCGACGCCGGCGAAATAACCCTCACACCACTTTACGGAGGAGCACCAAATGGCGTCCGACTATTTCCTCAAGATTGAGGGCGTTGACGGGGAGTCCACCGACTCGACGCACAAGGGTGAGATCGAGATCCTGTCCTATAGTTGGGCTGAGAACCAGTCCGGTACGCACGCGTCGAGCGCCGGCGGCGGCGGCGGCGCGGGGAAAGTCGCCATGCATGATTTCAATTTCAACATGTTCGTGAACAAGGCCAGCCCCAAGCTGATGCTCGCCTGCGCCACGGGTGACCATCTGAAGACCGCGAAGCTTACCGTACGCAAGGCCGGCGGGGATCAACAGGAGTTCATGACGATCACGTTCAGTGACATTCTCGTTTCGTCCTACTCAACCGGCGGCTCCAGCGGCGGTGATTCGGTCCCGACCGAATCGATCTCGCTCAACTTTGCCAAGGTGGAGTTCGAGTACAAGCCACAAAAACCGGATGGAACGCTCGACTCGCCAGTGAAGACCGGATACAACTTGTCGACCAACAAGAAGATTTGAGTCGCAGGTTAGATGAACGCGGCAGCGTTATACAAGGCAGGGCGGCTCGACGAAGCGATTGAGGCGCTCGGCGCTGGGTTGCGAGACAACCCCACCGACGCCTCTGCTCGCACGTTCTTGTTCGAGCTGCTCTGTTTCGCAGGGAGCTTTGACCGCGCGGAAAAGCAGCTTGACATCCTGGCGCGCAACGGGACCGAGGCTGAAGCGGGCGCGCTTCTCTATCGCGGTGCGCTTCACGCGGATCGAATTCGCCAGACGATGTTCGAGGAGGGAGGGCTGCCAGTATCGGCAAAGGACCCTGAGCCCGTCTCGGGCACGATCAACGGGCAGGCATTCGACGCGCTCGAAGATGCCGATCCGCGAATCGGTGCGCGGCTCGAGCTCCTCGTCGCCGGCCAGTACACGTGGCTGCCGATGGAGCACGTCGCCTCTGTCACCATGGAACCGCCGCGCCGGCTGCGCGATCTGCTATGGGCGCCGGTCGTCGTGCGACCGTCGGAGCGGATGCAAGAGTTGGAACTGGGTGAAGTGCTGATGCCTGTGCTGAGTCCCGGAGCTTGGCGCAGCCCCAACGACGAAGTGCGCCTAGGCCGCGTGACTGAGGTCGACGATCTCGCCGACGGCCGTGCGGTGCCGGTGGGCCAAAAGCTCTGGCTCGTGGATGGCCAGGAATTGCCTCTGCTCGAGATCCGCGAACTCACGATCACGCCTCGCGCGTAGGCAGGGCCGGCATGCTCGAGATGGGCCCTCTGCTCGCCCCGATTCCCGGCGCCAAGACCGCAGGCGCAAGTCTGCGCCACGAGCCGGTGTACACCCAGATCAAAGAAGCGCGTCGAGAGGACGATGGTCTTCCGAAAGGAGAGTGGGAGTCGGCGCGCAAGGAGGCCGACTGGGCACTCGTAGTGCGCCTGGCCAGTGATGCCCTGACGAAGCGCACGAAGGATCTGGAGCTCGCCGGGTGGCTTACTGAAGCGTTGTTGCATCGCGACGGCATCGCGGGACTTCGCGATGGATTAGCGCTCGTGCATCAACTCCTCGAGCAGTTTTGGGATGGTGTGTACCCCGAGATCGACGAGGACGGTGCAGAGGCGCGTGCCGCTCGGGTGGAGTGGATCGGAGTCAAGTTGGACGGCGCGGTTCGTCGGTCGCCGCTCACGGCAGACCTCAAGTCGCTGATTGATTATCGAACATCACGCACTATTCCGACAAAGGAAGAAGCAGAATCCGACGAAGCGAAGCGGTCGACGCGCGCTCAGGCGACAAACGACAAAAAAGTAACGCCGGAAGAGTTTGAAGCTTCCTTCGCCGCCACACCAAAAGCGTGGTACCGGCAGCTGGTTTCGGATCTCGATACGACGGATGCAGCAATTCAGTCGCTCGACGATCTTTGTCGCCAGCGATTCGGCGATGTGTCGCCGAGTTTTCGTCCGTTGCGTGATGCTGTTCTCGACGTTCGTCAGGTCGCCGGGCAACTCCTCGCGCGCAAA
>Ga0070688_100001187_pt1 | contig 12943 bp, 10 predicted proteins | sample KBSS13HmetaG_FD_64679 | JGI IMG/M metagenome (GOLD analysis project Ga0070688, IMG submission 64679) | Switchgrass rhizosphere microbial communities from Kellogg Biological Station, Michigan, USA - KBS S1-3H metaG | ecosystem: Host-associated > Plants > Roots > Rhizosphere ...
CGAGTCGTAAGACGGCGGTGCCGAGTCGATCGGAGCCGGCCGGCCACCCTGGTCGTGTGGAACGCCGATGCGGCCGGCGCCGGAGCATTCTCCGCCCAGCCCGTCGGTCGCAGTGAACGCGACCCTGTAAACGCGTCCGTCACCCTGCCCGGAGCGCTCGGCTCGCACCTGGAATGCTCCGCCCGAACCGATCGTGGCGTCCGGCGACGTATTGCCGTCCGCTGTGGAGTTGACCGGTTCGTCCTGCGTGATCCCATTGATCGTCAGCGTGATCGGATTGCCGTCCGGGTCGGTCACACCCGCAAGCTGGCCGGCCACGTACTTGTGGTTAGGCGGCCAGAGGGTGCCAAGCCCCGTCGTCGCGGCGGTACAGACCGGGTTGTGGTTGATCGTGGTCGTTACCGTCGCCGTGTTGTTCGCTGGGCTGGGGTCGGCCTGGTCGCCCGCGACGGTCGCGATGTTCACGATCGACGCGCCCGACCCTGCGAGCAGTGTGATCGTGAACGCCTGGTTCCCACCGGGTGCGAGCGTGCCGGATGTGCAGGTGATCAGGCCGGCGGCCTCAGCGCACCCGGCACTCGCCGAGACGAACGTCGAGTTCGTGGGTACCGGGTCAGTGACCGTGACACCGGTCGCAGTCGTCGGGCCGAGGTTCGTCGCCGTTAGGGTGTAGGTGGCGTTGTGGCCCTCGGTCACGAGCGCCGGCCCCGTCTTTGCCATCGAAAGGTCGGGCGGCGCCGGCACATTGATCGTGATTGTCTCCTGGAACGCTGGTCCACCGTCGAGGTCGTTGAGCAGAAACTTGACGGTGCAGACGTACGTCCCGGCGAGCGTGCCAGCATCGACCCCGTACGTCTCGCTGAAGGTGAACGTCGTGCCGCTCACGTCGGTCCGACTCGCCGGCGAGAGCGATGCACTCACACCCGCGTCGCAGTTCACGCTGGGAGTCACCGTGACCGGCAGGTTCGAGAGACCGTTGAGGATCGCGTCGGAGACCTGGCTGTCGCTGGCGCCCGAGAGGAAGACACCGCCGGTGGCATCAGCAATGCGTTTGGCCTGTCCGGTGCCGTTGAGGTTGTTTGCTGCGCCCGTGCTGATCGCGATTACGCGGATCCCCTTCGCGACGAGGGCCGCGGTCGCGGACACCTCGGTCGCGCCGTTGCACGGATCGTGACCGACCGCGTCTCCGAACCACACGACGATGCGCGACGAGCCGCTGCGGAAGCCGGTCGCCGAGTCCGTGGCGAGCGTCTCGAGTGCGTTGAGCTGGCACTCTGGCGTATCACCCCCGCCGGTCGCAACCCACGCGTTCATCCCGTTCTGGACGTCCGTCGTGTTGCCTGTGATCGCCTGGTTGAGCCGGTAGGCGAAGGCGTCGGGCGTGTCCTTGTATTCGCCGACGCCGAATTGCGCGGTTGGCTGCGCGAGCAGCACCGTCGCCATGACGTTGGCATTGCCCGTCCGGACGTTGGCGACCGCCCCGCCCATGCTCCCCGTCGTGTCCGCGAGGAAGAAGATGTCCGGGTTCTGCGGAATCGGCGAAGTCTCGACGGACTTCGAGATCGTCTGCGACGCGCCCGGAAGCAGCGTGTCGTTGACCGTGCTCGGTGTGACTCCCGGCGCAGCGAACGCAGCGCCGCCGAGCGCAACCGCAATCGTGGCGACGCCCGAGGTCGCAAGCAGGTTCCGTTTCAGGGCGTACAGCTTGAGCGCGCAGTGATGCCCCTTCATGTATTGCCCTCCCTCTTCGTGGGATCCTCTTCGTGGGATTCCCGCTTTGAGCGTGGGCACCTGCATCCGCGCTGCCGAACGGCCCACTACGCTTGACGGCATGGCGCTCCAGCTCATGACGGCGGGTGAGTCGCATGGTCCGGCGCTCATCGCCATCGTGACCGGACTGCCGGCAGGTCTCGTCCTCGAGCAGGAGGCGATCGATGCTGATCTGCATCGGCGCCAGCAGGGATACGGGCGCAGCCCGAGACAGCAGATCGAGCAGGACGAGGTCGAGGTGCTCGCCGGCCTGCGCCACGGACGAACGCTCGGAACTCCGCTCGCGCTCGTAGTGCGCAACCGGGATCACAAGAACTGGGAGTGGGGGATGAGCGCCTGGCCGCCAGAGGGTGAGCCGGCCGGCAAGGGAACCAGGGACGTCACGCTGCCGCGGCCGGGACACGCCGATCTCGCGGGGACCCAGAAGTACGGATTTGCCGACGTGCGCGATGTGCTCGAGCGCGCGAGCGCGCGGCACACTGCCGTGATCGTGGCCGCAGGTGCGGTGGCAAAAGCCCTGATTGCGGAGCTCGGAATCGCAGTCGAAGGTCGCGTGTTGAGCGAGGACCTCGAGCAGCAGGTGGACGAGGCACGCGCGGATCGGGACACAGTCGGCGGGGTCGTCGAAGTGCGCGCACGCGGCGTGCCGCCCGGACTGGGCACGTATGCGACGAAGGACGAGCGCCTGGACGCGCGGCTCGCCGCGTCGCTGATGGGGACGCAGGCGGTTAAAGGAGTGGAGATCGGTGAGGGGTTCGCGCTTGCGGCGAAGCGCGGGTCCGAGGCCCACGACGAGATCCTGCGGGACGAGCGCGGCCTCTATCGCAAGACGAATCGCGCAGGCGGGATCGAAGGCGGCGTGTCGAACGGCGAAGAGATCGTTGTTCGCGCTGCGATGAAACCGCTCCCGACGCTGATGAAGCCCCTGGCCTCGGTCGACCTGGAGACCGGCGAGCCTGCCGAGGCGCTCGTCGAACGCAGCGACACAGCTGCGGTCGAAGCGCTCGCTGTCGTCGCCGAAGCCTGCGTCGCCTGGGAGCTCGCGCGCGCCGCGAAGGACAAGTTCGGCGGTGACTCGCTCGCCGATCTCCTTGCCGCACACCGCGCTTATCTGGAGCGGATCGACTGGTCACCCAGGTAGGGGCGCTCGGGCGTCACCTCGCGCTCGTCGGGTTCATGGGCGCGGGCAAGTCGACGCTGGGTGAGAAAGCCGCGCGGCTGAGCGGCCGACCCTTCGTCGATCTCGACCGTGAGATCGAACGCCGCCATGCTCCCGTCGCCGAGCTCTTCGAGCGGGGCGAGCCGGAGTTCCGTCGCCTCGAAGCGGAGCTCGCCGCAGAGGTGCTCTCCTCGCCGGTGCCGGCCGTGATCGCGCTCGGCGGCGGAGCAGTCCTTTCCGAGCGCACGCGTGACCTTCTGCGCAGTCGTGCCTACACGGTCCGGGTGGAGGTCGACCCCGCGTCGGCCTGGGAGCGCGTCCGGAGAAGCGATCGTCCGCTTGCGAGGGACGAAGAAGCGTTCAGGGCGCTCTTCGACGAGCGGCAGCCCCTGTACGACGATGTCTCCTCCGCCTCCGTGCGGAGCGTCGACGACGTGCTGCTCGCCGCGCTAGAGATCGAGGTCGCGCGGGGTCGACTCGCCGGTTTCGACGTTGCCGGTCCTGTCGCGGTGATCGCCGACGAACACGTCCTCGAGCTGCATCCACTCGGCTTCGAGCCGAACCAGGTGCATGCGGTCCCGCGCGGTGAGGCCGCCAAGACGGCGTCGGTCCTCGCGCAGTTGTGGTCAGATCTCGACCTCGACCGGAGCGGAACGATCGTCGGTTACGGCGGCGGTTCGACCACGGACGTGGCGGGTCTGGCGGCCGCGACCTATCTCCGCGGCGTGCGCTGGCTCGCAGTCCCGACGACGCTGCTCGGGCAGGTGGACGCCGCGATCGGCGGCAAGACGGCGATCGACCTTGCGGCGGGCAAGAATCTCGTCGGCGCGTTTCACTATCCCGCAGGTGTCGTCGTCGATCCGGACATCCTCGCCACTCTCAGCGAGACCGAGCGCCGCGAAGGCATGGCCGAGGTGGTGAAGGCGGGGCTCCTGGCGGGCCGGCCTTTCTGGGAGCTCGGCGAGGACGAGCTGATCCGCGGGGCGGCGGCGTTCAAGGCCGGTGTCTGTCTTGGTGATCCGTTCGACCGGGGACGCCGTGCGATCCTGAATCTGGGCCACACCTTTGCGCACGCACTCGAGGCTGCGGCCGGGTACGACGGCCTGAGCCACGGGAGCGCGGTCGCATTGGGGCTGCTCGCTGCACTTCGGCTCTCTGGGCGTTCCACGGACACCGTCGAGGAAGTGCTCGCACCGCGACCTGTGCCGGTCGACCGCAACCGTGCCTGGGCTGCGCTGCAGCGCGACAAGAAGTCAGAGCATGGTGAGCTACGACTCGTGCTGCTGGACGACGACGGGCCGGTTGTCGCGGCGCGCCCCGAGGCTGAAGTTCGCACGGCGCTGAACGAGTTGATCGCGGATTAGAGTGCGCCGATGCAGGTCGTCGTCCTGAACGGGGTCAACCTCGACGTTCTCGCACGTCGCGACCCTGCGCTCTACGGCGGTCTCTCCCTCTCCGAGCTGGAAACGCGAATCTACGAGTGGGCGTCGGAGCTCGGGTGTGCCGTACGGTGCCGGCAGACGAACCATGAGGGTGAATACGTCGAGTGGTGCCACGACGCAGTCGACACTGCCGACGGCATCATCGCCAACCCCGGTGCGTGGACGCATTACTCCTATGCGATCCGTGATGCGCTCGAGCTGCTCCAGGCGCCGATCGTCGAGGTGCACCTCTCCAACATCGAGGAGCGGGAAGAGTGGCGGCGCAAGTCCGTCATCGCCGACCTGGCGGCCAAGCGTGTCCTCGGCAAGGGGCCTGACGGTTATCGCGAGGCGCTCGAGTTCATCGTCGAGCAAGTAGGAGCGGCTCCGTGAACCCGCGAATCGAGCGCCTACGCGAGTCGCTGGAAGAGCCGCTGCTCGTCACGAACCCCACGAACATCAACTATCTCTTCGGGTTCAAGAGCTCGAACGCCGCTCTCCTCGTCGAGCGCGAGCGCGTACGGCTCTTCACTGATTTTCGCTACTCGGAGGCAGCGCGGGCGGTAGAGGGTGTCGAGTTCGAGGAGACCAAACGCGCGCTCCTGAAGGATCTCGCCGACAGGTTGTCGGGCCCGGTCGGCTTCGAGGCCGACTTCGTCTCCTACTCCGGGTACGAGACGCTTCGCGTCGGCACGATCGAGCCGGTTCCGCGCCGTGGGCTCGTCGAGCGCCTGCGCGCAATCAAGGACGACGACGAGCTCGCGTCGATCAGGCGAGCCTGCGAGATCACGGATCGGATGTTCGAGCGCCTGATCGCGGAGCCCTTCGTCGGTAGAACCGAGCGCGACGTCGCCTGGACGATCGAGAAGCTCTTCCACGACGAGGGCGCTGACGCGGTTGCCTTCGAGACGATCGTCGCCGCCGGGCCGAACTCGGCTCGTCCGCACGGCCGCGCCACCGACCGGCCGATCGGCCGCGGCGAGACGATCATCGTGGACACAGGTTGCGTCGTCGGCGGTTACGTGTCCGACTACACGCGCACCTTCACGACCGCTTTCGTCGAGGCGCCGGTCAAGCAGGCCTACGCGGTCGTGCTCGCCGCCCAGCAGGCGGGCTTCGACGCGCTGCGGTCCGGCGTCAAGGGCTTCGATGCCGATGCGGCTGCGCGACGAGTCGTCGATCAGACGGTCTTTGCCGGAACGTTTGGGCACGGGCTCGGCCATGGGCTCGGCCTCGAGGTCCACGAGGCTCCGCGCCTGTCCGTGGAGTCGACCGACACGTTGGCCGCGGGCAACGTAGTCACCGTCGAGCCCGGTATCTACATGGAGGGTCGGGCAGGCATCCGGATCGAGGACAACATCGTCGTGACCGAGGGCGGCTTCGAGAACCTAACCTGCTTTCGGAAGGATCTGATCACCGTCGAGTGATCCTGTGCCCCTACCAGCAATGCATGTCGGCATCACTGGCAGGGGCGCTAGTCTTCTGCGCCGTGGCCGAGACCGTCAACACCAATCAGTTCAAGAATGGGATGCACATCGAGCTCGACGGCGCGTACTGGCGCATCGTCGAGTTTCAGCACGTCAAGCCCGGGAAGGGCGGAGCCTTCGTCCGAACGAAGCTCAAAGGGCTCGACAGCGGTTCCGTCGTCGACCGGACGTTCCGCGCAGGTGAGAAGTTCGCACGCGTCCGTACGGAGACGAAGGAGATGCAGTATCTCTACGACGCCGGTGACGAAGTGGTCTTCATGGACACCGACACATACGAGCAGACGTCGCTGCCGCATGCCATCGTCGAGGATGCGCTCGAGTTCATGCTTCCGTCGAGCTCGGTTCAGATCATGCTGGTCAACGGCAAGCCGTCAGGTGTCCAGCTCCCTTCGTCGGTCGAGCTCGCGGTGTCCGAGACGGAGCCCGGCGTGAAGGGGGACACCGTCTCGAACGTGACCAAGCCGGCGACCCTCGAGACCGGCGCGGTGGTTCAGGTCCCGCTCTTCGTGAACCCGGGCGAGCGGATCAAGGTCGACCCGCGCGAGAAGCGGTACATCAGCCGAGCGTAGTTGCACGAGCAGCTCAGCTAGTCGGTCTCAGCTTCGATCGCGCTCAGCGCAAAATCCGCTGCTTCCTGGAGCGACATGGCTCGCCCTCGCTCGAACTCCGAGGCGAATGCTTCCGCGCCGAGCGTTGCGCGAGCCGAAGCGGTGGCAGCTTCATGCTTGCCCTGCTCGAAGGGCTCGCGGACGCTGCCCAACTCCTCGTGCAGTCGGTCGGTGGCACCGAGTAGGCGAGCAGTCTCGGACGCTCTGCCAAGCGCGGAGGTCAAGACTGCCGCCGTGTCGAGGCCCGCGGCAAAGACCATGTCAGCCCTAACCGCAAGGCTGTCCTTGAGAGCAGCGCCCACGCTTTGGCTCGCGTGCTCCAGACGACCGAGTTCGATCTCGGCCTCTGCGACATTCGCTCGCGCGAGCGCCGAGCCCCAACGATCGCCGAGCTCGCGGCGGATGTCGCTGCTTCGCCCGCAGAGTTCGACAACGCGCTCCCAGTCACCGGAGTTGAGCGCAATGTCGCCCAGATTGTTCAGGGCGATCGCGCCGTTCCAGTCATCACCCACTCGACTCGCAATCACTGCGAGCTCCTCGTACGTCACTCGTGCGCGTTCCACATCTCTTTGCCACATCGCGGCCTTCCCGCGCTCGCGAAGCGCGTCCGCGATCCCCTGTTCATCACCAGCCTCCATGAAGGCGGCGTAAGCGGCTTCGGCATGCTGGCTCGCCGCAACAATGTCGCCTACCCGCTCCGAGGTGACGGCCCCGCACTCGTGCACCCTCCCAACCAGCGCCTTCGGCTGGGTGTTTGCAACCACAAGCGCTCGGTCGACCCACGATCGAGCCTCGAGGAAACCGCCTCGCAGCCAAAGAAAGAAGGTCAGTCCTCCGAGTAGCCGCATTGCAAGCTCCGGTGCGTCATCTAGAGCGAAGTCCATCGCAGCACGGACGTTTCCGTACTCCACCGAGATGCGGTGCGCCCATCCCTGCTGATCTGGCCCGTGGCGGAGATACGGATCTGCGCGCTCAAGGAGGGAGGCGAAGAAGTCAGCGTGCCGCAGGCGGATCGCTTCGGTCTCACCGCGGCGTTCGAGCTCCTCGGCCGCGAATTCACGGATCGTCTCCAGCATCCAGTAACGGCTGCCCCTCTGGTCTTGGCGCCGCCTGACGAGACTCTTGTCGATCAACGACTGCAGTGAGTCGACGCCGGCGTCACAGACGGCCTCGGCCGATTCGTGGGTGCAGCCGTCGACGAAGACCGACAGCCGCACGAAGAGCTCCCGCTCGTCGGGCTCGAGCAGGTCATACGACCAGCGAATCGTCGCTCGCAACGTCTCCTGGCGGGGGTCTGCGTCACGCCCTCCCTTCAACAAGTCAAGCCGCTCACCTAGCCGCCCGAGGAGTTGCTCAGGCGTGAAGATCGAGCAGCGGGCTGCTGCCAGCTCGAGTGCAAGCGGAAGGTCGTCGAGACGGCGGCAGAGCTCCGCCACGGCGGGCGTCTCCTCGAACCACGCGTCAACCTGGCGAGCCCTGGTGAGGAAGAGCTCAGCGCCGTCGCGGGGGGTCAAGGACGGCACGGAGTAGGCGTGCTCAGCCTGAAGGCGGAGACGTTCGCGGCTGGTGACCAGTACGTTCGGCCCACTCGTCGAGAGGAGTTCGCCGATGCGCGAGGCGATCCCCGGTAGCAAGTGCTCCGCGTTGTCCAACAGCAGCAACGACCGCTTGCCCGCAAGACGTTCATCGAGCGTGTCCTCGATCGGACGACCGGGCTCCTCGTCCACGTCCAGGCTACGCGCGACGGCCGTGCCGATGAGCGCAGGGTCTCGCAGTGCGGCGAGCGGCACCCACCACACCCCGTCGGGAAAATCCTCCGCTGCATCCGCAGCGACCTGAAGCGCAAGCCGCGTCTTGCCCGTTCCGCCCGGACCAGTCAGGGTCAGCAGCCGGACGTCCGACCTCGTGAGAAGTTGAGAGGCCTCGGCAAGCTCGTCCACTCGCCCGAGAAACGGCGTCGTCGGAACCGGGAGGTTCGTCCGATAGAGCGATTTCAGGGGCGGAAATCGCTGCTCGCCCAGCTGATACACCCGCTCCGGCGCGGCCAGATCCTTGAACCGATGCTCGCCGAGATCGTGCAATCCATCGGGCTCCACGAGCGCGGCGGTCGCCGGAGGAGACGAGCACCTGGCCGCCGTGTCCGGCCGCTGCGATCCTGGCGGCACGGTGGACGTCCACACCGACGTACCCTTCTTCCGCGAGCAACGGCGTACCGGTGTGCACCCCCACACGCACCTTGATCGGACCGTCCCCCAGCGCCTCCGTCAAGTCGCGTGCAGCTCCAAGGGCGCCGGACGCAGCTGGGAACGCAACGAAGAAGGCGTCCCCCTGCGTGTCCACCTCGACGCCGTCATGGCGGAGAACCGCCTCTCGAATCGCGCGACGGTGCGAGGCGAGCGCATCCGCGTAGGGCTCAGGGCCGAGCTGATGCAGCAGCTGGGTTGAGGACTCGACGTCCGTGAAAAGAAATGTGACCGTGCCTGCTGGCAGCTCCGGCATACGGGGATGATGACGCCCTCTCCAAGCGCGGGAAGCCTCTGCGTCACATCCATCTGATTAGAAGCAGTCCTCCCGGCCGACTTTTACAGTGCCGTGGCTCTCGCTGCGGTCGACCAATTGCAGCCGTTCCCGCGAGAAGCGGTACATCTCAAGGGCCTAGGCGAGCGCGCGCTCGAGCGCGGCGGCGCCGTCTTCGAGCACCGGCTCGCCGTGCGAGACGACTACGAGCTCGATCGGAAGCTCAGCGAGGCGCTTCTGTAACTCCGGTTTCAGCTTCTGCTCGGCCCAGTCCTGTTCGCCTTTCGGGAACCAGCCCACAGGAAGCTCGACGCCGCCTCCGGGCCTACCGATGAGGAGGTCGCCCGCAATGAGTGCGCGGTGCGGCTCGAGGAAGAAGAGTGCCTCGACCCAGTCGCTCCCCTTCACGACTTCGGCATGCACGCCGGCCGGGAGCGTGCCTTTCTCCTCCGGGCGCCACAGCGTTGCCTTGTACCGCTCAAGTACGGCGGCGACACTCCGCTCGTGCCAGTGCACCGTGAGGAGCACGTGCACGGGCTTCCCGACCCGTTCGACGTCTCGGTCGAGAGCCTCCCAGAAGCGGTCCTCATCGTCCAGCGCCACAAGCGGGTCAACCATCACGAGCGCTTCCGGTAGCTCGGCGTAGACCGAGCCGACTTCCGGGCCCCAGTGCTCGGCGTGCTCCCACTCAGGGTGAGCCGCTGTCCAGCGCCACAGGCCCGGCCGGAGCTCTCGCACGTCCATCGCGGGAGAAAACCTATCGTGGCGGCGCTAGGCTCCCCGCATGCCGGCGCTTGCCGACACGACTATTCGCCTGCTCGGGCAGGAGCCACTCGCCGGGCGGCTGTCGACTGCCGAGCAGCTGAACATTGCGCGAATCCTCGATCGCGCCGGGTTCGCCTACCTCGAGGTCTCGGGTGGCGGTTGCTTCGACAGTGCTGTGCGTCGCGGTGTCGAGAGCCCCTGGGAGCGCATCCGAGCGTTGAAGGCGAACGTCGAGACACCGCTTGGCCTGGCGCTTCGAGGCCGCTTCCTCGTCGGCTCCCGGCCGGTCGACAACGACTTCATCCGCCGATTCATCGCGTCCGCCGCGGAGAACGGAATCGACGTCTTCCGGCTTCACGATCCGCTCAACGACGTTTCGAATCTCCGTGAGGCCGCCGACGCAGTCGCGACGGCCGGCGGGGAGTTCGAGGCGGGGCTCGTCTACAGCCCCGGCCGGACCGGTGAGACGGATCCGCTGATGGAGCAGGCCAGCGAGCTTCCGAACCTCGGGGCCGCGCGCGTGCTGTTGCATGACCCGACCGGCTCGTTGCAGCCGCATCGGGCGCGCGAGCTCGTCACGGGTTTGCGCGAGGCGACCGGTTTGCCGGTCGGCATCTACTGCCAGGGATCCGGTGGAAACGCGCTGGCGGCGGCGCTCGAAGCTGCGCGTGCCGGTGCCGAGCTGATGGCGTGCGCAGTGTTCCCGATCGCCCTGATCTTGCACCGTGTCTCGGGTGAGGCCTTGGCCGAGGCGCTCGCGGGGCTCGGGCTCGAGTGCGACGTCGACGTGCAGGCCCTCTGGGCCGCCTCCGACGTCGTCGACGAGCACATCGGCGACGAGCCGGTCACGCCGCTCGCACCGCGTATTGCCGCTCGCGCCGCCCAACATGATTTACCTGCAAGCCTCGTCACTGCGCTGGACTCGAACCTCCGCGCGCAGGGCGCCGGAGACCGGCTCGACGAGACGATCGAAGAGTTGATCCGAATCCGGGCCGAGGTCGGCTGGCCGCCCCTCGCTTCGCCGATCGGTCAGGTGCTCGGTTCACAGGCACTCCTGAACGTGCTCTCCTCGAGCCGCTACTCGGTTGTCGTGGATGAGCTCCGGCCGCTTGTTGCGGGCCATCTCGGAACGACTCCGGCCCCGATCGACAAGTCGATTCAGCGCGCGATCGGTCTCACCGCGGACCCCGATTCGACCGAGGACACGACGGCTCCTCCTCTGCAGGAAGTGCGGGCGCAGTCGGAAGGGCTTGCGTCGAGCGAGGAGGAGCTGCTTCTGCTCGGTCTCTTCGGCGATGATGCGGAACCACTTCTGCGGACGATCCGCGGGCGATCGAGCGGCGACGAGACGCTCGCGACCGGTGGTGTCGACCAGGCTCGCGCAGAGCGCATCCGGGAGCTCGTGCGCATCGTGCAGGAGACGGGCATCGGCGAGGTGACGATCGAGGAGTCGGGCATGCGCGTCTCCGTGCGACGGACGGAGGATCGTGAAGTCCCGGTGACGCCCACGGAATCGCTCTTCGGCGAGCCGCAAGAGGCGGAGCTCGAGCCGGTGGCACCCTCGAACGGCATAGTGCGCGTCGAGGCGCCGATGGTCGGAACCTTCTACCGGGCAGCGCAGCCCGGGGCGGACCCGTTCGTCGAGGAGGGACAGCCGATTGGCGCGGGTCAGACGTTGTGCATCCTCGAGGCGATGAAGCTCATGAACGAGGTCAAGTCCGACGTCGAAGCCGTCGTCCGCGCGATCCACGTCGAGAACGCACAGCCGGTGGAATTCGGCCAGCTTCTGTTTGAACTGGAGCCGCTGACCGGGCGTCCGCTGGACGCGCTCTAACGATGTTCTCTCGAGTGCTCGTTGCCAACCGCGGCGAGATCGCGGTGCGGGTAATCCGCGCCTTGCACGAGCTCGGCATTGAGGCCGTCGCCGTCTACTCGACTGCGGACGCAGGAACGCTACCGACGCGTCTCGCAGACCGGTCCGTCTGCATCGGACCTCCCTCGGCAACCGAGAGCTACCTCAACATCGCCTCGGTTGTGGCGGCCGGCGAGACGACCGGTTGCGAGGCCGTCCATCCGGGCTACGGCTTTCTGTCCGAGAACCCAGACTTCGTCCGTGCGTGCGAAGACAACGACCTCGTCTTCATCGGCCCCGACGCAGACGTGATGGCGCGGATGGGCGACAAGGTCGAGGCGAAGCGGGAACTGGCGGCGGCCGGGCTGCCGCTGGTGCCGGGCACCGAAGCTGTCGGAGTCGATGAAGCAGCCAAAGCTGCCGCCGAGCTCGGCTATCCGGTCCTGTTGAAGGCATCCGCGGGGGGTGGTGGGAAAGGAATGCGCCTGGTCGAGCGGGCCGATGGCCTCGAGGACGCGTTCGAGAGCGCGAGCGGTGAGGCGTTGGCGGCGTTCGGCGACGGCACGCTCTACCTCGAGAAGCTGATCACCCCGGCGCGACACGTCGAGGTGCAGGTGTTGTGCGATGCCGACGGCGGTGTACTCACGCTCGGCGAGCGCGAATGCTCGATTCAACGCCGTCACCAGAAGCTGATCGAGGAGTCCCCGTCGCCGGCACTGGACGACGCAACGCGGGAGGCGATGGAGACCGGGGTGGCGCGGGCCTGTCGCGCGATCTCGTATCTGAACGCCGGCACCTTCGAGTTTTTGCTCGCGCCCGAGGGCTCCTACTACTTCATCGAGCTGAACGCGCGCTTGCAGGTCGAGCATCCCGTCAGTGAGCTGGTGACCGGGATCGACATCGTGCGGGAACAGCTGCGGATCGCGGCCGGCGAGCAGTTGCACGAAACCGGCCGCGCGGCGCGGCGTGGGCACGCGATCGAGATTCGGCTCAATGCGGAGGACCCGGCGCGTGGCTTCGCGCCGGCGCCGGGAGTGATCGAACGGTTTCGGCCGCCGCTCGGACCGGGCGTACGCCTCGACACGCACATCGAGGAAGGGTCCGTGGTTCCGCCCTACTACGACTCGCTGATCGGGAAGCTCGTCGTCTGGGACGAAGATCGCGCGTCTGCGATCGAGCGTTCGCTTCGAGCCTTGAGCGAGCTCGAGCTCCGGGGCGTTCCGACCACGAGAGAGGCGGTGCTCGAAATCCTGGCGAGCGATGCATTTCGGAGCGGGCGGTACTCGACGAGCTTTCTCGACGAGACGCGGCTTGCCGCGGTCGGAGCGGGATGAGCTACGTCGTGCCCCAGTCGACGGGCGGCA
>Ga0070688_100001189_pt1 | contig 12937 bp, 11 predicted proteins | sample KBSS13HmetaG_FD_64679 | JGI IMG/M metagenome (GOLD analysis project Ga0070688, IMG submission 64679) | Switchgrass rhizosphere microbial communities from Kellogg Biological Station, Michigan, USA - KBS S1-3H metaG | ecosystem: Host-associated > Plants > Roots > Rhizosphere ...
CCGCAGAACGGCTGCGTGACGGAGGCGATGACGCCGATCTCACCCGAGCCGTCGAGGTATCGATAGCGCTCGGCAACCTCGCCGCGGTACGCGGGCTCGACCGGCTCGAGCGGGAACTCGGCGCCGATCGTGGCGACGATCTCTGCGGCGGGAACGACGTCGTCGAGGCGCCAGCCGTTCGTGGCACCGACGTCCATGAACTCGATGAAGCGCACGGTGTGCCCCGTTCCGCGGAAGCGGCGAGCGATGTCGAGCACGGACTCCTCGTTCAGTCCGCGCTTCACGACGACGTTCACCTTCACCGGCAAGCCGGCCTCCGCCGCCGCGTCGATCCCGGCTAGGACGCGTGCGACCGGGAAGTCCACGTCGTTCATCGCGCGGAAGACCACGTCGTCGAGCGAGTCGAGGCTGACGGTGACGCGTGAAAGACCCGCGTCCGCCAGCGCGCCGGCTTTCTGTGCGAGGAGTGCGGCGTTCGTCGTCAACGTCACGTCGAGGTCGTCGTCGATTGCCGCCAGCGCTGCTACGAGGTGCTCGAGGTCGCGGCGCAGGAGCGGCTCGCCGCCGGTGATCCGGAGCTTCTGAACCCCGAGCTCGACGAACACCCTGGCGACGCGCTCGATCTCCTCGAACGTGAGGAGCTCGCGGCGCGGCAGGAAACGGTACTCGTGGCCGAAGACCTCCTTCGGCATGCAGTAGACGCAGCGGAAGTTGCATCGGTCCGTGACCGAGATCCGCAGATCGCGCACCGGCCGCCCGAGTGTGTCCACGACTCCCATCTCCGCCTCAGCGTAGAGAATTCGGCCGGTGCGCCGGCCCGGCCCACTCCTCGCGCTCGTCGGCGTCACCGCGATCTGGGGCGTCACGTTCGTCCAGGTCCAGGACGCGCTCGAGCTCTATCCCCTGTTCGCGTTCCTCGCCATCCGCTTCACGATCTCGACGGTCGTCCTGGCGCCATTCGCGATCGGCCCACTCCTGCGCCTTCCGCGCGAGGGATTCCTCGTCGGGGTCGGGGTCGGAGCACTGCTCGCGACCGCCTACGGCCTGCAGACCGCTGGCCTCGAGCTGACCACGGTCGCAAGCACCGGTTTCATCACCGGGCTCTACGTCGTCTTCACCCCGCTCCTCGCTCTTCTGTTCTTCGGGACGCCGGTTCCACGTGTGCTCTGGGCGGGAATCGCGCTCGCCGTGGTCGGGTTGCTCCTGCTGAACGGCGTGCCGGGCGGCTCGACGGTCGGCAACCTGCTCGTGCTCGGGAACGCGGTCTTTCAGTCGTTCCAGATCACCGCGATGGAGCGGTTCGCACCCAGGCACGATCCGCGCGCCCTCACCTTCCTGCAGATGGCGACGTCCGCGGTCGGGTTCGTCGTCATCGCTCTGGCGCTCGGGGACCTGGAGATGCCCAACGACTCCCGCGTCTGGTGGGCGCTCATCGTCACCGGCGTCTTCGCGGGCGCTCTCGGGTACCTCATCGCGACGTGGGTGCAGGCGCGGACGACCGCTGCCCGAGCCGCGCTCGTGTTCACGCTCGAAGCGCCGTTCGCGGCGCTCTTCGGCGTGCTCCTCGCCGACGAGGTGCTCGGCTGGGCTGGCTGGGTCGGCTGTGCCGTGATGATGGCCGGAATCCTGATCGCAGAGCCCGCGGCGGCGGCAACCCTAAGACGCTTTTCCCGCCGGCGAACCGCACCGGCATGACCGCCGTTCTCCTCGCGCTGGCATCCGCCGTGCTGTTCGGCGCGACCACCACCGCGATGAGGGTGGCGTTTCGTCGTGACGCGCTGGCCGAGGGCGGCGCCCTCTTCACGGTGCTCGTGGCGATGGCGGTCGTGTTGCCCTTCGCCGTGGTGCAGGGCGGCGTCGACGCCACCGTGTGGCCGTTCGTGCTCGCTGGCCTGCTCGGGCCCGGGGTGTCGCAGTACCTCTTCACGTTCGCCGTACGAGAAGCGGGCGCGGCGCGGACGTCGGTCGTCATCGGGACCGCACCGCTCTTCTCGATCGTGATTGCGGTCTCCCTGCTCGACGAGCCGCTCGTCGCAGTGGTCGTCGCCGGTGCAGTTCTCATCGTCGCGGGCGGCTTCCTGCTGATCAGCGAGCGGGAGCGACCGGAGCACTTCCGCGTTCGTGGACTTCTCCTCGCACTCGCGGCGACGTTCATCTTCGCGACCCGGGACAACCTCGTGCGCTGGCTCTCGATCGACACGACCGTGTCGCCCGCCGTCGCCGCGCTGGCGACGCTGGGCGCGGGGGCGTGCGTCATGGCGGTGTTCGTCGCCGTGTCGCGCTCGCCGTTGCGGAGACACGACGCGCGCGCCTTTGCGCCTGCCGGCGTCGTGTTCGGTCTGTCGTACGTGTGCCTGTTCGAGGCGTACTACCGCGGGCTCGTCACGATCGTGTCGCCGCTCGTCGCCACCGAGTCCCTCTGGGGAGTGCTGCTCGCTGCGGCCGTCCTCGGACGATCCGAGCGTGTGGGTTCACGCCTTGTTCTCGGCGCGGCGCTCGTCGTCGCGGGAGGCGTGCTGATCGGGATCCACCGCTAGCCGAGCCTCTGATCGATCGCGTCGAGCCGCTCCTCGACCCGCGCCAGGGTGTCGACGAGTTCTTGGTGACGCTGGGTCTCGGGGCCGAGTCGGCGTTGCTGATACCCGACGAACGACGCCGTCAGGACGGCAGTGGCGAACGACACGGTCGCGACGCTCGCGAACATCACGAAGACGGCGATGACCCGACCGCCGCTCGTTCCCGGCACGACGTCGCCGTATCCGATCGTCGTCACGGTGGTCGCCGACCACCATGCCGCGTCGCCGAGACTCTGAAAACTGTTGGGGCTGAGGAGGCGTACTGCGGCGGTCCCGGCGGCGCCGACCGTGAGCATCACACCGACGAGGTAGGGGATGATCCGCCCGGAGATGACGGCGCGGTTGATGCGCTCGAGGTTCCGGTCGCTCAGCAGCTTGAAAGGCATCACGTGCGGTGTTCTCCGTGCGAGGAATGCTCTCCTGCAGGCAGGATCTGCTACGGTGCCACTCAGGTTTTCACACTTCTGACACTCAATCAAAGGAGCAAAAGCACATGGCGAAGACCATCGGCATCGATCTCGGCACGACCAACTCGTGTATGGCCGTGCTCGAGGGATCGGAGCCCACCGTCATCCCGAACGCCGAGGGCGGGCGCACAACGCCGTCCGTCGTCGCCTTCGGCCGTGACGGCCAGCGGCTCGTAGGCGCACCCGCGAAGCGCCAGCAGGTCACGAACCCGCAGAACACGATCTTCTCGATCAAGCGCTTCATGGGGCGCAAGTTCGACGAGGTCTCGGAAGAGATGAAGATCGTCCCATACGCGGTGGCCAAGGGCCCGAACGACGACGTTCGCGTGGCGGCCGACGGCAAGGAGTACGCGCCGCAGGAGATCTCGGCGATGATCCTGCAGAAGCTCAAGGCCGACGCGGAGGCGTACCTCGGCGAGACCGTCACCGACGCGGTGATCACGGTCCCGGCCTACTTCAACAACGCGCAGCGCGAGGCGACGAAGGACGCCGGCAAGATCGCGGGACTCAACGTTCTCCGCATCATCAACGAGCCGACGGCCGCGGCTCTCGCGTACGGCCTCGACAAGGAGGGCGCGGAGCACACGATCCTCGTCTTCGACCTCGGCGGCGGGACGTTCGACGTCTCGGTCCTCGAGCTCGGTGAAGGCGTCTACCACGTCAAGGCGACCAACGGTGACAACCACCTCGGTGGCGACAACTTCGACAAGGCGATCGTCGATTGGATGATCGCCGAGTTCAAGCGCGACCAGGGGATCGACCTGGGTCAGGACCCGATGGCGCTTCAGCGTCTCTACGAGGCGGCCGAGAAGGCGAAGATCGAGCTGTCGTCGACGATGACGACGCAGATCAACTTGCCGTTCATCACTGCGACGCCCGAGGGTCCGAAGCACCTCGACCTGCAGCTGACGCGCGCGAAGCTCGACGAGCTCGCGCACGACCTGCTCGAGCGGACCGTCGGGCCGACGAAGCAGGCGCTCGCCGACGCCGGGCTGACGCCGTCCGACATCGAGCACGTCGTGCTCGTCGGCGGCATGACACGCATGCCCGCCGTGCAGGCGAAGGTCACGGAGCTCATCGGGAAGGACCCGCACAAGGGCGTGAACCCGGACGAGGTCGTCGCGGTCGGCGCCGCGATCCAGGCAGGCGTCCTCCGTGGCGAAGTCAAGGACGTCCTCCTGCTCGACGTCACGCCGCTGTCGCTCGGCATCGAGACGAAGGGCGGCGTGTTCACGAAGCTCATCGAACGCAACACGACCATTCCCACGCGGAAGTCGGAGACGTTCACGACGGCGGAGGACAACCAGCCGTCCGTGGAGATCCACGTCGCGCAGGGCGAGTCCGAGATGGTCTCGTTCAACAAGACCCTCGGGAAGTTCCAGCTCGTGGGGATCCCCCCGGCGATGCGCGGCACTCCGCAGATCGACGTCTCGTTCGACATCGACGCGAACGGGATCATCAACGTGTCCGCGAAGGACCTCGGTACCGGCAACGAGCAGCAGATCCGGATCGAGGGTGGGTCGGGGCTCAGTGAGGACGAGGTCGATCGCATGATCAAGGACGCCGAGACGCACGCCGGCGAGGCGCACCACCTGCGCGAACTGGCGGACGCCCGGAACGTCGGCGAGCAGCTTGCGTACCAGACCGAGCGCACGCTCGCCGAGCACCGCGAGAAGCTCCCCGAGAGCGACGCCTCGACGATCGAGGGTCGGATCATGGAGCTCCGCCAGGCACTCGAGAGCGCGGACCTCGCTGACATCCAGGCGAAGACGACTGCGCTCGAGGAGGCGACGCGCGGGCTGGCCGACGTGCTCTACGCGCAGGCGCAGCAGGCGGCCCAGGCCGGCGCGCAGACGTCGGGCAACGGCGGATCGGCGACCGAGGACGAGGTCGTCGAGGACGCCGACTTCGAGGTCATCGACGAAGAGGAAGCGACGAAGTCGTGAGCGAGGAGCTCACCGAGACGCACGTCGAGGAGCCGGAGCGTGAAGCTCCGGCTCCCGACGACATCGCGAAGGTCGTCGCCGAGCGCGACGAGTACCTCGGGCTCGCTCAGCGCGTCCAGGCGGACTTCGAGAACTACCGCAAGCGGGCTGTCCGCGACCAGGAGCGGCTCGTCGCGCACGCGCACGAGCGGCTCGTGCGCGAGCTGCTGCCGATCCTCGACGGCCTCGAGCGCGCGCTCGAGGCCGGCGAGCAGCACGAGGAGGCGAAGCTCCTGGACGGCGTACGACTCGTCGAGCAGGCGCTTCGCGGCGCGCTCGCGAAGGAGGGGCTCGTCGAGATCGAGACGGACGGGGCGTTCGACCCGCACGTGCACGAGGCGCTCTTGACGCAGCCGAGCACGGACGCCGAGCCCGGCTCGGTGCTCGAGGTGGTTCAGCGCGGCTACCGCGTCGGTGACCGCGTCGTTCGTCCCGCCCGGGTGATCGTCGCCGAATGACGGGCAATCCGTACGAGGTCCTCGGGGTGGCGAAGAACGCCTCCGACGAGGACATCAAGAAGGCGTACCGCTCACTCGCGCGGCGATACCACCCCGACGCGAACCCGGGCGACGCCGACGCCGAGGAGCACTTCAAGGAGGTGCAGGGCGCGTACGACGTCCTGTCCGACACGGAGAAGCGGAAGGCCTACGACACGTTCGGACAGGCCGGCGCACGGGGGTTCCCGGATGGCTTCCCCGGCGACGGCGACATGGGGGGAATGCGCTTCGAGGAATTCGACCTCTCGAATCTCGGCGACCTCCTGGGCGGCATGTTCGGAGGCGGAAGCCGCCGCGCCGCCAGCCGGCAGCCCGTGCGCGGGAACGACCTCGAGACGCATGTCCGAGTCTCGTTCGAGGACTCCCTGAAGGGCGTGCAGGTCCGCGTCCCCGTCGAAGCCGAGACGGCCTGTCACGTCTGCTACGGCACGGGCGCGGAGCCCGGCACCGTGCCGGTCACGTGCCCGCAATGCGGAGGCCGCGGTGTGGTCTCCGACTCGCAGGGTCTCTTCGCGTTCTCACAGCCGTGTCCACGCTGCCGCGGGAACGGCACGATCGTCGAGAAGCCGTGCAAGAACTGCCGTGGGAGCGGCCGCGAGCGGACGACGAAGCGCTACGCCGTGAAGATCCCGGCGGGGGCGAAGAGCGGGACCCGGGTCCGTCTCAAGGGCAAGGGCGAGGCGGGCTACAACAGCGGGCCTGCGGGCGACCTGTTCGTCGTCGTCGAGGTCGAGCCGTCGCCGCTGTACGAGCGGCGTGGCACCGATCTCGTGCTCGACGTCCCGGTGACGTACGCCGAGGCGGCCCTCGGCGCGTCGGTCGAGATCCCGACACCCGACGGGCCGGTGTCGCTCAAGGTGCCGAGCGGCACCGAGGGCGGCAAGCTCCTGCGGATCAAGGGCCGCGGTGTGCCTCACCTCAAGGGCTCGGGGCGGGGTGACCTCCTGGCGCGGGTCAGCGTCACCGTTCCCAAGAAGCTGTCGAAGGCCGAGAAGGAGGCCCTCGAGGGGTACCAGAAGGTCTCGCGGGAAAATCCCAGGGAGGTCTTCAGCGCATGAACGACCGCCTGCGCACCAGGTGGACCGCGGTCGTCGTGCTCGCGAGTCTCTATGTCGGTTTCAATGCAATCGAGCTCGCTGTTGGAACAGGGGGCTGGCCGCAGATCGTCGGACTTCCGCTCGGGCTCGCCGTGGTCGCGTACGGGACCGCCCGGCTGCTCGGCTGGGAAGGAGTCGATCGCTGATGCCCGACCGCCCGCGGTACATGATCTCCGTCGCCGCCGACCTCGTCGGCATGCACCCGCAGACGCTGCGGATGTACGAGGCGAAAGGGCTCGTGCGGCCGGGCCGTACGCCCGGTGGCACGCGGCTTTACTCCGAACTCGATCTCGAGCGGCTGCGGCTCATTCATCGGCTCACGACGGAGCTCGGACTGAACCTCGCCGGGGTCGAGCACGTACTGCGCCTGCAGGACGAGCTCGGGCGCATGCATTCACGCATGGAGCGGCTCGAGCGCGAGCTGCGCGCGGAGATCGCCGAGGTCCACAGGGCCTACCGGCGCGAAGTGGTGCTTTACGAGCCGGCCCAGCATCCGGCACCGAGGAGATGACATGGACTTTCAGAAGCTGACCTTGAAGAGTCAGGAGGCGGTTGCGACCGCCCAGGAGCTCGCGCGTCGCGCGGGTAATCCGGAGCTCACGCCCGACCACCTCACGCTGGCACTCCTCGACCAGGAACTGCCGCGAACGCTGGTCGACCGATCCGGCTACGGCGCCGCGTCGCTGCGCGCCGAGACGGAGGCGCGGCTCGGCCAGCTCCCGACCGTGTCGGGCACGGGCGCCCAGCCTCAGGCGTCGGCGCGGCTCAGTCGCGTGCTCGACGCCGCCTTCGACGAGATGCGCAAGCTCGGCGACGAGTTCGTCTCGGTGGAGCACCTGCTCCTGGCACTCGACGTGGTGTCGCGGGACGCGCTCCTGCAGGCGCTCGAGACCGTGCGCGGAGGACAGAAGGTGACGTCGCAGGATCCCGAGGGGACGTACCAGTCGCTCGAGAAGTACGGGCGCGACCTCACCGCGCTCGCAGAATCCGGAAGACTCGATCCGGTCATCGGGCGCGACGAGGAGATCCGCCGCGTCATCCAGGTGCTGTCCCGCCGGACGAAGAACAACCCGGTCCTGATCGGCGAGCCGGGAGTCGGCAAGACGGCGATCGTCGAGGGACTCGCGCAGCGGATCGTCGCGGGCGACGTGCCCGAAGGCCTGAAGGGGAAGCGCGTGTGGGCGCTCGACGTCGGCGCGCTGCTCGCCGGGGCGAAGTACCGCGGCGAGTTCGAGGAGCGCCTGAAGGCAGTGCTCGCCGAGATCGAGAACGCCGCGGGCGAGATCGTGCTCTTCATCGACGAACTTCACACCATCGTGGGTGCGGGCGCAGCGGAGGGCGCAGTCGACGCCGCGAATCTGCTGAAGCCGATGCTCGCGCGGGGGGAACTGCGTGCCGTCGGTGCGACGACGCTCGACGAGTACCGCAAGCACATCGAGAAGGACGCCGCTCTCGAGCGGCGTTTCCAGCCGGTTTTCGTCGGACAGCCGACCGTGGCCGACTCGATCGCGATCCTCCGTGGGCTGAAGGAGCGCTACGAGGCACACCACGGCGTGGAGATCCGGGACTCCGCGCTCGTCGCCGCGGCCGTGCTCTCCGACCGGTACATCACTGACCGCTTCCTTCCCGACAAGGCGATCGACCTCGTCGACGAGTCGGCCTCGCGGCTGCGGATGGAGATCGACTCGTCGCCCGTCGAGCTCGACGAGGCAGATCGCCGTGCGCGCCAGCTCGAGATCGAGCTCGCAGCCTTGGGCAACGAGACGGATTCCGTCCGCGAGCCGATCGAGCGCGAGCTCGCAGACGCGAAGTCGGTTCGCGACGAGCTCGCCGCCCGCTGGTCGCGTGAGAAGGAGTCGCTCCAGCGTGTCGCCGACATCAAACGCCAGATCGACGAGCTTCGCATGGAGGCCGAGCGGGAGGAGCGTGCGAGCAACCTCGCGCGCGTCGCCGAGATCCGGTACGGGATCCTCCCCGAGCTCGAGAAGGAGCTCGAGGAGCGCGAGCAGCGCACCGAGATTCCGATGGTCAAGGAGGAGGTCGACGAGGACGACATCGCAGCCGTCGTGTCGACATGGACGGGCATCCCCGTCTCACGGTTGCTCGAGGGCGAGGTGGAGAAGCTCATCCACATGGAGGAGAGGCTCCACTTGCGGGTCGTCGGTCAGGATCAGGCGGTCGAGGCGGTCGCGAATGCGCTGCGCCGCGCACGGTCGGGACTGCAGGACCCGAACCGCCCGATCGGCTCGTTCATCTTCCTCGGTCCGACCGGCGTCGGGAAGACGGAGCTCGCACGCGCTCTCGCCGAGTTCATGTTCGACGACGAGCGCGCCATGGTGCGGCTCGACATGTCCGAGTACCAGGAGCGGCACACGGTCGCGCGGCTCGTCGGCGCGCCGCCCGGCTATGTCGGCTACGAGGAGGGTGGGCAGCTCACCGAGGCCGTGCGGCGCCGCCCCTACACGGTCGTCCTCCTCGACGAGATCGAGAAGGCGCACTCCGAGGTCTTCGACGTGCTCCTCCAGTTGCTCGACGACGGGCGGCTGACCGACGGTCAGGGCCGGACGGTCGACTTTCGCAACACCGTGATCATCATGACCTCGAACATCCGCTCGCAGAACGAGCTTCGCGATCGCTTCCGCCCGGAGTTCCTCAACCGTGTCGACGAGGTCGTCGTCTTCGATGCGCTGACGCGCGACCAACTCGCGGACATCGTCGAGCTCCAGCTCGGACGGCTGCGTGACCGGCTGGCGGAGCGCCGGCTCTCGCTCGAGGTCACGGATGCCGCGAAGGAGGCGCTCGCCGAGGAAGGCTGGGATCCTGCGTACGGCGCGCGGCCTTTGAAGCGGGCGATCCAGCGCCTTGTCGAGAACCCGCTCGCGCTCGAACTGCTCGAGGGGCGATTCGCGGAGGGCGACGTCGTGCGCGTGGACGCCGCGGACGGCGAGCTCGCCTTCGAGCGGGTACGGGCCGACGCCGCCGTCGAGGCAGCCGTCTAGGGCACGTCGTCGAAGAAGTCGGCGCCTCCCGTGACGGGCGGGGCGCCGTAGATGAAGAGGACGAGCTCGTCTTCTCCGGCGTTGCGGAGCTGGAGGATCTGGCCGGGCTGGACGACGAGGATGCTTCCCCGCTCGAGCTCGTGGCGCTCGGGCGGCTCGCCCAGGTCGACGGTCAGCGTCCCGTCGAGCACGACGAAGACCTCCTCCTGCACCTTGTCAGCGTGACGCCGCCCGCGTGCACCCGGCGGATACCGCCAGACGTTCGCGCGCGACTGCGCCATCGACTCCGAGAGGGCCGCGATCGCCCGGCTGCTGCCGTCACCGCGTTCGCCCCATTCGAGATCGGACGCGCGGTGGATCGTGAACGCCATGGAATGCAGTATCGCGCAGGCGTAGAGTCGGCCGAACCATGCCCACCTCTGTCGTAGGCAGGGACGTCGAGCTGGCGTCCCTGCACGACTTCGTGGAGCGCGTGCAGTCCGAGAGTGCCGCGCTCGTGCTCGAGGGCGAGGCGGGGATGGGGAAGACGACACTCTGGCGCGCCGCAGTCGACCACGCGGAGGGCCTCGGCTTGACGGTGCTGCAGGCGCAGCCGGTCGAGAGCGAGACGACGTTGTCGTATGCCGGCATCGGCGATCTCCTCGATCCGGTGCTGGACCGTGTGCTCGAACCACTACCGGCTGCGCAGCGGCGTGCGCTCGAGCGCGCCCTGGTGCTCGGCGACGAAGAGGACACGCCGCTCGACCCGCGGGCCGTACGCGTCGCGCTGATGAACGCGCTGCGATTGCTCGCCGAGGAGCAGGCCGTGCTCGTGGCAATCGACGACTCGCAGTGGCTCGACTACGCGTCCTCAGCCGTCCTGGCGTACGGTGTCCGTCGGTATCGAGCCGAGCGTGTCGGACTTCTGCTTTCGCGCCGCTCGGGGCTGGAGAGCGGATTGCTCAGCGAGTTGCTGCGGTCGCCAGCAGGCGAGCGATTCATACGGCTCCAGGTCGGGCCACTTGATCCGGACGCATTGCATGTCGTCATCAGCAACCACCTGGAAACGACGCTGCCTCGACCGTTGCTCGCCGAAGTGCAGCAGGCATCAGGCGGGAATCCCTTCTACGCGATCGAGATCGTGCGGATGCTTCAACGTGCCGGGTTCTCGATCGAGGCCGGGAGACCACTGCCGGTGCCGGACTCGCTGCACGACCTCGTCGATGAGCGCCTGTCCGCGTTGCCAGCGGAGAGCGGCCGGTTCCTGCTCGCGGCCGCTGCGCACGCCCACCCGACCGTTGCGATCACGGAAGCAGCGTCAGGCGTTTCCGCGGCTCGCGGACTCGCGCCCGCCGTCGACGCCGGCATCGTCGCGCTCGACGGACAACGCATCCGCTTCACGCATCCGTTGCTCGCCGCAGCCGTGGTCGACGGTGCGGATCGATCGGAGCGGGCGGATGTTCACGCGCGCCTCGCCGAGCTCCTCGAGGATCAGGAGGCACGGGCCTGGCAGCTCGCGGCATGCCGCGACGTGCCGGACGAGGCGACTGCCGACGTGCTCGTGGATGCATCTCTCCACGCCCGCGCCCGCGGCGCTCCCCGTCCTGCGGCCCTCCTGCTCGATCGCGCCGCGGAGCTCACACCGTCGAGCCTCGGGGATGAGGCGGTCAAGCGGGCCGTCGATGCTGCGTTTCTCCACTTCGAGGCCGGGGACACGCGACGTGCCGAGGCCAAGCTTCGGGATCTCATCGCTCCGCTGACTGCCGGAGCCGTTCGAGCGAAGGCGCTCGTCGTGCTCGCGCGCATCCGTCTGTACGAGGCACCTGCGGAGGCCCGCGAGCTGTTCCTGCAGGTCGTCGAGGAGGCTGGCGACGATCGGCTGACGCTTGCGCTTGCGCACGAAGGCGTCTCGGCTTCGAGCGTCTGGATGTTCGAGCGCCTCGATGAAGCGCTGCAGCACGGAGGCATTGCGCTCGATCTCGCCACGCAACTCGACGACCACGCGCTGCTCGGCGACGTGCTAATGGTTCGTGTCGGCGTCGAGACGTTGCTCGGGAGCGCCAGCACGGCTGCCACCGCGGAGCATGCACTGTCGCTTCAGAGGGACGCCGCGGATGCCCGTGTGCTCGATCAGCCGCTTCTCTCGCTGGCGGAATGCTGGATCTGGACCGATGCCCACGACGATGCCCACGTCGCGTTGACGACTCTCCTCGCGCGGGCCGAGGAGCTGGGAGACGAAAGCGCTCGGCCGTGGCTTCTCTTCCTGCTCGGCGAGGCCGAGCTGGCGCGCGGCGACCTGCGGGCAGGTCTCGATCGCGCGCGCGAGGGGCACGTGGCGGCCGTTCAGACGGGACTTCCGCTCTTCGGCAATCGGGCGCTGGCGCTCGAAAGTCTCGCCTCGGCACAGCTGGGGCGATCCGACGAGACGAGAACGATCGCCGAGAGCCTCGCGGTGGGTTCCGATCGGTTCCTCGCGCTGACCCGAGCTGCTGCGCTCGGGCATCTCGCCCTCTCCCAGGGATCTCCGCACGATGCGATCAGGCATCTGCTCGGCGAGGTCGACTTCGTCCGTACGGAGGGGATCGTCGAACCCGGCGCGATGCGGCTCGTCGTCGACCTCATCGAGGCACGGCTCGACGCCGGGCAGGTGGACGACGCGGTGGAGGTCCTCGAGTGGTATGAGAAGAACGCGCGGCGGCTCGACCGGATCTCGGCGCTCGCGAACTGCGCGCGCTGTCGCGGCCTCGTCGCGGGACGGGCTGGCGATCTCGTCTCTGCATTCGCTGCGTTCGAGGAGGCGCTCGCGTTCCACGAGCGAGTGCGACTGCCGCTCGACCACGGCAGGACGTTGCTCGGGCTCGGCGCCGCGCAGCGCCGTGCCAAGCGCCGTCGTGAGGCGCGCGCGACGCTCGGCGAGGCGCTCGGCGTCTTCGAAGAGATGGGTGCAGCGCTCTGGGCCGAGCGGGCGCGGGCCGAGTTGAAGCGGATCAGCGGTCGGGCCTCGACACCCGGCGCGCTGACACCCGCGGAAGCACGCATCGCGGCCCTCGTGTGCGAGGGCAAGACGAATCGCGAGGTCGCCGCCGCGTTGTTCGTGTCCGACCGCACCGTCGAAGGCCACCTCGCGCGAATTTTCGGGAAGCTCGCGATCCGGCGTCGAAGCGAGCTCGCGGGCGCACTTCAAACACGCGGGATCGACGTTTCAAACACGGGGGATTCTCCCGTTTCAGCTGAATCTTCCGCGCCCTAGCCTCGAGACAGGTGGTTACGAGGGCCACCCGGAGCAGAAGGAGACGGAGAGATGACCCGGACGATCTCACTCATCATCGGCATTGCA
>Ga0070688_100001193_pt1 | contig 12921 bp, 11 predicted proteins | sample KBSS13HmetaG_FD_64679 | JGI IMG/M metagenome (GOLD analysis project Ga0070688, IMG submission 64679) | Switchgrass rhizosphere microbial communities from Kellogg Biological Station, Michigan, USA - KBS S1-3H metaG | ecosystem: Host-associated > Plants > Roots > Rhizosphere ...
GGAGATGAGCCGCGGCCAGACCGTCGAAGCCCTCGCCATCATCCTTGGTCACATGGCCACGCGCGCCCTCCGGGGCGTGAGCGTGGAACGCCTGCTCGGCGCCACGCGCGCGGAAGCAGCGCCGGCGGTGGCGAGCACGGTGGTCCGAACGGAGCAGACACGCGCGACAGGCCGAGGCTGACAAGCTGACAGCATCGCGAGCCCTTCAGGGCTGCTCGACGCGGCGGTAGACACGCCTCATCGTGCGGGAGCCCTGCTCGCTGTCGAACGCGATCACCTGGTCGATCGCCTGGCCGGACTTCTCGAGCTGCCAGGTCTCCTTCACCTTCCCGCGCGGGCTCTCGTGCGTGACCGTGAGCGCCTTCCCATCCCACGTGCCGGCGACGTGCAGTGCGCCCGGGGCGCGCGTCATCGTGTCCGCGGCCGCGGCCACGGTGGCGATCTCCTGGAGCACGGCGCCGGTGGAATCCTCGAAGCTCACGAGCGTGGGCGTGTGCGTGATGTGGATGAGCGCGGGCAGGCGAGGGCCGCGGCCGCCACCGCCACCCGATTCGGCGTTCGCGCCCTCCGAGCCCGATCCGCCGCCGTGATGGCCGCCCCACCCGCCGCCGTGGCCGCCGCCGTAGCCCCCGCCACCGCCGTGATGTCCGCCATAGCCGCCACCACCGCCCCCGCCGCCGTGCTCGCCACGCTCACCGCCGCTGCCGCCCGTGGGTGGCATGTCGCTGTGCGCGGGGTCGAGCCGCCAGTCGCCGGTGAGGTCTATTGCCGCCGCGGGCGTGTCGCTCGATTGCGCTGGCGCCGCGCTCGGTGAGGCGGGCGCGCCCTGCTGGGCGGGCGCGCCCTTCTGCGCCGGCGTGGCCTCCTGCGCCAGGGCCCCGGCAGCCAACGCGCCGAGCGCACCCAACGCGCCCATCGCCAACGCCACCGTCCAACCACGTGCCTGGATCGTGCGCATCACCCCTCCCCGGCCATCCCGGTCGTTCACGTTTCGGTACGCCTGGACCGACCCCAAGCGCGGATCACGGGGGAAGGGACGAACGAGCGCGTGCAAAGAATGTGAAGGAACGGTGAGATTCTCGGGCGGCATGGTGGGGCGCAGAGATGCTAGGCTCCGATCCGGTGGAGCGCAGTTCCATTCACTCGAACCTCGGGAGGCCGTTCGTGGGCGACAGATCTCCGAAGTCGATCGAGCAGAAGAAGAAGCAGGCGGAGGCAGCGAAGGCTGCGGCGCAGGCCGCGGCAAAGGCCAAAGCGACTCCGACCCCCGGAGCGCTCGGCGGCAAGAAGGGCAAGTGATCGCTCGCGCATCGACGTGGATCGATCACGCGGCCGCGGCGAAGCTCTAGCGTCTCGCCCGGAGCGCTGCCGGGCTACATCACCAGCATCGCATCGCCGTACGAGTAGAACCGATACCGCTCCGCCACCGCGCGAGCATACGCCGCGCGCAGCCGCTCCTCGCCCGCGAACGCGGCCACGAGCAGCAGCAGCGTGGTCCGCGGCAGGTGGAAGTTCGTGATGAGCGCGTCCACGGCCTGGAACCGGTACGGGGGCACGATGTACTTGCGTGTCCAGCCGCCCGCGGCGGCGATCCCGCCGCCGCTCGCGTCGGCCATGGACTCGAGCGCGCGCACCGTGGTCGTGCCCACGGCGACGATGCGGCGTCCGGCCGCGCGAGCCGCGCGCAGCGCGGCCGCCGCGGCGTCGCTCACCTCGAACCACTCCTCCTCCATCGTGTGCTCGCGCGGATCGTCCGCGGTGATGGGCCGGAACGTGCCGGGACCGACGTGGAGCGTCACCGACGCCCGCCGCACCCCCGAAGCCTCGAGCGAGGCGAGCAGCGTCTGCGAGAAGTGCAGTCCCGCGGTGGGTGCGGCCACGGCCCCATCCACGCGCGCGTACACGGTCTGGTAGCGCTCCGCGTCCTCGGCCGTCGGCGCGCGATGGATGTAGGGCGGCAACGGCACCTCGCCCTGCGCGCGCAGCGTCTCGTCGAGCGAGCCACTGGCGATCCGCACCACGCGCTCGCCCTGTTCGCCCTCGGACTCGACCTCGATCGCGAGCGATCCGTCCGCGGTCGCGAGCCGGGCGCCCGTGCCCGCGTGCTTCGCTGGCTTCGCCAGCACGCGCCAGCGCTCGCCCCCGGCCGCGGGCCGCACGAACAGCAGCTCGACGCGCCCGCCGGTCGGCCGCTTGAGGATCAGGCGCGCGGGCCGTACGCGCGTCTCGTTCACCACCAGCAGGTCGCCGGGCGCGAGCCAGCGACCGATGTCGGCGAAGCGAGCGTCCGTCAGTGTCCCTAACGACGCGCGGTCGACCACGAGCAGCCGGGAGTCCTCTCGCTTGGCCGCGGGGTGCTGGGCGATCAGCTCCTCCGGCAGCTCGTAGTCGAGCAGCCGCATCAGGCGGGCGCTGTCCTCTTCGCGGTGCGTCGGCACCGCGGCGCCGCGCTCATCCGACACGCGACGCCTCAGCCGAGCGGCAGCTCGGGCTGCTCGGGCTCGGAGCGCGGCGCGTCGTTCACGACCTCGCCCTTCAAGCGCGCCGGCAGCGCGAGCCCCAGGTGCTCGTAGGCGAGCCGCGTCGCCTCGCGGCCACGCGGCGTGCGGCGGAGGAAGCCCTCCTGGACCAGGAACGGCTCGTAGACGTCCTCGAGCGTGCCGGCATCCTCGCCCAGCACCACGGCGAGCGACTGGAGCCCGACCGGACCGCCGTCGTAGCGCTGGATCAGCGCGTCGAGCATGCGCCGGTCCATCTCGTCCAGGCCGCGCTCGTCCACTTCCAGCAGGCGCAGCGCCTCCCTCGTGACCGCCATCGTCACCGCGCCGTCGGCTTTGACCAACGCGAAGTCGCGCACGCGGCGCAGCAGGCGGTTCGCCACGCGCGGCGTGCCGCGCGAGCGGCGCGCGATCTCGAACGCGGCGTCGTCATCCACCTCGGTGGAGAGGATGCCGGCCGAGCGCTTGACGATGCGGGTGAGGTCCTCCGCGGAGTAGAAGTCCAGGCGCAGCGTGACGCCGAAGCGCGCGCGCAGCGGCGCCGTGAGCAGTCCCGAGCGCGTCGTCGCCCCGATCAGCGTGAACGGATCGAGCTGCAGCTTCATGCTGCGCGCGTTCGCCCCGCGATCGATGAGGATGTCGAGCTTGAAGTCCTCGAGCGCCGAATAGAGGTACTCCTCGACCACGGGCGCGAGGCGGTGGATCTCGTCGATGAACAGGATCCCGCGCGGCCCGAGGTCCGTGAGCAGGCCGACGAGATCACCGGCCTTCTCGAGCACCGGACCGCTCGAGTTCCTGATCTCCACGCCCAGCTCGTGGGCGACGATGCTCGCGAGCGTGGTCTTCCCCAGCCCTGGCGGCCCATGGAAGAGGACGTGGTCCATCGCCTCTCCGCGCTGTCGTGCGGCTGCGAGGAAGATGCCGAGCTGCTCGCGCAGCTGCGGCTGGCCGACGAACTCGGCGAGCGACGGGGGCCTGAGCCGCCGCTCCTCGCGCACGTCCTCGGGGAACGGCGCCGGATCGGCGAGGCGCGACGGGTGCTCGCTCGACGGCCTCACCACCGGCTTCTTCACGCGCAGGAACTCGCTCATTCCCTCGCCGGACCCGGTTTCACCGGGTGCCCCCCCGCCCCGCTTGCGCGTCATCGCGTCACCAGCGAGGAACGCGCGAGCTTGGCGAGCGCGCGCTTGAGGAGATCCTCCGCGGCGGCCTCACCCACTTCCTCCGCGACCCGGCTCACCGCGTCCGTGGCCTGCGCCACGGTGTAGCCCAGCGTGATGAGGGCCGCGACCGCGTCCTCGTGGCGCTCGTTCTTCGCCAGCACGCGCGGTTTCTTTTCCCGTGGCTCGCCGGCGGCCGGCGACCCCGACGGCATCGCGGGCAGGAAGCCCAGTTTGTCGCGCAGCTCGACGACCAGCCGCTCGGCCGTCTTCCGGCCCACGCCCGGAACGGACGTGATCGCGCCCAGGTTCTCGTCGCGAACTGCGGCCGCGAACCGTACGGGCGAGAGCCCCGACAGCACCGCGATCGCGATACGCGGTCCGACACCGTTCACCGCGATCAGCAGGTCGAAAAGCTTGAGCTCGTCGCGCTCGGCGAATCCGAACAGGAGCTGCGCGTCCTCGCGCACGACGTGGCGCGTGTGGAGCCGCACCTCCTCACCCACGGCGGGCAGTGACACCAGCGTGCCCGTGGTCACGTTCACCTGGTAGCCGACGCCGGCGGCCTCGACCACGACGAAGCCCTCGCCACGCTCGAGCAGCGTGCCGCGGATCGAGGCGATCACCGCGCGCCCCGCGCACCGGCCATCAACGCGAGGAGCCGCTCACGTGCCGGCGTGCGCCGCCGGGGCGCATCGAAGCGCGCGCGGCGGAGGTGACAGAGCGCGCCCGCGAGCGCGTCCGCGGCGTCCACCTGCGGGAGCGCGGTGAGTCCCAGCTGCGCCTTCACCATCGCGGTCACCTGCTGCTTCGCCGCGCCACCACGACCGGTCACCGCCAGCTTGATCGCGCGCGGCGCGTACTCGGCGATCGGTAGCCCGCGCTCGACCGCCGCCACCATCAACGCCCCGCGCACGTGGCCGAGCACCAGCGTCGAGCGCGCGAACGCGTGATGGAACGCGGCCTCGATGACCACCTGGTCGGGGGCGAACCGCTCCATCACCGCATCCACCTCGCGCACGATCGCGTGCAGGCGCTCGGCCAGCGACAGCCGGGCCGGCGGCGCGACGTGCCCCGAGGCCACGTGGCGCAGGTCGCGCCCGCTACGGTCCACGACGCCCCAACCCGTGCGGCGGCTCCCGGGGTCCAGTCCCAACACGCGCATGTGTGGCCTCTCCGTAGGCGACTGGTGGGAGCCTCCGGCCCCCACCCCGAACGTCCCCACCGCCGCCCCGAGGACCGCGCGTGGAGGCGGGCAGTCTACTCCCTCGAGCCGCTCAATGCTGCGCCGCCGCCGCCTCCCGCTCCGCCTTGGCAGCAGCGATCACCTTGTCGGCCAGCTCGCGCGGCACCTCTTCGTAATGCGAGAGCTTCGCCTGGTAGAGCCCGCGGCCCTGCGTGATCGCGCGCAGGTGGGTGGCGTACTTGTACGTCTCCGCCATCGGCACCCTGGCCTTGATCTGCACGTAGTGGCCGTCCGACTCGGTGCCGAGGATCTTGCCGCGCTTGCTCGAGAGATCGCCCATCACGTCGCCCAGGAACTCCTCGGGCACGCGCACGTCCAGGTCCGAGTAGGGCTCGAGCAGCACCGGCGTCGCCTTGAGGATCACCTCGTGGAAGCAGGTCTCGGCGGCGATCTTGAACGCCATCTCCGAGCTGTCGACGTCGTGGTACTTGCCGAAGAACACGGTCGTCTTCACGTCCACCACCGGGTAACCGGCGAGCGGCCCGCGCTCCATGCCGGAGACGACGCCCTTTTCCACGGCGGGGATGAAGTTGTGCGGGATCACGCCGCCCTTCACCTCGTCCACGAACTCGAACTTCGCGCCGCGCGGCAGCGGCGCCACGCGCAGGTGCACCTCGCCGAACTGACCGCGCCCGCCGGTCTGCTTCTTGTGGCGGTAGTCGCCCTCGGCGCGGCCCTTGATGGTCTCGCGGTAGGGCACGTGCGGCTTCGAGAGCACCACGTCGACGCCGAAGCGCTTCTTCATGCGCTCGACCAGGATCTCGAGGTGGAGGTCGCCCATGCCCTGGACGATCGACTCCTTCGTGCTCTCCTCGAAATAGCGCGACAGCGTCGGGTCCTCCTCATGCAGGCGGTTCAGCCCCACCGCCATCTTCTCCTCGTCGCCCTTGTTCTTGGCGCGGATGCACTCGGCGGCCACGGGCAGCGGGAAATCGGGCGGCGCGAGCTTCACCGGGCGCGCCTTCTCGGCGAGCGTGTCTCCGGTGTGCGTCTCGCGCAGTTTCACCGCGGCGACGATGTCGCCGGCGGCGGAACCCCTGCAGTCGGTGCGCTCCTTGCCGCAGAGGTGGTAGAGCGTGCCCAGCTTCTCGCTCCGGCCGCGCGTGGTGTTCACCAGGTCCTTGCCGGGCTCGAGCCGGCCCGACCACAGCCGTATCAACGAAAGCTCGCCGAGGTGGGCCTCGGCGAGCGTCTTGAACACGGTGGCCGCCGCGGGCGCTCCCGCGTCGGGCTTGATCTCGACACCTGCCGATCCGTTCTCCCCGTTCGCGCGCTGCGGGTGCACGTCGAGCGGGCTCGGCAGCACGTCCACGACCTCGTCGAGCACCTCCTTCACGCCGAGGTTCGACGCCGCCGCGCAGCAGAACACGGGCGCCAGGTCGCACATCACCACGCGCTCGCAGAGCCCCTTGCGGATCTCCTCCACGCTCAGGTCGCCGCTGCCGAGGAACTTCTCCATCAGCTGCTCGTCGCCGGTGGCCGCCTCCTCGAGCAACGTGGCGCGCGCCTTCGCCGCCTTGTCCTTCAGCTCGGCGGGGATCGGCACCTCGCTGCTCTTCTCGTCGGCGCCCTTGCCGGCGAACGTGTAGGCCTTGTTCTCGATCAGGTCCACGACGCCGTGGAACTTCTCCGCCTCGCCGATCGGCAGCTGCACGGGCACGGCGTTCAACCCGAGGCGGTCGTGGCAGCTCTTCACCGCCGCGTCGAAGTTCGCGTGCTCCTTGTCCATCATGTTCACGACCACCAGCAGCGGCGTCTTCTCCTGCTTCAAGACCTCCCACACCACCTCGGTGCCCACCTCCACGCCGGTCGCGGCGCGCAGGACGAGGATGGCGGAATCGGCGACCCGGAGCGCGCTGTAGACGTCGCCCACGAAGTCGGCGTAGCCGGGCGTGTCGAGGAGGTTGATCTTGTGGCCCTGGAACTCGAACTGCGCCAATCCCAGGTCGATCGTGATCTGCCGGGAGATCTCCTCCGGGCTGTGATCCAGCATCGTCGAGCCGTCGGCGATGCGGCCGATGCGCGTCGTCGCCTTCGCCTGGAACAGCATGGCCTCCGCGAGCGTGGTCTTGCCCACCCCGTGGTGGGCCACCAACGCAACGTTGCGGATGTGGCCGGTAGCGAACTCCTTCACGCTGCACCTCCCAAGGACGTGGGCTGCGGGGTGCTCGGTGTCGGGTCGCGGAATGTGGTCACGTGGCCCGGCGTAACCTGAAGTAATGAATGACGCTAGCACCCGTGTTCCAGACCGGTCAAGGGTTGTGCGTCGCACGCGCTCTGCCCGCGCGCGATAAGCCGGAGCGCCGGCACGCCAGGTGCATCTCTTCACGAGCGAAGGGCCGATCCCCGCGGCCTTTCGCCCGGCGATGCCGCGCGCGTCGGGCGATGCGAAGCGTTCGTCAACTCGCGTTGATCGCGTGGAGTTGACCACGCCGGCTGCCGACCCTAATTTCGTTCAGTTTGAAGCACCGGGAGCCGCACTCCTCGACCGGTGCCACGCCCACAATCTCCAAGGAGTCCCTCAAGATGTCGCTTCGCGATCCTCTACGCGCCGTTTCCATGGCGCTCGTCGTTTTCGCCGCATCCGCCGCGGTGCTCGGCACGGCCCTGGCCGCCGGAACCACCCCGGCCAAGCCGGCCGCCGCCACCCCCGCCACGCCCACCAAGCCCGCCGCGGGTGATGCCAAGCTCGGAAAGGCCAAGTTCGACGTCACCTGCGTCGCCTGCCACAAGAAGGATGGCACGGGCGGCTTCAAGGTGACCGGTAACCCGACCGCCAACTGGACGCTCAAGAAGACGTGGGATGCCACGCGCACGGACGCCTACCTGCGCGATTGCATCACCAATGGCAAGCCCAAGGACGGCATGGTCGCGTGGGGCAAGACGGGCCAGATCAAGCCGGACATGATCGAGAACCTGATCGCCTATATCAAGACGTTCAAGGCCGCGGCGAAGTAGCTCTCGCGGTCCGCTGAAACGACTGAAGCGCGCCTCGCTCACGCGGGGCGCGCTTCCGGTTTGGGGATGCGCCGCTACTCGATCTGGATCGAGTACGGCATCAGCGCCATGACCTCGCCGGCCCGGTCGCTCATGCGCTGCAGCCAGTGACGGGCGAGCAGCATCCCGGGGAAGCGCGTGTCGTCCCGGTCGGGCTCGTCGAAGACGCCGCTCAGCCAGCGCTGGAAGAACGTCTTCCGCGGCCGCGGGTAGACGTCGATCACGATGTCGGCGTCGGCGTCGATGTGCGCCCGCGCCCGCGCCACCTCCACCGCCTCGTGGAGCCCGCCGAAGCGATCCACGAGCCCACGCTTCAGGGCGGCGAGGCCCGACCACACGCGCCCCTGCCCCACCGAGTCCACGTCGCTCGCGGACATCTTGCGGCCCTCGGCCACGCGCGCGAGGAACACGTCGTAGAACTGGTCGAGGCTCTTCTGGTAGAGCGCCTCCTCCTCGGGATCGAAATCCTTGAACGGCGACCACATCGCGGCGTGACGGCCGCGCGACAGGGTCTCGACGTTCAAGCCCAGCTTGCGGTAGAGCCCGAGCACGTTGAGCTTGCCGCCGAAGACGCCGATCGAGCCCGTGATCGTGGCCGGGTCGGCGACGATCGCGTCCGCGGCGCAGGCGATGTAGTACCCGCCCGAGGCGGCCACGTCGCCCATGCTGACGATGACCGGCTTGTCGCGGCGCAGGCGACGCAGCTCCTGCCAAACCGCGTCGGACGCGTTCCCCGAGCCGCCGGGGCTGTCGATGCGCACGACCACGGCGCGGATGCTGCGACGGCTGCGGATCTCGCGCAGCGATTCAACCAGCGTGCGATCGCCCACCGAACGGCCGCCGAACGGCCCCTCGGCACTCTTCCCGTCCACGATCTCGCCCTCGGCGACCACGAGCGCGATGTGCTCGCCCGTGACCTCGCCGCCCTCCTCGGCGTAGCGCGTGAACGACGCCGCCGGGCGGCGCGTGCCGTCCGCATGCGTCGCCAGCGAATCGAGGTCGGCGCGTGCGAGCAGGGTATCGACGAGCCCGCGCTCGTGCGCGGCGCGTGCGGTGAAGGGGCCGTCGTCGATCAGCCGTCGCATGTCGTCGGGCGTCAGCCGGCGAGCGCTCGCGAGCGAGTCCACGAGCAGCGTGTACTCGTCGTCGAGCAGGTCCTCGAGGGCGCGCCGCCCGTCCGGCGACAGCGAATCCCGGGTGTACTGCTCTACCGCCGACTTGTAGCGCCCGACGTGCGCGAAGTTGGGCTTGATCCCGAGCTTGTCGTAGGTGCCGCGCAGGAACATGGCGGAGGCGCTCAGGCCGTCGAGCTGGAGCGTGGACACGGGCGGCATGGCGACGAGCCCCGCGGAGGATGCGAGCAGGTACTCCTTCTCGCCGCCGCCATCGAGGCTCGCGTACACGTGCTTGCCGGACTCGCGCACGGCACGCACGGCCGCGGCCATCTCGTGCACGCGCGCCCAGCCCCAGGCGAGGCCGTCCACGTGCAGCACCACGGCGGTCACCGAGCGATCCTCGGCGGCATTGCGCATCGCGAACAGCAGCTCGTGGAACGTCGGCCGCTCGCGCCGCAACAGGTCGAACGTGAGCGTGGCCGGCGGCGGGCCCTCGTCCACCTCGCTCGGCACGTCGAACACCAGCACGCGCGGCCCGATCGCCACGTGCATCGGCCTGCGGATGCCGATCACCAGGTTGAGCATGACCGCGCCCACGGCGATGCACAGCAACGCGATCAGGACGGCGCGGCGGCGGGTCGGCATGCGGACCTCCGGGTCAGTGGCGGAGCATGCCACAGGCGCGCGGGGAGCGCAGGGCGCCCTGACTAGAAGGCGCGGCGGATGTCGATCGAGCCGTAGAGGCTGTTGGCGTCCTGCGAGGGGTCCTCGTGGCTCTCGTAGCGGGCGGAGCCCGAGAAGCGCAGCCGCACGCGGCCGGGGAGACCGAAGTCGCCGAACGCCTCGCCCTCCACGAACAGGTAGGAGGAATGCAGGTCGGGCTCGGCGAGCGACAGCGTCGACGACGAGCGTTCGTATTGCCGCCATCCGGCCGACGGCGACAGCGACAGCCAGTCGCCGAGGTGCAGGCGCTCAGCCTCGACGACCAGCTCCACCTGCCGGTAGCGCTCGGCGGGCACTTCGGGCGCGAGCAGGTCCTCGAAGCGCGGGCCGAGCCGCAGGCCCCAGTCGCGCGCGAGCGTCCAGTGGAGTGACGGCTGGGCCGAGAGCAGCGTGTAGTCGAAGTAGACGCTCGAGTCGGGGTGGTCGTAGCGGTAGCCGTCGGCCATGAGCCAAAGCTCGGCGGTGAGCCGCTCGTGGAGCGGCACGAACACCGTGCCGTCGCCGTGCCCGCTCCAGAAGTGATCGCGCGTCGACGGCGTGTCGTAGATGGGCGTGCGGCGGTCGACCTGGGTGTCGAGCGTGACCGAGCCGGCGCGCGGCAGGGTGCCGCGGAGCGTCACCGCGCCGTGCTGCTCCAGGTGATCGCGGTTCGTCGAATCCGGGAACGCGCGCAGGTCGGCGCCGTAGCCGAGCTCGCTGTCCCAGCGCGAGGTGAGCGGCGCGTGCGCCCAGCGGAGCCAGGCGCGGCCCGCGTTGCGGTCGAGCGTCACCAGCTCGGTCGCACCCTCCGAGCGGAACCAGTCGCCGCCCACGAGCACATCGACCACGTCCGAGCGCGCGAGCGAGGTGACGCGCATGCGGCCTTCCGGCAGGAGCTCGAGCTCGCGGCGGTCGTCGCCGAACGAACGGTCGTGGCGGAGGTCGAGTTGGGGCGCGAGCGACAGTCGCATGCCGGGCCGCGGCGTGCCGCTCAGGTCGAATCGCGTGTAGCTGCGCTTGAGCTTGTCGCCGTACGTGCCTTCTTCGCGGAGCCAGAGCCGCGCGCCACCGGCGATGCGGCCGGCGGTCTCGAGCGCGGCCACGGCCGCGGCGCGCACCTCGGGCGAGCTTGCCAGCTTCCGCCCGGTGAGCGTGGTGTCGTCGTACGTGGCTTCGTAGAACTGCTCGTTCGTGACGTCCGAGGCCGCCCCCGCCTCCCAGCGGACGAAGCTCGTGTCCGCCCGCTGTGCGCTCGCCGCTGGGACCAGCACCAGGCCAAGTAGCAGAACCGCGCCCGGGAGGATGGACACCCGGACGCGGTTCGAGTGCGACGCGGCGGCCTGCGCGCGGGAGCTCAGCGGCGGGCCTGCCCCGTCACGAGCCGCTCGGCGCGCTGAGCCTGATCGCGCGCCATGCGGGTGAAGCGGAGCGCCACGCCCGAATGACCGGCCTGTGCCTCGGTCTTCGCGCGCCCCTGCTGGTTGTCGGCGTTCCCCAGCAGCTGGCGTGCCCGCTCGTGATCGCTCGGGTCCACGCGCTCGTGGACGCGCGAGAGCAGGTCGTCCGTGCGCTGGAGAGCGCTCGCCACGGTCTCGTCCAGCGACTCGCCGGCATTGCAGAGCTGCAGCGCGCGCAGCGCCCGCTCGCGGGCGCTCATCGTGAGCTGGAGCGCCGCCAGGTAGCGCGTCTCGCCGAACGAGGCCTCCGCACGCCCCTGCATGTCGATGGCGATGCGCAGCAGCTCGCGCGCCGCCGAGTTGTCGCAGTGCGCCAGCCGGTCGCGGGCGCGATCGAGGATCTCGCGCGTGCGATCGAGCTGGTCGCGCACCCGTCCCGGATCCGGCAGCCCGCGCAGGATGGCGATGGCGCGGTCGGCGTGCAGCCGGGCGTCGAACGTGGCGCGCCCCGCGGCGGCGAAACGAGACTGCGCGTAGGCCTCCTTGGCCATCGCCTGGAGCGTCACCGCCTGATCGACCTCGGCTTGTGCCGCCTGGTTCGGCGCGCCCGAGAGCAGCTCCTGCGCCTGCTGGATGCGGCGATCCGTCACGTCGATCGCGTCCTGGAGCCGCGAAGGATCCGGCGGCGGCGGCAACTGCGAGAGCGCCGGGCTCGAGAAGCCGAGGCCCAGCGCGATCGCCAGGATCGCGGGAAGTGCGCGGTTTCGGATCGACATGGGAGGACCTCCTGTTCCGGGCGTTCGGTGCCCGGACCGGGCAAGGCGGAGTACTTCCCTCGCCCACAGTAGCAGCCACCGTGCCCGCGCGCCGGGGGTTCGTAAAGGGGCTGAACGTCATGTCACGCAAGCGCTTGTCCGGGATGCCGGCCCGGGCGCGATGCCCCACTTCGGGCGCGGCTGAACCGGGGGGTACGGCGCCCGGCGGCCGATTGGCCGTGTCGGAGCAGGTCTCCGGCGCCGGGGGGCGGCGGCGAGCGGCCCGGATCCGGCCCCGGTCACGGCCGGTGCGGGCAGCTCAAGGCACGTGGATCTGGTTGCCGCTCTGCGTGGAGTGCGGCCCGATCAGCACCACGGGTTGGGTGGGTCCGCTGAAGATGTTGTTCATGACCTGATTGTAGTCCGACGTCCCCGCCTCGAGCACGCCCTCCCTCGCCTTCGTGCTGGAAACGGTGTTGGCCGAGAGCACGTTCACGAACGCGCTGTCCAGCGTCACCACCGAGCGCCCGATGGAACCCGTGTCGCTCTCGGCGAAGCTGTTCCCGGAGACCGTGGTGTTGTCGGAGAGCCGAAGCAGCAGGCCGCTCCGCCGGTTGGCGCGGAACGTGTTCCCCAGCAGCGAGCAGCCGTCGGCGTCTCGGAGGGACATCCCCTGGAGTGCGTTCTCCCCCAGCTCGCAGGACTGGATGACGACGTCGTGCGTCCCGTTTTGCGCCATGAGCCCCGTGGCGCCGTTCCGCAGCGTGCGGTTGTCGGACAGCGTCACCGCATTGGTCTTCGTGCCCAGGTTGAACCCATGGCGGTCGTTGTCGTGCGCGTAGCTCCGGCGAACCGTTGCGTTCATCACGTGGTCGAGCACGAACCCATCGGCCGCGTTCCCGTACGATTCGCAATCCTCGATGAGCACGTTGGTGCTCGCGATCGAGTCCGGATGCTCGTGCGGGTCGAAGCCGTAGCCCGCGCAGTCCCTGGCGATCACGCGGCGAAAGGTCAGGAAGTCGCCTTCCGCGTAGAGCCCGAACTTCTTCTC
>Ga0070688_100001195_pt1 | contig 12913 bp, 12 predicted proteins | sample KBSS13HmetaG_FD_64679 | JGI IMG/M metagenome (GOLD analysis project Ga0070688, IMG submission 64679) | Switchgrass rhizosphere microbial communities from Kellogg Biological Station, Michigan, USA - KBS S1-3H metaG | ecosystem: Host-associated > Plants > Roots > Rhizosphere ...
CGACCGCCGATGAATCCGCGGCATCTTGGTAGGCGGCCGTGTACGACTCCACGGCCGCGGCAAAGTTGTCGGCCGCGAAGTAGAGGTCGCCGACAGCCTCATGTTGGACACCTTCCCGAACCGGGAGGTCCGCATGAGCCCAATCGGGGGGGATCGCTCGATGCACCTCGAAGCCTCTAGCACTCCATGCGTCACGAAGCGCCCGCTGGGTCCCCCTGGAGAGACCCAACGCAATGGACGAGCGGCTCTTTACCGACCCAGCCAGCCGCCCAGGTAAACTCTCATCCACACCACGCTCAAACGAAGCCAGAGTCTCTGGCTCGAATGTCGCGCGAACCCGTCGTTCCACGACCCAGCCTGTCGAAGCTGCTTCGTCGTCACCGGCCCTGGCTCGATGCCCGGTTGATCGGGGTCACCAGCAAATGCGGCCGTCGCGAGCACCAATGCCAGAATCGAGAGGCTGAGGCGGACGACAATTCTGTGCTTCTTGTGCGGCATGCTTCCTTTCTCCCCCTTCACGCAAAACAATTAAATTGCGCCGTCTGACCCGGTCAGAGGTCGCTGTTTGGTGGGGGGTCTTTGGCAGCGCCGAAGGCAGTATCAGGCCTCGACTCAGCCTGGTCAACGGCGAACCTTTGACTCGGCGGCGACGCCTCCCGAAAGGCGAGCCGCGCCAGACCGTACCGTAGCCCCTGGGTCGAGCAGAGGAGGCTGCGGCTCCGGAAGCGGTGGGCCAGCACCCGGACTGCCAGGGCACCGGCGACCACGATGTCGGCCCGCCCCCTCCCGAGCGCACTCATCCGTCTGCGGTCCGCCTCGGTAGACTGGATCAGGCGATGGACCACGGCCTCGAGCCTCGAGGCTTCGATCAGGCACCCCTCGACCCGCTCCGGCTCATAGGCCTGGAGGCCGAGGTCGAGCACGGCGAAGGCGGTGACCGTCCCCCCCACACCCGCCAGGACTGGAGCCGATTCGGGCATCTCGGCGCAGCGACGGGTGACCTCGGAGGTGACGAACGCTTCCAGGCGCTCGACCTCGGAGGGGTCCGCGGGGCTGGCATGCAGGAATCGCTCGGTCAGACTCACGGCCCCGAAGGGCAGGCTGGTCCACCGGCCGGCCCCGGCGCCGAAGCCGCTCACCACCTCGGTGCTCCCTCCTCCGAGATCGAAGACCACGCAGGAGCTGCGCCGGGCGGGCCCGCCGAGCCCTAGCACCACGGCCTCATAGACCAGTCGGGCCTCCTCCTCGCCGGTCAGGATGCGCACATCCACTCCGGTCCGCTCGGCGATCTGCGCGGCCACGGCCGGACCGTTGGCGGCGTTTCGAAGCGCGGCCGTCCCGCCGATCATGAATCGGCGGGCCCCCAGCGTCCGGCTGCGGCGAACGAACTCGTTGGCGAGCTGAGAGGCGCGCTCGGCGAGCTCCGGCTCGATCATGCCCGTCTTCTCGAGTCCCCGACCGAGCCGGCAGGGTTCCCCCGCGCGGGCCACCGTGGAGACGCCTTCGAAGCCATCGCCGGGGTCGACGTCGGCGACGAGAAGGCGAATCGAGTTGGAGCCCACGTCGATCGCTGCGACGCGGAGCGCGCTGGGATCACTCATCGGGTATACCAGGGAGCTGTGGATGGAACGGCGTAAACAAGGGGGGATGCCACCATCGGGTCCATACCATCCGGCCGCGTTGACCGCAAATGGACCCGCTTGTTAGCTTCGTTCGTCCGCCCATTGCCACGTGGAACGCCCATGTCCGTGACCTTGCCCAAGCCCCCGACCATTTCCCGACCTCCGCTCTTCGGGCTGACCCGAGCCTCGCTCGGAACCGGCCTGGTGGATCAGGGTTACCCGCGTTACCGGGCGGACCAGATCTTCAGCTGGATCTATCAGAAGCACCTCAGGGCTCCCGAGGGCATGCGAAACCTTCCCCCAACCCTCCGGGAGCGCCTCGCCTCCAGCTACGACCTGCAGATCCCGCAGGTCTTCTCGGCGCACGCGAGCCGGGACGGCATGACCCACAAGTTCGTCATCGAGCTGGAAGATGGCGCGCGGGTCGAGTGCGTATCGATGCGCACCGAGCGCCGCCTGACCTTCTGCCTTTCGAGCCAGGCGGGGTGCGCGCTCGGATGCACGTTCTGCGCGACAGGACTGATGGGGCTCAAGCGCAACCTGCGAGCGCACGAGATCGTCGGCCAGGTGCTGCGCATGGGCGACTTCCATCAATGGAAGGACCCGCGCTTCAATCTCGTCTTCATGGGAATGGGTGAGCCGCTCGCCAACTACGAGGCCGTCGTGTCCGCCATCCGGATCATGCACGACGAGCGCGGCCTCAACCTCGGCGCGCGCCGCATCACCGTGTCGACCAGCGGCGTCATTCCCGGCATCCGCCGACTGGCCGAGGAAGCGCTCCCGGTCGGGCTCGCGCTCTCGCTGCACGCCACCGACGACACGCTGCGGGACCAGTTGGTGCCGATCAACAAGCGCTGGCCGATCGCCGATCTGCTCGAGGCGGCACGCTTCTACGGTGAGCAGAGCGGGCGGCGCGTGACCATCGAGTACACCCTGCTCGCCGGCGTGAACGATCGGCCCGAAGACGCGCAGCGACTCGCCGAGATCGCTCGCTCACTGCCGAGCAAGATCAATCTGATCCCTTACAACCCGGTCCCCGGGCTGTCGTGGAAGCGCCCTTCGCGCGAAGCCGTGGATGGGTTCGTCCACCGGCTCTATCCGGTGGCTCCCGCGGTGACGGTCCGTCACACCATGGGCGGCGAGATCTGGGCGGCCTGCGGCCAGCTCGGAGGCCTGACGCCGGCGACATGAGTCCCGGGACGTCGCGTCCCGCGCTGACGCTCCGCACGCGGCTGCTGCTGGCGTTCCTCGCGCTGGCGCTCGTGCCCACCGCCGTGCTCACGGCATTCACGCTCGACCGGCTCGGGCGCGCGCTCGAGCTGTGGAACACGCCGGGCGTGGATCGCGCGCTCGAATCGGCGCTCGAGACCAGCAAGACCTCGCTCGCGCGCATGCAGGGCACGGTGCTGGCTCAGGCCGACGAGTACGCGGCGGCGCTTCCTCACGAGCCGCTCACCGCGCCGCGAAGAACCGCGCTGCAGGCGGGACTTCGCGCCACCGGTCTGGACTTCATCCAGCTCTATCGACGGCGCGAGGGGAAGTGGGTGCTCCTCGAAGAGGTGCGGCCCGCGGGTGTGCTGGCGGTGACGCCGATGGATCTGTCGAACGAGCTCGGTGCGGAGTTCGCGACCGATCGTGTGCTCCGCTCCTCGCGCGGCGCGCTGGCCGGCGCCGCGCCGATGGGAAACGACTACGTGCTGGTGGCCGGCATGCTGCTCCAGCCGGACTACTTCGTGAGCCTCGAGCGCGTCGGTCGCGGCGTGAGCTTCTATCGGCGCTTCGGCGTCGTGCGCGACGTCTCGCGCGCTTACATGCTCCTGCTCGTCGCGTTCCTGGTGCTCGCGCTCGCCGGCGCCGCGGTGTGGACGTCCACGGTGCTCGCCGCGGGGCTGACGCGGCCGCTCACCCGGCTCGAGCGCGCGCTCGAGAACGTGGCGGGCGGAGATCTCTCGGTGCGGATCGAGCCTCAGGGCCCGCGCGAGGTCGCCGCGCTCTCCGAGCGCTTCAACACCATGACCGAGCGCCTGTCGGAGGCGCGGGACGCCCTGCAGCGCGCCGAGCGCGAGGCGGCGTGGCGTGAGGTCGCGCGCCGGCTCGCGCACGAGTTCAAGAATCTTTTGACACCGATGTCCCTCTCCCTCCACCGTCTGCGCCGTCGCACCGAAGCCGTGACCGACGAGCACCGCGTGGCGGTCTCCGAGAGTCTGGCGGCGCTGGCGAACGGAGTGGACCAGATGGCACGTCTCTCGGAGCAGTTCTCGCAGTACGCCCGGCTGCCGGAGCCGCGCTTCGAGACCGTCGACCTCGACCATGTGGTGCGCTCGGCGGTCGCGCTCCACGAGCACGAGGGCGTTGCGGTGGAGGTGATCGACACCGCGGGCGCGGTGAGCGTGGTGGGCGATTCATTGCTGCTGTCGCGGGCGGTGCACAACCTGATCCTCAACGCGTGCGAAGCCAGCCCTCCGGGCTCGCGCGTGGAAGTGCAGACGCGAATCGAAGACAGGCAGGCGGTCGTCGAGGTGCGGGATCGCGGCCAGGGGCTCGATCCGGCCGTGCGCGCCCGCCTGTTCGAGCCTTACGTGAGCACCAAGCGGCGCGGCAGCGGGCTCGGACTCTCGCTGGTCCGCGACGTCGCCACGCAACACGGCGGACGGGTGACGCTCGAAGAACGCGACGGCGGCGGCGCCGTGGCGCGTTTCACGCTGCCGCGAAGCGATGCGCCGGATTCCGGCGCGAAAGGAGACGCATGAAGGAGGAGGCCCTTCAGGTGCTGGTGGTCGACGACGATCCCGAGATCCGGCGCATGCTGCGCGGCGTGCTCGAGGACGAAGGCCACCGGGTGTCGGAAGCGCAGGATGGCGTGCGGGCGCTGGAAGCGATCGAGCAGCGGCGCTTCGACGTGGTGCTGCTCGACGTCAACATGCCCGAGATGGGCGGACTCCAGGCGCTGGCGATGATTCGCGAGCAATCGCCGCAGACCGGCGTGATCATGGTCTCGGGCGAGAGCACCATCGGCACCGCGGTGCAGGCGCTCAAGCGCGGCGCTTTCGATTTCATCGAGAAGCCCATCGATCCCGAGCGCATGCTGGACGTGATCGCGCAGGCGGCCCACGTCACCAGACTGCGGCTCGCCGAATCGAGCGACCCGGCGAACGCGATGGGCATCCTCGGCAAGAGCCCGGCGACCCAGCGGCTGATCGCCGACATCCGGCGCGCGGCGCCGTCTCAGGCGAAGGTGCTGGTGACCGGCGAAAACGGCTCGGGCAAGGATCTCGTGGCCGAGGCGATCCACCGGCTCTCGAAGCGCGCCGAGAAACCGTTCGTGAAGCTCAACTGCGCGGCGATTCCGAAAGACCTCGTCGAGAGCGAGCTCTTCGGCCACGAGAAAGGCGCCTTCACCGGCGCGATGCAGAAGAAGGAAGGCCGGCTCGAGCGCGCCGACGAAGGCACGTTGTTCCTCGACGAGATCGGCGACCTCTCGCTCGAAGCGCAGGCCAAGCTGCTGCGCGCGATCGAGACCGGAGAGGTGGACCGCGTCGGCGCATCCGACACCGTCAGGGTGGACGTGCGCATCGTCTCCGCCACCAACAAGGATCTGTCCGAGGCGATCGAGAAGGGTGAGTTCCGCCGCGATCTCTACTACCGGCTCAACACGCTTCCCATCCATGTCGCGCCGCTCCGCGAGCGCCGAGGGGACATCCCGCTCATCGCCGAGCACTACCTCGCGATGTTCTGCGCCGCGGAAGGCAAACCGCCGAAGCGGATCACCCCGGATGCGCTCGAGATCCTCCAGGAGTACCGCTGGCCGGGAAACGTGCGCGAGCTCAAGAACGTGATGGAGCGGGCGGCGATCCTGGTCGAGGCCGCCGAGATCCAGGCCGAGGACGTCGCTCCGTGGCTCGAGGCCACGCTGGAATCGGAAGAGCCGGCCGGCCTGCGCGGCGAGATCGAGCGCCGTGAGGCCGATGCCATTCGCAAGGCTTTGGAGGCCGCCAATTGGAACGTCACCCAGGCCGCGGCCGGACTCGGCATCGACCGCACCAACCTGCACCGCAAGATGCGGAAGTACGGGCTCGCCCGACGCTGATCTCGAGCCCGTCACACTTCGCGCCGCCGGACGACGATCGGGTGGGAGCGACCATCCCGCGCCGACGAGGGAGCGGCGCCAGGAGTTCTCGATTGCCCAGGATTCACCCCTGTGATTGCGTGCTTCATCCATGACATCCGAAGGCGATCCTCGTCCGCGGGGGGCCGCGAGCGAGACCGAGATCCAGTGGGGCGAGGCGGTGGCGTTCCTGCGCCGCCGGCTCGGCTACGAGCTGCCTTCGAGCGCTCGCACCCATCTCGAAGACCTGGTGCAGGAGTCCCTGGTGCGGCTGCTGCGCGCGGTGCGTCGCGAGCCCGTGGACAACGTGGAGGCCCTGATGACCGAGATCGCGCGTCGCACGGCCATCGACTGCCTGCGGCGGAACACGCGATGGAGCGCGATCGTGACCACCGACACGGCCGATGTGGAGCGGGTGGCCGACCCCGCCACGCCGGCCTCGCGGCTCGGAGATCCGGTCGAGCGCCTGCAGTTCGTGGTGCTCGAGTTCTTCACGGTGCGCGAAGCCCGCTGTCAGGACCTGGCGACCGCATACTTCGCCGAACAGGACTGGAAGGAAGTGGCTGCGAAGAGCGGACGCAGTCACGACGCCGTCCGCAAGCAATGGTCGCGCTGTCTCGAGATGCTGAGGCAGGCGGCCCGCGACGAGTTCGGCCCGCTGATGGAGTGCCTTGCCGATGAATGACCGCCGCGCCGCCGACCCGCACGCCTGGGCCCGTGCCGCGCTCGTCCGCCGCCGCGTGGGTCTGCTGAGGGAGGACGAGGAGTCGCGGCTGAGCGAGCATCTCCGCGGCTGCGAGGCCTGCGCCACGCTCGAGCCCAGGGAACCGAGCCTCGGGCTCGATGCGGGACGGCATCTTCCGGCGGGGCTGGTCGCCCAGTGGCCGAGCGCGCGCGCCACGCTGCGCGGACTCGAGCGCGCGCTGGTGCGCGGCCATCTCGAGCGCTGTGCTTCGTGCCGTCAGGATCTCGAGCTGTTGGGTCACACACCGATGCTGGACGTCGTTCCCGAGCTCGAGAGTCCAGTGCTCGATCGGCTTGCGGAAACTCCGCTCGCGCCGCCTCCCATCCCTTCTCATGTCATTCGCGTCGTGCGCGAGGGAGACGCGGTGCGGGGCCGGCGCCTGTGGAATCGCGCGCTGGTGGCGTGGGCTTCGGTGGCGACCGCGGCGGCGGCCATCGCGATCGTGGCGCTCGTGCGGCGACCGGTGCTGGAAGGCGTCCCTTTCAGCATGTCGGCATCGCTCGCCGCGACGGACACCCACGGCGGTCCTTCCGTGCATCTCGCGCCGCGTCCGCGCTCGCTCTCGCGAGGCCGTGGTCCGCGTGATGGCAAGATCACCGTGATCCCGGTCATGGGTCCCGTTCCCCGGCTCGCGCTGGCGGTGCAGCCATTGAATCTGCCCGACTCGTCGTGGGTGCAGGTCTCGCTCGTCCGCGGCGACCGCGACACGATGCTCACCGTGCTCCATCGCCAGTGGGAGTTCATGCCCAAGCGGATGCTCGTGATCGACGGTGGCGACTCGCCCCTCGAGCCCGGCCGATACGCGCTGGTGCTCAGCCCGAAAGGCGGCGCCGAGGCACTCGCTCCTCAGCCGTCGCGCTATCTGTTCGAGCTTCGCCCCCATCCGCGCTGAGCGCCGCGGCCACACCGCGACGCGCCCCTGCGACAGATCCCGCCATCATCGCGTCATGAGCCATGCGCTCGTCGTGATGGTATGGCGCTTGCGGAACACGGTGGGACTCCGCATCATCCGATGCTCTGGAGGAACGATGCGTAGCGCACGGCAGATCTTCTCGGCGTCCATCGTCCTGGTGCTGGGACTCACGTGTGCGCCCACCCTATCGGTCCCGGCCCAGGCCGCCGTCGTTCCCTCCGATTCGCGCCAGTTCATGGGGGACGAGGACTCCGAGCCGCGGCCCGACACGCTCGAGTTCGAGCCCTATCCGGTCCACAACGAAGACGAGGATTCCGAGCCGCGGCTCTACGACCAGGTCGTGACGCATCGCGATCCGGCTCCCGAATCCCGCTGGCTGCAGCCTCCCTTCCGGATTCCTTGCTCGTCGACTCGCGAGAGCATGCCGCTCCGTCGTCCCGGACGCGGCGGGGTGGGAATCGTCTTCGACTACAACCGGGTCGACGAGGTGCGGACCGGACTGACCTACGAGCATCGTGCGCGGCGCGGCATGGCGCCACGGTTCGGCGGCCGCCTCGAATACACCACCGTGCGCCACGAATGGCTCTACGGGGCGCACGTCGAGCAACCGCTCGAGCCGAGCAACCACGCGGCCATCGGCTTCTCGGTGCTGCGCAAGACCGATCACATCGAGTTGCAGCAGGTGAGCGATCTCGAGAACAGTCTCGCGCTGCTGCTCGGCCGCCAGGATTACCGCGACTACTTCGATCGTGAAGGCTTCGGCGGCTATCTCGCGCTGCGCTGGCCCGGCGTCACCACGCTGTCGATCCACGGCCGCAGCGACCAGTACCGTTCGCTCGAAACATTCCACGGCACCACGTCCTGGTTCCACAAGAACCGCGAGCTGCGCGAGAACCCGCCGATCGAGGAAGGCGAATCCCATGTCGCCACGGTGCGGCTCGAGCGCATGCATCCCGGCATCGAGGGATTCCATCACTGGATCGAGGTCGAGGCCGCGGGCGGAGGACTCGGCGGCGACTTCGACTATCGCCGGCTGCTCGCCGACCTCCGCAGCGTCATCCGCCTCTCCCCTTCGGGGACCCTCACCGCGCGGGGCGTCGTCGGGTCCAGTCTGCAGGGCCATCTCCCGCCCCAGCGCGCCTTCACGGTGGGAGGCGTGGATGGATTAAGGGCGCACTCCTTTGCGTACTTCCGTGGTGACCAGGTGGCGCTCGCCCAGGTCGAGTACAGCATGGCGGTGGGCCGCATCCAGAGCGGCGGCTTCGAGAGCGGCATCCACGCCATCGTCTTCCTCGACAGCGGGCGAGCGTGGACGCATCCGGATCAGTGGGACGTCATGAGCCAGCCTTTCGAGACCGATGCCGGCTTCGGCCTGTCGACCAGCGAGGAAACCCTGCGCATCTACTTCGCGAAGAATCTGCAGGATCCGGATTCCGACGTCGTCATCAGCGCGAGACTGCAGCGCCCGTTCTAGGACCTCGTGCTCCCCTCGCTCCCCGGCTCACGGCGCCTGCATCGAGTGCGCCGAATCGCTCTTGCCTCCGGGGCGTGCGCGTGCCTGTGGGTCGTGCCCGCGCGCGCGCTCGACGTGCGCCTTTCCACCCCACGCGAGCGCGGCGGTTACGTCTACGTCGCGGCCACGGTGAGTCAGCCGTTCAGCGAGCGCATCGGCGAGAGTCTGGAGCGCGGCATGCCCGCGACGCTCGAGCTCAAGGCGGAGCTGTGGCGGCGCAGGAATAGCTGGTTCGATCGGCTGGAGAGTGGCTACCAGGCTCAAGTGAGGATCCAGTACGAGGCCTGGAACGAGCAGTTCCGCATCGAGGGTCCGCGCGGACAGGTGCTGCGCGTCAGCACCATCGATTCGACCGCCAGCGCGCTGTCCCGACCGTGGGCGCTGCCGGTGGGCCGCGTCGGCGCGCTGTTGCCGTCGTCACGCTATTACGTCGTGGTTCACGCCGTGCTCCGGCCTCTGAGCGTGGAAGACGTCGCGGAGGTCGAGGGCTGGCTCTCGGGCGAGGTGAAGACTCAGCGCGGCGCCGGCATCGGCGTGATCACCGAGCTGCCGCGCTCGCTGTTCGACGCGGTGCGAAACTTCGCGGGCTTCGGCGACAAGCGCACCCGAACGGTGTCGGAGGAGTTCGAGCTGCGCGATCTGTTCCCGAGCGCACCTTGAGCCAAGCGTGGCCGAGCCGGGCGTCGCCGGGCGGCCGTTACTGCGCGACGACGAACCGGAAGGTCGAGGTCGCGCCGCGCTCGCGCGCGAAGTACATGCCGGGCGCCGCGGCGGACCCGCGCTCGTCCTGGCCGTCCCAGCGCCACTGCCACCCGGTGGCGAGCGGGGTCGGCGCGACGCTCGCGACCCGCCGGCCGCTCACGTCGAAGAGCTCGAGGGAGTGGGCCGGGCCGCCGGCGCGGCGGAAGCTCAGAGCACCCCGAGTCGGGTTGGGGAACCCGGTGAGCCATCCGCCAGCGATCGGCGCTCCCTGAAGACTGGTCATGAACGATTGGAGTCCCGTCACGCGGTATGGCGCGGGAAGCGAGACGTTCTCGATCGTCCCGGAGTAATTGGCGAGGGCGTCGCCGAACAGCGCGCGAAAGTCCTCGGCGAAGATCTCGTGCGGACGATCGGCATGCGCGGCATCGGCGCAGAACCGCAGCGCGTCATTGATTCCGCGCAAGGCGCGGTAGCGGTTCCACAGGTCGGCATCCGCGTCCGGCATGAACTGGTACTGGATCACGTGGCCCAGCTCGTGAACCACGGTGGCGTGCTGCTGCTCCACGGCGAGAGGCATCACCCCCGGGGAGAGCAGGATCAGCTCGGGACCGGCAGCCGACGGCAGGCTCTCGCGGCGAGGATAAGGAAGGATGAACACCTCGGCCGACACACGTTCCATCGGGAACCGCACCGAATGGAGGGCCGCGCGCACCACGTTCTCGTCGAAGGGATGGAAGACGCCGTCACCCGGGTTGGGAAGCTCCGACGTCGAGGTCATGAGCTCGAAGCGCGCGCCGCTGGGCAGCGTCAGCCACAGCGTGCCATCTTCTTCGTGGCAGAACAGCGCGAGCGTTTCCTCCGCGCCGTGAACCACGAGCCCGAGCGCGCTCACTCGCGCGGAGACCTCGTCGGAGCGACTCACGCTCACCATGCACGCGAGGCCCAGCACCGCGCCGCAAAGCCCGATCAGGCTGCGCCGAAGCAGCGAGAGCATCTTCATTCCCGTCTTGAAAGGGCGACAAGCGTGCCATGGAGGGGTCGACTCGATGCACGCCATAGCCTGCGCGTGCCCTCAGCTAACTCCTGGAAGTTCCAGGGGTCAAGGACGCTTTGGCGTTTCCGGGAATGAGGGCGGCGCGGGCGTTCCCGGGACGGGTTGGGGAACCGCGCGCAGAGTGGGGGTCAATGCCCCCAGTCAGTGAGGAGCGTCGCCGCCTCCCGTCAGGCGATGGGAGGCGAAGCCGGCATCGCCGACTCGACGGGCGGCGCGGTCTCGGGATGCGTGATGACGTCCTTCGGCAGCGTGCCGAAGCGCGAGAGAAGGAAGGCGCCGGTGCCGATCGCCGTCAGCGCCGCCACGAGCAGGCAGCCCAGCAGCACGGAGAACAGCGCGATCGGCCGCGTCATGCCGGGCGTCACGAACAACAGCGCGCCGGCGAGGAAGAACACGGTCACGAGGAGCGAGCCGGCCACGATCGGCCAGACCAGGCCGCGGCCGCGCCCGACCAGCTTCGAGCCCAGCACGTAGGTGCCGGCGAGGAAGCCGGCATAGACGAGGATGATGTAGGCGAACGGCAGCAGGAATGCGAGCGGGATGCCCACCACGGTCACGAACATGAGCACCACCAGCGCCACGAAGCCGGGAACGGAGGCGACGCCGAGCAGGAACGACGCGCCGGTGCGGCGCGACGCGGTGTTGGCGATGCGCGCGAGCCGATGGGGAAAGGCGAGCGCGAAGATCCATCCGGCGAAGACCGCGGCGATCCAGCCGGCCGCGATCGCGCCGAGCGTGAACGGCAACGCGGGAACGCCCCACGAGGTCGGGAGGAACCCGACCGAGACGGTCTGCCCCTGGATGACGGCGCCGTCGGCTTGATCCACCACGCCACCTACGCTCACCACTTCACCCTGGACCTCGGCGCCGTCGCGGAGGTGCACCGAGCCCAGCACGGCGACGACGTCGCCGTCGACTTCGCCATCGACGGTCACCGATCCGCAGACCGCGACGACGTCATCGGTCACGCGCTTGCCGCGCGGCACATGGATGTCTCCGAACACCCGCACCAGCGCGTCGCCGTGGTCGTCGACTTCGATCCAGCCGCCGCGTCCATACGCCTTCTTGTCGATGTGGATGTCGACGCTGTCGCGGTCTCCGCTCTCGACCCGCACGCCGTCGGGACCGATCTCGACTCGATCACCCTTGGTGCTCGCGGCCACCGGGCCGATTCCCACGCACAGCATGAGCAGGAGCATCCATCCGGCCATGGCGCGGTCCCTCACCTTAAAACCCCAGCAGGCTGACATTCCGGACCCCCTCTCTCACCTCACCGTGCCGAGGACGCATCCACCACAGCACCAGCAGGCACGCCACCATCGCCGCCGCGCTGATCCCCGTGAGCGCAGGATCGGCGAACGGGCGCGCGAGCGCGCGGGCGATCGGCGTCATGATGGCCACCAGCCGCCCCACGAAATCCCATCCTTGCACCAGCTCGAACCACGAGCGCGTGACGACCTGGAAGGCGAAGAGCACCGACTGGACGGCCCGCACCGAGATCTCGCTGTAGCTCTGCGCCAGCCAGACCGGCGTGCTCGGCCGGGTCAGCCACGACACCACCGCGAAGGTCGCGACCGCCGAGGAGACGCCGTAGATCCAGCCGATCGCCTGCACCCAGCGCCGGCGCAGCCGCGACGGCAGCACGCGATCGAGGATGCGCTCGGTGAGCGAAGGTCCCGGATCGAGCGCCAGGTCGTCGAGATTCACATCGAGCGACGCGAACATTCTGCGGTAAGCACTCACTTCGCTCGCGCAGTCGCCGCAGGTCTGCAAGTGCTCCTCGAAGACGAGCGCGCGCGCGGACGCGAGCTCACCCTCGATGTAGTCCTGGACGTGGCGAGATTCTCGACAACGGTTGATCACGGCTTCTTCTCGATTCTTTCCTTGAGCAACGCCCGGGCGCGGTGAATGCGTGCCTTCACGGTGCCCAGCGGCAGATGCAGCGCTTCGGCGATCTCTTCATACGCCAGATCCTGCTGATGCCGCAGCAGGACGACGATTCGATAGTGAGGCGGCAACGAGTCGATCAGCGCTTTGGTGCGATCTTCCTCTTGTCGGTGCGACGTCACTTCGTCGGGCTTGAGCCCCGGATCCTCGACATCGATCGTGTATTCCTCGTCGTCGCGATCGCGCTGCGTCAGTGGGATCGGCTGGTGCTTACGCCGCCGCAGATGATCGATGCTCAGCCGCGAGGCGATGCTGAACAGCCAAGCCGCGAACGGGCGCTCGGGATCGTATCGATCGAGGGCTCGGAACATG
>Ga0070688_100001199_pt1 | contig 12899 bp, 15 predicted proteins | sample KBSS13HmetaG_FD_64679 | JGI IMG/M metagenome (GOLD analysis project Ga0070688, IMG submission 64679) | Switchgrass rhizosphere microbial communities from Kellogg Biological Station, Michigan, USA - KBS S1-3H metaG | ecosystem: Host-associated > Plants > Roots > Rhizosphere ...
CGGCCGCGTCTCGAAGGAAAATTTTCTTTTCTTTCAGAGCTTTGAAATCCAACCCAACAAACGAGACGAGTCATTGAGTTGTCGGCGATGAACATGAATCCCTTATTATTAGTGGTGATCGCGCTTTTGTTCTTGAGCGGATCCTCTGTAAACGCTGGGCCGGTAGGAGACTTCTTCAAGAAAGTTAGTCACTCGATTTCAAAGCCTTTACAGTCGCAGCCTCCGCCTCAGTCCCAGCCTCCGCCTCAGTCGACTGGCCCTCAGTCTGCGAACAAGCCGCACACTACGCGACGACGAACTCCGCGAGCAGCACCTGCCGCCGCCCCAACGCCGCCCGCTGTCGGGCAACCATCACAGCCACCCAAAGAAGAGGAGCTTACTACCAGTGTGCGGCGTGTTTCAGCTGCGGATATAGAAAAAGCAAAAGCTGGTTTGCCCTACGCAATTCCAGTCCCAGGCCGGAAGGGTATGGTCACGAGTCCTTATCTGCCGGAAGAGGACAAGTATATTGATGTAACTGGTTTTGCGTCCGGGTCCGTCGTGAAAGATCCATACACAGAAAAATTTTTCCTGGTTCCGTAAGATTAACGCGTATCGCGATGCAACGTGTTGCGTCGTCTGTGGACGTGAAAATTCACTGCGTTTTCGAGTTCGCAATGGCCGATTCGAGCTTGACGCAAAAGGAGGCGGACAGAACCGTCTTGACCAGAAGAGAGTTGAAATCGGAACGTTCAACGAAGGAGATGCATCATGTTCGCCGTTATCCGTCACTATCACTTTAATCCAGAGGACGGTGAAGAAATTGACCGCCGGATACGGGAGGAGTTCGTGCCAATCGTTAAAAATGCGAAGGGCTTTGTGCGTTACTATTGGCTTGATACCGGCAACGGCGAGGGAGCATCCCTTAGCGTGTTCAAGGACAAGGCTGGTGCTGATGAGTCGGTGCGTCTAGCTGCTGAGTACGTTAAAGAGCATCTGTCCAAGCTTTTCACCGAGAAACCTGAGATTATCGAAGGGCCAATCAAGGCTCACGATTGAGCACTGACATACTTAAAGCTGGTTGGAGTTGCCAATCGCGCGGTGATTTCCGACACTAGGGCCAGCAATGAATTTGCCTGACGACTCAACCGGTTCGCAGGCCGTGCATGCGATTTCGAACATTTTGCCCGGTAAGGATTGTTTGCGTTACTATCCGGCTCACCGACTCATGGCTTGGCAACCGCAGGGCACGCTCGACGATCGCATGCTGGATCAAATCGCTGAGTGGCTGGTCGACATCGAACAAGAATACCTTCCCTTCAAGCGCTTCGTCGATTTGAGTCACTTGACGGCTCTTGCGGTTCGCACCCGTCACGTGTTTGAATTCGCGCGAAACAGGGAGAAGCAGTTCACCGGAGTCGAGTCCGTGCGAACTGCGTTGTTCTCCGACGATTGGGTGAGCCTGGCTATCGCGCGTTTATACGAGTCGCTGATGAAAGACACGCTGATCGAAGCGCGCGCTTTTTTCGATCTCGCCAAGGCTGCGGAATGGCTCGCCATCCCGGTGAACGTTCTAAGATTGAAGGATAAGCCCGCGCCTCAACTTGACGCCACGTCGCAAGCGAGCAGTGGGACAGATCTAAACATTTAACGTTTACGCTGGCAGGGACGTGATCCGTGGATTGTTGGAAGGGCAACGGACGCGACAAAGTGAATGATGGGCAGAGCCGGAACGCCGAACGCCCAACGTCCAACCTCGAACGCTCAATGTCGAGGTTACTAACCATAGAGGGATGGCTCGCCATCGAAAGAAAGTAAGAAGGAAGAATAAGAAGGGAAATTTTTCGTATGTCAGCGCGCGATGACGCCGCCACGTGGCGCCAAATTACCGACGATGTCGTGGTGATGTCGTTTCCGTGGCATGTATTCAGGATCGATTTCGCGCGCAATGTGACGCTCTTGCGTTTGCGCGATGGACGAGTCGTCATTCATTCATCGGCGCCGTTTACAAACGAAGACATCGCTGCGATCCGCGAATTTGGGGAGCCGGCCTGGTTGGTGGACGCAACGTTGTTGCACGACACCTTCGCCAGGGAAGGCCGTGCCGCGTTTCCCGATTTACCTTATCTCGCGCCGGATGGTTTCACCAAAGCGAGTGGGATTCCGACTGAACCATTAGGTTCGCCACCATCGGACTGGGAGGACCAGATTGACGTTCTCAAGCTCGACGGGACTCGAATGAACGAACATGCGTTGTTTCACCGTCGGTCGGCCACATTGGTCGTTGGGGATGTGTTCTTTTCCTTTCCGACTGAAACGCACGGGTGGGCCCGCTTTTTTGTCAGGCAAATTATGCGGTTGCCACGCCTGTTTGGCATAAGTGTTTTGTTTCGCATGACCATCCGCGACCGAGAGGCATTTAAGAGGTCGATGAAGGCACTGTTACAATGGGACTTCGACCACCTTGTCGTGGCCCATCGCGAGCCGCTCGATAAGGATGCAAAGCCAACGGTTGAGCAAGCACAGCGTGATTCCAAACTTTTGTTCTGAATGCTCAAAACAGCCGGTAGACAGAAATTGAGCGTTAACTTTGTCGTTGCCGTGTGAATACGAAAAACGGCAGAATCCCGCTCCGTGAAGTATTGTGGAACCTTAGTCTTGGCAGTCCTGTTCGCGTCACTCGCATTTTCGGAGGACTTCAAAACCACTAGCGGCAAGGTATACAAAGACGCGACAGTCAGCCGTGTAGAAGCGGATGGGATTGAGCTCAAAACCAAAACCGGGATCTCCAAGGTGTATTTCGTTGAGCTGCCTCAAGAGGTTCAGGAACGGTTTCATTGGGCCAAACCGGAGCCGCCACGTCAGCCTTTCTACAGCCGCTGGGCAACAGCGGCCGAAGATCCGGCTGTTCTGGCAAAAATCATCGCTGTCGGGACGACTCTCATCGCCGCCTTCGCGCTTGTTATCAGTCATATCCGTTCTCGACTCCAGCCGACAACGCCAGCAACGCGCGCGTCGCGACGAAGAGCGGTCAATCGTGAGCGCTCTTGAAAAGCTGACTGCGTTTGTCGAACTCGCACGGGCGACTGGCGCTTGCCGCGAAAGGCGACACAGATCGTCATTCAGAAGATGAGTTGAAATCGGCAACCTGGTGCTGATAAGTCGGTGCGCTTCTGCATAGAGCAGAAACGTGCTTACACTGGAGAGATGCGCACGGCGCGAAAGATTCGTTACCGTCTGGAGTGGCTGGGGCTCAAAGCCGCCTCGAAAGTCGTTCCGCTTTTGTCGCGCAAAGCTTGTTACCACCTGGCTCTCTTGCTCGGCTCGCTCGCAGCATCGCTAGATCGTCGGGGCCGGCGCGTTGCGCTGAGTAATCTGCGCGTCGCCTTTGGCGATGAGATTTCAAGCGACCGCAGCGAGCAGATCGTGCGTGAATCCTATCAGCATTTCGCCCGCACGATGCTTGATTTTTTTTGGAGCCCGCGCCTAACGAGTGAAAATTTCTCGCGTTACGTTGAGTTCGAGAATCGAGAGAGATGGGATGAGGAAGACACGCGCCCGGGCAAGCCGGTCATTGTCGGTTGCTATCATTACAGCAACTTCGAATGGCTCAGCATTGTCTCCGCCTTCGCCGGTCTCGAAGGTGTCGTCATCGCGCAGCAATTCAAAAATCCGCTGCTCGATCCGATCTTCTCGGAATTGCGGCAGAGAAGCGGCCATCGTGTTGCAGCTCGCAAAGGCGCCGTCGCGCATCTGTACCGGGCGCTGCGCCGTGGCGAACGCTTCGCCTTGCTCGTCGACCTGACAGTTTCGGCGAAACTACCGACCGTGGCGATTAGGTGCTTCGGGCTTGAACGCTGCGTCACCTTTGCTCACGTGTGGCTGCACCAGCGCACAGGCGCGCCGCTCATCAACGTCCATTGCGAGCCGCTGCCCGGCGGTCGTTACCGCGTGGTCTTTCATCCTCCGATTGAGTTTCCCGCGGGCGCTTCGCTCCAGGAAATGGCGCAAGCTTGCTGGGACCAGTTCGAGCCGGTTGTCCGGAAGAATCCCGCCCCCTGGCTCTGGATGTACAAGCATTTCCGTTACCGCCCGCTGGCGGCGAATCCGGGGACGTATCCGTTCTACGCAAATGTTTCGCTGGATTTCGAACGCCGTCTCGATGAAGCCGCGCGCAAACTCCCGCCGATGACTTCGAAAGTGAAGGTGCGGATGTGAAGTGAGAAGTCAGAAGTCTAAAGTGAGAACTGAGAATTGAGAACTGGTCACCACAACAGCGCGCCGTGTAGCCATCCGACTAACATGAAAATGATGACTAACCCGCCGCCTACCAACCAGCGAAGGTCGGGAATAATCGTGCCACTCGAAACGGGCACCAAGTCTAGCTCCACGGCTATGAACTTGTAACCGGCAACCCGCGCATAGGTGGGGTGGGAAATCAGTTTCAAAAATGTGCGCCGGCTGGGATACCGCACAACAGTCACATTTTCCCACATTCTCTCTGGCTGCATGTCGAGCAGGTTCCTGGCTTGAGGAGCTCCGATGAACGTCGGATAAGACGCGTGACTCAACCACAGCCACAGGAGACCTTTCTCATAGTGTGCGTTTGCCTGTTCGGGCGTTCCTGTGAATTCCGGCGCGCTGGGAAACATCTGCAGCCGGGGCAAGAAATGGATGAGGTTAAACATGTACACCGGCTTGCCATCGTCCGCCTGAGCCCATGGCTGAAGACGGGCAATGAACGCATGAACGCCTTTCTCAGGCAGGGGTAACTTTTCGATGATCGCGAGGTATTGATCGATCTCCGTCTGAGTCAGCTTGCCCGCTCCTTGAGAATGCCAGACCCAGAACGCCACATACAAGATCGCCAACGCGGCGGCAAGAATGAGGTCAAACCACATCTTTGTTTCCTTGTTGAATGCGTGCTGATCTGCCGAAGCGAATCATGCTGTTGAACCGGTGACTCATCAAACTGAAACGCTTAGCGGCTGTTGCCGCAACATCCTTAATCTGCTAGTCAGATGGTAACTACGCAAAGAATTGTGATAACAGGTTGTTGACTTGGAGGGGCTCTTCGTGTTGAACCCAGTGGCTTGCAGTCTCAATCATTTCAAGGTGCCCATTGTCACAGTATTGAAGACTCTCCCTGGCCATTGTTTCACCCGCGAATTGATCGTTCTTACCCCAAATCAGCAGCGCTGGCACTTTCACTCGCGAAGCTTCGGAATCGCACGCTAACTTCGAGGGAGATAACAGGGCGGCTCGATACCAGTTAAGCATAGCTGTCAGCGCACCCTTCCCGGCCCATGACTTCTTGTACTGCTCGATATCGCCATCAGAAAAGACTCCAGGAGGAGAAGTGTCCCGTAGCGCTCTAACGAGGGGTGCCCAGTCTCGCCTTCGCAGGATGGCTTCGGGTACCCAGGGAAGCTGAAAAAATAATATATACCAACTCCTCCGCAGCTGCGCCGGATTCGTGATGAGGTTCTTCATAAAAACGCGAGGGTGGGGGACACTTAACATCGCGGTGCGGATAACCCGTTCGGAATATCGGGCAGCCAAGTACCAGGCAACAGCAGCTCCCCAGTCATGCCCGACGACGAACGCTTTTGAATCGGTCACCGCATCCAACGCGCCTATGACATCTCTGGCGAGCAGATCCATGGAATAACTACTAATGCCTGCAGGTTTATCACTTAAGTTGTAACCTCGCTGGTCTGGTATGATTACCCGATATCCCAAAGAGACGAAGTGATCGATTTGAGAGCGCCAGGCGAACCAGAATTCGGGAAAACCGTGGAGGAACATCAATGGCTTACCGTTTGGGAGCCCGGCGAGAACGACGTGTAATGCAATGCCATTAACGTGAACAACGCGAAACTCAAGACGCGAACGGATACCTGATAGCATCACAGGGCCAGTCAGCGAGTGATTTTTCACGTCAGAGTTCTTACACCCAAGATTCTTCGTTTCTTGGCGATTAGCTAAAGCTGTTTCGCCTCTTGCACAATTGGTTCAGTCAGCCTTCGCGCCTAACCACTGGACGTGTCGCTCATTCGAATGTGAGGAAGAGTAGATGCGCGGCGGCACTTAACAGGCGATAGTTGTTGTCTTATGCCGTTTCGCGCACTTCATCTTTCACCGCAAATTCTGCAGGCGGTTCGGGATTCGGGTTACACCGAGCCGACTCCAATCCAGATTGCAGCCATTCCACTTATTCTCGCGGGCAACGATGTGATCGGGATTGCGCAGACGGGTACGGGAAAAACGGCCGCTTACGTCCTGCCGATTTTGATGAAGCTCGCAGAATCGCGACAAACCGTTGCTCGTCACGGGGAGCTAACTGCGAATCGTCGCGACCCAAAACATAACGAGCACCGGCTGCGCGCGCTGGTATTGGCGCCGACTCGTGAGCTCGTCGTCCAGATCGAGGAGAACGTGCGCGCATACGGGAAACATCTTTCCCTGCGTGTGGCTACAGTCTTCGGCGGAGTGAGTGAACGCCCGCAAATTGAAGCGCTGCGCTCCGGGGTTGATATGGTTGTGGCGACGCCGGGGCGTTTGATTGATTTGATGGAGCAGCGCGTCGCCAATCTTTCCGGAGTCGAATTCGTGGTGCTCGACGAGGCGGATCGCATGCTCGACATGGGATTTCTTCCTCCGATCCGGCGAATCATTAAGGCATTGCCGCACAAGCGCCAGACTCTCATGTTTTCCGCTTCGCTCTCACGCGAAATCGAAGCTTTGACCCATCAGTTTCAGCAGTCGCCGAAGATGGTTGAGATTGGACGACGAGCGAATCCGGCAGAGGCTGTGACGCAGTTTGTTTACGAAGTTCCTGGGCATTTGAAACCGGCATTACTGCTTCATTTACTACGCGATCGCGACTTCGACACGGTCCTGGTTTTCTCGCGGACCAAGCATGGAGCGGACAAAATCGCGCGCCGTCTGGAGAGCAGCGGAATCAAAACCGGCACAATCCATTCCAATCGTTCCCAGAACCAGCGGTTACGCGCTTTAAAAGATTTCAAGTCGGGCGCGGTGCGCGTGCTGGTGGCTACGGACATTGCGGCGCGTGGCATCGACGTGGATGGGATCTCGCACGTCGTGAACTACGATTTCCCAATGCACTCGGAGGATTATGTCCATCGTATTGGACGCACCGGCCGGGCGCACGCCATCGGTGACGCGATCAGCTTTGTTACGCCGGAAGATCAGGGGCCGTTGCGTTCGCTTGAGCGTTTCATCGGCCGCGGGATCGTACGGAAAAAAGCGGAAGGTTTCGATTACAATCAGGCTGCGCCGCCACGCGACGAGCGGGGCAGGGGAGCGCAAGTCCGGCAGCGAAAGAGCGAGCCGCGAGGACTGGGCAATTCTGCACGTGGAAGTGGCAACGCCCCACACGGGCAGGTCGGGTGGAGTTTCCGAAACGCATCATCGAATAACCGTCCGCGGCGCAGATCTTATCGACGACATCGTTAGCGTGGATGAACATCGGACAGGATCAGACCTGCCTAACAAAATCAATTCGTCGTCGCGCTCTCTTCTGTTGCAGCTGTCGTGATCAGCGTGACCACTTAAAGTTCACGACCAACAAGAAAGAAAAGGAGCAGCAATCATGAATATGAAACTAGAAGTGGTAATCATCCCTGTCTCAGATGTCGATCGCGCCAAAGCATTTTACGAGAAATTGGGCTTCCGATTAGATATCGACATCGCGAATGAAAACTTTCGCGGTGTACAATTTACTCCACCTGATTCACAAACATCGATCATCTTCGGCAAGGGAGTCACGTCGGCCAGTGCTGGCTCGGCCGAGCTGGTTCTGGCCGTGGATAATGTCGATACTGTCCGCGATGAATTGGTCGGCCGCGGCGCCGAGATGAGCGAAATCTTCCACTACGCCGGCGGCCCATTTAATAACGCTGTCGAGAACCCGCGCGTCGCTGGACGCGACCCGGAAGGTCGTTCCTACTTCTCGTTTGCTTCGTTCGAGGATCCAGACGGGAACCGCTGGCTACTCCAGGAAATCACGACGCGACTTCCAGGCCGAATCGATTCTGCGGCGACAACGTTCAGTTCGGCAAGCGATCTGGCTAGCGCGCTTCGCCGTGCGGAAGCCGCGCATGGTGAGCATGAGAAACGCGCCGGCGAAAGAGACGCGAACTGGCCCGATTGGTACGCGAAATACATGGTAGCGGAACAGGCCGGCACTGAACTGCCGCAATGAGACAAGTATAACTTAGCTAACTGCTACCCATCCCAAAAAATAGCGGCGCGCTCAAAGCATTCTACCGTATAATTTGTTTTTCAAACCAAAGGAGGAATCAAATGCCTGAACAAAAATCCAACGAAATCTCGCGCGATCGTCTCGCGGAACTGTTGAACGACGACCTGGCTCGCGAATATCAAGCCATCATCGCCTACGTAGTCTATTCCCAGGTGCTTAAAGGCGCCGAATACATGGACATCGCGTCTCAGCTTGAAATTCATGCGAAGCAAGAGCTCGATCATGCCCTGACTCTTTCGCGCCAGATCGATTACCTCGGCAAAATGCCGGTCGTTACCCCGAAGCCGGTCCGGACATCGAAGAACGCGAGAGACATGCTTCGCTTCGATCTGGAGAATGAAAACGAAACCATTCGTAATTACCGCGATCGCATCCCACAGTGTGAAGCACTCGGCGAATACGCGATGGCTGAACAGATTCGCGAGATCCTCGTTCAAGAGCAGGACCACCAAATTGATTTGGCCACTGCTCTCGGTGAAGAAGTTCCTAACGTCAACGCCGGTCCCGGCGGTTCTCGCAAGCGCCGCTAACGCTGACTCTCTAGTGTCGATTCCAGTGGTCGCTAAATCGCGCCTCCACTAGTTTCGTCCTGGGTGTTACGAGTTCAGAGTGACGTGAAAGGCGTAATCGTCGTTTTTGCTCTCTGTTACGTCAGCAGTTTAATGCTAGGCGCCGAGGAGAGATCGCCGGGTAAGCCGGCGGTACAACCAAATGCCGACATTCCGAAAGGGTACGAAATAGGAGAAAAGAGCGTTTCGCCTAACGGGCGGTTTGCGATCTTGTATCCGATTCGCGAAAACGACAACGCTGAGCTGCCACCAAATCTTCTTGTATGTCTCAAACCTTACTCGGTTCTGACACAAATCGGGACAGAGGGTGGTCGCTGGCAGGGCGCGCGAGACGAACCGCTGGCGAAATGGAACGGCAACTCGATCGTCGCGATCTGGGTCGCGGCAAGATGGGGAATGAAGGACCTGGCGATCTACGAAATCGAAGCGGATCAGATCAAACGAGTCCAGCCCGTCTGGCGACGCGTATGGTTGTTATTCGATCAGGATTTTCGAGAGCGTTTCCTTAGCAAATATCCCGACGAAAAAGGGTCCGGTGTTATTTTCGTCTCCAAAGGAGGACCCGATTCAAAGCCTGAGTTCGAATTCAAAGGTCACAAAATGTTATTAAATCTTTTCGCCGATAACAAACCTGATCTTTCTGTTACTCCGCATTGGACCGCATCGCTTCACGCCGTTTGGAACCTCGACACGGCTGAGTTGGAGCACGTGCATTTTCAGCCAGGGCCGATCGAGCTGCGGCCGAATTACTGAAGATCATAAAGGTTGGGCGAGCAGCAAACGTCCAACGCTTAACTCCAACTCCGAAAGCATTCGCGAGCAGGCAATCCAACGTCCAAATCGGAGAAGCCGGTCCGAGTTGCATCGTACAAAGCGTGAACAAGGTTGGAAACATGAGCGCTTACACACTGGAGCCGATTGCCTTTATCCGATCGACAGTCAAAGGTCGAGAAGACGCGCCAAGGCAGGGAGCCGAAGGCGCGCCCGACGCATGGCTCGAGATTGAACCGCGCTTCGCCGATGCATTGTTGGGAATGGAAGTGGGTCATGAATTGATTGTGATCACGTGGCTACACGAAGCGAAACGCGACGTGTTACAAGGTCATCCGCGCAACGATCCGAAACGTCCGCTTACAGGCGTGTTTTACACCCGCTCACCCGCTCGGCCGAACCCGCTCGGACTGCATCCGGTGACCGTCCGCGAGATTGACGGCGTGCGGGTGAAGATCGGACCGATCGAAGTATTCGACGGAACACCGGTAGTCGATATCAAGTCAGCATCGACTCGTGCGGATGGATGATCGGAAACCGTGGGTTAATTAGCTGTGCTTTATATCGATCTTCCCAGAACGATGTTGATGAAACGCGGTTGTTAACCAACTCATTGCCTGATCGACAACCTGTCGTGAGAGATGATGGCCTCCGCTGAATTCGCGAAACGCCACAGTATATCCGTTTTTCCGCAGCGAACTCACGAAGATGCGACTCGTCGATGCAATTGGCAGCACGTTATCTGACAGGCCGTGGGCAACGTACACCAGCGGTATTTCCACACCGCTCGGCCCTGATCTTCCACGAGCCTGAGCCCTAACGATAAAGCCCGGGGAAAATGCGACGATGTAACTGAATACGTCGCCATTGGCCAGGCCGAGTGAAAGCGCGTATGACGCTCCGTCCGAAAATCCGCCGATGGCGAGGCGGCTGCGATCGATCACGCACCGGGAAAAGGCTTCTGCCAAAGCGCGATTGACCGTCACATAGTCGTAACCCCATTCTTTTGGTCCGGTGCCCCAGCTTTGGCCGGGTGACTCCGGCGCGAGAATAATGAAATGCCCGCTGTCCGCGTAAGGCGCGTATGATCCGCTCCCGTTAAACCACTCCGAAGCAGAGCCACCGGCTTTGTGCAGCAAGATTAGCAACGGCAACGGCTGGGCGTGATCGATGGGTATGTAGAGTAAGCCGTTCCGGCCACTAAGTTTTTGTAAGCCAACGCTTGCCGTCTGCGTGGATGAGTTGGCTGGAAGAACGATCCTTCCAAGCTCGGCGCTGGCACCGGATGATGTCGTTACGCCCAAATAACAGATAAAGATCGCCCCGAAACGTAATCGAAGCAGGCGATTCATCGCCATGATTTAGAATATAGCACACACAGTGTGCGATCGCGTTGCGCCAATCTGAAATCAGGCTGGCCAGCGAATTATCTCGCGAGGCGAAGCAAGAACGTTGCGCCTCCCTGGTACGCCGAATGAAAGCTCAATATGCCTGGGAGAAACAAACGACCCAGTAATGGCGCGGAGATTCGAGCCGGGGGCGTGATCTGGGCGGCCGCCGCAGCCATTTGCGTGAGCTCGATTCTGAGCACGTTGCCTACGCCGTTGTACCCGATTTACGAACAGACGTTCCATTTTTCGCAGATCATGTTGACGGTGATTTACGCGGTTTATGTCGTTGGGACGGTCACAGCGATGTTCTTTTTCGGGCGTCTGTCGGACCAGGTTGGCCGCCGACTTGTCGTCCTAATTTCGTTAGGTATCGCGGCTGCAAGCGCGCTGGTGTTTATGTTCGCGCAAGCAACGTGGTGGCTTTTTCCGGCGCGAATTTTGTCCGGTCTCGGTATTGCCCTTGTCTCAGGCGCGACCACAGCGTGGATCGTTGAATCCGAGCCAGGTGCAGACAAAGCAGCTGGGACTCAGATTGCAATCGGCGCGAACTTTCTTGGTTTGGCAACTGGCCCATTGATGGGCGGCGTTCTCGCGCAATACGCGCCGTCGCCGCTGCGGTTGTCCTATTTGATGTTCGTTGTTCTGTTGTTTCCGCTTGCTCTCGTGATCTGTAAGACTCAAGAGACGGTGCGCGAGGCGCGGTCGTTAGACGAAGCTTCCATTGCGCCGCGATTAGGGATTCCCCGCGAAATGTTCGGCGTGTTCGTGCCGGCAGCAGTGGGTGCGTTCGCGACGTTTGCAGTACTCGGATTTTATACTGCGCTCGTACCGACACTGCTGGAAAATCCTTGCAAAACAAGAACCACGCAACGGCCGGTGGCATTGTTGGCGAACTGTTTGTGGCCGGTACAATCGCAATCGCGTTGACGCCGCGATTGCCGCCTCATCGAGGATTGCTCATCGCGCTGATCGCATTGCTGCCAAGTCTCGGCCTCCTGGTGGCGGCTGAAATAGCGCGCTCGATGTGGATCTTGTTAATAGGAACGGCGGTCGGAGGAATCGCGACCGGCCTCGGCTGTCGCTGCAGTTTACAGAAGGTCAACGAATCGGCGCCCGAGGACAAACGGTCGGAGGTCGTTTCCGCTTACTTGATCGTGTGCTACGCCGGAATTTCTCTCCCCGTTATTGGAGTCGCCCTGCTCGCAAAGGCAACCGGCCCGCTGATCGCGGATGCAATCTTTGCGGCGTTCATCGGACTGTTGGCAGTCCTCGCGTTGATCGTCGAGTGGAAGGTCGGAAAGTCACGGACACAGAACAGCAACCGTCGCTAAGAGCTCTAAATTCAGCATCAGGAAGTTTGATCGGTGCAGTCTTCACAATGAGAACGCGACTTTGTCTCGATTTAGATTGCTAGCTGAGCGGGCGATCTAAAGGATTCGGTTCATGAAGGAATTTGAAGGAAAGGTAGCGCTGGTCACCGGTGGCGGGTCAGGAATTGGTCGCGCGACGGCGGTGGCGTTTGCCCGCGAAGGAGCACACGTTGTGATCGGTAATCGGAACGTCCAGCGTGGCGAGGAAACAGTGTCAATGATTCGCGAGACTGGTGGAAAGGCCAGCTTCCAGCGCACGGATGTCATGGTTGCGGCGGAGGTTGAGGCGTTGATCGAGCATGTTATGAAGACGTGCGGCCGTCTCGACGTCGCCTTCAACAACGCCGGCATCGAAGGCGACGTGAAGCCGACGGTTATCGATCACACTGAAGCCAACTTCGATGCGGTGATGGACGTTAACGTCAAAGGCGTCTGGCTTTCGATGAAATACGAGATCCCGCAGATGCTGAAGACGGGTGGCGGCGCCATCGTAAACTGTTCGTCGGTCGCAGGCGTAATCGGGTTCCCG
>Ga0070688_100001215_pt1 | contig 12832 bp, 5 predicted proteins | sample KBSS13HmetaG_FD_64679 | JGI IMG/M metagenome (GOLD analysis project Ga0070688, IMG submission 64679) | Switchgrass rhizosphere microbial communities from Kellogg Biological Station, Michigan, USA - KBS S1-3H metaG | ecosystem: Host-associated > Plants > Roots > Rhizosphere ...
CGGACGTCGGCGAAGTTTTATAGAAATCGGCGCGCGGATCTCGGAACCGAACCTCGCCCACCGAATCCAGGACGATCTGCGGAATGCTGTCCTTGTGCGGACCCCAATTGTTCGTGCTCTGAGGATTCGTGGCATTCGGCGACCCTGGCTCGCACCACCCGCCCTGGTTCACGTTCTTTCCGTTGCAGTAGTAGCCTCGGCTCCCGGCCGCCCAGTCGGTGATATACCCACCGATGATGGGTTGGTCGTAGCGGAGCTGCGTGCTGAAGTTGAAGCGCAGCGGCTGACCCGACTTTCCCGATTTGGTCTTGATGATGACCGCACCGTTCGCGGCGCGTGAGCCGTAGAGCGCCGTGGCGGCGGCGCCTTTGAGCAACGTGAGCTCATCGACGTTTTCCATGTCCAGGTCCATCTGACGGCTGCCCGATGATCCCGTTCCCAGCGGGTCGCTCCGACTGTCGGAGTTCGTCGCAACGGGAACACCATCGATCACAAAGAGCGGCTGTCCCGTTCCGCTGAACGAGCTCTCGCCTCGAATCACCACGCGCGCGCCGGCGCCGGGACGGCCACTACCACTCGTGATCGCCACGCCGGCCGATTGGCCGGCCAGCGCCTGCATCATCGTCGTCTCGGGAATCTTCTCGAGGGCCTGCGAGCTGATTGATGTCGTGGCGTAGCCGAGGCTCTTCTCCTCGCGCGCGATGCCGAGCGCTGTTGTGACTACCGGAGCCACCGAGTACGGGATGTCCTTCATTTCAAAGTTCGCCGTTGCCGTACCGCCTGCGGTGACCGTGACGGCCTGCTCCTTCGGCGAGAACCCGAGCAGTTGGGCGCGCACCGTTTGACTGCCCGCAGGCACGTTGCGGAGGACGTACCGGCCTTCGGCCGTCGCGGTCGCACGAAGCGCCGTCCCCACAACAGAGACCTGCGCGCCCTGCAACGGCGTTTTGGATTCGGCCGACACCACCTGGCCGGACACCGTGCCAAGGGGACCTGCCGGCTGCTGCGCGAGAGCGCCGCTAGCCGTCGTGGCGATGATTGTCATCGCGGCAAACGCGCGAAGCTTCCACCGTGTCATTGCAATTCCTCCCTCGAGCGTGATCGAGCCGTGGGCTACCACCAGACGTAAGGCGGGTCGTTCGGGCCATCATAAAAACTGCGTTCCATCTCCGGCTCAGGCGGGAACTCGACGCCGTTACTCGTCGCGACGTCCGTCACCCCCCCGTTCCAATTCGGCGGCTGCATGCCGAGCAGCCACTGGACAAAGAAGTCGTTCCGTTTGCGCGTTGCGTACTGTCCGCCGGCGCCGTGACCACCATTCGGCACGACGAGCAGATCGAAGTATTTGCCTGACTGGATCAGTGAATTGACAACCTGGTAGCCGGACGACGGGTCGACGTTCGTGTCGAACTCGCCAATCACGAGCATCAAGTGCCCCTGCAGCTTGCCGGCGTGCACCATGTTCGACGACGCCTCGTACTGCGGGCCGAGGGGCCACCCCATCCACTGCTCGTTCCACCAGATCTTGTCCATCCGGTTGTCGTGGCAACCAGAGTTTGCATATGCCACTTTGTAAAAGTCCGGTTGGAACAGCAGCCCGCCCATCGCGTTCTGTCCGCCGGCTGAGGTGCCGTACAGGCCGACGCGCGTCGCATCGTACCACGGATATTTCGCCGCAACGGCTTTGTGCCACAGGATCCGATCCGGGAATCCAGCGTCGCCGAGATTCTTCCAGGCTACGTCGTGAAATGCTTTCGAGCGGTTGTTGGTTCCCATGCCGTCGATCTGCACGAGGACGAATCCCAATTCAGCCGTCGACTGCAACGCCTGACCGCCGCCCCAATTCTTCGGGACGAAGCTGCCCTGAGGCCCAGCGTAGATCTGCTCGACGACCGGATACTTCTTCTTCGGATCGAGGTTCATCGGCCTGACGATGATTCCCCAGATATCCGTCTTGCCGTCACGGGCCTTTGCGACGAACACCTCCGGCGGCTTCCAGCCCGTCGCGAGCTGCGCCGACATATCACCCTTCTCGAGCGGCGTCACGCGCATGTCGCTGACGCGGCGGAGCTCCGTCACGGTTGGCAGATCGACGCGCGAGTACTGATCGACGAAGTATTGGCGGTTTGGCGACCAGGTGACGTTGTGATTCCCGTTGGCCTCCGTGTACTTCACCAGGCCGGTTCCGTCAAAATTGATTCGGTAGTACTGGAGGAAATACGGGTCTTGCCCCGCGATCATGCCGCTGGCGCGGAAATAGATCTGCCGATTCGCGACATCGACGCTGTCGACGTTCCGCACGATCCACTCGCCTTTCGTCACCTGATTCTTCACGCGGCCGCTGGCGCCGTCGTACAGATAGAGGTGCGCCCAGCCATCGCGCTCGGACATCCAGAGCACTTCCTTCCCGTCGTCGACGTCGAAGCGCCAGTTGCTTCCGTGGTCCGTGATGTTCGCGCTCAGCGGACGGTACGAGAAAAACGTCGCCGGCTCGTCGGACACCACCGCTCGTGCCTTACCGTTCGCCGCATCCACCTCGATGACGCGGTAAACCTGATGGCCGCGCTGGTTGTACTCGAACGTGAACGCGCGGCCGTCCTTGCGCCAAACCGCTTGAGAGATCTGGTATGCGTTGGGGAACAGCGTGTTCTCGACCATGAACTGCGCGCGCGGCTCGACATCGAATACCACTGGCTGGACGACGTCGAGCGCGTCACCCGGCTTGCGATAGAAGATCGACGTGTCCTTCGGCTGAAGTTGGTCCGTCGGCGAGGAGAGCACGTAGTGCACTTGCCGGTTGTATCCCGGTTTCCGGCGGTACGCGACAAGCTTCTTCGAGTCGGGCGACCAGCGGATGGACATCAGCTGATACGCGTCGCCCTCTGACCCATCAAAGCTGAGCATCGTGTAACTTGGCGCAGCGTTCGTCGCGCCCCGACCACCACGTCCACCGCGTCCTCCAGCGGCTCCGGCAGCGGGGTCACGCGCCGGACGAACGGCGACGTTGTAGTTCTGGACAAACGCTTCTGTTCGGCCGTCGGGCGAAATACAGGAACCCGTCGCCGGCGCGCCTCCACCGCCACCTCCGCCACCACCACGCCCCGCTCCACGTCCCCCGTTGGCAGCGCGATCGGGCGAGACACAGGCCGTCGATGGTGTAGTCGCGATTGCCGGCGCACCACCGCGCCCGCCGCCGCCACCGCCAAACGCTGGCGTCGCGTCCGCCACCGCCGCACCCACCCGCGAGCAACTGTAGTCGGCGATCGTGCACCGCCAGCGCGAGCCATTCGCGTCGACCTCGACGGCCGCGTCATTGTTCACCAATGCGAATTCTGTAAACGGCAGCGTCGTCGCCGTGTACGCACCACGAGGCGTCGCGGCGCTGGTAAGCGCCGCGGCGAGGCGCGCGTGGTCGAACGGCGCGCGCTTCTCACCCGTCGGAGCATCGACCATCACGAACTGATTGCCGCCCTTCACCGATTTTCGATACCAGAATCGCGTGGGTCCAATCCAGGTCGGTGTCTGCGCGATATCGACCGTGAGTCCGGCGAGTCGCTGGTTGATCGCCGACGCGCGACGATAATCCTCGAGCGTCCCCTGCGCGCCGAGTGGCGCGACAGCGACGACCGCAACGAGCGCGATCGATGCGGCGAGGTGCGCGGTTCGCGGCGTGCGGGCACGCACGGATTGAATGCTCCCTACGCGATTTGATGTCATGTCGCCGTTGGCACGCACGGTGGCGGTGCGGCGCCGGCAGCCGGAGCGCGACGGGTCGAATCACCGCGAGCGGCAAGGCGACTCGCTTCCGCCTGACGCTGCTGTTCGCGAGCCCACCACTCGGGATTGTGATCGCGAACGTAGCGCTCCATCTCGTCGCGTGTTCGGTTCGCGACGTTCGCCCGCACCGGCACACGCTTGTCCTCGGGAATGAGGCGGCTCACCAGATTGTAGAGCGTCGGGTCGACCTGCTTGAGGCCGGCGCGATCGCGACCTCCGTTCCCGACGTACCACTCGACGCCGCCCGCCCAATACTCGTTGAACGTGTTGCCCGAGTATCCATCGGCCGTTCTCAGGCACGCCGCCTTCGCGTGCTTGTAACTGTCGACGATCTCCTGAAACCACTTCGGATCGGCGTTGCCGATTCCCGCGCCCATGATCGCGTGCGAGAACTCATGGACGCAGATGTTGGTGCCCCAATAGCGCGTGCGATAAAAGCCGAGGACGTTCTCTTCGGCGCAGCTCGTGAGCGTCCCACCCATGCCGCGTGCGCGAGGATTCCAGTACCCTGCCGCGGTCATCGAGCCAAGCCCGCCGGCCTCGTAGTAGCGTGCGCGCTCCTGCGGCGTCAGTCGTGGGTCCAGATACTTCGGAACCACCCAACCGCGTTGCTCCGGGATGTCGACGGTGTATTCGGTCTCGGCCATGACGACAACGCGTCCGCCGTGGGCGATCATCGTATCGCGAATCGCCGGACGGTTGGCAAGCATGTAGTTGACCTGATCGCGAACGATGGCGAGCGCCGCGTCCGATACCACCGCGGACCCAAGAATGGGGTAGCCGCTCGCGTCCGCGTATTTCTTGTAGTACGTCGTGTCGAGCTTGAAGCGATCGATGATGTCCTGCGGCGGCGCTGTCACCACGTACTTGAGGTAGTCATCGACGATGGCCTTCGGCCGATCTGCCGGCAGCGGCGGCGCGACGAAGCCCTTTAGTTCAGCCGGCGGCTTCCATCCGGGTGGCGCACAGTCGACGATTCGCGCCCGCGGTGGCTCAATCACGCCCGTCGGAGACGGCGGCACGGCGGCATTGTCTGACGGCGCGGTCGTGGGCCACGGACACGGCACGGATGCCGGCCGTTCTCGCGTCGCGGATGACGGAACACCAGCGGTAGCGACGGTCGTCGCCGGCCGCGGGCTCTCGGCCGGAGCGGTCGGTGCAACCGATGTGCGCGATGCGCTCGCGCACGCCAGCGATGCCATCGCCGCGATGGTACCGAGGGAGGCGCGCGCAATCTCACCTATGTGCGGACGCATGGTCATGCGGGAGAGTATGCGTTGTCCGTATCCAATATGCAATATGGTGCACACGACCGAACAGCCGTGCGCGAAATACCGTGTGACGACGCGGATGCATCGCGGAGTTATTAGCCGGCCATCGACCACTTTTTCCGGCCCGGACGATCTCGGTGACGCGTTCGAGCGAATGCGAAGGTCAGTCCTAGTGCTCGAACACGTTATGAGAGTTCGTGAACTAAAATACGCTCATCGGCGAGTGCGGAGCCGAGCGGCCTCGCCTCCGACGAGGCAGGTGTGGCGGTGCCGCGATGGAGCGCTACGACTGGATCTGCAGCCGACGGCCGGCGGATGCCGCGACGCCCGCCGGCGCGAGGATCTCCGGGCGGCAATCGAGCTGACGACGAATGACGGCGAGCGCGCCTCGAAGTTCTTCACCCTCGAGCTGAAGACGTGGCGCGCGCACCACCGGCGAACCGCGGCCCACTTCGGATTGCACGAGCTTGATGAGTTGCACGAACTTCGGCACGGTGTCCATCCGCAGCAGCGGCAGGAACCAGTGATACAATGCGGTCGCTTCCTCCCACTGGCCGGCGGCCGCCAGATCGAAGAGACGAACCGACTCCTCCGGCAGCGCGTTCACAAGACCGGCGATCCAGCCAGACGCACCCGCCGGCACGGCCTCGAGAATCATGTCGTCCAGGCCGGCGAAAATCGCCAGTCGATCGCCCAGCACTTCACGCACCGCCGTCACACGCCGCACGTCGCCGCTCGACTCCTTCATGCCGTGGAGGTTGTCGTGGATGTCGGCGAGCTCGGCGACTTGCGTCGCCGTGACGTCGGTGCGATACGCGAGCGGATTGTTGTACAGCATGCACGAGAGCGACGTCGCGCCGATGATCGCGCTATAGTGCGCCCGCGTCTCGGGCCAATCCGAGAAGTAGACGTAGGCCGGGAGGGCCATGACGCCGCCGCAGCCGATGCGTTCGGCCGCCCGCGCCAAGGCGACGCACTCGCCCGTCGCAAGGCCTGCGATCCCGGCAATGATCGGCACGCGTCCTTTCGCCGCATCACAGCACACGCGAAGGATTTCAACTTTTTCGTCGAACGTGAGCGTTGCGGCCTCGCCGAGCGAGCCAAGCGGAACGATCGCATTGGAGCCGCTGTCGATCATCCACGTGACGTGCCGCGCGAGCGCGTCGTGGTCGACGGAGTGATCAGGTCGAAAGGGCGTCGTGATCGCCGGGAATACGCCGCGCCAGTCGCGTCTGTCCATGAGTGGCCGAATCCTGTGTGTGGTCAGCGCCCGATCGCGCTTGGGATACAATATTCATACACCTCTGAAACGGCAACCGCCGACCGCCGTTGAGCGGCCGGCCCGGCCCGGGATCACACACTCACGGGACGACCGGCCGCACCGTTTCCGTGATCGCCGGAATCTTGCCGCTCATGCGCTTATTGAACTCGTCGAGATCCCCCTCGATGAGCTTCTTGTACGCGGCTTTCGCGGCCTCCAGGTCTTTGTCGATGTCGCCAAGCCACCCGAGAGCGGACTCCGTTGGCGGAAAGTCCGCTCCGCCCGCAACGTCGCCCGCCCCACTGCCAATAACCCCGTTCAGCCAGATGAGACTCATGTAGATCTTGAACGGCTCGACGTAGTACTTGTCGTCGCTGTTCATGTCCGAGCGCGAGATGAGCTGCAGCTCGACCGCGAGCATCTTCTGATCGAGCTCGGCAAGCGCTGCGCGCACGTCGGACTTATCCGCGTTCGCCTGCTGCTGGTCGATGATCTGTTTGCGCATGACCTCGAGCTTATTCACCATGTCGACGGTCGCGTTCAGGTTTTCGCGCACGCGAACCTGCGCCTGCGTCGACGCCACCAAATCAGCGTCCGTGGTCTTGATCTCCTGGTCCTTCAAGATCGTCAGCTTCTGCGTCTCTGTTTTTCCGTTGACGGCGAGCCGCACGGTGTACGTGCCCGGAAGCGCGAGTGGTCCGCTCGTCTGCGCGCCCTGAATTCCCCAATGCGTGATCGGCCGCGTGGGTCGGTTCCGGAAGCGCGGCTCCTCAAAGATCCGCGCATTGTCCGGAGCAGGCGTGCGAAGCGCGACAACGCGCGGCGCATCGTAGCGTAAATCCCATGTCGCGCGGTTATAGCCCGCTCGCGTCGGCGCCATCAGTGTGCGAACGACCTTGTTCGTCGAGTCGAGAATCTCGATGCGCGCCGGACGCGGCGACGCCGTCTTGAGCGCGAAGGTGATGTCGGCGCGGCCGCTGCGAGCCTGCCGATAGCCCGGATGCGGCGGATAGAGCATCACGTCGGCGTCGGCGACCTGACCGATCTGCTCGAGCGGCGCAATGTCTCGGAGAATGAAAATTCCTCGGCCATACGTCGACACGATGACGTCGTGCCACTGTTTGTGAACGATGATCCACGAGACGGACGTGTGCGGCAGGCCTTCGTTGAACGGCGTCCAATGCGATCCGTCGTCCAACGAGTAGAAGAAGTTGTGGCCGGTGCCGGCGAAGAGCATTCCCTTCCGATTGGGATTCTCCGCCACCGACATCACGTAGTCGAGCGCATGGCCCGTCGGGAGGTTGCCGGTGATGTTCGTCCACGTCTGGCCGAAGTCCGTCGTCTTGTAGATGAACGGCTTCCGGTTGTCCATCATGTGAAAATCGATCGCGACGTATGCGGTGGCCGGATCGAAGCGCGATGGCTCGATCTTCCGAATCGTTCCCCACGTCGGAAGACCCGTCATGTTCTTCGTGACGTTCGTCCAGTTGCCGCCGCCGTCCTTCGTGTTCCAGACCTGCCCGTCGTTGGTGCCGGCCCAGATCAGGCCACGTTGGATTTCCGATGGCGCGATCGCGAACACGACCTCGCCGTAGAATTGGCCGAGATTGTCTTCGACGATGCCGCCCGACGACACGATGCGCGACGTGTCGTTGGTCGACAAATCAGGGCTGATCACGCTCCAGCTCTGCCCGGCATTAGAGGTCTTGAATATCACCTGGCAGCCGTAATACACGGTGTTGTGATCGAACGGATCGATCGCCAGCGGCGGCGTCCAGTGGCATCGATACTTGAGCTTGTTGGGCGGCGAGTCCAGCGTGTGAATCCACGGACTCACCGAGCGCGCACGCTTCGTCCGATGGTCGTATCGCGTCACCTCGTTCCCGTAGCAGCTCGCCCACACGATGTTCGTATCGGTGAGATCGGGCAGCGTGAATCCGGATTCGCAGCCGCCGATTCCGTGATCCCACGTCGAGAAACCGCCGCCGCCACCGCCACGTCCACCGCCGGTTGAATCGGCGTTCGCCGAGTCAGGCCGAGCACCTCTGCCACCGCCCGCGACCCGCGACGTGTCGCCGCGACCGGCGCGACCGAGAGCGGTGTCCACACGTGCGGCGTTTGCTCCTCGTCCGCCCCGTCCAGCAGTGGTCGAGTCGCCGCCGCGTCCTCCACCACGCCCGCCGCGGCCAAGTCCCGCCGCGATGCCACGCGTCGCTGTCGCGCCTTCAGGCGCGGTACTCGGCCCGCGCATCGTCCCGTTGTCCTGACGATTTCCGTAAACCCAGTACGGTATTTGGTTGTCGACCGCGACGTGATACATCTGCGCGATCGGCAGCACGACCGCCTGGAATGATCTCCCGTGATCGGTCGTGAGCCGCGCGCCTGCGTCGTTCGTCAGACCGAAATGGTTCGGATTCTTTGGATCGATCCAGATGTCGTGATTGTCGCCGCCCCACGGCACTTCCACGAAACTCTTCCCGCCGTCCGTCGAGCGGAAAAAGCTGCTGTTCGCGATGAGAACTTCGTCTGGATTCCCCGTCGAGACCTTGATGTTGATGTAATACCCCGCGCGTCCGATGAGAGGACGCTGATAGTTGACCACCTTCCACGTGACGCCGCCGTCATCCGAACGCCAGACCGAACCTTGGTCGGCGGTTTGAATCAGCGCGTAGACGCGCTTGGAGTTCGTCGGCGCGACGGCGACATCGATTTTTCCGACCGGAGGCTTTGGCAGACCCGAGTGCAATACCTGCTTCCAGGTGTCGCCGCCGTCCCGCGTGACATAAATGCCCGCTTTCGGGTCGGTCGTGCCGCTGTACATCGCGTACGTGTGCATGACTACGTGCCACATTCCGGCGAACAGCACTTTCGGATTCTGCCAATCGAGCGCGAGCCCCGAGCAGCCGAAGTTCCCGCCGAGCGCGAGAACGAGCTTCCACGTTTTGCCACCGTCCGTCGTTCGATAGACGCCGTGCTCCTCCTGCGGCCCCGTCGCTCGGCCCAGCGCGCAGACGTAGACGACATTCGGGTTTGTCGGATGAACGATGATGCGACCGATCCGCCCTGACTCCGGCAGTCCCATGTGCGTCCACGTCGTACCGGAGTCAGTGGATTTGTAGACGCCGTCGCCGAGCAGATCGACGTCGCGAATCGCCCATGCTTCACCGGTGCCTGCCCAAATGATCGACGGATTCGACGGCGCGATCGCCAACGCACCAATCGCCTGCACCGGCATGCTGTCCGACACAGGACGGAACGTCGCGCCACTATCGACGGATTTCCAAATTCCACCAGACGCGGCACCGAGGTACCACACGCGTGAGTTCCCTGGAACTCCGGTAATCGACGCGACGCGCCCTCCCTCGGCGGGGCCCATCATCTGAAAACGGAACGGGTCCGGGATCGGCGCTCGTGGTGGAGTCGGCGCGGCGCCGCGCTGTTGCGCGGACAGCAGTGCGGCCGAGACAGTCAAGCACAACGCGAGAAGAACCGACGTTCGACGGGGCATCGAGCAATCTCCAATGGCGGACCGACAAAAAGACTACGCCATTGAATTGCCGGAAAACAGGGCCGCCACGGACAACGATCAGCCTTCGTTCAACGCCACCACCGGCGGAACGCGCATCGCACGTCGCGCGGGCACATAGGACGCCAGGAGTCCGACGACCAGCAATAACGTCGCGACGCCGCCGAGCGTGAGTGGATCGTGTCCGCTAACACCGAACAATTGTGCCTGCACGACGGACGTCGTGAGCGATGAAAGAAGCAGCCCGACGGCAAGACCGATGACGATGGGCGACAGGCCGCGCCGCATCACATACTTCCAAATCAGCGCGGGTGTCGCTCCGAGCGCCAAGCGAATCCCAATCTCCTGTGTTCGCTGGCTGACGAAGTACGATACAACGCCATACGTGCCCACCATCGCCAAGACCAGCGCGATCCCGCCAAGCAGCGAGAGCAGCAGCGTGTTCATGCGCGCCGTCTGGACCGTGCCTTTCAGGTAACTCATCATCGTTTCCGAATCGGCGAGCGGAAGCGATGCGTCCTGCCGCGCGACGACCTGACGGAGCGGCTTCGCGAGTATCTGCGCGTCGGCGGTCTCGTTTGCCGCCCTGGCCACGACGACGAGCGATCGCCCCATGTAACCCCACAACGCCGGAGGCGTCTGCTCATAAGGAATGTAGAATTCGGGACGCGGCGCGCGGTCGAGTGCGGCATCGTGCACGTCCCTCACGACGCCGACAATCGTTCTCAGCATTGGCACCTCACGTTTCTCCGAGACGGCGTCGATGCGTTTTCCGATGACCTCGGGTACTGAAAGCCCCGGCCACAGCTTCTTCACCAACGCTTCGTTCACGACGACAACGAGCGGCGATGTCGCGTTGTCGCGCGGCGAAAGGTCGCGGCCGACGACGAACGGAATTCGCATCGTCGAGAAAAATCCTGCGCTTGCCAATCGAAGATTGGCCTGTATGCGTTTGTCGTCCAACGGCTGGCCTTCGCCAAGGATCGACGACTGCATCGAGCTGCTTGTCATGGGAACGATCGACACGAGCGCCGATGCCTGCACGCCGGGCATGCGTGCGACTTCGTCCTTGAGGGTCGTAAAGAACCGCGTCACGTCTTCGGCGGTCGAGTAGCGCGCTGCTGGCAACAAGATGCGGGCTGTGAGCACGCCGTTGGGATCGAAACCAGGATTGACCCGCTGCATCAGAATCGCGCTGCGAATGAGCAGTCCGGATCCAACGAGCAGCGTTATCGCCAGCGCCACCTCGGCGGCGACGAGCACACCGCGCAGTCGATCGCGCGAGACACTTGTCTGGCGACCGCCCTCGCGCATCGCCCCTTGAAGTCGCGGACCCGCCGCGGCCAGCGCCGGCACGAGCCCGAACAACAGGCAACTGACGATGCCCAGCGCGAACGTAAACGCGAGCACTCGCCAATCGATGCTGACCTGATCGAGTCTCGGAATGTCGCTCGGGCTGATCGCGAGAATGAGGCGCTGCAACCCGTACGCAACGCCAAGGCCGAGTCCCGCGCCGACGAGCGCGAGGACGAGACTCTCGGTCAGCAACTGGCGAATGATTCGCCCTCGTCCCGCCCCCAGTGCCGAGCGAATCGCAAGCTCTTTGGCGCGAGCAGCGCCGCGCGCGAGCAGCAGGTTGGCGACATTGCTGCACGCAATGAGCAGCACGAAACCGACCGCACCGAGAAGCGTGCCAAGCAGCCGTCCGAAGTTTCCCACCAGCTGATCGACGAACGGCGTGAGCGATGCGCCATACTCCGACACGGGCCATGTTCGATTCGGAATGTGCTCAGCGAACGCCCGCTCGGCCGAAGACGCGGCGGCCTTCGCTTGGGTAATCGAGGTATTGGGTTTGAGTCGTGCGTAGGTCGTGAAGTATCGGGCGCCGTAACTATTCAGCTGTTGGGATGTGAACGCGAGTGGAACCCACATATCAGGCGTTTCGCGCGTGTAGTTGAACGAAGCGGGCATCACGCCAATCACGCTGTACTGAACCCCCTCGAGCGACAGCGGTCGTCCAACGATGCCTCGGTCGCTGCTAAATCGAGTCGTCCACAGGCGATGGCTGAGGATGACGACTGGCGGTCCCCCCGGCTGATTCTCCTCTGCGCTGAATGTGCGTCCCAGTACCGGCTGCTCGCCGAACACGGCGAAGAATTCCGACGTGACGCGAGCGGCCGGAATGATTTCGGGCAACTCACCCATCGTCATCGTCATGCCCCCACCCAGCACCGCGGCGCTGAAGTGGTCGAAGATTCCGCTGCGGCTCATCGCGACGTATTCGGGCGTCGACAGCGCATCAGGTTCGCCCCGGCGCGCCGAGCGGTACTCGACGATGCGCTCGGGATGGTCGAACGGTAGCGGACGCAACACGACCGCGTCGAGCGCGCTGAATACGGCGGCCGTCGCGCCGACGCCGAGCGCCAGCGTGATGATCGCCACGGCCGCGAACCCGCGCGCGCGGGCGAGTTGACGTACGGCGAATGCAACGTCGTGCCGAAGCTCGCCGAGGTACTCCGCGCGGCGCGCCTTCTGATCGCGTTCCGTTCCATACCGTCGGCATTCAGCGTTTACTGATTGGAGATCGCCAAACCGCCGCTCGGCTTCAGCCCGGGCCTGTGATCGAGTCATTCCGCGCTCCATGAGCTGGCGTGTCGTCATCTCGAGGTGAAACGCCAGCTCGGCGTCGACCTCTTCCCCGACCGGTGCGCGGCCAAAGGGCAAGCGCGGTGTCACGCGGGGAGCAGCAGTGGCGCGACGGCCGCGATGAAGGTCGCGAACTCGCTGGTTTGCGCGCGGAGCTGCCGGCGTCCGGCGTCAGTGATGTTGTAAAACTTGGCTTTGCGTCCGAGCTCGGATGTTCCCCACTCCGCTTCGATCCAGCCGTCGCGCTCCATGCGATACAGGGCTGGATACAGCGAGCCTTCTTCGACCTGCAATGCGTCGCGCGTCTGGTCCTTGAGCCACTGCGCGATGGCGTAGCCATGTCGCGGGCCG
>Ga0070688_100001221_pt1 | contig 12806 bp, 7 predicted proteins | sample KBSS13HmetaG_FD_64679 | JGI IMG/M metagenome (GOLD analysis project Ga0070688, IMG submission 64679) | Switchgrass rhizosphere microbial communities from Kellogg Biological Station, Michigan, USA - KBS S1-3H metaG | ecosystem: Host-associated > Plants > Roots > Rhizosphere ...
CGCGGTAGTGCTGGCCGGCGCGCATTCCGATCTCGTAGGTCTGGAGCTTCGAATCCTGCGGATCCTCCAGCGTCGTGCCGCTCAGGTAGGCCTGCGGCGGATGCCCGGCGAAGTCCCGGTAGCCGAATCCGAACCCCGAGATCCACTGCCGGTCGAGCCGCAGGTATTGGGCGTCGGCGCGCCATCCGCCGTTTCGGTACTCGACGTTGAGATCGGACGGGCCCAGGCCACCGTAGCCGAGGAGCACGCGCACGCCCCAGCGGGGATCGGGCCGTGGCGGGCGCGGGGGCGCGGGCTTCGGCTGTGGCGCCTGAGCGAGGATGAAGCTCGGGACCCAGCCGTTGGGCTCCACCCCGTCGAATGGTCGGACGCGAGCCCAGAAGCCGCTCGCCATGGCGTGCGTCTCCACGACCACGACGTGCGTGCCGTGTGGCAGCGTGCCGTTCTCGACCGGAGGACGATCGGGCTCGGCGGGCGCATCCAGGATCGCGACGCTGTCCATCGCCTCCGGGGCCACGATCCAGGCCTGCGAACCCACCGACCAGCGCGCCGCCTCGGATGCGAACGACGTCGCGGGTGTGGCGGCGGGCGGCGGCGTGGGACTCGATATCATCATGTCGACGCCAGAAAAACAGTCGGTCAGGCAGTCGAAACCGCCGCTGTCGTCGTTGTTCTTCTCCTTCTCCGGTTGGTCCCCCTTCGTGCGCGTGGGGGGCGCCGGCGGCGGCTTCGGCACCTTCTGCTTGTCGCTGGCGGCGAGGCGGGGAGCGGTCGCCTTCGCCGCGAGCAGGGTCGGGAACGAGACCTGGAAGCTCGCGGGAAACGGCTCGGCAAAGGCGGCGCCATAGGGGATGAACACCGACAGTGCCCCTCCCAGGAAGACGCCGAGCACATCCACTGCGGACCTGCGGGACTTCGGCATGGGACCTCGTACTCCTGGTGTGACAGCCATCAGTAGAAAGTCACGCTGAGCCCGATGTCCCAGCCGTGGATGTTGCTGTGCACGAAATCCGTCGCAAGCGAGTGCTGCTCGTGACCCTCCCACGCGAACATGAACGCACTCAACTGGAGTCCGACCTCGGGGGACCATTCCGCGCCGGGAAGCATCCAACCGAAGTTCGCGCGGAACTCTCCGCCGCCGGCCCAGCGTCCGAGGCGGTCGCCGGCCGGGCCGACGAGCACGAGCGTGCTGGGTGGGACGACCGTGTAGACCAGTAGATTGGTGTTCTCATGCACGTACGCGAGCGTCGGCCCCAGCATCCAGTCGAATCGGAACCCGGACCGGTCCCCGTAGCGCTGGCCAGCCCGCATTCCGATCTCGTAGGTCTGGAACCTCGAGTCGTGCGGATCCTCCAGCGTCGTCCCGCTCTGGTAGGCCTGCTGCGGATCCCCGTAGATCTCCCGATAGCCCAATCCGAAGCCCGAGATCCACTGGTCGTTCATCAGCCTCAAGTACTGGGCTTCTAAACGGACTCCGCCCTTGGAGTACTCGACGTCGAGATCGGCGGGGCCGAGGCCACCGTAGGCGAACAGCAGCCTCAGTCCCCAACGGGGATCTGGCTCCGGCGGGCTCGGAGCACCGGGCCTGGGCGCCGGCGCCTTCGAGAGGATCCAACTCGGGATCCATCCATTCGGCTCAACCCCCTCGAACGGCCGCACTCGCGTCCAGAACCCACTCGCCATCGCATGCGTCTCGACGACGACGACGTGCGTACCGTGGGGCAGCGCGCCGACCTCGAGCGTGTCGGGATGAGCGGGATCGCCGGGCGCTTCCCACAGTGCGACGCTGTCCATCTCGGCCGGCGCCACGATCCACGCTTCCGAACCCACCGACCAGCGCGACGCCTCGGACGCGAACGCGGTCGCGGGTGTCGCGGCGGGTGGCGGCGTGGGACTCTGGAGTATCGCGCCGAGAAAGTGGAAGAAGCCGCTTCCACCCTCGTCCTCGTCTTCCCGGTGATCACCCGTCGAGGGATCAGGCTTCGACTTGCTCGGCGGTGCCGGCGGAGGCTTCGCCACCTTCTCCTTCGCGTTGGCGGTCGCGGCGAGCAGGCTCGGGACCGAGACCTGGAGGCTGGCGGGAAGCGGTTCGGCAAAGGCGGCGCCATCGGGGATGAACACCGACAGTGCCCCTCCCAGGAAAACGCCGAGCACGTCCGCTGCGGACCTGCGGGGCATCGGCATGCGACCTACTCTCGGTAGGGGTCTGTAGGGGATGCGCCGGACGCTAGGCTCGTGTGCTGGGCGAGTCAAACGTCGCGCGGAAGGGGCGCGCGCGACAGGGCGCAGGTCTCCGGCCAGCCGATCGCCGCGGGTCCCCCGTGGCCGTCGCTCCGGAGCTTGGCGCGTGACATCGCGGGAGTTTCCGGTCAGTGTGCGCGCCGTGGCGATCGCCGCGGGTCCCCCGTGGCAGTCCTCGAGGCCGATCGTCGGACCGCGATCCGCGTCCACCCAGCCCTCGAGGCCCCATGCGCCGCAGCATGCCGAGCCGAGCCCGCCTGTGCATCGCGCTGAACGTCCTCGTCGCGTCCATGGCGTGCGCGCAGGGCCAGCCACCCGGGACCGTGACCACTTCGCTGGCTGTCACCGGTGTCCACCAGTTCGACGCTGACCTGGACGAGGGCGGAACGGTCGGTTGGAGCGGCGTCTCGATCAGCGGCAGCGTCACCCGGCAGATGGTCCCCGCGTTCGCGGCGGGGATCTCGGCGCGTCACGTCGGCGAGGCGTGGCGCATGGACGCGCCCGCCGCGTTCGCGGGGCAGGCCGCGTGGCGCGATCTCCAGCGGTCGAATGTCGGGCTGAGCTTGAGCCTCGCGCTGTCCCGCTCGTTCCTGGTCGGGCTCAACCCGGTCGTCGAATGGGCCCGCGAGCCCGACGTGAGCGCCGATGACGCGCTCACCTATGGCGCGGTCGTGAGCGCGGTGAAGGTCGTGAACCCCAAGCTGACCCTGGGGGCCGGGGCGAGCGTGAATCGGATGTTCTACTCGGTGAAGGTGTCGCCGTTCCTGATCATCAACTGGAAGTGGAGCGACCGGTTCAGGATCGCGAACGCGCTCCCGGCCGGCCCCGAGGGCGGCGCCGGCATCGAGGCGCGCTGGACGCTCACGCCCGACTGGGAGGCGGCCGGCGGCGGGGTGCTCCGCTCGGACCGCTACCGCCTCGCGAGCGACGCTCCCTACGCCGGGCAGATCGGTGAGACCGCCAGCATGCCGATGTTCGCGCGCCTCTCACGCAAGCTCGGTCCGCACTGGAAGACCGACCTCTACGCCGGCGTCCTCGCCAACGGGCGGCTGCGGATCAAGGACTCCGACGGGAACGAGGTGGCGAGCACGAAGTATCCACTCGCCCCCGCCGTCGCGATCTCGTTGTCGTTCAAGTAGGGGGAGCGCTCAGCGCGGGAAGCCGGTGCCCTGGGCCTGCCACGCGAGGAGCCCGGCGCCGATCACGCCCGCCTGCTCGCCGAGCATGGCGGGCACGAGCTTCAGCCGCTCGCGGTGCGAGGCCAGCGTGTAGCGTTCGAGCGCCTCGCGCAGCGGACCGAACAGCTTCTCCCTCGCCTGCGCCACGCCGCCGCCGACCACGATGACGTCGGGGTTCAGCACCTGCGTCGCCGCGCCGAGGATGCGCGCCAGGTGGTCGATCATGCGCGCGATGACGTCGGCCGCGCGGGGGTCACTCGACTCGAACACGTCGCGAGCGCTGTCCACGTCGAGCCCTGCCTCGCGCGCGCGTGCGAGCAGGCCCGAGCCGCTCGCCATGGGCTCGGCGCAGCCTTGGACGCAGCAACCGCAGGGCGGGCCCTCGCTCCCGACCGGCACGTGGCCGATCTCGCCCGCGCCGCCGAACGCGCCCTGGACGATACGGCCGTCGACGACGATCCCCGAGCCGACGCCGGTCCCGACCGTGACCGTGATCGAGACGCGCGCGCCCTTCGCCGCCCCCGCCTCGTGCTCGGCGAGCGCCGCGCAGTTGGCGTCGTTGTCGATCACCACGCGCCGGTCGAACAGCCGCTCCAGCCGGTCGCGCATCGGGAAGTCGGGCGTGAGCCGCACGTTCGGTGTGCGGTCGATGATGATCCCGCTCGCGGGATGGATCACGCCGGGCGAGCCGAATCCCACGACGCCGGGGCTGTCCGCCACGTCGAGCTGCCGCGCGGCCAGAGCGATCGCGGCGAACAGCGGTGCCTCGCCGTCGCCGGCCATGGATGGCACGCGCGTGAAGCGCTCGACGCGCCCACCGGCGGCGATGCGGGCGGCCTTGAGCTCGGTGCCGCCGAGATCGAATGCGATCAGGCTCGAGTGCGCCATGACGGGGCACGCTAGCGGCTGGCGACAGGGGGCCGCAACCGGATGCCAGCCCGAGCTGTTCGGGCTAGAGTCGCGCGCCATGTCCCGCCCCCGACGCACCCTCGTGACGCTGCTCGCGCTCGCCGCATATTCGCTGGCGCGGCCACCGGCCGGCGCAACGGAAGCGCCCCGCGTCCGCGCCCCCGGCCTCTCGGGGCCCGCGAGCGTGATCACCGACCGCTGGGGCATCCCCCACGTGCGCGCCCAGGACCTCGACGACCTCTACTTCGCCTGGGGCTGGGTGAGCGCGCGCGACCGGCTCTGGCAGATGGTGTGGACGCGCATCGCCGGTGACGGGCAGACGCACCGCTGGCTCGGCAACGACGTGTTGCGCGCCGACGCGGGCGCGCAGCTCTTCCGGCTGCGCGAACGCGCGCACGCGCTGTGGCTGCGCGATCGGTCCGATCCGGCGGTGCGCGCGGCGCTCGAGCACTACGCGGCGGGCGTCAACGTTTGGATCGAGAGCTGCCGGAGGGGCGAGCGCGCGTGGCCAGACGAGCTCCGACGACTGAACCTAGTGCCCGCGAACTGGCAGCCGGAGGATTGCTACCTCGTGCTCCTGGGGTTCGGCATCACGCTCGACCTCGATCTTCCCGAGCTCGCCGAGGCGCGAGCGGTCGCCGACAGCGGCACCGCGTGGGCGGCGAGCCGGCGGCGCTTCGAAGACAGCTGGATCTACGACAGCGTCCCGGACAGCGCCGCGGCGAGGATGTGGGCCGCGCGTGGGAGGTCGCCCGCCCCGCGCCTGCCCGCCACCGGCCTGCGGCTTCCCGAGCCGACGATCGGCGCGGGCGAGCGAGCGCTGGCAGCGTTCCCGCGGCGCGACGAGGAAGCGCGCGCGAGCGACGAGTTCGTGGTCGGCCCGAAGCGCTCCGCGAGCGGCAGGCCGGTCCTCGCCAACGACCCGCACCTGGGGCTCGCCACGCCGGGACCGCTCTACGTGCTGCACCTCTCGGTGCCGGGCGTCCTGGACGCCGTGGGCGCCGGGGCGCCGGGCCTGCCGCTGCTCGCCACGGGACGGAACCGCCGCGCCGCCTGGGGGGTGACGGCGCTCTCCGCGGACGTCGTTGACGTCTACGCCGACACGCTCTCCGCGGACGGTCGCCGCGTGCGCACGCACTCGGCGGACGGCAGCTCGGGCTGGGCCGAGGTGCGCACGCTGCCGTTCGACCTCCACTACCGCGTGCTCGGGGTGTCGATCCCCATGCCGCCGTGGGCGCTCGAGCGCCACTACACGGCGCACGGGCCGGTGCTGGTGTGGGACCCCAAGCACCGCCTCGCGCTCGCGGCGCGCTGGAGCGCGATGGAGGACAGCGCCATCACCATGCGCTACATGCTCGGGCTCGAGCGCTCCGCGAGCGCCGCCGAGGTGTGCTCGCGCTTCGCCTCGGTGGTGACGCCGTGCTTCAACGTGGTCGCAGCCGACGTCGACGGCGACGCGCGCTTCCGGAGCGTCGGGCTCCTCCCGGTGCGAGCGCGCGAGCCCGGGCCGGGCCCCGTTCCCTCCGACGGCTTGCACGAGTGGACCGGCTTCGTGCCCGCCGATTCGATGCCGCAGTGGCGCCTGCCGCCCGCCGGCTTCCTCGTGAACGGCAACAACCGCCCCGCGGGCCCGCACTACCCCTATCCCCTGCCTCGCTTCGACTGGCCGCACGACCGCGCGCGGCGCATGGCGGAGCGCCTCGCAGGGGACGCGAGCGTCACCGTCGAGGACGCGGCGAGCGTTCAGAACGACGTGCTCTCGCTCGCCGCCGCACGCAACGTGCCGCTCCTGCTCCGCTGCGCCGACTCGCTGCGCGCGACGCTCTCGCCGCGCGCCCGGGCGGCGTGCGACACGCTGCGTGCCTGGGACCTGCGCGCGGTGCGCTCGCGCGTGGCGCCGGCGCTCTATCGCTCCTGGTTCGGCGCCTACCAGCGGCGCTCGCAGGTGGAGGGCCTGCCGGGGCTCGCGTACGCCGCGCTCTCCTCGGGTGCGCCGGGCACGCTGCGAGCGCCCGGTTCCGGCGCGGCCGAGACACCCGCGGTGGCCGCGTGCGCGGCGCTCGAGATGGCGCTCGACTCGCTGGCGGCGAAGCTGGGCCCGGACCTCTCGACGTGGCGCTACGGTCGCGCGCACCAGGCGCGCTTCCGGCACGCGCTCTCGGCGATCGATCCGCGCGCGCGCTGGGAGCCGCCGCTGACGCCCGAGGATGGCGACAACGCCACGCCCAGCGTCGGGCCCTCGCGGCTGCCGTTCAGCATCGAGGTCACCCACGGCCCGGTGTTCCGCCACGTCGTGGACCTGGCGCGGCCCGATGTCTCGTACGCGGTCGTACCGCCCCGGAACAGCGCCGCGTTCCCCGCACGCGGCGAGCTGGACCTGCGACGCCGCTGGGCGGACCACGGTTACGTGCCGCTGCTGCTCGATCCGCAGCGCATCGAGGCGCAGGCGATCGACCGGGTCACGCTCGCGCCGCGCTGAAGCCGGGCCAGGCGTGAAGTCTAGGGGCCGGTGACGACCAGCTTCTCCACCACCGTCCGTCCCGCAGCCTCGAGCCGGTAGAAGTAAAGGCCGCCGCGGCTGCGCGGCGCGGCCCATTCGACGCTGTGCCGCCCCGCGGGCAGCACGCCGTCCACGAGTGACGCCACCCGGCGGCCGTGCACGTCGAACACCGACAGCGTCACGCGTCCCGAACGGGGAACCGTGTAATCGATCGTGGTCCGCAGCCGGAGCGGGTTCGGGCGAGCGCTGGCGTCGAGCGCCGCATCCGATTGCGGGGGCACGCTCACCGGGCCGTCGACGTGGCCGTGCAGCGACACCGTCTGCGCCACGATGACGCTGTCCTCCACCTGCATGATGTAGAGCCGCGAGTCCACCGGCAGCGACCCGAACGGGGCGTAGGTCACGTCCACGGACGTGGTCTCGCCCGGCTCCAGGTGTACGGGCAGCGAGCCCGTCGCCAGCTGGGCGCTGAAGTAGGGGTGCACGCTGCGCAGGCAGGTGATGTCGATCCCCTGATTCGAGTGGTTCCACACCTGGATCGTGCCGCTCACGACCGTGTTCACGGCCGGTGCCGTCAGGGCCAGGTCCTCGACGCTGGTCATGAAGCGGTTCGTGCGCCAGGGCATGCGGAACGAGCGGTAGTTCACCTGGACCGCGGGACCCTGGAGCTCCGACGCGATCGTGGTGCCGTCTGCGAGCAGGTCCGTGCTCTTGATCGTGCCACCCCACCCGCCCCAGCCGATCGTCGTCGAGCCGTCGGCGTGGCGCTGCACGTCGCCCATGAACCCGCTGAAGATGTCGGGGGTGCTGCGGTATTCCCACACCTTGGTGGCGATCTTGTTCACCTCGTCGAGCTGGAACTCGAGCGCGCGGCTGTACTGGGGGTTCAAGAAGTTGCCGTTGTCGAACAGCGTCAGGTGGCCGTTCGGCAGGACGCGGGCGTCGTGCTGCTCCGACCAGCCGCGGGTGTCGTTCGGGAAGCTCCACTGGTTGTTCACGGCGTTTCGGCCCATGCGCCACAGGACCGCGCCGGTCGAGCGGTCGATCTTGGTGAGCTCGTTCATGTGTCGACACGAGATCAGGAGGTTCCCATCGGGCGTCTTCTCCACCGAGTTGCCATGGACGTAGTCGATCAACGCGCCGGTCAGGTTGACGTTGTTCACGATGCAGTCGGTGATCGCGAAGTGATCCCAGCTGCGCCACTGGAAGACCACGTCCTTGTTCTCGTCCAGCTCCTGGACGATGAGCCCGAGCACGATCGCGTTCGGGTTGCCGCCGGGCACGACCAGCGACATGTCCACCGGCTCGGGGTCGTAGGACATGACCAGCGCATGGCCGTCGGGCAGGAGTTGCAGATCGTGCAGGTCGGTCGGGTAGCCGTTCCCGCAGGCGAAGCTGTCCACCACCGCGAACGAGCTGTCCATGGCGTAGAACTGCTCCGGGCCGCCGAGGAAGAACGTGAGCCTGCCTTGCTGGAGCTTGAAGTCCGTCGGCATGTGCCGGCCGTTGAAGACGCGCTGGAAAAGCGCCTGGCCCTGATCGTCCATGATCTGCAGCCGCGCCGCCGAGCTGGAGCCGCTGGTCGGGAACGGCGCCATGAAGTACGCGCCTTCGACCTCGGCGTGCCGGTCGACCAGCGAGAACACGGGAAAGTCCGGCAGGGTCGGGTCGCAGGGACCGGCCGCGGTGGTCGGCGACGGCGCGGGCTCGTTCCACCACGCGCTCGGGCCGGCCGGTGCCGTCGAGAACTCGGGCTCCGCCCGTGGCATCTCGCTCGCGCGCACCGACGACACCTGGAACGTGTAGTCGAGCGTCGGCACGCCGGCGCCGGCGCGGGTCCTGGCCCCTGCGGACAACCGCACGCGGACGGTCTCGCCGGTCGCGAACGGCTGCGCGGGCCTGAACACCAGCGTGAGCCCGTCGGCGCTGAGCCGCAGCCGCCCCGGGTGCGCTCCCGAGCGGTTGCCGGTCACCTCCACGAGCGCGGCCGACACGCTCGAGGCGTCGAGCGGCGTGCCCAGCCTCAGCGCGATGTTGTTCTCGGTCGACACGAACCGCGAGCCCGGCACCGGCGAGAGGTAGGCGAAATCGCGTTCCGCGGCCGAGGCGAAACCGGCTGCGAGCGAGAGGGCAAGTGCTGCGAAGACGCGGCAGTTACGCGCTGGGTGGCGAATTGGGAGTCCCCTCGCGAGGCGGCATGGGGCGCGTTCCGAATCCGGTCGGCTGGGAGAATCTAGCGAGGGCTCGGGCTGGATGTCGAGGAAACTCCTGCAACGCCCGTCGAGTGAAGGCCGTAGACGTTTGGCGTCAGCCCGGCGCGGGCGTACGTTTGCAGGTGATGGAGTCCGTGCGAAGAGCCCCCGAGATCACGGCGCCCGCCGATTGGGGCGAGCGAGTGCCGGCCGAGTTCGCCTACCACGACAAGATCGGCCCCGCGGTGGTGAGCGTGCGGCAGCACGGGAAGCCCGATCGGCTGCGCCGGGCGGCCAAGGCCTGGGCAGGCTGCTGGGGCGGCGCGATCGTGGCCGTGTTCCTGCCGGTCCTCCACTTCATCCTCGTCCCCGCGTTGCTCGTGGGTGGCCCGCTCTACGCCATGGTGATGATGCGCGAGAAGGTCACCGTGCTCGGCGCCGACGGCAACTGTCCGGCGTGTGGCGCCACGCAGCATCCGCAGCTCAAGACCGGGGCCAGCGCCACGATGGCGTTCCGCTGCGAAAGCTGTCGCCGCGCGCTCGAGCTGCGCCTGCCGCGCGAGCTGCTGAACTAGAACGCGGCGAGCTCCCGCAGCGCCCTGATCAGCGTGTCCTTCTGCGGCAGGATCACGTCCTCGAGCTTGGGCGCGTAGGCGACCGGCGTGTCCAGCGCGCCGAGGCGGCGCACGGGCGCATCCAGGTCCATGAAGCACTCGCTCGCCACGCGCGCAGCCACCTCGGCGCCGAAGCCGCAGAACAGCGTGTCCTCGTGCGCGACCAGCACGCGGCCGGTCTTCTTCACCGAGCGTGCGATCGATTCGAAGTCGAGAGGCTGCATGGTGCGCAGGTCGAGGATCTCCACGTCGAGGCCTTCCTCGGCGAGGTCCATCGCCGCCAGGTAACCGCGCTGAACGAGCGCGCCGTAGGTGACCAGCGTGACGTCGTGCCCGGGGCGCACGACGCGCGCGCGCCCGAACGGCACCGTGTAGTCCGGGCCCGGGTAGGGCTCCTTGGCGTAGGGCTGGCGATAGAGGTGCTTGTGCTCGAGGAACAGCACCGGGTCGTCCGAGCGCAGAGCCGTGCGCATCAGGCCCGCGGCGTCGCTCGCGCAGCTCGGCAGCACCACGCGCAGCCCGGGGCAGTGGGCGAAGATGCTCTCGCCGCACTGGCTGTGGTACGGCGCGCCGCCGCCCAGGTAGCCGCCGTAGGCGGTGCGGATGATCACCGGGCAGGACCAGGTGTTGTTCGAGCGGTAGCGCATGTACCCCAGCTCGTTCCGTATCTGCATCATCGCCGGCCAGATGTAGTCGAAGAACTGGATCTCCACCACCGGCTTGAACCCGAGCGTGGCGAGGCCGATCGCACGGCCGACGATGTTGGCCTCAGCGAGCGGCGAGTTGTAGACGCGCTTGCTGCCGAACTGCTTCTGCAGGCCCCAGGTGACGCCGAAGACGCCGCCCTTGCCCTTCAGCTCGCCGAGCACGTCCTCGTGCGAAGCATCCGCCACGTCCTCGCCGAACTGGACGATGCGCGCGTTGCGCTTCATCTCGTCGCGGAGCGCGTAGTTGATGCTCTGGAGGATCGTCTCGGGCTGCGCGCCCGCTTCGGGCTTCGGCGTGGCGACGAAGCGATCGGACGCCGGGTCCACGTCGGGCGAGAACACGTAGGCCGTGGCGGTGTGAGGCGGCGGCTGCGGTGACGTCTGCGCCTGCTCGGATGCGGTGCGGATCGCGGCGGCGACCTCGGCGTGGAGCGCTTCCAGCTCCTTCTCGGTGAGCACGCCGTCGCGCACCAGGCGCTTCGCGAACGTGCGCAGGCAGTCCTGCTCGGCCTCGCTCTCGCGCTGCGCCTTCGTCTTGTACTTGCTCTCGTCGTCCGACATCGAGTGCGAGTAGGGGCGCGTCACCTTCGCGCGCACGAACGCCGGTCCCTTGCGCGCACGGCACCAGGCCACCGCTTCCGCCAGCACGCGATAGGAGGCGACCGGGTCGCTGCCGTCCACCTCCTCGACCCAGAACAGGTTCGGGAACTCCTTCACCAGCCGCGCGACGTTGCCGCCCGCGGTCTGCACGTCCACCGGCACCGAGATCGCGTAGCCGTTGTCCTCGATCAGGAACAGCACCGGGAGCTTGAGGTTGCAGGCAGAGTTCATGGCCTCCCAGAACTCGCCCTCGCTCGTGGTGCCGTCGCCGGCCGAGCAGTACACGACCTCGTCGCCCTTCACCCGGCCCTTCAACTCGGGGTAGTCGCCCTCCAGGTCCTTGTACTTGACCAGCGCCTCGGCGGCGCCCACGGCCTGGAGGAACTGGGTGCCGGTGGGGCTCGACTGCGACACGATGCGGAGCTTCTTGTGCCCCCAGTGGCTGGGCATCTGCCGGCCGCCCGAGTTGGGGTCCTCGGCGGAGCCGACCGAGGACAGCAGCATCTCCTTCACCGTCATCCCGAGCTGGAGGCAGAGCGCGCGGTCGCGGTAGTAGGGATAGAAGTAGTCGTAGCCGGGCTTGAGCGCCTTGCCGGCGGCCGCGAGCACGGCCTCGTGACCGGCGCCCGAGATCTGGAAGAAGACGAGGTTCAGCTTCTTCAGCCGGATCTCCTCGTCGTCGGTACGCCGCGAGGTCACCATGGTGCGGTAGAGGCCGACCAGGTCCTCCGGCGAAAGCCCGCCCCAGCGGGGCGCGGCGGCGGAAGCGGGCTTGACGGTGGCCATTGAGGGTTCTCCCGGTGAAGATGGCGGCGCGACCATTGAATGTAATGGACCCGCGCGAGGCGCGGCAACCAGTCAAGTGACGCGGCTCAGTGGCGCTGGGAGCGCAGCAGGGCGAGGTTGCTGTCCAGCCACTTCCGGTCTTCGGCACTCATCGAGGCGCGGTCCATGGCCTCGAAGATGGCGATCGCCTGCGCCACCTGCCCCGAGCGCGCGAGCGCGAACGCGCGCTCGCCGTCCTGCTGCTGGCGCATGCGCGTGGCGAGCCGGCGCGCCTTCGCCTGGAACTCGGGCCGCGCCGAACCCTCCGCGGCGCGCCGGAACGCCGCCTCAGCGTCCGCATAGCGGCGGGCGTTGGAGGCATTGACGCCACGGTTGTACTCGTCGATGGCGCGGTTCTCCTGATCGGTCTCGGCGGCGCGGCGGGTCATGGCGCGCAGCGAGTCGATGTAGTCGTGGGCCTCGCGCGCGAGCGCGGGGTCTTCCGCGACCTGGGAGTGCGCGGTTGCGAGCAGCGCTTCGGCCCCGCCGGCGTCGCCGCTTTGCACCAGCAGGCCGGCGCGACGCATGGCCGCCACCAGCACCGCGTTGAGCGCGGCGTGGCGCGCCCCGGCCGGGGCCCCGGCCCCGAAGCGCTGATCGAGGATCCGCTTCGCTTCGTCGTCGCGGCCGGTGAGCGCCGCGAGCGCCAGGAGGTCGAGCTGCACGTCGCGCCTGGCCGGCAGGGCGCGGGCCGCCCGCGCCGCGGGCTCGTAGCCTGGCTCCGGGTCGTCGCCGTACCCGACCACCCACGAGCGCGCGAGCAGGGCCAAGAGCTCGGGATCGTCGGGGCTCACCGCGAGCGCGCGTTCGAGCGCGGCGCGCACGTACCGGGCCACGGTTGTGTGCTCGTCCGGCGAGCTCCGGGCCGACACATCGGGCAGGAGCTGGGAGGCGAGCACCCGCACGGCCGTGACCGAGACCGGGGAGACGGCGAGCGCCCGGTCGAACCAGCCGCGGGCCTCGGTTCGCCGACCGCGCTGGAGCAGGAGCCAGCCCATGCCGGCGAGTGCGTCGGGTGATCGTGCATCGAGTGCCAGCGC